>Ga0315278_10000154_pt1 | contig 61307 bp, 62 predicted proteins | sample YL17G06_0_MG_FD_203880 | JGI IMG/M metagenome (GOLD analysis project Ga0315278, IMG submission 203880) | Sediment microbial communities from Yellowstone Lake, YNP, Wyoming, USA - YL17G06_0 | ecosystem: Environmental > Aquatic > Freshwater > Lake > Sediment | place: USA: Wyoming | collected... | reverse complement strand
CGATGTAACCTCGATAATGAATGTCCTGAATTATGCTGGGATACTCCAGGGGGGGCCTGGGTAGGGATATGGGAAGGCGATTTCGCCGATTTGTTCGGGAAAGAAATTTTAAAAATCAGCAGCCATATCGAATATGAAGTATGGAGACCTGATTTGAGGGCTGATAAAATCTATTCCCACACTTTCGAATCCGGCGTCATGCATAAATCATTTCCTGCAAAGTCGAAAAAAGTCCTTCATGGATTAAAAGTTATGGAGCAAATTTCGTCCGCGTCTATGTTGGAATACTTAAACAAGACAGCCCATCAAAATACGATTTTACATCAAAATACGCTCGGAGACTATTTAAACCAGGAAATAGCCAGGCGATTTTATCACTTACCTAAAGTGATTAATTTTCATGGTAAAGCAACCTCTATCCCGGCAAAAGAGATGCTGAGGCCCAGGAAGAATATGTTGGGAAATGCTTTCTATTTCAGGCGTCATAGAGAGTTGTTAAAGAATAAGAAGATATACTTTGTTTATCAAAACTCCACCAATATCGAAGCTCTTTCCAGGTATAATAGTGTGGGTATTGCAAGAATATTTTCAGGGTGTGATTTTAATTATTTCAAAAAAGAAAATAAATTACAGGTAAAGAAAGAACTTGGTATAGGTCCTTCGACCACGGTCTTGTCTATGGCATCCCGATTTATTAAGCTCAAGCAAATCGATCGAATCGTTGAAATTCTCACTGAAATTGAAAAAAAACATCACTTCGATTTTATACTTATGCTTGCAGGGCGCGGGGAAAGCAGCTATGAAGAATACCTTAAAGGGATTTCCACCCACCTGTTGAAAAAGAACAAGTTAAGATTTACCGGTTTTTTAGTTGGAGGTGATTTGCTCAAATTGTATCAAGCATCGGATTTATTTATATCGGCTTCAACTACAGAGGGAGGCCCTACATCCATAATAAAAGCTGTTGCCTGTGAAACCCCGGTTTTCTGTACGCGTGTCGGCGGTGTGGATGATATCCTGGAACAGCACCATGCCGGGGTCCTGGTTGATAAGTTTGCTTATAAACAATGGTATAACCAACTCATTGACTTCCTGGAAAGGCGTCTCAGCATTAATTTAATGGATCGTAAGCAGGCGGGGAAAATATTTCATAGGCCAAATGCAGCAAAAAAATTTATCGAAATATATGAAACATTATCAAAGTATTTTTGATAAAAGAAAATACAGTAGATAAGCAGTAGACAAAATGATTCTCAAAAAAAATGGCAGGGAGTTGCTAAAACCAAATAGTAGGTCAAAAAAATGAAAATTAACACTGACTGTAGGTATTATTTAGGGAATAGGCCTTGCGGGTTTCATAAAGAGGATGGGAGGCTGTGCAAGAATTGCCTGGACTTTCAAAAAATAGAGAGGAGTATCTTAATTATAAAACTCGATGCATTAGGCGATGTCCTCAGGACAACTTCCATCCTTCCCCCACTCACAGGGAAATACCCGAACTCCGAAATTGTATGGATTACCAGGAAAAACGCCCTGGAACTTTTGGAGAACAATCCTTATGTCTGGAGAAAATATGCTGTTGAAGAAAATTACTTGGAATTTATACTAAATGAACAATTTGATGTAGGAATTAATTTGGATTCCGATCCTCTAAGTGCAACGATTTTATCCATTGCTAAGTGCAAAGAGAAACTGGGTTTCATCTCTAATCGAGCAGGTCAAATGGTCCCTTCAAATAAGGAAGCCGAGTATTGGTACCTCATGGGTTTGAATGACCGGTTAAAAAAGGAAAATCGGAAAACCTATCAAGAAATTATATACGACATCTGTAACCTAAAATCGGCAGTAAGAAAACCGCAAATTTTTTTAAATGAAGAGCATAAATCCTTTGGCCGTGAATTCTATAAAATAAAGAACCTGGCCAATTTCAAGAAAATCATCGGTATAAATACCGGCGGTGGAAAAAGATGGGAGCTCAAAAAATGGACCTTAGAGAACTACATTCAATTGGTAAAGCTGCTGAAGGAGATGGATCGAAAGAACGGCATTATTCTCTTCGGGGGGCCTGGAGAAATGGATTTTAATCAAAAAATAAAAGAGGCAGTTGGACCCCTAATCGTTGATGCCGGCTGTGATAATTCCATCCTCCGGTTTTCAGCACTTATCGATCTTGCCGATGTGTTTTTCACGCCTGACAGCCTGGGAATGCATATCGGAATTGCCCTGGATAAAACCACCATTGCCCTTGTAGGTCCCACATCGCCGTGGGAATTGGATGTATTTGACAACGGGGAAATCATTTGCAGTGACAGATGTGACTGTATTGCCTGTTATCAACCAAAATGTGATAAAAAGATCAATTGTATGAACACGATAATACCGGGAAGGATATTTAAAGCAATAGAGAGACATCTATGAGAAAAAAGAAAATACTGGTCATCAATCCGATCTCCCTCTTTCCAAAGGTAATGGCCAGCCAGGACCGGGTTTTCAATATGATTAAGCGATTATCGCATGACCACAGCGTAGATGTGGTCACCAGGGTTAGAGACGATGCGGAATTGAATGAATCTCGAAAAAACCTGGAAGATTGCTGCAGCCAATTTTTTCCCTTACCAGCGTTAAATCCCCGTGACAATATATTAAAACGCGGCTTTTACGCTTTTAAATATTCTTTTTATCGCCATATATTTAAGTATCCGGCCAATTATTTTTATTACACCCATAAGTATTACCTGTCGCGGTTATCCGATATCATTTTTAAAGGCAGGTACGATATCGTACAGGTGGAATACTGGTATATGGCTAAAATTTTTTCGATGCTCAAAGATATTAAACTAAAAGTGGTAGATTCCCATGATATCTTATTTGATAAAGAAAACCAGGAGTTCAGGAACCGATTTGGAGAGAATCTTTCGTTTTCTAAAAGGAGATATTTACAAGAATACAAAAAACTGGAAATAAATCATTTAAACCTTGCGGACTTGATAATCTGTATCTCCAGGGCCGATCAAGAAAATCTATCCGGGTTTTCCTTAAAAAACAAGAGAATAATTATTCCTACTGGGCAAGATATTGATTTTTTCAAAAATTACAAGACAAACCTTGATGAGAAATCGATCCTATTCTATGGAAGTATGGGTTCAAGACCCAATATCGATGCTTTTTTTATGTTTTATTATAAAATATTACCACTTATAAAGAAGGAGGTCCGGGACATAAACGTGATTGTTGTAGGAGCAAACCCTCCGGATTCCATAAAAAAATTGCATAATGGTAAGAGTATGGTTGTAACTGGTTTCTTAGATGACGTTCGTTCGTATATTGCTCAGGCAAATTTTTTAATACTTCCCTTGAATGTTGCAGCAGGATTCCGCAGCCGGGTAGTTGATGTTATGGCAATGGGAATACCTGTTATCGGTACCCACAAAGCATTAGACAGTTTCGAAATGAGGGATGGGATTCACGGTTTTGTAACGGATAGTAATGCTGAAATGGCAAATTGTGCAATAAAATTAGTTAGTGACTTAAAACTTAGGAATCAACTAGGAGAGGAGTGTAAAAAGCTTGCAGCGGAAAGGTATTCGATTGAAGCAACTTATGGGAAATTATCAAAATACTTTTTAGAAATATGAAGAAAAATATATTGAAAATTACTAGACAAATTAAGATTTTGTTTTTTATAGACACTCTTCGCTCAGGCGGAAAGGAAAGGCAACTAGTTGAACTACTTCGACAACTGTCTGATAAAACAAATTTTAAATTGGAATTACTACTTATGAACAAGGAAATTCATTACAAGGAAATTTATGATTTGAATATAAAGATCAGTTATCTAAAGAAGAAAAATATATTTGATATATCGTTCTTCTTTAAACTCTTCAAAATAGTAAAAAAATTTAAACCAGATATATTGCATACTTGGAGTAATATGGCTGCATTTTATTCTGGTCCGATTGTAAAATTATTAAATGTCAAAAGTATTTGCGGATCGGTACGAGGAGCGACTAATATAAAAAAATACTCGAAATTATGGTTTGTCAATAAAGTCGGATTTTTATTTGCGGATAGAATCGTCGCCAATTCTTATGCAGGTGTATTGAGTCGACATCTCAAAAGTAATAACAAAGCCATGTGCATTTATAATGGTTTTAATTTTTCCAGGATTGAAAACCTGGAAAATCATGAATATATAAAAGAGAAATTCAAAATTAGAACTGATAAAATAGTTGGGATGGTTGGTTCTTTAGATAAGAGAAAGGATACTGAAATATTTATTAATGCAGCAAAACAGATTTTGAAAAAAAGAAGAGATGTAACTTTTTTAATAATAGGTGAGGGGCCAAAGTTAAATTATTTGCAGTCTCTAATTGACGATAAAGATAAGGATTATATAATATTTACCGGGAAACAAGACAGAATCGAATCGATTGCCAATACTTTCGATATCGGAGTACTAACTTCTAAGAATGAATTTAGTAGAGAAGGGATTTCAAACTCAATCATGGAATATATGGCGCTAGCTAAACCTGTTGTTGCCACCCACAGCGGCGGTAGTCCCGAAATAGTCGATAATAATGTAACAGGTTATTTGGTTAGACCAAAAGATCGAAACGATCTGGTTAAGAAAATAGAATACCTGTTGGAAAATCCAAAAATTGGAGAAAAGATGGGAAAAGCCGGAAAGATTAAAATAGAAAAAAAATTTAATATCAGGAAAATGACTAATAGCTTTATCGAATTATACAGGGATTTAGTTCAATGAATATGCAAAATGAAATAGTTTGACTAGTTTTTGAATTTCGGAGACAAGATGATTGAGTGGATAATAACAAATAATTATTATATTGAAATAACTAAGTTAAAGCTGTCTTTTAGGAATAATCGATTCACGTTTTATCATAAAGGCACAGGACTTTATTCCTTCTATATAGAGGGGAATAAAGTTTCTATAATAATCGATGGCTACATATTGCCACGGATAGATTATGCAAATGAATTTTGCGGCTATACAGCAGAATCATTAATTAAAGAACTTTATGTGAAATATAACCTGGAATTTATAAATTATATAAAGGGCAATTTTGTGATAATAATAATAGAAGGTGATAATTTCTATATTTTTAACGATAGTATTGGAATTCGAAAATTCTTCTATTGTACTAAAGGCAGTAATTTTATTTTTTCAAATTGCTTTAAAGTGATAACCGATATCATATGCAGTGATGTTGATTATGATAGTTTAGCAATTTACTCTTTAATGAATCAATTTATAGACGGTATGACTTTTTTAAAGGATGTTTTTTACTCGAAACCTGCTGCCAAAATATGGTTTAATGGAGAATTGCGGTTTGAGTATTACTGGAATTGTGAAGTCCTATCGAATCCCGGAAGTGAAAAAATCTCCATTGAAAATATTTCCGAAGGTTTGACAGGCATCATAAAATCATATATTGATTATTTAAATCCTGATAATATTTCATTAACCCTGACAGGAGGATTAGATAGCAGGACAATACTTGCAGCCCTCTTAAAGATGGGTATTAACCCCGGTACATTTACTTATGGCCACCCCCATTCCGGGGATGTTGTAACGGCTAAAAAGGTTGCTGAAATATGCGGTTTAATTCATAAAAATTATTATGTAAAACCAACGGTTACCTGGTTTTCCAAACTGGTTGAGGATATCATCGATAAAGGAAATTCACTCACCCATATTCACCGGGCACACAGGCTTTTTGCTGCGGCAGCATCGAGCTCTAATGAGCCTGATAATGAAATTATTTTTGCTGGTTACATGGGCGGGGAGCTGATAAGATGTTTTCACTATGATGGGATAATAATCCCTGATTTTGCTAGAGATTGGATAAATGGAAAGCTAAAGCGAGAACAACTTATAATTAGCTATCTTAAGAAGAATTTTTTTAAGATTGACAATATTGACATTGATAGGATTGCAAAAATTTTGTCAAATCAAAGATTTTCCAGTAATGAACCTAGGTTGAATGAGTTTTTTTTCACATTTTTAATAGCATCAGGTGTCCATCATGCCCAGGAGCTAAATTTGTTGGGTCACTATAAAAAGTACCCGGTACCGATTTACCTGGATATCGACTTTTTACGATTGATATTCGGATCAAAATATAATTTCATGTTCTCAGGCGATCTATTGGGCGGTTATATAAAACCTATTACCAGTCACGGATTATATTGCCATCTTATCTATCGATTATCTCCTCTATTGGCGGGGATCCCTTTATTCAAGAGAGGGTACTATACACCGAAAGAGTTTGTAGAAGATAATAGATTGATATTCATTGCCAAAAGACTAATGAGAAAAATTTTTTCAAGACAAAAATATCCGGTGAATTTTTCTCTTGATGATTGGATGAAAAATTACACTGCTAATGAAATAGAAATCCTGCAAAACTCTAATATAATTAGAGATATTATAAATGTTGAAGAGCTAAGAAAATGTTTCAATAAAAATAATCACAAGACTTATGAAAAATATTGGAGAAAATATACAAATCCAATTTTTTTTAGTAAGTTGTTTGATTTTTATTTACCAGGCTAACATATGAGTTATTATTTTGCCATATTAAAAAATGAGGATGAACAAAGTGATTTCGAATGGGTAAAGGCCTGCGAACAAATGCGGGATAGAGTCAAATATGAGGTCATTGATATTACCAGGTCTGATTGGTTAGAGATTGTTCTAAGTGAAAATTTTGATTGTTTGCTTACAAGACCACCTGGTCAGACAAGCATATTTAAGAATTTATATGATGAACGTATATATATACTTCACAATGTACTGGGTAATATGATCTACCCCACGTACGACGAAATCCTCATTTATGAAAACAAAAAATTGCTTTCCTACTGGCTGAAAACCTATCATATCCCCCACCCAAGGACCTGGATATTTTATCATAGGGATGAGGCCATCGATTTTTCCTATCGTTGTCAGTTTCCGGTGGTGGCCAAGACTCAAATCGGCGCTTCCGGTGCCGGTGTAAAAATCCTGGGAAAACATAAGGATGTGCAAGAGTACATTAATAAAGCCTTTTCGCAAAAAGGAATTACCAGGAGATGGGGGCCGAATTTGAGAAAAGAGGAGATTTGGAAAAGATCATTGAATCGTCTGAAAAATATTTCCGAATTTGTTAGGTACATGAAAAAGAAAAGGGCAGCCTCAATCAGCGATCCCCAGCAGTATTTTGTTATTTTTCAGGAATATATAAAGTGTGATTTTGAGTGGCGGTGCGTTCGCATCGGTGATTCCTTTTTTGGGCATAAGAAATTAGCCTGCAGGGGGAAAATGAAGAGTGGCACCTCCCGTGTGAGTTGGGACCCTCCCCCGGGAAAATTACTGGATTTTGTCAAGCATGTGACCGATAAAGGAAACTTTTTAAGCCAGGCAGTAGATATCTTCGAGGATAGGAATGGGAATTACCTGGTGAATGAACTCCAGGCTTTTTGGGGTTCGAAAAATCCACATCAAATGATAGTAAATGGGAAACCCGGCCGTTATATTCTAATGGATGGGCAGTGGGTTTTCGAAGAAGGGGAATTCAATGCCAACAATTCGTATGACCTGCGCCTTGACCATGTAATCAATATATTAAGAAATAAAATGAAATGATAGAAAAGGAAAGGAAATAAAATGAAGTGCAACTCATCCTGCTGGAAATTGTAAGCAGGGGATACTTTAATTGGACTTCACAGACAGGAGGTAGTAGATGGCTTCTATTCTTTTAATTGTTCCACCATATTTATCGCATTACAAGCAACCACCATTAGGAGCAGCTTACTTAGGTTCATTCCTAAAGAGAAGAGGGCATTCTGTTTCTATTATCGATATGGACCCCTTAGGGCTTGCCTATTCCGATATAAAGGGGCTCGTTGAAAATAAAATGCCGGACATCATAGGAATATCTGCGATGACTATGCAGATAAAAGGGGCTCTTATAATAGCAGATCTTTTAAAGGAGCTAAATCGATCGATACCTGTTATCATTGGGGGTGTCCATGCCAGCGCTTTACCTGAAGAGGTTTTGAGAACTCGATCGGTAGATTTCATAGTTATTGGAGAAGGGGAGATTACTTTCAGTGAGTTAGTAGATAATTTATCATCAAGTAAATCGGCATTTGAGGAGATAAAAGGAATTGGTTTTCGTGAAAATAATGAAATCAAAATTACAATTCCACGCCCCCTGATAAGTGATTTAAACTCTCTGCCTTTTCCGCTGTGGGAGGAGTTACCTGTGGAAAAATACTCCATCGTGCTGTTAGGAGGTTGGGAAAAGTTGCAGGTATTCCCGATAGTAGGTACCAGGGGCTGTCCTAATCAATGCATATTTTGTGCTTCTAATTCTGTATTCAGGCGTGTGTACAGGACTAGGTCTGCAAAAAACATATTCGAAGAAATTACATTTTTGATGAAGGAATTCAATGCAAAACAATTTGATTTCATAGATGATACATTGACAATTAATAGAAAAGGAGTGATAGAGCTTTGTGATATGATAATTAAAGCCGGATTGGATATAAGATGGGGCTGCAATGCCCGTGTCAATGTCGTAGATGAAGAAATGCTATTCAATATGAGTAAAGCAGGTTGTATAAGTATAGACTTTGGGGTGGAGTCCGGAGATCCTAAAATTTTGAAATGCCTTAAAAAAGGCATCAATCTTGATCAAATCAAAAAAGCACATCATTTAGCCAAAAAAGCAGGGTTAATAGTAACTTCTTTTTTTATGGTTGGTAACCCCGGAGAAGATTGGCTTAGTATTGAACGGACGGCAAACCTTCCTGGCGAGATCGAAACCGATTATCCAGCCTGTGCCATCACTACACCTTTTCCCGGGACAGAGATATATGAAATTGCCAAAAAAAATAACTGGCTAAAAGTAATGGATTGGGACAGGTACATCGCTACGCCCCATCTTATGCATGATTACAAACCGGTGATGGTCAATGGAGTGTTGTCTCAAGAAGAGATTTTGAAAGCTTATTATTATATCAATGCTAAATTTGCAGCGATTAAATTAAGAACCCGGTATGGTAAATTTTTCTTCCTGAATCTCCGTTTTTACAAAAACGAAGGAGTTGGAAGGATCAGAAAAATAAGATTAAAAAATTTTATTAAACTAGTTTGGCGGCTATTTAAGAACGGAATATATCGAAAGGGCCGAATATAAAAATATTTACATCGAGAATAATAATTCAAAATTTTTAAGGTAAAGTATGAAAGTTCTATTTGTTAGCAGTGGTAATTGTAGCGGTGGAGCAAACCCCCTGGCTAAAATTCAAGGTGAGTCATTAAAGCAGAATGGAATCCAGGTGGAGTATTTTGGCATTATTGGAAAAGGCATCAATGGGTATTTAAAAAATATCCCGAGATTAAAAAAATTCCTCCGCAATAATCATTATGATATTTTCCATGCCCATTTCTATCTCTCCGGGCTTGTCACCTGGATAGCCGGTGCAAAGCCTCTTGTCGTATCGTTAATGGGCAGCGAAGTTAATCTTGATTTGTCTTTTAGAATAGTCTTTATAATTTTCAGGAAATTTTTTAGAGGAAGGATTATCGCTAAATCAGAATCATTAAAAAAGTATTCTAAAATGAAAAAAGTTGAAATTATCCCCAATGGGGTAGACCTGGGAAAATTTAAAGTTATTGACAGAGAGCTGGCCCGGGAGCGGCTGGGATTTGTCCCGGGAAAGAAATACATTATCTGGGTATCAGACCCTGAACGATTTGAGAAAAATTTTAAATTGGCGGAGGCTTCTTATGGATTGTTAGAAGATGGTGATAGGAACCTGGAACTTAAAGTAGTTAAGAGTGTGGATCATGATTTAATTCCTTATTATATGAATGCCGCGGATGTATTACTTCTGACGTCATTGTGGGAAGGTTCCCCCAATGTTATCAAAGAAGCCATGGCCTGCAATTGCCCCATAGTAGCAACGGATGTGGGGGATGTGAAAGAAGTGTTTGGGAATACGGAAGGCTGCTATATTACATCTTTTAATCCAAAAGATGCGTCGGAAAATTTAAGAAGAGCCCTGGCCTTTGGTAAACGCACCGACGGCAGGGAACACATCCGGCACCTGGACAGCGATGTAATTGCCAGGCGGATCATCGATCTTTATGAGGAAGTGTTAAGAGTATAGAGCCATGAGAGATTTTACCATCGATATATACAAGCGGCTGCTGAAGGCATCTGTTGATGCGGAGTATGAGTTTCTTACTCTTGAAAAGTTCCTGGGAGAAAGAACATTGCCACCTAAAACCATAGTTATGCGCCACGATGTGGACAGGAAACCCAATAATGCACTGGTTACGGCGCATATGGAAAACCGATTGGGCATTGGCGCCAGTTATTATTTCAGGATAGTGGACAAAAGTTATGATGAAGCGGTGATAAAAGAAATAGCGGCCATGGGGCATGAAATCGGTTATCATTACGAAGACCTGGCGTTAGCCGGGGGCGATGTACAAAAAGCGTTTAACACATTTAGAAAAAATCTGGAGAACTTCAGGAAAATTTACCCGGTAAAAACCGTGTGTATGCACGGCAGCCCTTTATCGAAATGGGACAACCGCAAGATGTGGGAAAAATACGACTATAAGACGTGTGGAATAATCGGAGAGCCTTATTACGACCTGGATTTCAACCGGATTCTTTACCTTACGGATACCGGTAGGAAATGGAACGGAACCGCGATGAATGTGCGGGACCGGGTAGAGTCCGGCTTTGTTCTTAAATCCCGTGTAAAGACAACCCCCGATTTAATCGCATGTATCGAAAATGGCGAGCTGCCGGACCACATGATGCTGAATGTGCACCCGGAGCGATGGGAGAATGATTTTCTTGCCTGGTCCGGGCAGTTGCTCTTTCAGAATATAAAGAATATTTTCAAAAAAATGATCGTATTGAAAAATGAACGGATACAGAATCGCCGCTAACATCGACCGCCGCCAGTGGTCTGATTTTGTTTTGAATCACCCCCACGGGAATATTTTCCAGACTCCTGAAATGTTTGAGCTATTTAAAAGAACAGATAATTATGAACCCCTATTCTTTGTAGTTCTCGATGAAACCGGGAAAGTAAAAGGCAGCCTGTTAGGGGTCATTCAGAAGGAGTCCCCCGGTATTATGGGGTATTTCAGTTCGAGAACTCTCGTATGGGGAGGACCGCTGGTTGATCCCTCTGATGATGAGACAGAGGCAGCGGTACTGGGAATGCTGTTGGATGAACTGGTGCGACAGGCAGGTTCCAGAAGCATATACATACAGAGCAGGAACCTGTTTGACATGAGCCGCTACTCCGATAAATTTAAAGAAAATGGATTTAGATATCATGAGCATCTAAATTACATAGTTGAAACAGGAGTTAGAGATGAGACGGAGAAAAAGATCAGCAAGAGCAAAATACGTCAGGTAAGAAAGAGTCTAAAAACCGGTGCAAAAATTACTGAACCTTGTAACATCAAACAAGTAGAGGAATTTTATAATATTTTAAAAGACCTGTATAAAACAAAGGTTAAGCGGCCGTTACCGGATTGGTCTTTTTTTAGATCCTTTCATCAAATGAGCAGGGATGGGAAAATCGGTAAATACTTCCTTATAGAGTATAAAAAGGAAATAATTGGTGGGATCATGTGTCCGATTACCAGAGAGAAGACAATATATGAATGTTATGTCTGTGGATTAGATGGCAAGCATGAAGGAGTTTACCCCAGCGTACTGGCTACTTGGGCATCAATCGAATATGCTTTAAATAATGGATTAAAATATTTTGATTTCATGGGAGCAGGAAAACCGGACCGGGATTATGGGGTTAGAGAGTTTAAAGCTAAGTTTGGTGGCAAGGTTGTAGAATATGGGCGCTTTGAAAGAATCAATAATAAATCCTTATTTGTACTTGGAAAACTTGGATTGAAGATTTTAGGAGCATTAAAGAAATGAACATCCTGATCGATATCGGCCATCCGGCGCATGTGCACCTGTTTAAGCATTTTGCCTGGGTTATGCAAAAAAAAGGTCATACCGTTTTTTTCACTGCCAGGGATAAGGAGCATGAAATCTATTTACTGGAAAAACATGGATTTGACTATAAATCATTGGGGAAACATTATAAAAGCAAAAAAGGGAAAATATGGGGGTTGATTGAGTTTAATTTCAAACTATTACTGGAATGCTTACGATTTAAACCGGATATCCTGGTCAGCCACGGTTCAATATATGCGGCCCATGTATCCTGGTTACTACGAAAACCCCACATTGCTTTAGAAGACAGCGGCAATATGGAGCAAATAAGAATTTACCGGCCCTTTACAAAAATAATACTGACCCCGAATGTCTTAAAACAAAACTTGGGACCGAAACAGATTCGCTATAAAGGGTATCATGAACTGTGTTATTTACTCCCCACTTATTTTGAACCGGATCCTTCGGTCTATCAGCTATTGGGACTGGAACACGGTCAAAAATATTGCCTACTCAGGTTTGTATCCTGGGCCGCCACCCATGATAAAGGCCATTCCGGTTTGACCCCCCAGGATAAGAAGACATTGGTCGAACAATTAACCCGGCACCTCAACGTGTATATTTCCTCTGAAGGCCCATTGCCTGAAGAATTCTCCCAATACCGGGTCGATATACCCCCGGAAAAAATGCATGACGCCCTGGCTTTTGCAAGTTTGTATATCGGGGAAGGCGCAACAATGGCCTCCGAGGCCGGGGTCCTGGGTACGCCTTCAATATATGTGAACAGTATCGCCAGGGATTACAATGAAGACCAGGAAAAATACGGCCTTGTCTTTAATTACAGGAATGGCGCCGGGGTCCTGGAAAAAGCCCTTGAATTACTGCAAATGCCCCGTATCAAGGAAGAATGGCACAGGCGCCGTGAAAAAATGTTCAATGATAAAATCGATGTAACCGACTTTTTGGTCCGGTTTGTAGAGAATTATCCCGGGGACACTCTTTTCGGTAACGGAGCAAAATAATGGCCAAACGTTTATTTCAAAAAGAATCGTATTACTGGCTGAAAGTATTATATGACGGTATCCTGCTGGCGGCCGCTTTTTTTACCGTTTACTTCCTCCAAAGAGGAGAGTTTTTTAATGGAAAATTTCTCCGCTTAGAGCCGAAGTTTGCGAAATTTTTCCCGGTTTTGATGATTGCCTGGTTCTTCGTGACCCTATTTTCAAAAAAGTTTACCAAACTGGAAAAGACAGACTATTCTTCCCTGTTCAGACCCTATATCATCTCGATCTTTGCCCTGGCAGCCTTTTTAAATATCGCATTATATATATTGGGCTGGTATGATTTATCCAGGGTCATTGTTTTCGGTGCCATCGGCCTGTTTTTTGTATTTGAATTCATCGATCTCGCGATTCGCTGTGTGTTTTTTTCCCCTAAGCAAGATCAAAAAAGCGGGTATTGCATTCCTGTCGTTTTTTTCCTGGTGGAATTTTTCCTGTTGCTCATTTCATTTACTGCCATCTATTATTACAAAAAAAGAGAATTCATGCCCGCGGATGAGTACCTCCTATTTTTAATGGGGGTGGTCTTTCTATGGGTTGCTGTCTCCTTTATGATTCACCGCTTTGAAATCAGTAGTGGTGTAAGTTATTACAGGACGATATTCCCTTTTATAAAATCGCAGTTGATTCTTATCGGCCTGGTATCCATTGCCGTGTTTTCGGCGCACCTGGTGTTTTTTTCACGTACCATTATCCTGGGGACGCTGGCGTTTTTTGCCATATTGGAGAACCTTGCGGTTTCGATTTATTACCTGGCCTCCGGGAGTACGGATACCGATGAAATTCGGCCGGACCTCTTTCGCGCCGCATTATTAGAAAATGAACAATTAGAAATAAACAAAATTTACGAAGAAATCGACAAAGAAAAATATGGATTCCCCGGTTCCGGGTTTCAAAATTATTTTTTTAAAGAAAAGCTGAAGCACACTTATTTGAATAAATTTGCAGCGGTTTTTGAATTTATCGATAAACGGGTGGACCTGGAAAAATTGCATATATTAAATTCGATTGTGATCTACAGCAGCAACCCTTTCAATATAGAAATTCTTGAAGACAATTCCCTGCAGTTTTTTGCCAATTTAAGACAGATCAATGATTTTCGCCGGATCAATAAATACCTAATCAAATTAAATGAAAAAATGAGAATCGGCGGCATATTTGTGAGTAAATTCGAGGGTCTTGTACAGACCAGGAATCGATTATATAGAAAACTTCCTTTTGTATTTGCCCGCGCCATTTACCCCTTTTTCTTTTTATTTAAACGGGCATTCCCCAAATTACCCATCCTTCAAAAAATCTATTTTATACTCACCAGGGGCCGCAAAAGGGCCATATCGGAAGCCGAAGCCCTGGGCCGCCTCTATTTCTGCGGTTTTGAGATTATCGATTTAAAAGAAATCGATAACTTTACCTGGTTTATTGCAAAAAAGGTCAAAGAACCCGAACAGGACATGCACCCTTCCTATGGATTCTTTTTCAAACAAAAACGCATCGGTAAGTACGGGAACCCCATTTACATGTACAAAATCAGGACCATGCACCCCTATTCGGAATATATCCATAAGTATACCCTGGATCATTTTGAATTGGATCAAAGTGGGAAAATAAAAAACGATTTCCGGGTCACCCCCTGGGGAAAGGTATTCAGGAGACTATGGATCGATGAAATCCCCATGCTTATTAATTGGTTAAAACGGGAAATCAAACTGGTCGGGGTTCGGCCTTTGAGCCAATCTTTTTTTGATACGTACCCGGAGGATTTCAAAAAAGAACGAATCAAGTATAAACCCGGGCTCATTCCCCCGTATTACGTGGATATGCCCAACAGCATGAAAGAGGTGTGGGAATCGGAGAAAAAATACCTGGAAAAGTATAAAAAACACCCGGTAAGAACCGATATTGGTTATTTTTTCAGGGCAATGAAGAATATTTTGTTTAATCATGCCAAGAGCCAGTAAAAATGCATGGATGAACAAAGAATGAATCGAAATAAGAATATAAATAGAGGTTTTAGGAAATCATCCGCCGCCATGCATTCTTACCCGGGCAATTCTTTTTCCGCTGCCCTAAAAGCGCTTATCCTGCTCTCTCCTCTACCCTTCGGCTGTGTAGGAGAGATATTCTCGCCCCTCTTTTTCCTGCTGCTGCTGATAGTAACGTTTATCGGGTTGAAACAGCCCGAAGAGAAAAGCCATATCCTGTATGAAAAATGGCTGCGGCGTCTTTTTTATTGCTTCCTGGTTTTCCTTGGGTTCCAGGTTATTCCCCTGCCCGTTTTCCTGCTTAAAATCCTCTCTCCGGGAGCGGTAAATATTCTCTCCTCCCTGGAGGACCGGCTGCCGGCATTTCACCCCATTTCACTGGTCCCTTTTGAAACAATGGTTTACGGTTTCCAATTTTTGGTTTTCGGTTTGTTTTTCCTGGTAATGATCGATATAAAACTGGGTAAAAGAGAAATGATTTCCCTGGTGAATACCGTTGTCCTCTCATCGGTAATACAGGTCATATTCGCATTTTTGAAATATGCCCAGGGGAACCGGTACTTTTTTCTTCTCTTTCACCCCTATGAAGGAAGTGAGAAATTACGATACCGTTTGACGGGCACCCTGGGAAACAGCGATCACTTTGCCTTTTATTTAGAGATGATCCTGCCGCTGGTACTGGGCCTATTTTTCGTCAACCTCAAGTTTTTTGAAAGAGGACTGTCCTTAAGGGAAAAATTTCTTGCCATTGTAAATGAAAGCAAAGGTATTGTTCTTTATTTCATTGCAGTCATATTCCTGGGAGTCGGGATCATCCTGACCGGTTCCCGGGGTGGGGTCAGCACCATGATACTCTCCGGCATCATTTTTGCCCTGTTTTCCGCTTACCTGAGATTCTCTGCTGAGGTTCAACAAAAATTGAAAATCATCTTTATTCTCATTTTATGCCTGGTGTTGGTAATCGGTGTACAGAACACGGTGGAGCGATTTTTGAAGACTAATATCGATGAAGAAAACCGTTTTAATACCAGGTGGCCGGGCACTATTGCCATGTTTTATGATTTTCCCCTTTTGGGAACCGGTTTCGGAACCTTTCGTTATTCCTATTATCTTTACGACAATGAAAGGGGCGGTCAATGGACAACCCATGCCCACAACGATTACCTGGAAGCGCTCTCCGACGGCGGTATTGCCGGCGGGATATTGCTTTTCTCGCTCCTCGGTATGACCATTGTTTCATTCTACAGGATGTGGTGGAAACGGCGGCGCCCGGAAGTTAAAATGCTGGGACTGGGAATAACCATCAGTCTTTTTGCCGTAATCTTTCACTCGGTTTTCGATTTTTCCTTACGCATCCCGTCAAATGCGTTTATTTTTGTTTTGCTGCTGGCGCTGGGAATGAAGATTGCCAATTATCATAAAAGGGAAGAGAAAAGCAGGAACGATGAAGAATAAAAAAACGCTTAAACCGGTACTGCCGGTTCTCATGGTCTTCTTTATGCTGCAACTGCTCTCCCACCTGTTCCTGGAACTGGGGAAAGGCAAAACCAGCGGGAAAAAGTCGGGGTTGTTCAAAATGAGCGCCCTGCTGATGCCGCTGGATGCGGAATCCACTTATAGGTACGCCTATGCCCTGTTGTTTGAAAATGTCGAATCACAAAACAATGAGATGATTTTGAAAAGTATCCATGCGTTTGAAAAATCGCTTCATCACAATGTGCTTTTTTACAGGGCCCATTACTACCTGGGAAAGGCGCTTTTTTTATACAACCTTCCCGGATCGCCCTATTTTGACCGTACGGTAAGGGCTTTTAAGCGGGCCGCTCTGATCCGGGGTAACAAGAACAGCAATATTTCCATGGATACACTTTTATTATTGCTCTCACAGTGGCCCCTTTTAGATAATGAGGGTAAAACATTCTGCCGGGACCTCCTGGAAAAATCCATCGGGCAACTGGGGGGAAAGGATTTTAACTCCATCCTGGAAGTATGGCGATTGTACAGTCGGGATATCGATTTTTTCAAAGGAATATTAAAAACGAATCCCGAATATTATCTTAACATTGCCCGGGAACTCAGCCGCATGGGAATCAACCTGGAAATAAGACAGGATTTCTTAGCCAGGTATGAGGTGTACTACCTGGACTGGCTAAAAACCACGTTTCAAAAATACCGGGAACAATCCGATAATCTTTTAGAGCGATTAAAATACTTGCACCGGATAGCCAATATCGAGGGCTATTACCGGCTCGTTAAAAACACGGATTTTAATGAAAAAGATTACCTGGATTTTAAAAAGGGGCTGAATCTTCATATTCTCCAGCTTCTTTTTGACCAGGGGGCGCGGCAAACGGATACCATTAAGAGAGAAGAGATTGAGCGCTATATTTTTAATTATTTCGACGAACCCCTTTCCAGGATGGAAGTAGAATCATTTGCCGGGTTTTTAAAAAAATATGATTTCTTTGCTCCCCGGGACCTCAAAGCCTTTTATATCAAGCAACTGGTCCATTTTAAACTGGGAGATTATACCCAGGTCATAGAAGACTCTGAGGGGCAGCGGCAATCCGTTGCTTTTGTGCAAAGGGAACAGTTGAATGATTATACCGATATCCTGCTGCTTTTATCCGATGCCTTTTATAAAAATAAGCTGCTGGCCCGGGCCATGTCTATTCTTGAAGAAATTGAAAAAATTTCACCGGGATTACCGGGGACTTATTGGAGAATGCTTAAAATCGAATCGATTATCGGCGCCGATAATAAAGGTGTAGGGAAAGAAGAGGAGACCCGGGCAGTCAATTACCAAAAAATTAGAGATAGCAGGTTTATTGAGCCGGGTACAGTTGAAACACATAAAACCGTATATCTTATCGACAGTGATGAAATTGTAATTCGCATCGGCGACAAATTAAAGGAAATAATGAAATCCAGGAACCTTTTCCAGGTGTTCATCGATGGGAAGATTTATTATGAGGCCTATATAAGCCAACTAAAAGAAGAGGACAACGCCGCGGTTAAATTTGGGGAAAATGTCGCCAAATGTGAAGTGTCGGTCAAGATTCTTTAAAAGAACCGCGGGAAACGCCGATTTTGGAGAAAACTTTGAAATTCCGGGACAGGCGTATTGAATATCCTGGCTTCCTATGTTAGAATAGATTTTATTCCAGTAAAATGAGGAGCGATCATGCTTAGAAATGAAAATGGAGAAATAGAAAAAGCCTTTGGAATAAATGAAGAAGAGGGATTCCAGCTCGAAGAGTACTGGGAGCTCATTAAAAGGCGAAAAAATCTCCTGGTCTTTTTTTCCCTCGCCGTTGTGATTGCGGCAATGACCTGGGCCTTTATGCAGACACCGGTCTATGAAGCCCGCGGCACCCTGATGATCGAAAATGATCAGCGGAATGTGCTGATGTTTACCGATGCCTATGCTTTACAAACAGGGGCAAGGGATGAATATTTAAACACCCAGGTCAAGATATTGAAGAGCAGGACCCTGGTCAGAAACGTGATCGAAGAGCTAAAATTGTCGGCGCAAAGCGGATCGCAAAAGAGCCCTTCTTTTGGGTTGGGGACCCTGTTGTCCCTCTTTAAAAAGACTAAAGAAGTAAGCAGAGATGCGGAAATGTCATCTGCGATCAGCGGTTTCCTGGAAATACTGGCCGTGGAAAATATCCAGGCCTCACGACTGGTGGAAGTCAGTTATCGGTCCACCAACCCGGAACTGGCCGCTAATGTGGTGAATACCCTCTTTGACAAGTACATCGATTTTAACCTCCGCATCAAGACGGAATCCACCAAACTGGCATCGGAATTTCTTACCACCCAGATCGAAGCGTTGGGAAAAACGCTGTCCCAGAAAGAACGGGAATTACAGGATTATGGTAAACGAAAGGAACTTTTTTATCTATCCGGCGAAGAGAGCACGGTGGTGGAAAAGTTTGCAGACTTGAATAAGGCCTTTACCGAGGCCCAGATATACCGCATCAATAAAGAATCGGTTTATAGGGAACTGAAAGGTAAGAAATTTGAAAATTATCCGGAGGTGAGTACAAACCAATTGATCCAGGGTCTCAAAAAGGAACACTCGACGGTTGAGGCCGAGTACAAACGCAAGGCCCAGATATTCAAAGACTCTTACCCTGAAATGCAGCGATTAATATCTCAACTGGATTCCTTGCAGAAGCGCATTGACAGTGAAACCCGCGATATCGGCATGAAAGCCCTTCAAGAAGCGGAGGCCGAATACCAGACGGCAAAAAAGAAAGAAGATTCATTGGCGGAACTCCTGGGCCGGCAGAAACAGGACGTTTTTTCCACCAATACCAGCGCCATTTATTACAACAGCCTGAGAATCGAAGTGGAAAATATGCGCAACCTCCTGGACCACCTGGTTAAAAAGGAGAAGGAATCCATGTTAACCTCCAGGCTGGAGGGCCTCCAGACCAGCAATATCAAGATTATCGACCTGGCGGAAGTCCCTATTTCCCCTATATCTCCTAAAAAAAAGAGTACTTTTATGTTGGCGCTTTTCCTTGGTATCTGCGGGGGGCTTGGCCTGATCTTTTTACTGGACTGGCTGGATAAAACAGTCAAAACCCCGGACGAAGTGGAAAAACTCCTGAAGCTGCCCTCCCTGGGTTTTATACCGGCAATAGGCAGCGGCAACCCCCATTCTTACTATGCTTACTCCTACAATTCCCAGGACTCTGAAGAAAAGAAAAACCCTGAAAATGAAAAAAAAATAAAGGAAATTGAGCTGGCCAACTATTTGGACCCGGAATCCATGTATGCAGAAAACTACCGGAACATTCGCACCTCCATCCTACTCTCAACCCCCGATCAGCCCCCCCAGGTCATGACCGTAACCAGCGCCATGCCCCAGGAAGGTAAAACCGCAACCGTGGTCAACCTGGCCATATCCTTTACCAACCTGGGCAAAAAGGTCCTGGTCATCGATGGAGATTTACGAAAACCCAGGGTTCACAAAATTTTTAGGGCCAAAAACACAATCGGTCTCTCATCCCTCCTGGTGGGAAGGAACAAACTTAATGAAGTTATTTTCAATAGTGAAATTCACAATCTCTTCTTCATGCCCTCGGGACCTGTACCCCCCAATCCCACTGAACTCCTCAATGCGAAGGCAATGCAAGACCTGCTGCTGTATGTAAAAGAACATTTTGATTTCATTTTTTTGGATTCTCCGCCATTGATGGGTATCATGGACCCGGTGATTATCGGCAATCATTCGGATGGGGTACTGCTGATTACCTGGGGGGGCAAAACCCATATAAAAGTGATCGAAAAAGCCAGGGATGAGTTGAACAAATATAATATCCGTCTTTTGGGGGTGGTTCTTAATAAAGTGGATATGAAAAGAAGCGGGTACGGGTATTATTCATACAATTATAAATCCCGGTATGGATACAAATACGGGAAGAATGAGAAAAAAAAACAAGAAATAAACGGGATCAAGATTAAAATCGTTAAAGGGGAAAAGAGGACTTCCGATTTTTTTAATAAAAAGAGCTAAATACATGGAAAAAAACGGGAAACAAAATCATAGGCTGATTGACCTGCATGCCCACATTGTCCCGGGTGTGGATGATGGGGCAAAATCCATTGAAGAGTCATTAGAAATGCTCCAGAGTGCGAAATCAGACGGGATTGAAACCATTGTGGCCACCCCCCACGTTTTGAGCTTCCATAACACGATAAAAGACATCGGGGAAATCATTAAACAAACACAAAAATTTCTTGAAGGGTTAAACCGGTACGCGGTAAATCTACAGGTGCTGCAAGGGGCGGAAGTTTTTTTCACCGCCGATGTAATGGAATATCTAAAAGAATACGGTGAAGCCCTGACCTTAAACCGCGGCGCCTATTTCCTCCTGGAATTTCCCTTTGAATTTGTTTTCCCGGGGACACGGGATTTCATATTTAATGTCCTGATCGAGGGCTGGATACCCATTATCGTTCACCCGGAAAGAAACAAGGTCATTCAACGAAATCCCGAAATTCTCTATGATTGGGTTAAAACCGGGGCATTGATCCAGGTTAACGCCGGGAGTTTAAAAGGGATTTTTGGAGAGGAGGCCCAGGTAACTTCCTTTCATCTTCTCCATCATAACCTGGTTCACGTTATTGCCTCCGATGCCCATTCGCCAAAACACCGGACCCCGGAACTCTCTTTTGTTCATTCAATATTGGAAAATGAGGGAATTGAAATCGCAGACTTGCTGGTTTACGACATTCCCCGGGCCATCCTGGATAATAAAGCGATTATAGATATCGGCGAACCCCGAGACCCCAGGAAGAAAAGTAAAATTTTCGATTTTCTAAGAGGAATGCTCAGGTGATGACAAAAAGGATTTATTTAATTTCAATTAAAACCCTGATCCTTCTCTCTCCGCTTCCCTTTGGATGTGTAGGAAGGGTCTGGAGTCCCCTGTTTTACCTGGCTGTTCTTTTTCTCTCTTTTCTCGGATTAAAGTTAACAGGAAAAGAGGTGATATTTTTATATGAAAAAAAAATTCGGCTTTGTGTTTATCTCATTTTCGGTTTTATTTTTTTCCAGTTCCTTCCCCTGCCCGGGTTCTTACTTAAACTCCTCTCTCCCGGGACCCTGGGCATCATCGATGTGCTGGAAAGCCCACCGCCCTCTTTTTACTCCATATCCGTTCTGCCCGCCGAAACCTTAGGGTTTGCGCTGCGGTTCTTTGTTTTGGTCTTTTTCTTCTATGTATTGGTAAAAATAGAACTGCAAAAAAATGAAATTTTCTCTTTGATTCACACTATGATCCTATCTGCCGTGGTTCAAGTGATATTTGGATTTTTAAAATTTATCCAGGGTAATACACTTTTCTACCTGTTTTTTTATGCAAACCGGAACCCGGGCGCCCATTTAACGGGTACGATTGCAAACCCGGAGCACTTTTCATTTTATCTTGAAATGATTCTGCCCCTTGCTGTCGCCGTGCTTTTGGCAAAATCACTTTTTATAGGCCCCCACAGCTCGTTCCGGGAAAAATTATCCTCCTTATTATCTGAAAAAAAATCAGTTATTTTGTATATCCCGGCAGTGCTTTTAATAGCAACCGGGATCATTCTGACCGGTTCCGGCGCCGGTATTTCCATCTCGCTTTTAGCCCTGTTCCTCATGGGTTCATTTACATTCTATTTCTCTAAATTCCATCACGGCCGACACATGATCAGGGGTGTATTTACAGTTATAATAATTGCCATAATCCTTTGGGGGGTGCAGCAAAATCTGGGCACCATCATGAAGCCGACCAATGGCAATATCGATTACTCTGTTTGCTGGTCCAATTCATTAGAATTATTCTCCGGTTTCCCCCTCTTCGGGTCCGGGTTCGGTTCTTTTAAATACATCTATTTTCTATACGATACAGGGGATTCCGGGTGGATAACCCATGCCCACAACGATTATTTGGAAACTTTTTCCGATGGGGGCATCATCGGGGGCCTCCTTTTCCTGTTACTCATCGGCGGGATACTTTTTTCTTTATTTCGAATGTGGTTGGCCAGGCGAAATCCCGAAGTAAAAGCCATTGGCCTGGGGGTCCTGGCGGCAATTTTCAGCGCCGGGTTTCACTCTCTTTTTGGTTTTGCCATGAGGATCCCGGCCATTTCTTTCTTATTTGTTCTCATCCTGGTCAGCGGGTTAAAGATGGCGTCGTATAAAAGTGAGTTCAGGGATCGGATATGAAACCGAAATGGCTATTTTTCATTTTTATATTGCCGGTTATGGCGTTTTTCTTTACCAGTCTCTTATCCGATATTTATCTCTCCATCGGTGATTCCACTGCCCCAGGGAAAAACTTAAGATTCTTTAAAATGAGCCACATGCTATTTCCTTTTGATCACACATCCGCCTATAAATACGGTCATGTACTTCTAAGAGCAGGATATGAAACTAGAGACGCCGCAATTATCCTTGAGAGTATCGACTGGTTTAAAAAGGCTGCATCCCGGAACCCCTTTCATTATTACTCCCATTATTACCTGGGGAAATCCTACCTGTTCTACAACTATCCCAATACCAATTATTTTAATGAAGCTATATTAGAATTTAAAAAAGCGGCCTTAATCAGGGGCAGCAACCAAACTATCACCCTGGATACATGCAAAATCCTGCTTTCCCTTTGGCCCTTTCTCAGCGATGACGACAAACAATTTTGCCAGGACCTGTTATCACAATCCATGAACCGTTTTTTGTGGGACGATTTCGAAGGTATCGTTGAATCCTGGTGGCTCTATTCAAAAGAAAAGGGCTTCCTGGAACAGCTCCTGGGGAAAAAACCGGCTTTTTACTATCCCGTGGCAGAAAAACTAACAGAGTTGAACGCACCATTATCTTTAAGATGGGAATTCCTGGCGAAATATGAAAAATTTCTCCTGGAAGATGTGAGCCGGGAATACCAATCACTCTCTTTTGAAAAGAAATATGAATCGGACACCCTGCTGACATTACTGGAAAATCTCAGGACAATTAAATCCTATTACAAGATGGCAAAGGATGAGACCTTCGATGAAATAAAATATCACACATTTAAAAGTAAACTTCTCCGCGACGTGGTCGCTGCTCTTTTTGAAGAGCTCCCCAATAAAAAAAATCAAAACAGGGAAAACCAAAGACAAATCGACCGTTATGCCCGGGAATATATAGAAAGCGATCTGCCAAGGGATCAAGTCCTGGAATTTAAAAAATATCTTGAAAAGCAGGATTTTTTCAATTCCAATGATTTCACATCCCTCAATTTAAAGTATTTACTGGAATTCAAATTGGGAAATCTGAGCGATGTCATTAGCGGTATTGAGCGCTTGAAGAGTTCAATCTCCTATATTAATATAAACCAACAGGGCGGATATATCCAACTGCTTTTACTGTTGGCCGATTCCTATGAAGCATCAAGGTTACTCTCCGTCGCCGAAAAAACCTTAAAGGAAATCATCGATAAACAACCTGACAATTTAGGGGCTTGCTTTCGTTTGCTTCGTATACAACAGGTTATAGGTGAAGATAAAGAGTATATGGAAAAAATAAAGAAGAGCATCGACTCTTTAAAAAACAGTCGCAAATTTGAATTGAATCCTGTTAACATCGATACCGCAATAGAAAAACCCGTTTACCTGGTAGACAATAACTCGATTGAGATCACTTTTGCAGATCATTTAACAGGGGAAATAAATACAAAGGTCATCCAGGTCTTTGTAGATGGACGAATCAAATACGAAAACTATATTTCCCTTCTACCTGGGGTGATCCAGGTTGAAATAAAACCAGGGCCAGGTGAAGAAGAAATGTCGAAACATAGAGTTGAGGTGAGAGTAAATAATAAAAATGAAAAAAAGTATTGACTTTTTTTTTTATACATGTATTATTTAAGATGATGAATCGGATAATTGAAAGATCAATGGTGTGTAAGAATGAATAAACGGAGAGTACGAGTTATTTTGTTTGTCAGCCTGGTGGTGGTGGGATTTTTTTTCTTGCGCCCTGAGACCGAATCATTTTACCTCAAGGCGCTCCAGGAGGGGAAAACTTACTACGATAAAAGCCAGTATGAGCAGGCCATTAATCTTCTTAAAATTGCCGAGTTCGGGCTTTTAGAGGAGAAGAAATACCTGGCCGAGCTTTACCTGTATTATACCCTTTCCTGTTACAAATTGGGAAGAATTAATGAATCCCGCGGTATTTTAGATAAACTCAAAACCGAACTTAATATAAAAGAGCTGAATACCATGACCATTCCCCCACAAATCGAGAATGATGTAAAGGTCATGCTCGCAGTACTAGAAAAATACGATAATCCGGCAAGTTGGAACGGCTTAAAGAACCTGACCTTGATCGATCGTTTTGAAAGTAGATTTTTAAAAGCCCTTGACCATTTAAAAAATGGCAATCTCACAGGCGTTGAAGAAGAGATTAAAGGGTTAATGCTGCTTAATAAAAGAGATGCCCGCATACCATTTTTGAAAGGAGTTTCTGCCTTTAATAAAAAAAAATACGGGAAATGCATCGGCTATTTAAATAAAATAACAAATTCTATCGACCCGGTATACAAGGATGAGGTCTTTTATTATTTAAGCCTCTCCTATTCTTTTGAGAAAAAGAATCAACAAGCGGATTTCTACTCTCGAATGATACGGGATAAAGCCCTTCAAGAAAAACTATATAACCTCATTCAATATAGGAGGAAACAATGAGCTTAAAATTATTTCCTAAAAAAACAAGAGTATTGTTTACACTCTTCTGTTTTGCGTTTTTAATTTTTCCAGTAACCGATTTTGCCAAACCTTCAAGCGGTAATTTGATGGGTTTTGTCTATGGAGAAGATGGCAAATCGCCACTCCAGGATGCCATCGTGTTACTCAAGGGAGCGGATACGGATAAGGTTTATCAATCAAAACCCACCGGTAAAACCGGCGATTACCGGATAGCGGATATCGATGTCGGCACTTATTTGGTGGGGCTCAAGGTCAGCGAAAAAACTTTCAATGTAGACGGCTTTGTCAAGGTTGCCAATGGGAAAACCGATACCCTCTCGCTGTCCCTGGAATCCCCACCGGGGCCGGGGGGGGCGCCACTTGATGAACAAGGCTGGTGCTGCAGCGAAAGTAAAGTCCTCAAAAGTACCAGGGAAGAATGCAATAAACGCGGAGGAAAGTTTTTCTCCACGAAAAAAGAGGCCCAAAAGCGCTGTGGGATGCCACCGACCGCCTTCTTTAAAACACCCACCGGCATCGCGGTACTCATTGTCGGTACGGCTGCAGTGGGTCTCGGCATTTACAAGCTGATTGAACAAAAAAACGAGGAGGAAGTCAGCCCCACGGAAAGATAGCCCCTTATGAATTGCAAAAAAATTAAATGGTTGATCCTTCTCTGGCTTTCAGCAATGGCCTTCATTCATGCCGAAGATTTCTTTGCGGTCAAGGAACGAATCATACGGGATGCCTGGATAAAAAAGTTCTCATTGTATATTTCCCCGACCCTCGCCCTCACGAATCTGGGTTATAACTCCAATATCTATTCCTACCAGGATATCGAGGAACCGGATTGGACAGCGGATGTGGGCATTAACCTTGGCGTCGCAGCCATCTTGAAAGACCGTTTTATCTTAACCATCGATGAATACCCCTACTATTCCTTTTATCTAAAAAACAAGGATGAAGAGGCCTTCAATAATAAATTTCAATTCGCAGTCTACACCCACCTGGGGCGGTTTAACCTGAGTTATAGGTTAAATCAAAATAACACCCGGGAGCGCCCCAACAGTGAGTTCGGCGCCAGGACGCGGCATAAAGACCGAAACCAGGCCGTTTCTATCGATTACGGCAGGCATGACCGTTTTTATATCAGCCTTTATGCCGCGCAGAATCAAAGAGAATATACGGATGAACAATACCTGCGGGATTACGATCTTTCACACCTGGACCGGGAAGAGACCCTCCTGGGCGTTTCCCTGAACAAACGTATTTTTTCCCGCACCAGGATGTCGTTAAGCTTCGAATATTACGATTACCGTTTTTTGCATACTCCCGAACAAGACGGCACCGGCGGAAAGCTCTCATTGGGGATCGATTTCCCTGAAATCAGCAGCATCACGGGATCGATGCGCTTCGGCTGGAATTCCTTTCTCCCCAAAAATCCCCAATATATCGATTATTTAAAACCCTTCGGTTCCGGCAGCCTCGGCATCAGGTTGTTTAGGCGCTTTAAATTTCACTTTAATTACCTGGTAGACAATTTTTTCTCCTTCTGGAGTGCGAATCAATATTTTGATGAACGCTCCGCTGCCGCCGGCGTCGAATTTTACTTCAGCGGCAGGATAAAAATAGGTTACGACTACCGCGCCGGAAACCTTATTTTTAAAAGCCTGGTCGATGGCAGCAAAAGCCGTACCGATGATTTTTACAGTTCCAGTGTATCCATAGGAGTTCGGATCTTTAGAAAAATGGGGATTGCTTTGACTTATTCCATTTACCGCATGAACTCCACTCGACTGGATTTTACCCGGAGGTACAATCTCATTGGAGGTAACATTATCCATGAATTTTAAAAGATTTCTAATTCCTTTTCTCATTTTCACATGTTTGGCAGTATCCTTCGCTCAAAAAAGCACGGATAAGTATTATTCCTATGCCGTCGGCCCCAAAGACCTCCTGGCCATCAGTGTATTCGATGTCCCGGAGTTGAACATCACAGTCAGGGTATCCGAAGATGGAACCATTAACCTTCCCCTCCTGGGGCAAATCGAGGTTGACAGTTTAACCCAGGTTGAATTGGAGCGTAAGCTAGCCACTTTGCTGGAAAAAAATTATTTAAAAAACGCCCAGGTTACGGTTTTTATTAAAGAGTACCAGAGCAAGCAAGTTTCGGTCATCGGCGCCGTGAAAAAAACCGGCAATTACGAATTGCTTGGTAAACAAACCCTTCTCCAGATGCTGTCTATTGCCGGCGGTTTGACCGAGGAAGCCTCGGACCGTATCATCATTATTCGCCAGTATTCCGACGGCGCCAGCAAATCCTTGATGATTGACCTCGATGCACTCATGATCGATGGGAACCCGGAATTAAACATCCCCATACACGCCAATGATATCATTAATGTGCCGGTGGAAGGATTTGCGGATATTTATATTTTCGGCCAGGTCAACAATGCGGGGCAAATCAAAATGAAAAAAGATTCACGCTTGACCTTGCTTCGCGCCATTGCCCAGGCAGGAGGATTTACAGACAGGGCGCGTAAATCAGGTGTTGTCATTAAGCGTATTGTCGATGACAAAGAAGTAAAAATCAAGGTTAATGTCAATAAAATCCTCAGCGGTAAAACAACGGATATTATTTTAAAACCCAATGATATCGTGTTTGTCCCGGAGAGCATCCTCTAACCAAGCTTCCGCGCCCATAATTGTAGACTCCCCGATTTTAAAGCGTCGTATTAGGGGGGCACTACCGTAGTTACCTGATGCGTAACCAGGCAGCCAGGATTTCACGATCGGTATCCCAGGAGGTAAACATGGACCTGGAAAACTTCAGGCGGCACGCCCATGAAATGGTCGATTGGATGGTCGATTACTTTAAGAACATCGAAAATTTCCCGGTAAAATCCCAGGCTAAACCCGGGGATATAAAACGCCAACTGCCTTTGTCCCCGCCGGAACAAGGAGAACCTTTTGAAACCATCATGAAAGATTTCGATGAGATCATCATGCCCGGCATTACCCATTGGCAGCACCCGTCATTTTTCGCTTATTTCAACGCCAATAACAGCTACCCCTCGGTGCTGGGGGAAATGCTGACCGCGGCCCTGGGTGCGCAGTGCATGAGCTGGCAAACATCCCCGGCCGCAACCGAATTGGAAGAACGTGTGATGCAGTGGACCGCCAAACTCATCGGCCTGCCCGATGATTTCACCGGCGTTATCCAGGATACCGCTTCCACCGCCACATTGTGTTCTATTCTCACCGCCAGGGAAAAGTTTACTGATTACCAAATCAATCGAAATGGATTTTCCGGCGAGCGAAAATTTACCCTTTACTGTTCCGGCGAAGCCCATTCGTCCGTTGAGAAAGCCGTCAAGATTGCCGGGTTCGGTTCTGAAAATTTACGAAAAATAGAAGTGGATAGCCAATATGCCATGGACCCCGGGGCACTGGAGAAAGCGCTCGTAGAAGATACCCGGCAGGGAAACCGGCCGCTGGCAGTCATTGCCGCCCTGGGCACTACGGGTTCCATTGCCGTCGATCCGCTGCGCCCGATCGGGGAAATATGCAAGAAGTATAACCTCTGGCTCCATGTAGACGCCGCTTATGCCGGCACGGGCCTGCTGCTGCCCGAAAACCGCCGGATGATCGACGGCATCGAACTGGTGGACACTTTCGTATTTAACCCCCATAAATGGATGTTCACCAATTTCGATTGTTCCGCTTATTTTGTAAAAGATAAAGAAGCCCTGATCCGGACCTTTGAAATCTTACCGGAATACCTGAAAACAAAGGAAGGCGACCGGGTCAATAATTACAGGGATTGGGGCATCCAACTGGGAAGACGGTTCCGGGCGCTGAAGTTGTGGCTTGTCATCAGGACCTTTGGCGTCGAAGGACTCAGGGAAAAAGTTAGGAATCATATTCAATGGGCAAAAGAATTGGCCGGGAGCATTGAAAATTCCCCGGATTTCGAGCTGTTGGCGCCGCTGCATCTTGGCACCGTATGTTTCAGGTATAAGCCCTCCCATATTACTGACCAGGAAGTTTTAAATAAAGTCAATATGGAATTACTGGAAACCCTTAATGCCACGGGAAAAGTATATCTTACCCACACTAAATTGAGGGGGGTGGCGACGCTCCGGTTGGTGGTGGGGCAGACCTACCAGGAGAAGAGGCATATTGAAAAGGGTTGGGAGTTGATCCGGCAAACCGCCCGGGATTTAAAGACAAATGGAAAAAGATCATCTATTTTTTATGGAAAAAGCGTTTGAACAAGCAGGGCTGGCCTACAGGGAGGGAGAGGTGCCCATAGGCGCGGTAATAGTCTTAAATAATGAAATCATCGGCAGCGGGTACAATTCAGTCATCAAACATTGCGACCCCACAGCCCATGCAGAAATCATCGCCTTGCGCGAAGCAGGAAAAGCCGTGAAAAATTACCGCTTACTGGATACGGCTATTTATGTCACCCTGGAACCGTGCTTCATGTGTTATGCCGCATTAGTACATGCCCGGGTTAAGAATCTTTATTTCGGGGCCAGCGATCCCAAGGGCGGCATTTATTCCACCGGGAAATTCGAGCTAATAAAAAATATTTTTAATCACACAATTGAAGCAAAATCTGGTATAATAGGGGATAAAGCTTCGCGGCTTTTGCAGGATTTCTTCCAGGCCCGGAGGGGTGCCGGAGCGGTTGAACGGGACGGTCTCGAAAATCGTTGACCTGGTAACGGGTCCGTGGGTTCAAATCCCACCCCCTCCGCCATTTACCATTTACCATTTACCATTTACAATTTGCCATTTTACCTGAGGTTAGGAACTTTAATAATGGAGAGGAAGAGGCCCAGGTATTCGAGGGCTTTCTCAAAATCATCGTATAATGCAGGTTTGGGAATGTAATTGTTGCATCCCAGCAGGTGGCAGCGTTCTACCTCTTCCGGGTCATTCATCGTGGTGAGTATGATCACAGGAATTTTGCGCAGTTCCGGGTCTGCTTTTATTTTAACCAGCACCTCTTCGCCGCTCCTACGGGGCATGCGGATATCCAGGAGCAGTAAGTAACTCTTGTTCTTTTCCGCTTTTTCATCGCCATTCTTCACTGTACCAAACAGGAAATCGAGTATGGCCTGGCCATCATTGAAAAATAGAATCCGGTTTTTAATACCGACGCGGCGGAGGTTCTTTTCAATCAGGCGTAAATGCCCCTCCTCATCATCCACGATGAGGATAGTAAATTCTTCATTCATATTTTGCATCTCCAGCGGGAAAAATATTTCCCCAATTCGATCATATTCTTTTATAACAAAACGAAAAAAAAAATGCAATAGGGAAAATTTTTTTTATGCGGCGTCGGACGGTTTGATGTATTTCAGTGTAAGGGGAAACCGGGAAGATTCCGGGTTGACTTTATCTTAAAATCTCATTACAATAATTCCCGGATATGAAAAAAACAATGCGAAAATATTACCCGATCCTGTTTGGCCTGGTCCTATTTCTATTCTACATTACCATTTATCCGTCGCCGGCCGGCTCGGAGAATTTTTCGACAGCGCTGGCGGTTTTTTTCACGGCCCTGGGCAGCAGCGCCGTGATTATTTTCCCCAGGCGCGAAAACGCATTCCTTTTCTATTCTTATCTCCTGGGCTCCCTCGCGTTTCCTCTTTTATTGATGTCCTTTTTTCACTTCTTCAATACGGTGGAGCAGAAGGCGATTATTGGAATCCAGGCGCTGGCGTTGATCCTGTTGATATTATTCGTATCTTACCAATCAAAAAACAAGGAATAGAAATAGTTTATTTCCTACCTGCGGGCGCTATTTCCGACATTTCTCTTCTTTGGGGATGAGGCAGAGGAATTTGAAAGTTTGATTGCCGATATTTTCGAATTGGTGTTTTTCGCCCGGCATGACCAGGGCAAATGAATCTTTTTCCAGGGGGATGGGGTTGGCTTCGGTATTTAAGCGGCCTTTTCCTTCCAGGACATAGATTTCATGTTCAAAGTCATGGGTATGGAAAGGGGTATGGCCGCCGGGTTCGATTTCGAAGTGTCTCATATGGAAATGGGGGGCCGGGGAGTCTTCACCGATGAGCCAGCGGATATAAGTACCTTTGACGTCATCTTTTTTAATTTCTTCTTTTTTCACTTCATCGTATTTTTTTACGATCATGGGGTTCTCCTTTAGGCACTCTATTTTAAAGGAACCTAAATATTTTTTCAAGAGGCAAATTTTAAGAAAAATTTTTGGAAGTCCAGAACCCCGCGGCGCGGGGAGTCTAAGGTACGGAGCCTGATGAAGTGGCTAATTTCAACCTACTGGGATGGTTCTACAATCGCGTGCACACGCAGTGTGCTGGCTGGTTGGAGGCACTTATTTGACAAATCCCCACCATTCGTTTAATATAGTGTCCCAAAAAGAAATAAAACTTCATTCCTTTGAAAGGAGGCCGCATGAAGATCGATGTATTTGAGTTAGAACGCATCCAATCCATGTATGAAAACAAAGTCGAATACAATCTCAGCGACACCGGTGTTCATCCCTATACGTTAAAGGAACTTTTTACCGGTGAAGAGATAGAAGAGTTAGCCGGTCAGCGGCTCGGTTACGGCCATACCAACGGCGACCCCGGGTTAAGAGAGGTCATCGGTCGTCTTTATCCCGGGGCCGACGCCGCCAATGTATTGGTGACCAACGGTTCGTCGGAAGCGAATTTCATCGTCGTGTGGAGCTTGCTGGAGCCCGGCGATGAACTGGTATTAATGCAGCCCAATTACATGCAAATCTGGGGCCTGGCCCGCTCCTTCGGTGCGCAGGTGAAATCGTTTTACTTGATAGAAGAGATCGATTGGGGACCCTCGCTCGAGCAGTTGAAAGAGCAGGTTACACCCAGGACCAAGATGATTGCCGTATGTAATCCCAACAACCCCACCGGCGCCGTGCTCAGCGAACTGGAGATGCGCTGGGTGTTCAAACTGGCGGAGCAAGTGGGGGCCTGGGTTTACGCCGATGAAGTGTACCGGGGGGCGGAATTGGACGGCAAAGAAACCCCCAGCTTTTACGGGTATGCCGATTATAAAAAAGTCATTGTCAACGGCGGGTTATCCAAAGCCTATGGCGTCCCGGGTATCCGGATCGGCTGGTTGGTAGGACCTTTCGATATGATCGCCAGGGGTTGGGGATATCATGATTATACCACCATTACTACCGGTATTGTCAATCAATGGATCGCCCTGCGGGTGCTGCAGCCGGGGATAAGGGAAAAAATATTGAACCGCAACCGGGAGATGCTAAAGGAAAATCTCAATGTGCTTCAACAGTGGGCGGATACGCATAACGGGCTGTTTCGGTTCGTCCCGCCGCGGGCCGGGGCAATGGCGTTTATCAAACATAACCTGCCGATCGAATCCAGGGAATTTGTTACCCGTTTGCGGGTTGAGAGGAGTGTTTTTGTAATCGATGGCGATTGCTTCGGCATGGACGGGTATTTACGCATCGGCTTCGGCATGGAGAAAGAATATTTAAAGGCCGGTTTAGCCCGCATCGATGAGTTTTTAAAAGACATCACATAGCCCGGACGAGCCGGAACCAAAAAGAATTTTAGCCACAGAGCACACGCCATGACGAGAGCACAGAGAGAAAAGTTTTATTAACTCTGTGTCCTCCGTGACCTCTGTGGCTATTTTTTTATTTTTTGCCAAAAAATGTCAGGATTTCACGTGTTAATCATTAGTGCTGAACCTGGATATTTCGTTCCGATAAAAGGAATACAACATATTGGTTAAGGCTGACATTTTCCTTATAGGCATTCCGGGCAAGTTTCCTGTGAAGTGTTTTGGGAAGTCGAAGAACGAACTTCCCGCTGAACTCCTCTTCATCGGCAACCGGTTCTGGGATAATATCGCCATCTTCCAGGGCATTTTCCAACCATAATTCCATGGCTTCCCGGATATTTTTTAAGGCTTCTTCGTATGTTTCTCCCTGGGTCATGCAGCCTTCCAATTCTTCAATTTTAGCAAAGTAACCGCCGTAAGGGTCTTTACGGATAATTATATTGTATGGAAGCTCCATATAATAAGCTAAATCCTTTTTTTTCATTCTAATCCTCCAGACCAAGAATTTCTATGATTTCCTCCAGGTAGCATTTTTTGACTGTATTATCATGAGTTGGAATAATCACTCGTTTTCCAGTTTCCCTATTTTTAAAAACAAAATGACTTCCTCTGCTTCTAACATTTTTGAATCCTGCGTTTTCCAGGATTGATTTAATTTCATCAAATCTCATCCCTATGGGCTTAAGCAACAGTTTTTCAATTAATTTGGTTTGTTTGGTCACGCCGAAATGATACTATATTTAGTATTATTTGTCAACGAGAAAGCAAAATGCGTTTGAATTGGATTCAATGTAACCTCCAGGTGTTCCTTAGAGAGACTTTTCTTGTATGTCCCCATTTTCCGCGACGCGGGGCCGTGGGGCTTGACATTTTGTGGCAAAGCAATTATAACTATAGAGAGGTAATTGAAAATGATTGAAACCACGATTAGGGTGCCGGGTAATATAGCCATCCGGAAAATCTCGGATGAGATAGTTTATAGGGCTTTCTCCATAGCCGTTGAAAAGAAAAAGAAGGAGATTCGCAGGGAATTAAACCGGCTGGATTCGAAGATAAAACGATTTGAGAAAAAATATAAAATGAGTTTTGACAAATTTGAGAATACAATGGGTGATAGTTTTCAAGCACATAATGAGTGGATTGACTGGAGTTTTTTAGAGGAGAGCAGGAAGCAATTACTTGAGGAGATTGGGAATTTCGAGACTTACTAATGTATGAAATAAAAAAAATCCTTCAAGAAAAAGCGTTTTTCAAAGAAATCGAATATTTAAGAGAGGAAAGAAATTTTATTGATATCGTTGGTTATATAGAAAAAAAATTTACCGGTGAATAAGAAACGTCAGGAGGCCAGGCTATGAACCCTTATACACCTTCTTTGAAATTGTTATTTTACGGTCGGGAGAATATCTTTCGAGAAATGCTGCGCAGCGAGCAAGCCGGTCAATCCGTGGTTCTTATCGGCGGCCGGCGCTGCGGGAAAACCTGTTTAATGGAACGTCTCAATGAATTCCTGCGCTGCGCGGCAATACTGGCCAATAATCTAAACGACGCCTGGATAAAAGCCGTACCCGATGCAGTGGAAGCGAGGTCAGAAGACTAACGGCCAGTTCCGTTAAGCATGGCCTTTATTCGCTCCAAACTGGCCGACGGACCCGCGGCGGTCCGCGAAGCCTGGGACGGTTTGCTGCGCCGCTACCTGGGAATGCAGGACCTGTTCGATATGCGCAATGCCCTGGATGAAGCCCGTTTCTTCTTCGGTCGCAAAGCCCTCATCGACGACTTATTTTACGCCCTGAACCGCCGCGAACATGTCGCCTTAACCGGTCCGCGCAAAGCCGGGAAAAGCAGCTTGCTCAACCTCCTCTGTCAACGTCTCAACGCTTACCCGGTTATCATGATGGATTTACAACTCTATAACCGCAACGATGAATTCTGGCCCCAGCAACTTTTCAAAGAAATCATTTTCCGTTACGACCGGTGGGGCCTGGCCCGGTACGGCGGAAAATGGAATCCCCCTCCATTAATAGAAGACACGGCCATGATCAGCGGCCCGGTTTTTCGCGACGCCCTGGAAACCCGGCGTCACCTGCAAAAACGCTTGAAAATCGATCAACCCCTGGTCATTATGCTGGACGAAATCGAACGTCTGTTTCCCCAAACCGAATCGGCGCACGGCGAACCCGTGCAATTACAACAACAGGCCCAGCGGTTTAACCTTTTCGCCGGTATTATGCGGGCCTTAGGCCAGGAAGGCGGAGACCGCCTCATTTCCCTGGTTATCGCCGACCGCCAACCCCTATTCAATCGCGTCAACAGTTTCAGAATCCCCGGCCTCGACACCAACCCCTTTTACCGGTTCTTCCAGGAATTCTCCCTCAAACCCCTGGAACCACCCGAATGCCGCGAAATGACCAGCGAAATCGGCCACGCCATGGGCCTGGAAGTGGAAGAGGACGTATTAAATACCATATACAGCGATTCCGGTGGGTTCCCGGCCCTGGCCCGGCAACTGGCTTCCGCCGCCGTCCCCCAGGAACGCGAGGCGTTAGTAGAAGCCAGGCGGGACATGTTGGCCGTGGGCATCCTGGAAAAAATCAACGGCCACTATCGCGTCAGCGGCGCATTATTCAGGCAATGGATCAAAGAAAATAGAATGATGAAGGATGAAGGATGAAGGATGAAGGATGAAGGAGTTACGCATTCCCTTCGAATAATAGCTCGATCTCTTCAATCTCGAATTCAATTTGCTCTCTAATCTCGTCAGGCAACACGAACCAGGACTCCCTTTTTTTTTAACATAGCTGAAAACCGGTCTTCTTTTTCCAGGTTTATTAAATCCACCGGGTGATCCAGCGCGATTAATAACTTCCCCAAAATTTTGAAAAAGCTCTTCTTTTGAATCCCTTTGACGGCTAAATCAATATCCGAACGATCTGAGTAATCTCCTTTAGCCAGGGACCCAAATAAGTAGATTTCTTTACAGCCCTCCCTGTTCAAGATATCCACAGCGGTTCGGATATCTTTCTTATGACTCTCAGGTATCTGTTCTATAATGTATCTATCATCCATATCGGCACTCTTTCACAGTGATATTATATCACTATTCTTTTTATATTTAAAGCATTCACCTAAAAAAATAAAGATGTTTTATCCGCACGCGCTTTCCGCGATTGGTTACGCGCCCCGTGCGCGGGGAAATGCGGCTTCTGCCCATTCTTTTCCGCCCCCGGCGCGATAAAATAAAGGACCGGCGCTATTATCCCCAGGGCTTGCCGGCGCAATCTCAACCATTGTATCGATCTTTACAGTAATTGTAACTTACGGCACACCACTTGCGCCTACGATCACACCATTTGCGTATGCGATCTCGACACGTGCGCGTGCTAACTCAACGGTTGTACGCCCCCGGCATGGAGCTGCAAAGGGGGCGAGCCAGACGTTGTCCCGGAAGTTAAATCCCCGGTCCTGTTCTACAAAATGGAACCCCCAGCATGGAGATGCAAAAGGGGGCGTGCCTGACGCTGGCCCGGAAGTTAACTCTGCCGGTACAGTCCTACAAATAGGAACCCCTCGCAGAGGGGGGGGTTGACTTTCTTTTTGCCAAATGATAGTATTTCTTTTCAAATAAATCTTATTAATAAGGAAGAATCGCCATGGAAGAAAAGAAATTTAATCCTTTCGTAAGCCCGGACAGCAATATGAAAGAATTGACGCCCCGGGCAGTCCTGCTGGGCGTTGTCATGGCCATGTTTATGGGGGCCGCCAATGCCTACCTGGGCCTTAAAGCCGGCATGACCATTGCCGCAACTTATACCACCGCGGTTATCGGCATGGCTGTCATTAAAGCTTTAAAAGGCACCATACTTGAAGAGAATTGCGCCAGGACGGTGGGCTCCATCGGGGGCAATATTGCCGCCGGCGCCGTCTTTACCCTCCCGGCTTTTTTTATCTCCGGCATCTGGCAGCCGTTTTATACCTTCGAACATTATATCGTGTCCACCATCATGCTGGTGGCGGGGGGCATTCTCGGCATCATGTTCGTAACCATTACCCGACGCATCCTGGTGGATAACGTCGAACTCCCTTTCCCCGAATCCATTGCCGCCGCGGAAATTCATAAAGCCGGGCAAAAAGGTTCCGGTGGTACCGCGTATCTACTTTCAGGGATGGGATTGGGCATCTTTTTTACACTAATGACCGAATTCAAAATCATTGCCGCTAAATGGCAGAATGTTTTTTCCATCGGCAAAGGCGCCGTGTTGTTTCGCGGCCCCCAGATGAGCGCCGCATTCCTTGGCGTGGGCTATATCATCGGCCCAAAATTGGCCGGTATCAACTTCAGCGGCGGCGTATTGGCCTGGGGTCTCCTGGCGCCGGCTATCGCATTCTTTTTACATTTAAACGACCCTGCCCCGGTTGCCAATTGGGCGGATGAAATCATCCTGGTTTGGAAGAATTATGTCCGCTATATCGCCATCGGCGGCATGCTGGTGGGCGCTTTTTATACGCTGTACAAAATGCGCAAAAACCTTATCGAAGGGATTTGCCGCTCCATTTCAACCCTCACCAAAAGCAAAGGGGCCGGGGAATCCACCTTAATCAGGACCGACAAAGATATCCATATCAGGTGGGCCCTTCCCGTAATCTTCGCTGTCGTTTTCCTCATATTTTTCATCTTCAATTGGTTTTCCAAAGATATCCCTTCCGCCATTATCGCCGCCGTGGTAATGGTGATACTGGGGTTTGTGTTTGCCGCTGTTTCCGGGTACCTGGTGGGGATAATCGGCGTCAGCAGCAACCCCACCAGCGGTTTGACCGTCGCGGTTTTAATTGCCGTGGCATTTTTAATGGTCATCATGGGCTTGCAGGGGAATACCGGGATTGCCGCCGTTATCGCAGTGGCCGCCTTCACCTGCGTCTCCGTTTCCGTGGCCGGGGAAATGATGCAAGACCTCAAAGCCGGGCATATACTGGGCTGCACGCCGTGGCGTATGCAGTTGGGCGATATTTTCGGCGTAACTGCCGCTGCCTTAGTGATGTTCTTTGTTCTTTCCATTCTTCATATCGGCGACATCAAACAGGCGGTGTCGGAAAAATTCTCCGCCCTGGAAAAGGATAATATTATGGAAGTGGTCTACAAAGGCAGCAACCCCGGGGTCGTTCAAAGGGCGTATGCCATCGATGAGCTAAAAAAACTCCCCCCGGAACAACAGAATGAAATCCTGGGCGCCAATGCCGGGTTAGGCGGCGAGAAAATATCCGCACCCCAGGCCAGCCTGATGGCCGTTGTGGCCAGGAGTATCATCCAGGGGAAAACCGAATGGATTCTTATTTTAATCGGGATATTCATGGGCCTTGCCTTTATACTGATGCAGATAAAAAGCCCCATGCTGGTGAGCGTCGGTATGTACTTACCCATCGAAACATCCTTTGCCATATTCGTGGGCGGGGCTTTCAAAGGAATACTCGATCATTTCTCTGAAAAGCGGAAACTTGCCGAAGAAGACAAAGATAGGGTAAATAATACCGGCACCTTGCTGGCTTCGGGTTTGATTGCCGGCGAAGCGCTTACCGGGATTCTTTTTGCGGTTTTTAACTTTACCGAAATACCCATCCCGAAGATATTCAGCGTCCCCTCCTACCTGCCGAGCCTGCTGGGAATGATTATTCTCGGCGCTGTCCCGGTCATTTTTTCATTAAGGAGGCTGAATAAGAAGAACGGGTAGTTGCCGGACCGGCCTCCGCCGGTTACTTGAAAAGCAGCTTACGAAAACCCGTACAGGAATGGAATAGCCTGGATTGATAAGGTGTGACCTTAAAAATTCAAAAAAAAGGTCAGGGCCTATTGAAATAAAAAATCATTTCGTTTATAATATCACTTCATAGAAACATTCTTCCTGTGAAGTTTCAATGGTTAGCACTGAAAAAAAAATGAAAATATAATGGAGATAAAAAATGGAAGAAAAGATTGAGCAGTTGGAGATTTTCCACAAGGATTACAACCTTGACAAAAAAGATAACCTGGAAACCCTCCCTGAAGGGGAAGCGGTCTTTGGGATTTTTGCCATTATCCACGAGAAACCGGTTCATTGCAGGTACATCGGCCAATCAGCCACTCTCCGGAAAACCGTCAGGGACCTTTTTGAGCATCCCGGGGATGAAGGGTTTGCCAAATTTATGCAGGGGCCATGGATCCAGATGCTGGTTTATGAATTAATGCCGGGTTCTTCCGAGGAAGAGCGTGTAAAAGCAGCGGAAGAATGGACCAAAAAGCATACCCCGAAATGTGATGAAAAAGGAGAATATCCAAGATAACCGGCATCCAAATCCCTCGATCATGTGAGCGATTTCTTTTCTCCCTGCGTCAATAAATGACTGCCTTTAATATCCAGGAATTCAAATCATAATAACTTAAGAAGCTAAGTAGATACATCCACGCACCTACAAAACTACGAAACTACGAAACCACGCAACCACGGGGCGCTTAACAGCGCCCCGTAATAAAAGCAATATTTTTTGAGTTAAAGGCTACCTGGCAATCTCGGCGGCAATCCGGACAATCATTAACCGCTGCCGGTAAGCATTGGTCCTGATTTTCAAAAAGGTGGTAAAATTTCCCTCCTGCATGGGTTTAAAAGCGATTTCCAGGGACGCCTCCGAATGGGGCCTGATTTTTTTATCGGGGAACCCCATATTGATCTCCGGGCCATGAGTTATTTCAATGATCTCCAGGTCAAGTGTGCCGGGATTCTTGATGGTTACTTGTTTCGAATAGGTTTTCCCCAGGGTCACTTTCCCGAAATCCAGTGTATCCGGCGTCATCTCCATTTCCGCGAATTCCGTTAAGTTCACTTTGCCGGTGATTTCCAGCCGTGCATAGGGGGTCTCCTCATCATTGCTGGACACGGTAATGGTTTTGCTGGTTTTGCCGGAATAGCCTTTGGAATTAAATTTAACCGGGACGGTGCCCTTTTCGCCGGGTTGATATTCGAGTTTTTCAAGCTGCGTCGTGGTGCAGCCGCAGGTGGTGGTGACATTTTTGATGATCAATACGCTGTCGCCGGCGTTCTCAAATTCAAATTTCACATTCACCTCGGCGCCGCTGTCGACTTCTCCAAAATCGATGGTGTTCTGTGTGAATTTAATTTGAGATTTGGCCGCTGAAAAAGACGCTAAAAGGGATACGAAAAGCATGATTACCAATAATTTTTTCATTTTTCCTCCGTTTCTTTTTGTTTTTCTATTTCTTTTATTTTTGTTTCGAGATATTTGATGCGCTGCGCATAGCTTTCAAGGTTCCTGAAAACCGCGATACTTCTCCGCCACCGGCGGATATCCATATGGGGGTACCCGGCCACGACGCATTTTTCTTTGATGCTTCCGCTGACCCCGGTTTTGGCCGCGATCATGACGCCGTCGGGTATGCCGACATGGTCGGCAATACCCACCTGGCCGCCCATGATGACATTTTCCCCGATTTCCGCCGAACCGGAAATCCCGGTCAGGGCCGAAATAGCAGTGCCTTTTCCTATTTTTACATTATGCCCCACCTGCACCAGGTTATCTGTTTTCACATAGTCTTTCAGCACGGTCTCCTCGATGGTGGAACGGTCGATGCAGGTATTGGCCCCGATTTCGCAGTGACTGCCGATAATAACCTTGCCCTTCTGCGGTATTTTTACAGGCGCGCCGTCGCCGTCTTGCAGGCGGATAAAACCGAACCCGTCGGCGCCGATCACGGCCCCGGGTTGGATGACGACATGGTGGCCGATTTCCACGTCTTCCCGGATGACCACGTTGGCATAGATAAGACAATTTTTCCCGATCTTTACGTTTCGATAAATCTTCACCCCGGTATGGATTTCGGTATTCTCGCCGATTTCGCTGTTTTCGCCCACATAAGCGAAAGCGCCCAGGCTGACGTCTTTGCCGATCACGGCGCCGGGGGCCACATAAGCGTATTCGGCGATACCTTCATTGAACCGTTGGTGCGGGAAAAAGTATGCCAATAGCCGGGCAAAAGCCAGGTAAGGTTCCCGGACATAAATCAAATTGGGGTAGACGATGCGGCTCTTTTTGTCCACCACCAGCGCGCCGGCTTTAAGGGTTTCGATTTTTATTTCGTCTTTGACGGAAAAGGCGATCTCTTTTTCGCCGGCTTTGTAGAGCGAATTGACGGAAGCGATCTCAAAGTCGGGATCGCCTTTTAATTCACCCTCCACCAATCGGCTAATGTCTTTTAAGTTTATCATGTGCTTCCTTTTCCATATCCAACAGGGCCGTCAGTTTCGCCCCATAGAGCATAATTCCCATGGACAATTCCATCCAGAAACCGAAGATGATAATGCCGATGATGGGGCTCTTTATTTTTCCCAGGATGGATACTCTCAACAAGTAATGGGTATAGCCCCTTTTGGCCAGTTCCCACAAAATCGTACAGATAACCGCCGCGATAAAAGCGCCTTTGAGATATACGATTTTCTCGGGTATCCATTTGTACAGTACAAAGAAAAACAGGAATGTCACCAGGAAGGGGACGACATACAGGATTAAAAAGTGATCCACGAATTGGATAAATTCAGGGCTAATATGTTCCGCCACAAATTGATTCTGGTAGAAAAGCGCGCTGGTGACGGAAATAAACCCGGTGATTAAGAACGTCGCCACCAACAGCATGCCGATGATGAAAAGTAAACTGAACTCGCGCAGCCGTTTAGCAAGGAAATGTTTTTCCCAGCGCCTGGTTCTCAGATCGACATGGAACATGCTGTTGACGAATTGGACTACTTTCACAATCAACAGGAAGCCCAGCATAAAAGAGAAGAGGATGCCCAGCATGCCGACTTCTTTTAACCGGGAGGATATTTCATTGGCCCTATTGATAATGTCCGGCGCAATGGCCGCGAAAAAATCATGGGAAAAGGGATAGATACCTTTTAACGTGATCTCCGGGTCGTCCAGGATTTTGGTAAACAGGAAGGTAAAGAAAGTTAATAGGAAGAGGGATGAGAATATGGAGTAATAAGCCAGGATACTGGATTTATCCAGGCCGTCTTCTTTGAAAAACAGCTTTAGGGCCGCCCATAGATTTTTAAATATTTTAAGTTCCCTTAAGCTCATGCCGTATTGTGCAGCGAAACAAAAAAGCGGAGAACCTGCGCGTTGCCATGCGCCTGTTCTCCTCGTTTATTGTCGCCTTTGTTTAGAATTTATAATTAGTCCACTTAACAAAGAACAGGATCAGGTTGATCAGCAGCACGTAGATGACCAGCGATTCGATCAAGGCCAGGCCGATAATGACGACGCCCCTGATGGAATCGGCGGCGGACGGGTTCCTCCCGATGTTCTCTACGGCGGTCCTTAACGCTTTGGATTGGGCAAAGGCGCCGCTGATGGCGGCCGCCGTCAAACCGATGATGCCGAGATAGATGGCATAGATAAACAAAGTAGTGGTACTGGCCGGACCGGCCGGGGTTTCACTGGCCTTGGCCTGCGTAGTTGCATAGGCCGGGGTCTGGGCCTCTTGCGCCGGGAGGGTGGTGGATATTAAGGATAGAACCATCATCACGAATATGATTAACATAAATTTTTTCATTCTATTTTTTCTCCTATACTTTAATTTTCAAATTTATTGTTAGTGCTCTTCAGCCACGGCGCCGGCCAGGTAAATGGTCGACAGCATGACGAAAATAAATGCCTGTAGTAATGAGGTAAAAATAGCCAGCGCCATTACCGGGAGGGGTACGATAAAGGACAACAGGTAGGTGGAAATAATGACAATAACCATGTCTTCGCCGAAGATATTCCCGAAAAGCCTCATGGTCAGCGATAAGAGACGTGAAATGTGGGAGACGATCTCGATGGGCAAAAAGAGCCACGACAACCCCCAGTTCGGTCCTGTAAAGGTTTTGAAATAACCCCAGGGGCCGTGTCTTTTGACGCCCTGGGCATGGTAGTAAATAAAAATAAAGATGGCGCACCCCGCGGTTACATTAATGTTGGCGGTGGGCGACCCCATCTCCGGCAGTAAACCGATCAAATTGGAAACGGCGATAAATGTGCCCAGGGTTCCCAGGGCAGGGATGAATTGACGACCCTCATGGCCGATCATATCATCCACCAGGCCCTGGAAAAATTTGTAAAACATCTCCAGGGCGTTTTGCATCTTCCCGGGAAACAGGTCGAGATTTTTAACGGCGAGCTTAAAAAAAACAATAATAATCGCTGTTACCAGCAGGGCCATCACGATGTGGGAAGGGATGATATCCTTATGCGGATCGAAACCGATTCCCACCAGTGAGAACAGCCACTTTAGCAGTTTATTTACAAGGCCGACGATGATTAGTCTGTGTTCTTCCATTTGAAGATGCTCCTACATACCAGGTACAGTGCGTGCGCCATAATGGCGGCAACCATGGACAAAAGTCCCACTATATACAATATTACAGCGGTTTTCGAATCCCGGGAGGCCAGGAAAAATCCCCCGGCGATAGCTGCCATCTTGAGAAAAGCCGCTGTAAAAAACAAGAACTGGCCTTTTCCCTTTTTCAAGCATCTATCGACCGTCCGGATCATTACAACAAATCCCGCGACGCCGATGCCGAATCCCAGGGAAAACATTATACTATAATTCAGGCTTTTTGAAAAGGTGTAAATTAAAATTTCCACTGCGGCCAGGTAGAGTATTGAAATTTTAATGAGACGCTTTACATTCAACATTTAATTTTCATCATTCATCATTCATCATTCTTCTTTCTTCTTTTTATTTGGCCCGGTCACCCGGATGAGGTTTACAAAACCGCCGGCAATGCCGTACAGGGTAAAAATGATTAAAAGATACGGGGAGGTATGAAACCAGAGATCGAGGAAGTAACCAATGGCCAAACCCACGGCGATGGAGACGGGAAACATCAGCCCTACGGTCGAGTAGGCCGCCAGTTTCCTTTTTTGCTCCACGGGGTTGTCATTCATAACCGTGCGTCAGTGGACGGATGGCGTCGGGTTTAAAAGTCATCGTCTTCGTCGCCATCCTTGATTTTATAGCCGGTATAGTCGTCGTCCTCTTCGGCGAAGTTGGATTCATCGCTGTAATAGTCTTCGGTATCGAATTCATTATCCCCGAATTCAGTCCTGCGCTGGGCAATATATTTACGCATCTCTTCTTCATCCTCAAAGCGCCGGATATAATTACCCTCCAACTCGCTGTAATAGAGTTCCAAATAGTCTTCTTCAACAGAACAAAACACTGCCATCTGCTCGTTGGTGTCCAGGTCACCAAAAACTTCCTCGATATGGGTCGCGGCATGCTTTAACGCATCCAGCGCCTTCCATGAGATAACTTCCATTTGTTCCATTCATTTACTCCTTACTTTTGAATTAACATTTCTTTTTAATGTAATATTTATAAGACATTTATCGTATTTGTCAAGCCTTTTTTTTATTTTTTTTCAAATAAATCCCGGTTACGCTGCCAACGGCCTTTTCAATGGCGGCGGTACTGCCCTGGAAAACCAATTCCCCTCCCTGTTCCCCGCCCCCGGGCCCCAGTTCGATGATCCAATCGGCATGGGATATCAGGCCCAGGTGGTGTTCGGCGGCCACCACGGTGTTTTTAGCGGTTATGATCTTGCGGATCAATTCCTTTACTGTTTCGATGTCGTAATCGTGCAGCCCAAAGGAGGGTTCATCCACCAGGAACAGTGCGCCGGTTTTTTCCAGGTTCAGGTGCTTGATGAGTTTGAGCCGCTGCAATTCACCCAGGGATAGCGTCTTTAATTGCTGTCCCAGTTTGATGTATCCCAGCCCTCCCTCTTTTATATTGGCAAGGATCTTTTGCTCCTTGACCGGGAGGTCCCCGGCCGTTGCTTCGCTAAACTCAGCGACGCTTAGATCGAGCATTTCACGTATATTCCTGTCCCTGTACCGGATTTTTAGCACCTCGGGTTTGAATCCTTTGCCGGAGCAGGCAGCGCATACGACCCGGACTGGCGGTAAAAACTGCATTTCCACTTCCACGTATCCTTTTCCTTTACAGTCTTCGCAGCGGCCCAGGGGGGAGTTAAAGGAAAAATGCCCGGGGGTATAATGATTGACCCGGCTTTCTTTCAACTGGGCGAACAATTCCCGCAGGGCGGGGTAAACTTCGAAGAAACCGGCAATGATGGTGTTGGCCCGCAGGCTGCCGATTCCGGGATCGATAAACACGACGTCTTTGAGCCCGGCGCTATTTTTTCGATAGATTTCATCGTACAGCAGCGTGGTCTTCCCTGCGCCGCTGACCCCGGCAATCACGGTAAAGGCATTGGCCGGGATTTTGAAATCGAAATGTTTTAAATTATGGGTATCGGCGTTTTTAAAGGTGTACCATTTTTTAAAGGTCTTTTCTACCCTGGTCTCCCGCGCCTCCCACACCGGGGACCGGAAGTATTCCTGGGTCAGGGTCCGGTTTTCTTTTTTGGGGTTGAAAAAATCTTCTTTGCCGCCGGCGAACACGACTTGCCCGCCCTTTTCCCCGGACAGGGGACCCAATTCTATGATATGATCGGCCCGCTCTATGATGTCCCGGTTGTGTTCCACCAGCAGGATGGTATTGTTGTTGTTTTTGAGGTTGAGCAAAAATCGGCTGAGTTTTTCATAGTCATGGGGGTGGAGATCGGAAGAGGGTTGATCGATGATGAGCAGGGAATCGGACAGGGTAGAGCCGAGTATAAAGGCGAGGTTGATGCGCTGGTATTCGCCGCGGGACAGGGTGAAGGTGGGACGGTCCAGGCCGATATAGGAAAGGCCGCTTTCGACGAGGTAGTCCAGGCGGGATTGGATGTCCTGAAAGACTTCCGGGGATATTTTGTGTGTATATTGAGTGTAATCCAGGCGACGCATGAAAGCCGCGGCTTCGGCAATGGTAAAGGAGAGGAAATGGGCCATGCTTTTGTCCTGTATTTTAAAGGAACGGGCAAGGTCGTTCAAGCGGCTGCCGCGGCATTGGGGACATGTTTTATATGTGGTATAGCGGCTGATAAAGACCCGCGCCTGGACTTTGTAGCTTTTGGTTTTCAGCCAGTCGAAAAAGCCTTTGACGCCGCCGAAGCGGCCTTCGCCTTCCAGCAGGAACGATATCTCCTCTTCGCTTAAGTGCTTCAATGGTTGATGGGTATCGATGCCTTTTTCCCGGGCTTTCCGGAGGATCGCTTCCCCGTAGCCGCGGGTGGCCGGGGAATTAAAGGGCCGCAGCGCGCCCTGGGACAGGGATAAGGAAGGATATAAGACGGCGTCCCGGTCCAGCACCTGGAGGTCGCCGAACCCTTTGCATTCGGGGCAGGCGCCTTTGGGGCTGTTAAAGGAAAAGAGGTGTTCGTCCGGCGCGGGGTAATGGGTATCGCACCGCGGGCAGTACAGGTCGGAGGGGAATATTTTTTTCTTGTTCTCATAAAAAATAGCGGCCGTACCGCCGCCAAAGGATATGGATTTATCCAGGGCCTCGAACTGGCGGCTTTTGGTTTCTTCTTTTATGTCGATGGTATCGATGAGTACGTCGATGGGTTTGTCTTTGACGAAATGGTCGATTTTTATTTTTTCGCCCCCTTCGATGTGGAAGTAATAGCCTCGGTTGATGAGGAAGCTGACATCGCCGCTATATTGAAAGCAGACCCGGATTTTCCCCGGGTAGTTTGCCAGGAGTTCGGCAACGATTTCGTCGATGGTGTAGTTTTTAATTTTTTCGCCGCAGCCGGGGCAGTAGAAATCACCGATTTTGGCGTAGAGGATTCTCATGTAATCGTAGATATCCAGGGAGGTGGCCACGATGGAGCGTGGGTTTTTGGCGGGTTTTTTGTGTCGGAAAGCAATGGCCGGGGGTAAGCCGTCGATGGCTTCCACGGCGGGTTTTTCGATTTTATCCAGGAATTGGCGGATGTAGGGAGAGATGGATTCGATGTAGCGTAAATACCCTTCGGCATAGATGGTTTCGAAGGCCAAAGAGGTTTTGCCGGCGCCGCTGACGCCCACGATGGCGGTGATTTTGCCCCTGGGGATTTTCACGGAGATGTTTTGCAGGTTGTTGGTCCTGGCGCCTGTTACGGTAATGTATTTTTCTTCTGTTTTCACGGTTTTACCCGGTTGATGTATGTTGAAAAAAATGAGCCACGGACGAGCACGGACAAACACGGAAAGATAAAAATTCGAAATCCGAAATCGCGACACGTGAAATCCGAAACAAAACGAAATGACCAAAATCCAAATGTTCAAAACAGGAAACGCCGTCCTGGGCTCCGGATGCATATTGTTTTCGTTTGGAATTTTGGACCTTTGAATTTTGAATTTGTTTCGAATTTCGGGCTTCGTGCTTCGGATTTATTTTTTTAATTTTTATCAATTCGTGTAATTCGTGGGCCGGTTTCATGTTCTCAGGGTGACGGCGGTTCGTCATGGGGGATGGCCGCCGGGGTTGTTTTATTGTTTTTGTATTTATAGAAGTTTAACAATACCTCATGTCGCAGTACAGGGTCTTGCTGCATGGCATCCAATAGCTCCCGGGCATCGGCTAACTCATTCTCCAGGCCCCTGGGTTTCTTTTCCGGCGCCGGCAGGGGCTGCTTGTCTTTATTGTGTATGGGTAGGCCGCCGAATAAAAACCAATCGATGGAGATATCGAAATCGTTGTGCAGACGGTATAAGGTATCTACTTTGGGAAGGGATATACCGCACTCATTCTTGTAATAATTACTTCGGCTGAGTTCTAATTTCCCGGCCATCTCATTGCGGGTATATCGGTGTTCGTCTCGTATGCTTTTTAACCGTTTGCCTAAGTCTGCTAAAAAGCTTCTTGTTCGTATGGACATGTTTTCGACTCCTTTTAATTTATTTTATATGTTTCACGCTGCTCCAATTATGTTTCGGCGCGGGCATAAAATGTATCGCTTCGTTCCGATTTCTGCCTCCCGGTCGGGAAAATTGCTTCTTTGAAAGCGCATTATATTTCTCAGGGTGAGCGTTACGTTTCTTAGGGAGCACGGTGTATTTCTTAGGGAGGTTGTTGCATTTCTTAGGGGGCGCGTTACGTTTCTTAGGGAGGATGTTGCATTTCTTAGGGGGTGCGATGCGTTTCCCAGGGAGGGCAAAACATTTTTTAGGGAGTACGTTGTACTTCTTAGGGAGCGCAAAGCGTTTCTTAGGCGGCATGTTGCATTTCTTAGGAAGCATGTTGCGTTTCTTAGGGAGTAAAAAATGTTTCTTAGGGAGAAAGATGTATTTCTTAGGGGGTAAAATGTGTTTCGAACCAGGGGATTTTTGGAATCGAGGATAGGCATCTTTCTCTTAATTTTATCCATGGATTTCATTTTTGGCAAGCGACACCGGGGATTCTCCCGCTATTTGAATCCCTGTATCCGTTTCATTTTTATGATTAGGTCTTGCATCGACGGGTTTTTGCCTGACATATCCTTTGGAAAGAACGGGAATTCCTAATATTTCAAGCATTTGCGGATGTTCTTTTAAAGCCATCTTGCAAATTTGGATAAATTCCTTCATCCATAGATCAAATTCCGCCATGAGGGCGTCCCTGGTTTCCAATGCGGCCTGTGATAAGCCCCTGGCTTCCCGGTGGAGGTTGTGGGCAAGTTCGACTTCTTTGATTTTGTTATAGGAGGCCGTTAGTTTATCGGGGGTAAGACCATTGTCTTTTAAGTTGTTTACCATTTCGGCGTCGTTGATGAGGTTGGTATAAAAGGTATCCGCCTGTCTCAGCCAGCCGTTAATATCTCTTTGCCTGGGCTCGTGCAGCATCAGCCGTTCCAGTCGTTCCGGGCGCCGGCGGTATTTTATTTTCATCAGCCTGACATGCGACATATAGTTGGGGTTTACCCGGGTAAATAATCTTTTCAGGGCGGCCCCGGCTTCCAGTTGTTTGCCGAACAATTCCGTTTTCTGTTTATCGGCGTCCATCAGTCTATCGAGCATGGCCATGCCGGCGTCGATTCGCTGGTAAGTCATGTTGTATTCCGCGATCAGCGGGTAAACGAGGTCGTTTTTTCGGGCGGTCATCAGCGCCTGCCTCGAACTGAAAAAATAATCGGCTAAACTATTCATCGGGTGCGACATAATCAATTCCTTTTAATGCCCCTGCCCGGCATTTTTGTTCTTGTTTTCCATTTAACCTTCTTACCACAAATTTTGTTTTTTTTCAACTGTTTTGAAAATAGCCGCGAAGCAGGGAAAGGGAGAGGCAAAATTTTCCCCACTGTGAAGTATTGACAAAAGCATGATAAATATATTATACTATCCCCGGTCGAGATCACAAAGGAGGCGACCGGCTCATGTTGATTGCAAACCCGATTTATGACAATGTGTTCAAATACTTGATGGAAGACCTGGAAATCGCCAAAGGCGTTATTTCCACCATTATTAATACCGAAATCGATCATCTCACCTTCCAGGCCCAGGAAAGTATCACCAGGATCGATAATAAATTTTCTTTCTATCACCTGGACTTTGTTGCCCGCATCCGGCAGCAAGACCGATCTTATAAGACCGTATTGATCGAAATGCAAAAAACCAATCTCCCCAACGATATCATACGCTTCAGGAGATACCTGGGGCAAAAATACCGGGATGAAGATGAAGTCATCCTTGATAATGGGAAAGTCAAAACAGGACCGCTGCCGATAATAAATATATATTTACTGGGATTTTATCTCTCGCGGACGCTGCCGGCGGTCATCAAAGTGGACCGGAGATACATCGATGTAATCCATGGGGTCGAGATAACCGAACGTAATGAATTCATCGAATGCTTAAGCCACGATTCATACGTGATCCAGATTCCCGCGCTCCAGATGGAATTAAAAAATCGCCTGGAATACGTATTATCGATATTCATGCAAGAGAACTTTATCAGCAAAGAGAATCATTTGAAGGATTATCGTTATGAAACGGAAGATACCTTAATGAAGAAAATCTTACATAAACTGCAGAAAGCGGCGGGGGATAGGGAATTCCTGCGGCAAATGGAAGTGGAAGAGATGGCCTACCGGGAATATGAAATACTGCGAACAACTATTGAAACTTCTGAAAAAAGACTGCAGGAAAAAGAAACGGAGATAAAGGAAAAAGAAACGGAGATAAAGGGAAAAGAAACGGAGATAAAGGAAAAAGAAACGGAGATAAAGGAAAAAGAAACAGAGATAAAAGAGAAAGATAAAGTACTCCGGGAAAAGGAAATGAAACTTCAGGAAAAGGATCGGCAGTTGCTGGAAAGAGAACGTTATATTAAGGAATTACAGGAAAGATTGAACATCGAACCGGCATAGATAGACAGAAGGAACAGGCGGACAGGTAAAAGCACAAAATTTTGGTGGAAAAGAAAACAGGGGCTCTTTTGAAAAGAGCCCCTGTTCGATGAAGGTAAATCCGGGAGGGGTTTGATAAATAAAACCCCTACGATCTTTCAGGTCTACTAATAAATTGTGGCAAAAGCAATTCCTGTGGGAATACCGTTCCCCTCGACGTAATTGACCTGTTGGTTGAGGGTGAGATCGATGATGGAAATTCTCTGGCTGCCGCCGCTGAGGGTGGGATTGGCCACATAAAGGTATTCTCCCGCCGGATCGATGGCAATGGTATCGACGCCAAATAACTGGCTGGTACCTTTCTTTGGGTGGGCTTTGATGCTGACGCCGGAGGCAGTGACAATACCGGGGCCGGTAACATCCATTACCTCAACCCTGGCGCGGTAATACATTGAATTGCTCAGCAAATATGCCTTTGTACCGTCCTTGGAAAAGACACAGCTTTGACCGGATTTGTGGGCCAGGGTGACGAATCCTGTAAATACCATGTTACCGGCATCGCAAAGGGAAAAGACCGGGTGTTTATACCCGCTTGCGCTGACGCCGATAGCGGTTTTCCCATCGGGTGAAATTTCAACATTGACGGGCCTGGTGGGCATTACGTAGAAGGCGTGAACAAATGTCAACGTCCCATCTTCAGCATTGAACGAAAATTGGTTGATCTTACCCGCAAAATAATCAGCAGTCAGGACAGTCTTACCATCCGGGGTAATCGCCACAGCATTGGAATACACATTTGCAAAGTTCTGGTTGTTTACCAGGTACCTTCCGGCAACATCGATGACCGCGATCCTGGAAGCAAAACCACCGTCGGTAACCAATACATACTTATTATCCGGGGTAATCGCCATATCCTCGGCAAAAAAAGGTATCTTTACCTTGCCCAAGAAGGGGGGCGGTGGAGTCGGCGGGGGCAATGGGGTCGGGGTGTCAAAACCTTCGGAAATGTCGATGAAAAAGATCGTAGAATCACCGAAATTACTCACAATGGCTGTTTTTCCATCCGAGGTAATTACCACATCGAACAATCCGCCGCCGTAGCTGCCCAGGTAACCTTGGAGAATAGGAGCGGAGACCTCCTGGGTAAGTGGATCGATTAACTGGATACAATTGGTGTTGCTGTTGGCAAAAACACCGATGGGTTCATCGGCAACCGCCAGGCCTACCAGACCAAACATTAAACATAACATTAACAAAATTTGTTTCTTCATTGTTTTCCTCCTTTTCAATTAAACATTTTTTTGCCCCGCATTTTCAGGGCGTTTATATTTTAATCACACGGGGAAAAAAGTCAAACGTTTTTTTATTTTCACTATTCCACTATCCAGGACGGGAAAGTACCGGCAGAATTTTCCCTTCTTTCATTTTTCCCCACGCTGTGTTAAAATAACCCTGCTAAATTGATACCCGACCCTTAAAATAGTCGGGTTAAATTGATACCCGACCCCCAAAATAGCCGGGTTAAAATCAGGAGGCGCCTATGCGTTACAGGACATTAAGTATCAGGCAACTGTGGGAAAAAACCGAAGAGCAAGATTTCAATATTGTGCAGTTTGCTGTCCAGTACCAGGGATACCGCCGAACGATACCTGGGGATACTAAAAGACACGTACATCGTTTCCCTCCTGTCCCCCTTTGTCTCTAATAAAAGAAGCGAAATAAAGTACGCCACCAAAATATATTTCAATGACCTGGGGATCAGGAACCTGACACAAAAAAAAATGTCTCCCATCGCGGGCAGGCCCGATGCCGGCAGTGTAATCGAGAATATGGTTTTTATCGAAATGCAAAAAAAACTGGCCATGCTTGACGATATCTATTATTGGCGAACCAAAAGCAAAGCCGAGGTGGACTTCGTTTACTCCAGGGAAGACCGGATTACACCCGTGGAAGTTAAAACCGGCAGCGCAAATATCGGCACCTTAACTCGAAGTTTCCACAGTTTTATCGAGACCTACAATCCCCCAAAGGCAATTTTCTTAAACAAGGACAAATTCGCCCATTTCAAAGTAAATCAAACCGATGTTTACTACATACCGCTTCACTGGTTCTTGCTTGCCGGAAGCGCCATGATCGATTAATCCCCGGGATAGCCGCGGCACTTCGCGGCTATTTTCATGGCAGCTCAAGGTTTGCTTTCCAATTCCGCTTGTGATACAATCCTATCCATGTATATAATGATTAGGAGCGAAACATGAGAAAATTTTCATCCTATGGGCCTATTATTAACACTTCAAATTATTACGCCCCCAGGGAAAACCTGGTTGACATAGCCTACAGCAACCTGGTAGGCGAAACTCCCGACGAAGGCGGCCACTATTTCACCGTCTGGGCTCCCCGCCAGACCGGCAAAACCTGGCTCATGCAGCAAATCCTCCATCGTTTGCAAAAAGACCCCCGTTTCCAGGTTCTTAAAATCAACCTGGAAATCCTGAAAGAAGCAAAAGACGTCGGCTATATTCTCGATACCATCACATGGTACATCGGTCAGGGATTAAATAAGAATTTCACCGGCATTAATGACCCAAAACAATTCCAGGAAATCTTTAACAGGAACAACCTGGACAAACCGCTTATTTTAATATTGGATGAATTCGACGCTATCGATGAAGCGGGGATAAATGCCGTAGTCGGCGCGTTTCGAAATATTTATATCCACCGCCGCGATGAGTTCTCTAAAACCACGGAGCAAAAAACCTATCTGCTGCACGGGGCAGCCTTAATCGGCGTGCGCAGCGTCCTGGGCATCGAAAACCAGAAGGGCTCGCCCTTTAATGTCCAGCGCAGCGTCCATGTTTCCAATTTGACCTTTGAAGAAGTGGCGGGAATGTTCAAAGATTACGAAAAAGAAAGCGGCCAGGCCGTAGAAGACGAAGTCATCCGCACTCTTTACGATGAAATGCGCGGCCAACCGGGTTTAACTTGCTGGTTCGGCGAACTGCTCGCCGAAACCTATAACCACGATCCGAAGCAGCCCATTACCATGCGAAATTTTAAAGAAGCCTACGGCGCCGCCACCCATATCCTACCCAATAATAATATCTTAAACCTCATCAGCAAAATAAACAAGCCCCCTTACGACGAGATCGTCATCGAATTTTTTAAAACCGGCGAGAAAATCGAATTTAAATTCGACAGACCGGACATCAATTATCTGTACATGAATGGGGTGATCGACCTGGAAAAAGCGGCCGGCGACAAATATTATCTTCGTTTTTCCTGTCCCTTTGTGCAAAAGCGGATATTTAACTATTTTTCCGACCGGTTCTTCAGTTACCTGGGCCCGTTGATCCACCCCTTCGACGCCATGGAAGACGCCGTGGATGAGGAAAACCTTTATCTCCCCAATATCATTAAACGCTACCAGGCCTATTTAACCAAAAACCAGGGAGTTTTTTTCAAAAATGTCCCCCGCCGCAAAGACGATTTGAGAATTTATGAAGCCATTTATCATTTTAATTTATATCGCTACCTGTACGACCTACTGAATGCCAGGGGCGTCGAAGTGATCCCGCATTTCCCCACGGGTAACGGCAAGATCGACCTGCTGCTCAAATACCGTGGAAAAATATATGCGCTGGAGTTAAAGAGTTTCAAGGATATGTATGCGCATGAAAAGGGCATTGGGCAAGCGGCGGAATATGGCCGGCAAATGGGATTACAAGAGGTTGCTTTCCTGGTGTTCGTTGAATTAAGCCCGGCGGAAGCGAAACAACTGGAAAAAGTGGTGGAAAAAAACAGCGTCAAAGTGACGGTGCTGCCGATAGGAATTTTATAATCCGCAAAAAACAAGCCCACGGAACACACTAAAAAAAGGTGATTATCGGAAAAAGGGACATGCAAGAAAAATTTATTCGAGTTTCTGCGCTCCGTTTTTGACCGCTTTTAGGGAAGCGCCTGTTATTTTGTAATCCAGCAGACTGTCCTGGATAATCCGTCTGTCGATTTCCCGTTTTATTGCTTCCAATGAATCTTTCAGACTAAGTCGATGTGGTAATGGCTTACCATCTTCATCGATTTTCTCATCAGCGCTTTTGGGGTCTGCCTTGTTATAGAGTAGGGTAATGAAATCTTTAATTTCACCATCTATTTCCCTTGAGGCATCCAGGGCGACATTGTCGAAAAGCATTGGATTCAGAAGTTCATCCAGATCGTCTTCTATGCCGTCATGATTAATTTTGAAGCATAAGTCCGCGGCGATGCTTTTTTCATGGAAAGTTTCGTTGTTTTTAATGAAATCGATAAATGCCTGGTGTTTTTCCGTGTTAGGCTGGTAAAGCGGGATTTTATTGCTTTTATCAACTTCTTTAACTACACTTTCGACTAATTTCGTGGGGATTTTGTCATGGATAATGGCCTTGAGGTCGATGGTCAGTCTAAATTTTTTTGTACTCATTGTTAGGTCTCCTTCTTTTTTTTATAATAAAATGTTGCCACCAAGACACCAAGACACCAAGAGACGGCGCACCAAGGTTTTGCCTTCGTGGTAATTCGTGTAATTCGTGGGCGGTTTTATTTTGAGAAACCAACGCCGCATGGGTTGAGAACCAGGGGTAAGCGGAACAAATTGTTCCCAACCCATGCGTCGCTGGAACAAGAAAATATATGGAGAGTTGTAATGCCACTACAAAGTCCGGAAAAAATGAGTGCATCGAAGGGATGCGCTCTTTCCCGTCCACAAGTGAGTTCATCTTAACGTATTTCACAATCATTTCATCCTACGCCGGATATTATAATTCGGATTTTTAATTTTGTCAATAGCATGGCGAAATAATTTTTATATTAAACAAAAAAATAAAAGATTGTTAAGGTTATGGCGAACGTATTTCGGAATAAGACGCAATGGCGCCGGTCGATTTCGTTGAAATATCCATCGGATTGTTTTTAAATTAATTGTTTTCATTCATGGGCGATCAGTGACAATGCATTTTTCACAACCTTTTGCTTTACTTTTATTTTTTGTTGTGTATAATATGCTCTTAGTTCTTTAACAAAGGAGAAAAACCATGAAAAAAATATTTTTGATCTCAGTGCTTGTGCTGTTGGTGGTTACAGGAAATATTTTTGCTTTTTTTTATGCAAATCATTCCTGTGATGCTTATAACAATTGCCTCCCTCCCCCAGGGTTTAAAAGTTTTACCAGCCCCACCATAGGTCAATTGATAATCGAAGGGGCAGGCTATTTCCTGGCATCTCATTATGAAATGCTGAGGTTTTTGTATAAAACAGAATTATCCGAAGTGAACGGGGTAAATTACCTGGAATTGCAGGAAATTCTCATCAGCGCTATTGCCAACATGGAGAACGCCAGCGGTACATATAAGAACCTTATCCAGTTAGCCAGGGAAACGCCTTATGACCCGGCGGTTATCGATAAGTTGATGAAGTTCGATTACCAGGGGTTTATGAAAAAGAAAAGTCTGACCGGCGATGTATTTTTAAAGGTACAGGGCTTCCTGGCCAAAGGAAATGTAACCGGCGCCTATATCAGCATGAAAGCGTCTAAGGACGCCATTATCGCCCAATTGTATACAATTAAAGCCAGCCTGGATGCCAATGTTTTCCCGGACATCAACTTAATTTACCGGGTAAACCAGGCTTATCACGACACAATGCTGTTCGGGCAATATATGGCCGATGTTTTCAATAACCTGTAATTAAGTGAAACTTAAATGGAGGAGGTATAGCATGAAACCGAGTAAATCTTTATTTTACCTGGATTTTGAAGATCTCACCTGCGCACGAAACTTAATTATAATTGCGATTCTTTACCTACTGTTATTGGGCCTGTGCCAGATTCAACTGAGTGAATCCAAGACGGAATTGAACGAGCTTGATATCACCAACAAACTTGAGAAATTGAAAGTTGAGCAATTTTATGAGTATGTTCCCTACTCAGTATATGGATTGCGGTTATTTACTATGCCTTCCCATTTGAAGTTTCTTTCTAACTTTAAAATTGGCAGCGGTTTGATTGCCGCCGTGGACACAGGGACTACATTACGTATATATGAAACAAAAAAGGGGAATAATATACTTCCCGACCCGTCGGATTGGTTATTGAATTTTACCGGGCTGCTGCTCATTTTTGGCTTCTTATTAGCGATGCTGCTGGGAGACGAGGCTTTTAACGATGTTAAGGAGTTAAGGTCGCTATGTACTTTAAAAAACTATGCCCAGGCTTTTGCAACACGCATTTCCTCACGGGTGATCTTTATTACGGCTGTTCTCATTTGCCTGGCTTTAAGTGTCCTCTTACTGGCCTGGGCCAATGGCTTAACCATCCCGGGTTTCTATTTCTTGATTTATTGGGGATTGGCCATTCTTGTAATTAATTTTGCCTTTTTCCTGGGTACGGTTTCCGGGTCGTTAAAGACCCGGCTAAAACGAATAATTACCTTCGTATGCCTTTTTTTAGGTGTGACTGTTTTCTCCTTACTGGTCATTGTCAAATTGGTAAAAGGCTTTTCCAATAATATCTCAGAACCTCAAACAGAAAATGACAAACTACAGATACTTATGGTCATTGAAAAAAGGGGCGCCGATAAATTTAATACCGTAAGAAGCGGTGAGGAAGTATATAAATTTATGATCGATAGTTTCGAGAATGATTTTAAAATTATTGACTCTGTTGAAGATAGGCACAAAAATTTTCTTTTTGAAAACATAGATAAATACAAACTTCTTTCAGTTTTTTTCCCCACCACATTTTTTCTTATGGCAACAAATGAGATCAGCGGCCAGGGGTATGAAAACTATAAAAAATTCTATTCATTTACAGAGGATAAAAAAAGAGGGTTTATTAAATTTTATATAGAAAAAGAGTTTGGCCCCACGCATAAAACAGGAAAAGTCGAACCATTCATCAAGGGCGACGAAAACATTTATCGATGCCGCGGCAGCCTACCCTCCAATTTTTGGGCCGGTGTCCTTTTAACTCTCATCTACATCGCCGGGCTAATCGCCCTGACCCATTATTTCACCTACAAGAAAGTCTTCCCGGTCAAACAAAAATTAGAAGACGAAGACAACGTCCATACCTTTATCCGGCAAGGCGAGCCCAATACCTTCTTTACCAGTTCCGAATTAGTAAAAGCCAAACTGTATAACCATTTCTCAGGCAAAGAAAAACTTAAAGGGGATATCGGCTTTATCCCGGATGGAGAATTGGACTCTATGGAAAAAGCCCCATTCTTCTATTTAGGCCCCGTTTCCTGCTTCAAACATATCAGCCCCACCAGCCTGCACCTGTTTTTTTTCGGAGAAAAACCCGATAAAAATATGGAAAAATGGGAAGTCCTGTTAAAATATGCCCTTACCTTTAAAGTCGCTGTATTTGACGGTTTCATGGAGTCCGTGGACCCCCGGAAATTAACGGACGCGAAAAGGCAATTGAATGAACAAGAAGTCTATAGCCTGGTCATTACTTCGGATTATTATTTTTCCCTTGAATATGTCGAAGACCCGCGCAACTTGAAAATTCAACCGAACGATCCCATCGGCCAATACCTGGAAAACAAACTAAAGGAAAAATATAAATAACCCGGCTAAAAAAGGAAAATACAATGAAAAAAGACAGTATCGAGAACCCTGAATTAATTGCCTTTGGCCGGTGCTTAAAAGATATCAGGCGAAAACTGGACATCCCTCAAAAAGACTTTGCCGAAAAACTGGAAATGTCCGGCAGTTTCTTATCGGAAGTCGAAAAGGGGAAAGCCAAACCCGGTTACGAATTCCTGAAAAGCCTCATCCTTAAATTCAATATAAACCTCATCTACCTTTTTACAGGAGAGGGTCCCTTATTCCTCGGAGAAATCACGGAACCGGAACCCACCGGACTGAGAATAGAAATCACCGAAAACAAAGAAATTTTCGAAGAAATGTTCCGGTACTTTACCAATGTACCGGCGGTGAAGTATGCTGTTTTGGAGTTTTTCAAGCATTACCTTTTCGATCATAATGAGATGATCGAGTTTGAGTTAAAGAAACTCAAACTGAAAGACAAAGGCCCCCACTCCCAGGAATAATCGAACGCCACCGGGGATACAGCAATAAAAAAGGATCTGTTGGGGGTAGACAAATTTTCGTCCACCGTCTTTGTATTTTACTCTTTTTAAGCCTTTATTGTTTTAACCACGAACTCAAAGCCGGATTCTTGTACTTTGGAAAGGCATCTTCGATAGCATCGCTTAAAGGTCCAAAAAAATCCTTTGTAAACCGCTCTATCCCGGCAACGATCTGCCCCGAATCTTCGGTTTTTTCATTTTCTACCCAGTGAACAATCTATTCCATCATCATCAGCGGGAAAAGGTCGATACTATTATTGAAATACGTAACCAATTCCTTATCATAGAAGAAATGCCTGATCCTGGGAAGAATGGTTTCATTGACCTGCCGGTAAACGCGATATATATTCTTAACCCCTGGATCTCTAAAAACGGATGCGGGATGGGCTGAATAACCGGGGTATTCCACCAGGAGACCGTCCTCTCTCAATTTTTGTATTATCGGCATGCCGTATCGCAGTATCAAGGCGCTGTTCAATACTCTTGAATCAAGATATGCGCTGTATGGAAGTTCCAGGTGGGAAAAATACTCTTTTATCTTCTTTAAAAAAATAACGGTTTCCTTGATCTCCGGGATAGTGAGATACGGATCATAGAAAATATAGGAGATATTGAATTTGAAACGGTTTTCATGGAGGAACCTTAAAACATCCATGCAATCTTGAACGGTAGAACCGGTGCGGTACATGTCATGGAACCGGGGCGCCCCGGAATCGATCCCCACCTGGATTTCATCAAGACCGGCTTCTTTTAAAATTAAAAGGCTTTGCAGATTCCTCTTTAAATCCCCGGCCAGGGCAATAAACTTAAACTTCACTTTGAGTTCCCGTCTTAATATTTCGTGGGCAATGGCAGCGGCGCTTGAGGAGTGGTTCTTTTTCGAACCGAAAAACCGGTGGCAGGATAATATGAATTTATCTATTCCTTTAGACAACAAGAATTCGACTTCATCTACCACTTTCCTTGCCGATTTTTTTCTCCAGGTCGTTTTTCCGGCGTTATAACCCAGCCGGTAGGGCGCCTGGAGGCCGCAGTACATACAATCCCCGTCGCATCCCCGGCTAACCATAATAGGATACCATTCATACCCCGGTGTATTTTGACGGTTTTGCTCATAAATCCCCAGGTTGTCCAGGTAATCGAGATTTTTAGACAGGGGTCGGTTCTTATTTGAGATGATTTTATTCTCACAGGAAGTATGTCTATAGGTAATACCCTTAGTGGTTTGCCAATTCCCGTGTCTTAAGATAGTTTTAACCAGGTTAACCAGTATTTTTTCGGTTTCAGGTCCCCTGGCAATAATATCGATGTATTTAAACGTGTCCAGTATCTTATCGCTTTCAACGGAAAGGATTGCAGTCCCACCGGTGATAATTAAAGAGTTGTTTTTTTTGAATTGGGATAAAGGGCCGTTCGATTTATGAAGGTAGGTGACATCGGTTATATGGAGATAAATAAGGCGCCCCACGGCATCCGGGGAAAACTCCCCGGTTATATCGGTGGTAATCAGTCGGTAATCGATGCAATTATTTTTTAGAAAAGGCAATAAGGACAAGAACTCAGGGCCGGGATTTTCTCCCTTTCCCTGGGGATGGACGATAACGAGTTCCTGTTTGTTCGCCGTTTTTTTCATGGATATTCTCTAATCCCATTCGCTGAGTTTTACCGGTATGACCTGGTAATCGGAGAAATCGAATAGGTATAAAAATCCTTGATGATCGCCAAGGATATCTAATTCACCATCGAAAGTTTTCTGGGAAATTTTCCCATCACTGTTCAATTTCTCTATATAGGTCTGGACGGTATCGCCTTTTTCTATATCCTTGCTTATTGTTTTTCTATAATTAAGAAAAACCGAATCTTTAACCGGTTTAAGCCCCAGATACATATCATCCATGGCCAGGGTAATCGATATGTTTGTCCCCTGTTTGGCGTAACTGGTCTTCATCTTAAATTTATGGGGTAGTCGGGTCTTCTTTACCAATTTGCCGGTTTCATTGATTTCAAATAGTGTGCATTCCGCTATATCCAGGAGATATATATTATCTTTTTCGTTGATATCGTACCTGAAGAGCCTCTGGGTAATTGTGTTGTTATTTTCGAATTTTTTTGGCCTTATATTTATGTCTGATATACGAATATCTTTTATTGTCTTCAAAGATGCCGGGTCTAAAATTCTAACGAATACCGGTGAACCTTCGTTCTCAAAAAACATCGCATTGAATATATAAAGCTTATCCCGGTGATATAAGATTGTCCTGGGAGTAAAATCAATGGTAAATGTTTTGATAAATTTTCCATTCAGATCGTAGATATTGATTCTTCTATCCAGAGAGCCATTCATCAAAATCGAATCCTTAAGAATACAAACGTTATATATCCAGGGTTTCACCTCTCCAGGCCCTTCTCCAATTGTAATCGGAATAATTTTTTCAATTTCAAGGTTCCAGTTGAAAATTTTGTATTTCCCGTCACTCCAATCGAAGAATCCAAATCCTTTTTCTTCAAAACGGTTGTAGTGGTAATTTTTGATTTGGATAATTTTTTCAGATAAATCGATCCGGGTTTGCGCCCGGATGGTTGAAAATACGAAAAAGGTCATTAATCCCCAACAAAAAAGCAATTCACTCCTTTTGTTTCTCATGTTATTTCTTACCTCCTAACCCCCAAAGGGCACTCCACCAACCCTCAAAGTTGGAAGAGTGCCCTGGAATTGTCGGGGTTATCTTCCACTTTTACAAGTAGCGACCTCGCCTGTCGGCGCACATTCCCATACATTTTCTAAAACAGGGGTAATTTCCCATTCGATCGGCAGTGGAGCGATCAACTCCAACGGTTCAATCGTTTTCGGTAAATTGTTCATGGTTTCCTCCTTTATCATTTATAATTTTTTTGACGTCCCCCAGGTTGATATCACTCAACTGGGAAACATCTTTTGTCCGGCTTAAATAAAACAATTTTAAAATCTCATCGATATTATGCCTTCGGTGGGTACACCCCATGTCTATGGCGTCTG
>Ga0315278_10000153_pt1 | contig 61639 bp, 62 predicted proteins | sample YL17G06_0_MG_FD_203880 | JGI IMG/M metagenome (GOLD analysis project Ga0315278, IMG submission 203880) | Sediment microbial communities from Yellowstone Lake, YNP, Wyoming, USA - YL17G06_0 | ecosystem: Environmental > Aquatic > Freshwater > Lake > Sediment | place: USA: Wyoming | collected... | reverse complement strand
GACAAGATGGAATTTATAATGTGCGATAAAATAAACTATAATAAACCTTAAGTGATTTCTTATTCTAATACATAATCGGAATAATAATAAACCCTGATTTACTTCCCTCTAAATCAGATTACCCGCTAGCGCGTTTAATAGAACAAGATTACCCCCCTGTCCGGGGCTCATTTCCCTTGCAGTTCTTTTAACCTTGCTTCGGCGGCCTCGCGGACGCCGCTGTCCTTGTCACTCCTAGCAATGTTGGAAAGCACGGACTGATTGGTCAGCTTCTCTACGGCAGCCTCGCGGACTATCCATTCATTATCGTTCTTTGCGATGTCGGCGAGCACAGTCTGGTCTATCAGCTTCTCGACCGCGTTTTTACGGACGCTATAGCTCTCATCGTTCTTGGCGATTTCCGCGAGCACTGATTGCTCGCTTAGCTTCACGACCGCGGCCCGGCGAATATCACTATCCTCGTCGTTCTTAGCGATGTCGACGAGCACAGTCTGGTCTATCAGCTTCTCGACCGCGTTTTTACGGACGCTATAGCTCTCATCGTTCTTGGCGATTTCCACGAGCACTGATTGCTCACTTAGCTTCACGACCGCAGCCACGCGGACATCGCTATCCTCGCTGTTTTTTGCGATGTCGGAGAGCACAGTCAGGTCTGTCAGCTTCACGACCGCAGCCAGGCGGACATCCAGTTCTTTATCGTTTTTGGCTATTTCGGTGAGTAAGGTTTGGTCGGTCAGCTTTTTGACCGCAGCCCAACGCACAAACCAACTCTCACCGTTCTTTGCAATGTCGGTGAGCACTTCCTGGTCCGTGAGCTTACTCACTGCTGTCACAGGGACATGACTCTTGTCATTATTGTTCTTGGCAATGTCGGCGAGAACAGCTTGATCGGTCAGCTTTTCAATAGCACACTCTCGGATCCACTCATCCCAACCCTTCTTTGCAATGTCGGCAAATACAGATTGAGCGACGGTCTGGTCGAGTAGTTTTTCTGCTGCAGCCATGCGGACTTCAGCATCCCAGTGATTCTTGGCGATGTCAGCGATCACAAACTGGTCGGTTAGTTTTTTAACAGCAGCCTTGCGCACCCACCGATTTCCGTCGTTCTTTGCCGTAGACTCGAATCCCTCTCCTTTGCAAATGAGTTTGATACCCGGATCCCATTCGGAACCAACACGCCCAGAATAAATCAAATAAAGCCCATCTGGCTCAATTGCTACCGAGAATGTTTTGGCCCCAATGGAATATACTTGACTCCCATGTTCTATTTGACTGTAATATAGGTTAAAAGTATAGCTACCGGGTGGTACAGAATCATTAAAGATTTCCGAGAAATGATCTCCTAAATCAGTATTTCCAAACCTATCTTGAAGATGGACTCCTGATTCTGTAACGATCAGAGGCCATTGTTCCACCGGAATCCCTTGAGTTAACGATTTACGAGCGTTCCTTTCCCAATCGCTCTGCCCTGCTTTTCCAGGTCGTTTTAACCATTTTCCAATCTCGACGCTCATCGGTTTAAGTCCAATTAAAGTTCGAAGTGCTTCCACGCGTATGTTTGGATCATTACTGTTTTGAGCGATGTCAGCAAGCACTGATTCATCGACAATCTTCTTAACTGCAACCTTTCGTACGTAAGAGTTTTCAGCACTTTTGGCAATGTCTGCAAGCAATACCTGGTCATTCAGCTTCTCAAGCGCAATAGTCCGAACAGACTGGTTCTCGTCTTTCAACGCGATGTGTAAAAGCAGAGACTGGTCGGTCAGCTTTTCCACCGCTGCCATACGGTTTAAATAGTCCATGTCGCTCTTCGCGATGTCGGCGAGCTTTTTGCAAGCTTCCTGGTTGCCCGCGTAGCACTCGGCGGCAAGTTTCTCAACCGTGCTTACATCTTCGCTGATCAGCAATCCTGTAAAAAGCAGAAACACGCAAAAAAGAATCAGCCATCTATTCATTTTTAATCCTCCCTAAATAGCATATGCAGTTTACAAATATACAAGATGGAATTTATAAAGTGCGACAAAATAACCGTTAATAAACCTTAGGTAATTTCTTATTATAATACATAATAGAAATAAAAATAAACCATGATTTACCTCCCTCCATATCACGTTCCACGCTTATCGGGTTTAATACACCAAGATTGCCCCTATATCCGGGGCTTATTTACCTTGCAGCTCTTTTAATCTTCTTTCAGCCTCATTTCGGACGTCTTCATCCTTGTCGTTCTTTGCAATCTCAGCAAGCAGGGCTTGGTCGGTCAGCCGCATTACCATGCACGTGCGAGCCAATCCATCATTATCATTCCTGGCAATGTCGGCGAATACAGATTGAGCAATAGTTTGGTTGATGAGCTTCTCTGCGGCAGCTATACGGACTCTACTATCACTAGCGTTCTTGGCGACTTCGGCGAGCAGTGCCTGGTCTGTCAGCTTCTTCACTGCTTCCGAACGGATGCTATAGCTCTCATCGTTCTTGGCAATGTCTCCTAGCAGCTTCTGGTCGGTCAGCTTCTGCACTGCTGCCGAACGGACGCTATAGCTCTCATCGTTCTTGGCGATGTAGGCGAATACAGATTGAGCGAAAGTCTGGTCGATGAGATTCTCTGCCGCAGCCATGCGGACATTACTATTCTTACCGTTCTTAGCGATTTCAGCGAGGACCGATTGGTCGGTAAGCTTATCAAATGGTTTTTTTAAGAGATCAGCGGGATTAACAATAGCAGAACAAAAACCTAAAGAAGTGGTTATTTCTGGAAAGCTTGTGTACCAGGTATACGACAGCGGTTCATCTAGTTTTTGAACTTTAATTGAACAGTTGAAAATTTCGCCTTCCATCTCTCCCCTTGTGTAATATTGGCTCCTACTATCCCATTCTGTTTTGATCGAAACTATATCTCCGACTGCAGAAACAACCGCTTGATTGCTTAAAACACGAATAGCCGGCAAAACTTCCATCATCAAGCGTTCTCTGTGTTCAGTTGGCACAGAATCAAATGCTGATATAAACTTAAGAATTAAGCGGACTCTCCAATCCTCTGCTGCCGTTTTATCCGTCAATGTTTGGTCAGCTAGTTTTTTGAGGGCGATATTACCAAGAAACGAATCTTCCAGAGCAATCTTTGCCAATACTGACTGGTCGGTTAACCTATATACTGCTTCCTCCCGGGCGGAAGAATCTTCATCGTTTATGGCGATGTCGGCGAGTAGCTTCTGGTCGGTCAGCTTCTTCACTGCTTCCGAACGGACGCTATAGCTCTCATCGTTCTTGGCAATGTCTCCTATCAGCTTCTGGTCGGTTAATTTCTCAACAGCAGCTATTCGGACTGACCATTCTTTATCGTTTTTTGCGATATCGGCGAGCTCTTTGCAGGCTTCGCTGTCTCCCTTGCTGCATTTAGCAGCCAATTCCTCAATTTTCCTTGTTTTATCTCCGCAGGCGGAAACAAAAACAAGAAAAGCGCAAAAAAGAATCAGCCATTTATTCATTACTAATCCTCTCTAAATTGAAAATACGGTTTACAAATAAACAAGATGGAATTTATATTGTGCGATAAATAACCAATAATAAACCCTTGGTGACTTCTAATTCTAATACATAATAGGAATAAATTAGAAACATAATTTCCCTCCCTCTCAATCACATTTCCCGCTTATCTGTTTTAATTCAACAAGATTGCTCCGCTGTCCAAAGCTCATTTCCCCTGCAGCTCTTTTAACCTGCTTTCGGCAACCCCTCGGACGGTCTCACTCTCATCATTCTTGGCGATGTCGGCGAGCAAGACCAGGTTGGCTATCTTCTCAACAGCGGCCATGCGGACTTTATCATTGTCATGTGTTTTTGCGATAGACGCACACCCTTGCCCATTGCAGATGAGTTCGATCCATGGATTCCAGACTTCTGATATATTGTACGCCCCAGAATGAATCCAATAAATCCCGTCCGGCTTGAGTATCCCAGAGAATGATACATTCTCTTTGGAAGAGTAATTTATAGCTCCGCCCGTACTCGAGTATGACGCGCTGAAAGTATAACGACCGGGAGGTAGAAGTCCTTCATCAGACACTATGACTCCCGGTTCTGCAACGACCACAGGCCATTGATCTTCCAGGATACCTTGAATCAAAGCCTTACGAGCGTTCCTTTCCCAATCGCTCTGCCCTCCTTTTTTGGTCCGTTTCAACCATGCTATTGCCTCGGCGCTGATCGGTTTGGGCGCTTTTATTAAGGCTTGAAGGGCTGCCTTGCGGATATAGATGTCTTTGTCGTTATATGCAATCTCCGCAAGTAATGTCTGGTCCGTGAGTCTCCCTACAGCGGTCATGCGGACGACAATATCCTTGTCGTCCTTGGCGATGCCGGTAAGCACTGCCTGGTCCTGCAGCATCCCAACGGCAGTCTCTCGGATCCAACTAGATTCATCGTTCTTGGCGATATCTATAAGAACAGTCTGGTCTTGCAGCTTCTCGACGGCAAACTCTCGAACCAAACTAAACTTATCATTTTCTGCAATTGCAATGTCAGTGAGCACGGACTGATCGGTAAGCCTCTCTATTGCAGCCTTACGAACATCCAACAAGAGCTTACGGTTCTTTGCGATGTCGGCGAGCGTCTTGCAGGCTTCATGGTTGCCTGCGGCACATTCTGCGGCGAGTTTCTCGACCGTGCTTATATCTTCCCCCATTAGCATTCCTGCAAAAAGCAGATATGCGCAAAAAAGAATCAGCCATCTATTCATTTCTAATCCTCCTTAAATAGCAAATACGGTTTGCATATAGACAAGATGAAATTTATAAGGTGCGATAAAATAGCCAATAATAACCATTAGGTGACTTCCTATTCTAATACAAAATAAGCAAATCTAACAACTGCCTTCACGCCTTTCTAATCGCATAGTACAAAGCTTGACATATTATGAGCATATGCTCATAATATAGAAGAGAGAGGAAAGAATCAGATATGGCAAGGCCTAAATGCTGCAGAAGGATATCGGGAGTGCAGGGGTGTAGGATGTTCAAGCCTGAAGAGGCGCAATCCGCTGATGCGGAGATCCTGCGGCTGACGCTTGACGAGCTGGAGGCTTTGAGGCTGGCGGACCTCGAAGGCTTATATCAAGAGCAAGCGGCGGAAAAGATGAACGTATCGCGGCAGACCTTCGGACGGATAATCGAATCCGCCCGTCGTAAAACCGCTCAGGCGCTTATCGAGGGCAAAATCCTTAAAATCGGCGGCGGCAATTGCGAGATCGCGGGTATCAAATGCTTCAAATGCAATGATTGCCATCGCAAATTGAAGATTCCACCGGATTCGCCGAAGCCTCGGATTTGCCCTGCCTGCAGAGGGCATAACGTTTTCCTTGAAGAAATTTCCGGTAATGGAGAGAAAATTATTGATCAAGAATAGTTTATAAAAGCGTTCGAATGTTAGTAACATCAAGCATTATTCTAAAATCAAAATCGAGAGCTTTTAAAAACCTGTCAATTCGTCATCCTGAGGCATTCTTCGAAGGGATTCAAAGGAAGGAACTATCCGGATTCTTCAATGGTATTTCTTCGAGGGCTTTCTTCAGAATGACATTTCATGATAGTTTTTCAAAGCTCTTCAATCTGAAAACGAATAACAAAGGAGATAAAATGAAAATTGCAGTTGCATCCGTTGACGGGGTGAACATATCGCCTCATTTCGGCAGGAGCGCCTGTTTCATCGTTTATGAAAACGAGGACGGAAAAATTAAATCGCGGGAGGTCCGCGACAATACATATACACCTCATGCCAAAGGGGAATGCAAGGATGGAGAACATCATGAGCACAGCGAGCATCACGGTCACGGCGAGATTATAAACGCCCTTCACGATTGCGATGCGGTTCTGTGCTTCGGCATGGGGCGCCGCGCAGCGGAGGATTTGCAGGCGAACGGCATTATGCCCTTTATCGTAACGGAAGAGATGCCGGCGGATGAAGCCGTGAAAGCCTATCTCGACGGTAAACTAAAACCGGGGCAGGATTTCTGCTGCTGCCATTAATCAAATCCGTATTCGCCTGATTGAAAGATTGAGATGCTTTTCAATCAGCGTAGCGTGAACTATTGAAACCGGGTAGCCTTACTTTATAGAAATAGCTCTCTCTTGACTATCTATCAGCTTTCCGGTTTCATCTTTTATTTTTACTTTGAAGATAAAATTCTTTTTATAACCTGTACGAATCTTCTCTGGAATTATGGGTAGACCAAGTTTTTGACCGCAACTGAAAGGGCTCGCCGTTCATTCTAATTCTTAACAGTAGGATGGACTTTCGAAGAGGAGATCATTTGTCTTGGAACATTGTTAATCTGCTTTTTGCTGCGCTTCGCATCTCCAGGATTTCATTTTTCTCTGCGATATTTGCAAGCAAATCCTGATCCGTCAGCATCCAGACCGCAGCCACCCTGACCCACCAAAATTCTTCCTCGTTCTTGACAATCCTTATTAGAACGCTTTGGTCGGTCAGTTTTCTAATGGCGCTCTTACGGACTCCATCAGACATATCCTTCGTTGCGAATTTTTCCAACAAGGTCTGGTCGGTGAGGTTTGTATTGTTGACCGCGGCTTCTCGGACCAGCCACTCCTCGTCTTTCTGTGCGATTTTAGCGAGTCGGATGGGGTCTTCCAACTTTTGCACTGCAGCCCGGCGGACGGACACATTTTCGTCTTTCGTAGCGACTTCATATAACACGTCCTGATCCGTCATTACAGGTTTCTGGACTGCAACCTGGCGGACCCAGTCGTCATCGTCTTTCCTTGCGATTTTTGCAAGCGCTTCAAGATTCGTAAGCCTTTTCGTTGCGGCTTCACGGACATATTTATTTTCGTCTTTTCTTGCTATTTTGGCGAGGACGGATTGATCTGTAATTCTTTTTACGGCGGCTTCACGGATCCAGGCCTCCGGATTGCTTCTGGCAAAATATGCGAGCTTCGTACAGGCTTCTTCATCACCTGCCGAACATTTTTCCGCAAATCTATAAACCTTATCTATATCATCTCCATTCACCATCCCTGCCATAAGCAAGCATACCCAAAAAGCAATCGACTGTTTATTCATTTATATATCTCCCTTAATGATAGATCCGCTTTAGAAATTGAAAAATCCAGCACAAGCTCACCATATTCAATTTATTACTTAGACTGCCTATGGAAGTATATTCTTATAATATTATAGAGGGATTATTAATCCTTGCGGAGGATCATATGGAAGGCTTCCTGCGGGATTTCGATCTTGCCGAGCTTCTTCATCCGCTTCTTTCCTTCCTTCTGTTTTTCCAGGAGTTTTCTCTTGCGGGAGATGTCTCCGCCGTAACACTTGGCGGTGACATTTTTTCTCATCGCCGTTATGGATTCACGGGCGATGATGCGGCTGCCTATCGCGCATTGAATGACTACTTCGAACATCTGGCGCGGGATGACTTTTCTGATCCTGTACACCAACTCTCTGCCTCTTTGCGCCGCATTCTGGCGGTGGGTTATAATTGAAAGGGCGTCCACAACCTGGCCGTTCACGAGAATGTCCACTTTCACAAGGTCCGCCGCCTTGAAGCCGCTGAGGCTGTAATCGAGCGAAGCGTAACCGCGGCTCACGCTTTTCAGCTTGTCATAAAAATCAATAATGATCTGGTTCAGCGGAAGTTCGTAGGTTATAAGGACTTTTCCCGAAGAGAGGTACCGCATTTCTTTTTGCGTTCCCCGGTATTCCTCGAGGAGTTTCAGAATCGGTCCTATATAGGCGTTGTCGGTGAGGATCATTGCATCTATAATCGGTTCAGCAACCCCTTCTATTTCCATCGGCTGTGGCCAGTTCGACGGATTGTCTATCTCCTTAATTACGCCGCTTTTCAGACGGACCTGGTAACCGACTTCCGGGGCGGTGGTTATAAGCTCGAGGTTGAACTCCCGCTCCAGCCTTTGCTGGATTATCTCCATATGCAGAAGGCCGAGGTAACCGCATCTGAAACCGAAACCGAGCGCCGCGCTCGTTTCAGGAATATAGGAAAACGATGAGTCGTTCAGCTGGAGTTTTTCCATCGCTTTTCGAAGAGTGTCATAATCACCCGGATCAACCGGATACAGGCCGCTGAAAACCATCGGCTTCACTTCTTTGAAGCCCGGGAACGGATGCGTGGCTGGATTGCGGGCATCAATTATCGTGTCTCCGATCTTCGTATCTGTGATCACTTTAACACCAGCCATGACATAGCCGACCTCACCCGCAGACAGGGAAGGAACAGGCTTCTCCCACGGCGTGAAGACGCCCAGCTCGCTCACTTCGTATTCAGCCCCTGAAGAGAACATTTTAATGAGCCCACCGGTTTCGATCTTTCCGTCGAGAACGCGCACGAGCATCACAACACCCCGGTATGAATCGTACCAGGAATCGAAGATCATCGCTCGCAGCGGAGCGTTCCGGTTGCCCTTCGGCGGAGGTATCTGCCTGATGATGCCTTCGAGGATATCGGTGATGCCGGTGCCATGCTTGGCGCTGACCTGGAATGCGTTTGACGCATCTACGCCTATGATCTCCTCGATCTGCTGTTTAACGAAATCCGTCTGGGCGGCGGGGAGGTCTATCTTGTTGATGACCGGAATTATTGCGAGGTTATTTTCGATCGCCTGGTATGCGTTCGCCACGGTCTGGGCTTCAACGCCCTGTACCGCGTCCACGACCAGCAAAGCCCCTTCGCATGCGGCGAGGCTGCGCGAAACCTCATAAGAAAAGTCCACATGCCCGGGAGTGTCGATCAGGTTGAAGGCATATGTATTTCCGTCTTTCGATTTAAAATCCAATCGCGCGGCACGGGCTTTGATGGTGATTCCCCGCTCCCGTTCGAGGTCCATATCGTCGAGTATCTGCTCCTTCATATCGCGGGCGTTTACGGCGCCGGTGATTTCGAGAATCCGGTCGGCAAGCGTGGATTTGCCGTGGTCTATATGTGCGATGATACTGAAATTCCTGATCTTGTTCTGTTCGTTCACAATTCGAAACCTCTATCTAAATGTATCGCGGGCAAGCGCAGCAGCACCGTATGCCCCAGCTTCCGATCCGAGCAGGGCTTTTTCGATTCTCGCTGTATCGAAAGCGCAATTTATCGTTTTCTTTCGGGCCTCTTCAAGGGCGGGGGGGAGCAGCAAGTCCGACGCATTCATAATTCCTCCGCCGATTGCTATTATCTGCGGATTGAAGATATTTATCAATATGGAGATAAGCTGTCCAAGTCTTCTCCCTGTAATGTTCATTGCTTCAAGAGCTGGTGGGAATCCGGCATCGGTGAGTTCCGCAATTTTTTTCGCGGAAAGGTCTTTGATGGAAAATACTTTTTCTGCATCGTGCTCTTCTGTTTTTATAATCAGCTCCCTGAAGGTTTCGACTATTCCATTATTGCCGAGATATGCCTCTGCGCAGCCATCCGCGCCGCAACCGCAATTCCGGCCTTTTTCATATAATTTTACATGCCCGAGTTCCGCTCCATAACCCCGGCTGCCGTGGAGGAGGCTGCCGCTGACGATCACCCCTCCGCCGACCCCTGAACCGAGCGTGAGAAATACAAGGTGCTCCAGAGTGGGTTCTTTGATTCTCCGGAAACCTAACTCCCCGTATGCCGCGCCGTTCGCGTCATTATCAATGATGAATTTATCGGTTGAGAGCTTTTTCTCGAGGTCCTTCCAGACCGGTCTGTCATTGAGAATTTTCAGGTTTGGCGAAGAAATAATTTTACGATCCTTTATATCTATAAAACCAGGGAAGATAATTCCTATTCCAGAAACGCAGGGGTGTGTTTTACCAGACAGCGAGCCGGCGATTTCGCCAATCTGCAGGAGGAGTTCCGAATAGCTTGCCGTGCGGGTACAAGCTGTTCCACTACTAAGCCGTTCTCCCGATCCATCAATGCGGATATATTTGATATTGGTTGCCCCGACATCTATTCCGAGATAGTTTTTATTTTCAATGTTCATTGTATCTGATACTTTACCTGAATTTTATTTTACAAAAGAAATGCGGGGCTGGCTACATAAAAATGAGCCGGTGAAAAATCTAAGGAATCAGACCTATACAATTTGATTAATATCATTCAGCTTGAGTTTCTCGATTTCAATCTTTCGGAGATGTTAGTGGCTGTGGGAGTGACTGCGAGCCCGCCTTCAGAAGTCTCCCTCAATTCGTGGGGTATCACCCTTCCGATGAAATCCATCGCCTCGATCACTTCATCGAGGGGGATCACCGTGCGGATTCCCGCAAGCGCCATCTCTGCGCAGGCGACGGCGTTCATCCCGCCCATGACATTTCTTTTGATACAAGGGATTTCCACGAGACCTGCCACCGGATCGCATACGAGTCCCAGAAGGTTCTTCAGCGCAAAAGCTGCTGCGCTTTCGATTGCGTCCGTATCGCCGCCGAACAGATATGTCAAACCGGCCGCTGCCATAGAGCTTGCAGATCCGATCTCCGCCTGGCATCCGTGAATAGCCCCGGATATGGAGGCGTTGATCGAGATTATCTCGCCGATCCCGCCGGAAACGAATAGCGCTTCGATGAGCCATTCATCCGATATACCGTGGGCAGCAGCTATTGGCAACAATGTGCCGGGCAAGACGCCGGACGACCCTGCGGTCGGCGCGGCGGCGATTTTTTTCATACAGGCATTTGCTTCCGAAACTGCAAGGATGGATGCCGTAATCTCACTGAATCTGCTGCCGATTAATGAAATCCCCTTGGAGGAAAAATTCTGCATTTTAGAAGATAAGCCATCTATCATTCCACTCGATGTTTTATTAATGCCTTTCGATCCCTCGTAGATGGAATTTCTCATCGTCTTCAATACCGCAGACATATGATTCCAGACCTCGGGACGAGGCATCTCCTGATTTTTCGATTCGTAAAGGATAAAGAATTCCGCGATAGAGTCGATACCAAGTTCCTTCATACATTTTTTAATATCAGAAAAACCTTTGATTTTAATCCTGCGGATCATAGTATGGCAGACCTTAAATGAATTTTTTTATAGCGGTTACGGTGAATATATTCTTATTCGAGCGAATTTTTTTCGTCACATCATCGGGAGGGAACTGATCCAGTTTGAGTACAGCAAGAGTGCGTTCTTCATTTGCGTCGCGGGAAATCTGAACATAAGCGATGTTTATTTTTGCATCTCCGAGCGTTTCGCCGATGAAGCCTATCATTCCAGGTATATCACGATATTCAAGTATTAGAAGGTCATGTCTTCCCCCGAAATCAACCTCTATATCGTTCAGTTCCGCGATCTTTATCCTGCCTCCGCCCAGGGAAATGCCGCCCACCGTGAAATCCTTTTCACTTCCCGGAAATACGATTTGCGCAAAATTGGGGTGCTTGTCGATGTCCTCACGGAATTCGAATGAAAATTCCAATCCGGATTTGCGGGCTTCCTCGAAGGAAGTTTTGAGCCCCGGGTCGTCCATCGTCATCCCCAATAAACCTCCGATTATCGCCCTGTCAGTTCCATGTCCGATACCCGTATCCGCGAAGGAATTATAAAGAATGATACTTACAGATTTGAAGTCCCGGTTGTATATCAGACGTGCAAACAGACCAATTCTGGCTGCTCCGGCTGTGTGCGAACTGGACGGCCCGATCATAATCGGACCCATAACATCGAATAATGACAATCTTCCTCCGTCATAATTGACTAAGAAAAAACGAATGTATACTTCCGGTGAAATTATGTCAAATGATGCGATTTGATTAAAGAATTCCATTTAGTAAAAAGAAAGACGGGGCAGTTATGCCCCGTCTTTTCTGTATCATAAAGCGGTTATGCTTCTTTCTTGGAAAGCTCGCTGATCCGCTCGTCCACGCCGGCAAGTTCTTTCTGCAGTTGTTCTCTGTATTTTTCGAGCATTTCTTTTATTTCCTTTTTGGAAATGAAATGCCGGAAATGTGGTGTGCAGCAACCACTTGCCTCCGACCTGACCTCCGATGAAGGACAGCAGTTCGGATTCAGATTGTGATACATAATTGACCTCCTGTTTTATTTTTATTTGTTATCACCGTTAACGGCTCTTCTTTATGTTAAGTATATTAGCAGTAACTTAAATGTAATGCCAAAAAAAAGCCTTATCATATTTTTTCGATTTCTTTTATTTTTTTATCGATGCCTTCGAGTTCTTTTTCAAGATGTTGTTTGTATTTTTTGAGAGCTTCGATTTCTTCGTTTCCCTGCTGCGAGCCGTTCTTCGCGCATTCGGAATCCGGGGGGCAGGTGCAGATTACGTTAAATACATGCCGGCATTCCTCCAGCGCCAACTTATCCACCATATACGGAATCCAATATCCCTTTCGCTCGTTGATGACAAGACCCGCCTGCCGCATAATTCTGAGATGCTGGGATACAGCTGCCGGACTGATACCGAGGATTTTCGCGAGGCGGTTCGCCCCGAGCGGGCCCTGGATTTTCAATAGTTCGAGAATACGCAGCCTGCTGGCGACGGCGAGGACTTTAAAAACATCTTCAGGCGCGTGTCTGTTCATCTCTTAATCTTCTAAACCTATTAAGTACATACTTAAATATAATTATCTTCTTCCAATTTGTCAAGTCTTTTTAGAAAGATTTTTACAAAAACATTACGGAAAATAAATAATTAAAACCACTTCCGTTTTTTGAAGAAAAAAGCCATTGATAAAGCAATCGTTGCGATTATTCCCCAGATGATGAAATATGTGCCGCCCCACTTCGCTTCGGGCATATAGAGGTTCATTCCGTAAACTCCAACGATGAATGTCAGCGGAGCGAAGATAGTTGAAACTATCGTGAGAACCTTCATTATCTCGTTCATCCGGTTGCTAATGCTCGACATATGTAATTCCGTCATACCGGCTACAAGGTCTCGGTATGTTTCTATCGTATCCATAACCTGTATCGTATGGTCATAGAGGTCTCGGATGAACACACCGGTCGGTTTCTTGAAGAGTTTTGAATCGGTTTTGTAAATGCTGTTTATAATATCTCTGAGAGGCCAAACCGAACGGCGGAGATAGACAAGTTCTCTTCTCAGCAGAAATATATCCTGGATGATTTCCGGTCTGGTCTTTTCTGTAATTTTATCCTCCGTTTCCTCTATATCTTCACCAATTTTTTCCAGAAGGACGAAATAGTAATCCACAACGCAGTCGAGGATAGCGTAAGCGAGATAATCGCTTCCCATTTTACGTATCCTGCCCTTGCCCGCCTTTATTCTTTTTATTATGCTCTCGAATAATTTATGTGTCTTTTCCTGGAACGAGATGACCCAATTGTTTCCGACCAACATCGAGACCTGTTCTATCTTGATCTCTTTTTTTTCTTCGTCATAGTCGCAATATTTTAAAACAATCTGGAGATATCTATCGTAGTCTTCAAGAATAGGCCGCTGATTCTGGTTCATAATGTCTTCGAGTGCAAGATGATGAATATGGAAATTCTCGCCTATCCCCTGCATAAGGGCATCATCGTTTATTCCGACAATATTTACCCAGGTTACGCGGTTATCTGAAATGTATTTCATTATTTCCTTGATATTTTTCGGCTTGCCATCCTTCAACTCTTTCATGGAATAGCTTATTACTTCCACCTTAGCCGTGCCTGATTTTTTGCGAGCTTTATCGAGGATATAATCATCCTGTGGCAATTGAATATCATTATTTTCAATCTTTGCCATATCGGCAGTCTCCAAATATTAATGTCTCTTTGTATCCGAAATTTTTATCGTCAGCCCGCCCAGGGCTGGTTTGCCTGATGCCCTTGCACTATAATCCTTTGAATCGAAAAAGTAAATCCGCAGTAGAATTGTTATTAGTCAGGTTTTAAGTAGCCCATTGGTTCTAATCCCTATTTCATTTCTATAATTTTAGTTTATAATTTTATGAATATTGAGGGTTGAAAAAGCAGATGGTAAAAATCAAGAATTTTTTAAGAAAACCGGCGCTCGTCTCGCCTGGAATCTATCACAAAGTTTATGAAAACAAGGATGGGATTTACAGACTGCACCTGAGGGTGGAAAAAGACGGGACCGGAATCCTGACGGTGAATGCGGCAAGGATTCTGTTTTTGAACCAAACCGCCACCGAGTATACAAAGTACATCATAGACGGATTGACTGAAGAAGAAATTATCAGAAAAATCAGAAACCGTTACAGGGTCAAAGGCGCAGAGGCAGCGGAAGATTTCCACAAGATTGACCATACTATAAAAGAATTGGCAAAAGCGCATGAGGACGAATGTCCGATTACCATGCTGGACATTTCGTTGAAAGATGACGCAGATCGAGACCTCAGCGCCCCGCACCGGATAGACCTTGCTCTTACATATGATTGCGACAACGACTGCAAGCACTGCTATGTCGAGCGCAAGCAGAAAGGGGCCGAACTTTCAACGAACGAATGGAAGCGTGTAATTGACAAGGTTTGGGAGATAGGCGTCCCGCATATCTGTTTCACCGGCGGCGAGGCAACATTGCGAAAAGACCTCGTGGAATTGATTACATACGCCGAGGATGTCGGGCTGGTTACCGGTCTGCTCACCAACGGCAGAGCAATGAAGGATAAAAAACTTGTGAAGCAAATGGTTGACGCCGGCATAGATCATTTCCAGATTACGCTGCTTTCACATAACGAAAAAATTCATAATACGATGATGGGGTGCAATACAGCCTGGGCTGAAACCGTCCAGGGTATAAAAAATGCCGTCGCGACGCCGGTTTATACACTCACGAACACGACCCTTACGAAATTCAACAGCAAGGAGATCGAGAAAACTGTGCGGTTCCTCGCCGATCTCGGAGTGAATGCCTTTGCCTGCAACGGGATTATTAAATCCGGCAAGGGCAGGGCGTTGCCCGAGGTATTAACCGAAGAAGAGCTGAAGCCTGTCGTCGAAAAAATACGTAACGAGGCCGAGAAGCTGAACATGAGGTTCATCTGGTACTCCCCGACGGAGTATTGCCACTTCGATCCGATCGAAAGCGAGGTAGGCCTGAAATTCTGCACCGCCGCTAAATACAATCTCTGCGTCGAGCCGGACGGGGCTGTGCTGCCATGCCAGAGCTTCTTCGCGCCGCTCGGCAACATCCTGAAAGACAGCTGGGAATCCATATGGAACCACAATCTGAGTCAAACCTTGCGCGACCGGCTCTGGGTGGACGAGAAATGCCACGACTGCCCGGAGATGCCTTCCTGCGGAGGCGGCTGCCCCCTGAACCTGCCGGATAAAGTGTTGATCAAGTTAAAGAAAATGTCCTAATGGCAATTAGCTTATTAGACATTAGGATGATAATAAGCCGGAGATCTTTGAGTAATCTCATATACTTGATATTCACTGTCCTATTTGAATCTTGGGATGAATAAATCTTAATTAATAACAAATTCGAAAAGGAGGAAGAATGGTCTTTAAAAAAGTATTATCTTTTTTGTTCTTGTTGTTCAGTGTCCTACTAATTTCAAATCACTTGGTATCAGCTGATGATAAAAATAAATGTGAAAAGATACCAGATAAAGCAACGTGCGAAAAAATCTTAGCCAATGAAAATTTGAGCTGCGAAAAAAAATCTATTAAATTCGCTCTTGGGTTGGATGTTTTAAGGGGAAATTCTGAAAATGTTAAAATTAGTTCCGATATAGAAGGAAAATGGCAGCTATTAAACACGAAATTATCTCGCACAGAATTCAGATTCTCCAACTATTTTCTCTATTCATTAAGTGATGAAGTATTAAATGCCAATAAATTGAATATGGAAATGTTGGTGTACCACTATTTAAGAAATTATTGGTCGTTCTTTGTTTTCACGAGACCGTCATATAACGAAAAAATAAATCTAGACTACCGGTTAGAAAACGGAATAGGTGTAAAATTCGATCTACTGCAAAACACTAAAGACAATTGTAACCAGAATGAATGTGTAGGCGATGTAAACAAACTGAGTGAAAATGAACATATCAATTTGTGTTGTGATTGTCTTTGGAAAAATATAAGCGATTCGGAGCTTTCCATAAGTGTTGCAGTATTGTGGGATACATATCAATACAGTTGTGAATCTGAACTATGTGAAGAGACGAAAATAAAGGAAGACGTCATAAGATTATCCATCAGGCCGAAATTCTCGTTTGACATTATAGATAAGCTCACTATAAAGGCTCAAATACTACTTCAACCCGCTTTAATCAAAACCGAAAATAATTTGAGAATATTAGTTAAATCAGAATTAAGTTACGACTTTTCTCCCGAGTTATCCTTTGTTTTAAAGGTTGATGGTGAATATAACAAAAAATTTCCTCAAGAGTTGGGGATTGATAAAAAATGGGATTGGACTCTGACCAATAATATTCGTCTGAATCTCAGTCTCTGATAAATTTCTGTGCTTGTTATTTTTTTCGCATTTTCACTAATTTCAGTCCGTTGCCCTGATTTTTGCGCAAGGGAGATATAGGACTGATGGATATTGGGCTTGGACTGCTGGATAGACTCTCTTCCAGTCTCAAATGCAAACATAACTATGCGGATTGCAATAACCTTATGAAATTATCCGGGTTCCCTCCCATTAAAAGTTTACAAAAACCTATTGTGATATTAAAATTTCGGTTCGGTGTTATGGTTGGAGCAGGTGAGTTTCTTGCGCCGAAGGAATAAATATGAAATTATTCATCCATATTAGCATTTTAGAATTCCAGTTCGTTTGCAGCTTATTTTTACGAAAGGCGAGGAGTTAATGAAAGTCCACAAGAGAGATTTGATCGTGATTGTCACGATGATGGCAACAGCCGGAATTCTCGCATGGACTCGGGTGCCGGATGACCCCGTGATCACGAACGATGGCTGCAGCTACGCGTTGACAGCGAAAAGCCTTGTCGAAGGAAAAGGTTATACGTATCTCGGAAAACCGAACGTGCTTTTTCCCCCAGCCTACCCCTTTTTGATCGCCGCGGTCTATACATTTGACAAGAACATAGAATCCTCAGCCACTTCCGCCGCGATGATCTCGTGGGTTCTGACAGTCATCCCGGTTTACCTGATAGCCCTCCTGCTTTTCGGCGAAAATTTCGTCGCCCGTATCCTATTAATGCTGACGCTGGTTTTGAGCCCGGAATTCAACCGGAACGCAGGGAGGGTCCTCTCTGAGACGACGTTCATCCTGCTCTTTTATACAGCCTTGTTTTTCTTCATTCTTTTTCACATGAAAACGAAAAAACCGAAGGTAATTCATAATGCAATAATAGGATCCATCTTCGCCCTGTCATTTCTCGCGAGGCCGGAAGGATTTGTGGTGATGGCGTTCGCTGTTCTCTACCTGCTGCTTTTCAAGCCGGAAAAATTTAAAATCCGCCTGATCCATGCCGGTATAATTGTCTTGAGTTTCCTCATCGTCGCCTCCCCCTATCTCTTCTTTTTAAAAAAACATACCGGCAGCTGGCAGCTGAGCGGCCGCGCGGGGATAACCTTGATCGGGGGAGAACAGCTGACGCACGGCAGGCATATCCTCCATTACGAGAAAGAGCTCTACGGCCTTACCCCCGATGGCAAAGACGTCTATATGTACTCCGGCAAAGCCGTTCCGATGGCGGGCTATCTTCTGAAAAATTTCAGCTTGATTATGTCGCGGCTCCTGTTAAATTTCCGGGATTACATCAAAGTCCTATGGAAGATGCTGTTCCCGATGGGAATCCTGCTGATCCTGTTGTTCTTCCTCCTGCCGAAACTCAAAGCCCTCGCGAAAAAAGATACCGAATTCATTCTCTGGATGCTCACGCCGTCACTCACAGTTCTATTATTCTTCGTCTATGACAGGTATCTCCTCGGTTATCTCCCGATTCTCTATTTCATAGCTGTGCTTGGACTCATGAAAGCGGGAGAATTCATTAAAAAGAAAATAAATCTGAAAAGCGCAGTCGTTTTTTGCATCCAGATTCTTCTCATTATTATTTTCCAATTCAAAGTGTTCGACCCATACCTTGCTGCCGGGCCAGAGCGAACAGGAAAGATGGGAAACTGGAACGAGGTCAAAGAACTGTCGCTTTGGATGAAAGATAATATCCCGAACATCCGGGAACAAAAAGTCGTCGCCCGTAAAGCCCTCATCGGTTTCTATTCGGGCGCGGAATTCGCACCGGTTCCCTGGGTTGAAAACGAGGGAGAACTGTTCGATTATATGGACAAGATCGGAGCGGGATACCTCGAAGTCGATTCCAGGTATTTCTATGAGATGCGGCCGAGTATCTATTACCTTATTGAGACAGACAGGCAATTCGAGCGGCTCAGGATCGTCAGGATCGTGGAAAAGGGAAAACATAAGGCCGTCCTGTATCGGCTCCTTCCGAAAAAAAACGCTGGAACAGATTGATCCCTTGTTTCCCGCAACAACCGATAAATATCGCCGGGATGAGGCACATCCTTTTTCCATAAATCCTCTCACCGTTTCTTGATTTTATAACGGCTTTGAATATGATTGGCTCTCCTGCGTTTTAGGATTACCGTCCTTTTAAAAATGAAAACCTTGGATGCAACCATTATGAAGAAAAAGAAAAAAGCACAAAATAAAAAATTTAAAATAATCATCAAGTGGCTTGTCAGAATTTTATCGGCCCTCGTTTGCCTTGCCATTGCCGCCGGTTTTTCCCTCTGGATTTACCTCCGGTCAACCGTGCCCGATTGGAGCGGAGAAATCGAAATCAAATCCCTGATAAAACCTGCGCATATCATTCGCGATCATTATGGGATACCTCATATCTTCGCGGAAAACGAGGAAGATGCTTATTTCGCCGCGGGATTCATACACGCACAGGAGAGGCTTTTCCAGATGGACGTTTCGAGGCGTTACGCGGGCGGAAGGCTTGCGGAGTTGATCGGCAGGAAATCCGTCACATCCGATAAAAAGATGAAATCCCTTCAGCTCTCGGCGCTCGCCCGGGAGGAATGGAATTCCACGTCGGTGGTTGTGAAGCGGCTCGTAGGGAGATACACGGACGGCGTCAACTATGTCATAAAAAACGGGCCGGTATCCCTTGAATACAAACTGCTCGGATGCAAACCGGAGAAATGGGTACCGGCAGATAGCATATTGGTCTGGCTGGCATTCGGCTGGGATCTGAGTGGGACCGGCGGGGAACTGACGAACGGTGTTGTCTATAACAGGCTCGGCAGGGACTGGACAGGATTCCTGCGGGATAACCGGCTCTCGGACGGCACAGTTATCAATCCCGGTGCCGGAGAAGAGCCTGCTTCCACATCGGATATCTTCAACGCTCCTGCTGGAGGCGTTGCGGATATAAACGCCATAGATTGGGCGATCGATAAAAGATGGGATAAGCCGAACGAAGCCATGCCCTCCGGCAGCAGCTGGGTCGTTAACGGAAATATGACTGAAAACGGCAAACCGCTCCTTGTGAGCGATTTTTACCTGGATGCCACCATCCCCACGAAATTCCACACGATGCATATCTCATGCCCCGATGCCAATTTTACCGGCACTTTCCTTCCCGGAGTTCCCTTCCTGGTGATGGGACATAACCACCGCATCGCGTGGGGAATGACCCCCCTCGGGGCGGACACGGTTGACTTCAGGGAGTTGAATTGGAAGGACCGGAGAAGGACGGAATTATCCACGGCAGACGGAACGGACGTCCGCTCAAGCACGATTTCCGAAAAGATAAAAATTAAAGATGCTTCCCCCAAAGATAAAACCACAATATCAACCGACTTCGGCAACTGCATAAACAATGATCAGAAAACGCTTCCACCTCTGACCGTTCTTTGGACCGGAAGTTACCGTTCGAAAAATTTAGACGCTCTCTATCGGCTGGGAAAATCGAAGAAGCGGGCGGAATTTCTTTCGGCAATTTCGGAGCTGTCATTGCCCCACTTCAATGTCGTCTATGCCGATATGGAAGGAAATATCGGCTACTACCCGTCCGGCAGGTTACCGGATCGGGGGAAATACTCCGGCGCTCTTCCCCTGAAAGCCGGAAAGGATACGCAATGGGAGGGATTCATCGATGAAAAAACGAAGCCCGTGTTTTTCAATCCGAAAGAGGATTATATAATCGCCGCAGGAAATCCCATCGGGGTAGCTGGTATCTCGCATCTTATTACATCCGACAACGATCTTCCGTTCCGAGCCGAGCGGATCGAACATTTGATAACAACCGGAAAAGTCTTCACCCCGGACAGCATGGCAAAAATCCTCAGCGATACATATTCAACCGAAGCCGAAAACGTCCTTGCAGTCTTCAAGGACATCAAACTCGACAATCCCTGGTTGAACGAATTGCTGAAGAGGCTGGAAAAGTGGGACAAACGGTTCGAGGGAGGCGCGGAACCGGCGATATATCTCGCCTTCCGGCAGCAACTCTTGTGGTTCGTACTGTCGGACGACATCAGGGAGATCGCGCCCGGTATGACATCGTTCAGCACCGACCGTATTGCTCCGCTCCTCCGGGCAATGAAGCTGCGAAAGTTTTCGCGCGATTATTCGCCTCTCGAAGGCAGGAACTGGATTGATGATCGAAGATCCGACAGCACAGAAGATATTAACCTGATTTTAAAATTCTCTCTCGGCGCAACGAGCAATTATCTTATGAAGTATTTCACGGGCCGTTGGGAGAAAAAACACTGGGAAGATTTTCATACGGTTGATTTCATCCACCCGTTGTGGAGGCAAGGACTTTCGGAAAAGATATTCTGCCGCCGCTTCGTCGGAATCAACGGCGGACAGGATACGGTCTTCAATACGATGTGGTGGAAGAACTACCCGTTCCGTGCTAAACGGATTCCGGCCCTGCGGATGATCATTGACCTCGGTGACCTGGATAATTCGCTGATTATCAAGAACACAGGCCAAACGGATCACCCAGTCTCCCGCGAATTTACCGATGAAATGGAAATGTTCATGGATGGAAAATACAAGAAGATGCTCTATACCAAAGAGCTTATTGCCAAGGAAAAAGACGACGAGCTGATCCTTATGCCTGCGGAAAAGAAATAAGCGTTTTTGTATCAGCCCGAGAGCGTGACGCCTGATGTGATTGTGGGTACCACGCCGGTTGGCCAGGCGAATGAAAGGCGGTGGAAAATAAAAATGCCCGTCATTCCCTGGGATGCTTCGTAGGGAAGACGGCAGGGAATCTTCATTTTAGGTCATTCCCATTCTTCCGATAAATCCTTCCAATATTTATTTGTCTTTTTAATTAATACTCTGCGGGAGCAGGTGACCCTTCAGGGCACCTGCTCCGACAAGACAAATTTTTGAAGGCTTTTCAGTGAATTAGATTCTTTGATTATGGTCGTTTTGCATGAGATATCCCCGGCAATTTTTAATGCCGTTGCGCAGGTATGTTCGGACGCGAAAACAAGGCTATCAACATTCTCCCAGTTGATGTGCTTGAAATATGGCTGATGGGTGTCCCGATGATGAATCCGTGCAATCAGGCGGCAGCTGAATTTATGCTGCGCCGCTTGCGCGAGGTTGCCGGCGCCTCCCTCGATGAATACGACATCCGCTCACTTCATATATGCGTAATCAACATGTCTGTGAACGGAGACGTTATATTCTTTTTTCCAATCATCAAGTAGTCTCTCGAAAACCCTATCGGTCGTATCCACAACGTACAGGTTCTTTTTATTTTTATCCGGCGTCTCGATTTTTTCCGCCGCCACCGCCCGGACGTCATCCAGCGCCATATCAGTATCAATAATTAATTCTATTTTTTCTGTGTGTGCAAAAACAAGAACAGCGGCTAATACTGTGATCATAGTAATAAAAAGAGATAGTAAGAAATATCTCGTTTTCATATTCATATATTGCTTTCCATTTGTTTCATAAAAAATGTTATGGCATCCCAAATGAGCTGGAATCTTCCGAATATTTCTTTGATTTTAGCAATCATCCAATCCATAAGCTTTGGATGTTGATTGAGGCAGCTACACTTTGTTGTTTCTCAATAATTACAAATTTTAAATGTAGTACCAGAATTTTGCGGAATGGATTACTTGTCCTTAATTAAAAAATAACCTGCTGGAACACTGATAAGGACCATCAGCAAATCAAGAAACAACCAGGCGGTGCGGTTATTAAAAAACATATTGATAATAATCGCCCCGGAAAGCATGATCAAGCTCATTCCCAAATAACTTTTAATCTTCATCTCTTTCCTTCATATAACAAAATTATTGGTTCTTGCATAACGAAGCACATCAATATTTTTGCGATTCCACAGCCTTCAATCTTATTATCGCCCTCTCAAGCGCGGTGCGGGCGCGGTTGAAATCTATATCATAATTACGAACATCTTTGAGCCTGTCTTCAGCCCGCTTCTTCGCATCCTTAGCGCGCTCGATGTCTATGCGTCCGGCCTCCTCGCCCTTTTCCGCGAGAACAATGATATGATCGGCAAGAACCTCCATAAATCCGTCTATCACGGTTATATATTTCCATATTTTGCCCTTTCGGTATGAGAGAACGCCTTTTGATAAAAGGACAAGATACGGTGAGTGTAAAGGAAGAGCGGTGAAATATCCCTGGTAACCGGGCGCGGAAACCTCTTCAACCTCTCTTTCTTTTAAGAGGAGCCGGTAAGGCGTCGCAATTTCCAGAGAGAATTTTTTTTCCATTATTCTATCTTCAGGTTACGAATATCCGAGCTTCCTGGCTTTGTCTATCGCCTCGTTAATGTCCCCGACGTAGAAGAAGGCCTGTTCCGGAAGATGGTCAACCTCGCCGTTGAGGATCGCCTTGAAGCTCGCGATAGTATCTTCTGTTTTTACATAGCGTCCCTCCTGGCCCATATACTGTTCCGCCACAAAGAACGGCTGGCTGAGGAACTTCTGTATTTTTCTCGCGCGCGCCACCGTGAGTTTGTCTTCTTCCGAGAGTTCGTCTATGCCGAGTATGGCGATAATGTCCTGTAGTTCCCTATATTTCTGCAGTATCTTCTGGACCTCGCGGGCAACAGTATAATGCTCTTCGCCGATTATCATGGGATCGAGGATTCTCGATGTGGATTCAAGCGGGTCAACCGCCGGATATATGCCCAGCTGTGATATCTGGCGCGAAAGGTTCGTGTTCGCATCGAGGTGTGCAAAGGTCGTCGCCGGCGCGGGATCGGTATAATCGTCGGCGGGCACATAGATCGCCTGTATGGATGTAATCGAACCATGTTTCGTGGAGGTGATCCTCTCTTCCAGCTCTCCCATCTCTGTGGCGAGGGTCGGCTGATAGCCGACTGCGGACGGCATCCTGCCGAGCAAAGCGGAAACCTCCGAGCCGGCTTGCGTGAACCGGAAGATGTTGTCTATAAAAAGCAGCATATCTCTGCCCTCGCGGTCGCGGAAATACTCGCAGACGGTCAGGCCGCTCAGCCCAACACGAAGCCTGGCTCCCGGAGGCTCGGTCATCTGGCCGTAGATGAGCGCAGTCTTTTCCAAAACGCCGGTTTCTTTCATATCGAGCCAGAGGTCATTCCCCTCACGTGTTCTTTCTCCGACGCCGGAAAAAACTGAAAAGCCGCCATGCTCCTTCGCGACGCGGTGAATCATCTCCATAATGAGAACCGTTTTGCCGACGCCCGCTCCGCCGAAGAGGCCGGTTTTTCCGCCGCGCGTGTAAGGTTCCAGAAGGTCTATAACCTTGATGCCGGTCTCGAACATCTCAATCTCTGTGCTCTGATCCTCGAGTGATGGAGCCGAACGGTGAATGGGCCACCGCTCTTCGTGCTTTATCTCTCCCATATTGTCAACAGGCTCGCCGATAACATTCATAACCCTTCCGAGGGTTCCTTTCCCGACCGGAACAGTTATCGGCTGACCGGTCGCTTCGGCGCGCATTCCGCGGACGAGGCCGTCGGTCGGCTTCATCGAGATGCAGCGGACACGATTTTCTCCGAGGTGCTGCGCGACTTCGACTACGATGTCGGTATCGCCGATGCCAAGCTCCTTGTTATCCTTAATCCTCACTGCGTCGAAGATTTCCGGGAGGACTCCGGAATCGAATTGCAGATCAACGACAGGTCCGATGACCTGGACGATGCTGCCGGTATTCACGGCCTTTACTGTCGCATTTTTACCTGATTGGACATTCAATTTTTTATTTGCTGCCAATTTACTACCCCTTTAAAGCGTCGGCTCCGCTCACCACCTCGATGAGTTGGTTCGTTATCGTCTGCTGGCGAAGCTTGTTCATCGTGAGCGTCAGCGTTTCTATCATCTCTTGAGAATTTTCCGTGGCATTTTCCATAGCATTCATCCTCGCCGCTTGTTCTGCGGCGTTGGATTCCAGCAATGCCCTCCAAACCTGCATCCTTATATGCAGCGGTAGCAGGGTCTCCAGTATCGTCTTTTCATCCGGCTCGAAGATATATTCAATCTCCGGCAGCTCCGATCCATCATCGAGGTCCGAGATAGGCAGAAGTCTTTCAACCACAACCCGCTGCTGAAGGACGGATTTGAACTCGTTATATACGAGATAAACCGCGTCGAGCTCACGTTTTATGAATTCATCCATCATCTGATCCGCGATTCGCACAGCGTCGTTGTAATTCAGTTTTCGGAAAATATCTATGAATTCATTTCTTATTAAAAACTTTCTCTTCTTGAAAAAATCTCTTCCCTTTTTCCCTACAAGGTTAAGATAGAGATTTTTGTCTTTGCGGTGCTCGAGGAAATCCTCAGATTTCTTGATGATGCTCGTGTTGAATGATCCGCAAAGTCCCTTATCGCCGGTGATTATAACCAACTCGATATTTTTGTCTTTCGACTTGCGCAGCAGGGGATGATCTTCCTCTTTGACCCTTCGGACAAGTGAACGCAGCATCTCAAGCATCTCTTCGGCGTAAGGGCGTGTGGAGAGAATATCCGCCTGGGCGCGGCGCAGTTTCGCCGCGGCGACCATTTTCATCGCCTTCGTGATCTTCTGGGTATTCTTGATCCCTTTTATGCGCCTTCTGATATCTATTATTGCCGCCATAAGGTCATCCGTTCATATCTTTCAATGGCCATCAAGCCGGTTTCGATTCTTTACCTTTTTGCTCCGGCATCTCAAGCTTATTGTCTTTCATAAATTTCGCCAGGAACTTGTCCATAGCGTCGGTTATACGCTTCATCAGGTCGTCGTTCACATCTCCCGTTTTTAAAATCTCAGCCTGGATATCCTTATGGTTGATATCGAAATATTTGTACATCTCTTTTTCAAACGGCTGTACCATCTCCAGGGGAAGCGGGTCGAGATATCCCTTGGTTCCGGCAAAGATCGCGAGAATCTGCTTTTCGACCGGACGAGGCTGGTACTGGTCCTGTTTAAGCAGTTCCGATAGCCTCTCTCCGCGAGCGAGCTGCTTTTGGGTCGCTTGATCGAGTTCAGAACCGAATTTGGTAAAAGCGACGAGATCACGATAGGAGGCCAGGTCGAAACGCATAATTCCCACTAATTTTTTCATCGCCTTGATCTGGGCGTTGCCGCCGACGCGGGACACCGACAGTCCGGCGTTGATCGCCGGGCGGAATCCGCTGTAAAAGAGGTCCGGTTCGAGATAAATCTGCCCGTCTGTGATGGAAATGACGTTTGTCGGGATATATGCGGAGATGTCGCCCGCCTGGGTTTCGATTATCGGCAATGCGGTGAGCGATCCGCCGCCGAACTTATCGTTGTACTTCGCCGCTCTCTCAAGCAGCCTTGAATGCAGATAAAAGATGTCGCCGGGAAATGCCTCTCGTCCCGGGGGACGTCTCAGCAGAAGCGAGACCTCGCGATACGCTGCGGCATGTTTCGAGAGATCGTCATATATCACGAGGCAATGCTTGCCGTTGTCCCGGAACCATTCGCCCACCGCGCATCCGGTATAAGGGGCGATGTAAAGCATCGAAGCCGGCTCGCTCGCGGACGCGATAACTACCGTCGTATATTCCATCGCGCCATGATCGGTGAGGATCTTGATGACCCTCGAAACAGTGGACTGTTTTTGTCCTATCGCAACATATATACAGTAAACACCGGTGTCCTTTTGATTCAGGATCGTGTCGATGGCAATGGCTGTCTTCCCGATCTGGCGGTCGCCGATGATAAGCTCTCTCTGACCTCTTCCGATCGGGATCATGGCATCAATGGACTTTATACCCGTTTGCAGCGGCTCTTTGACCGGCATCCTGTCAACGACACCGGGCGCGATCCTCTCTATCGGATTGAACTGAGTCGCGGCAATAGGTCCTTTACCATCTCTCGGCGCACCGACTGCATCCAGAACCCTGCCGATCACTGCTTCGCCGACAGGGACTTCCATAATTCTATTAGACCGCCGGACTTCATCCCCTTCGCGAAGGTGTTGGTATTCTCCCAAAATCACCGCGCCGACGCTGTCCTCTTCGAGGTTCAGGACCATACCTACGACGTCTCCGGGGAAATATATCAGCTCTCCAGCCATAACCCGTTCAAGCCCATGAATACGCGCGATGCCGTCTCCCACAGCCACTATGGTGCCGACTTCCTTGACATCCATCTGCTTGTCAAAGTCGGATATTTCCTGCCGTATTATCCTACTTATTTCCTCGGCTTTGATCTGCATATATCATTCTCCTGTAAGCTGATCTTTCAACATTTTAATCCGGTTTTTCAAACTTCCATCGTAAATAGTTCCGGCCATCTCAACCCTGATGCCGCCGATCAAACTGCGGTCTTCATTTATATCGAGCTTAACGCTTTTTCCGGAAATTCTTTCAAGAACCTTCCTGATTTTCTCGGATTCCTCGTCGGACAACCCTCCCGCAAACGACAATCTTGCGTTCAATATCCCCTGGCTTTCATCCAACAATTCCAGGTAAGCGCTATAAATTCCCAGAAAGTGTTTTATCCTGCCCTTTTCGTTCAACAGCGACAGGAAATTTATAAAAATCTTTTGATATCCGCTCTTTTCGCTTATCTTTTCGATTATCCTTTTTCTTGATAGAAGAGTTATAACCGGAGAGCTCAATATTCTTTCCATATCCGGGTTCGAAACGGCAATTGCCACGAATTCGCGGAACTGCTCGGTGATATTTTTTTCCTCTCCGGCATTATTTGCCGCTTCGAGGAGCGCCTTTGCATAACGACGGGCAAGCATTTTAGTGATCATTTTTTAGCCTGTTCAAGCTGCGCGATCGATTTGTCAATCAAACCTTTCGCATCTTCCGGTTTTAACGTTTTCATGAGTATCTCTTCGGTCTTTTCTATCGCCAGAGAGGCAATCTGCGCCTTCAATTCCCGGCTTGCGAGGGAATATTCCAGCTCGATTTCACGCTTGGTCAATTCAACCGCCCTTTGCGCTTCCTTCCTTGCCTTTGCGATGATCGCCTGCTTTTCCTCATTCGCCTCATCTTTTGCCTTCTGGATAATATTCTCTATCTCGACGCCGAGTTTATCCACTCTTTCTTTCGTTTCGCTCAGCCTTGCGCTCAATTCCTTGCTGGATTCCGCAGCTGTCTCCATCTCGCTTTTTATAGTCTGCTCTCTTTTTCTAAAGAAATTCTTCAGATTGCCCCCGGTGAAATGCAGGATAATATCGAGAAGAAGAAGAATATTAAATGACTTCTGGGCAATTTCCCAGAAGTTAATCGTATGAGGATCCGCCGCTTCCTTCCCGCTTCCGAATATAAAAAGAAAAGCGGCCAGAGCCACCCATAAAATCAATCCGATCTTGATGCCGAATTTAGTAATCATTAGAAGAAGAAATTATTGTAAATGTTACTGTGTCCGTCCGATGAGAACGGAAACTATTTTTTCAGCGAAGCTCTCCGTCTCCTTTCGAAGAGAAGCTTCCGCTTCACCGGCAGACTTTCGGATATCTTTACGGGCCTCATCGAGCATCTTACAAGCATCATCCTGAGCCGTGTGAAGTATTTCTTTGCGTTCCCGGTATCCTTCCTGCCTGAGGGATTCCTGAATTTCATAGGCATCTGCCGCCGCTTTGCCCAGGCTGTTTTCTATCATTATTTTCTTTTCCAGCAGATCTGCTTCAGTTTTGGAAATAAAGGCTTTAGCGTCATCAATAAAAGTTTCGCGTTCCTGAATAATTCTTCCGACAGGTTCAAACAGCTGCTTTCTTAGAACAATATACAGTAGAAGTCCAAGAAAGAATATATAGAGAATTTCCGCCGGATGAAGTTGCACCTTACAGATCCTTCGAGAATTCCGAAATCCTCTTTTGAATCGTTTCAAGCAGCTTTTCTCTGGTTTTTTTCGAATCAATGGCTTTGAATACCCGCATACTAATGTTTTTTACCAACAGAGCGATCGCGCTGCCTATAATATCGTAAACCTCTTCCAGGTCCTTCTCAGAATCAGTTTCAATGCGGATCAGGGATTCCTCTGACAAGGCACCCTGGTGCGGTGTTATCGTCATAGAGATTATTTTTCCCTTCTTGTTGAACTCCCATATCTGAGGATTGTCCGGACGCTTCATTTCCAGTGTCTCTTGATAACCATGCGCGCCCATTGCCTCGACCACGAATTCGGATAAAAGCTCGAGATATTTATTTCTTGCGACAAGACTGAAGCATTTATTAGTCATTTTTAATTTCCTTTTTTGGACGCTTTAATGGCTTTCACCTGGCCCGAACCCGGTATCTTGAATGCAGGCACCAGGAAAATCGGCGCCAGGAGCGTGGTGACCATCGTCATCATAATTGAGACGCCGAAAAGATTCGAGTCTATAACACCGCGTGATAATCCGATCCCGGCAACTATCAAGGCGACCTCGCCTCGTGGAATCATTCCAATTCCGATTCTGATAGCTCCAATTTTATTAAACCCGACAAACCTGGCAGCGACTCCGCAACCGACAATCTTGCCGATTACAGCGAGCACGCAAATTATCAAACTGAACATAAGCGCTCCGCCCATCGCCTTGAAGTTTACCAGCATCCCCATAATGACAAAGAATACCGGGACAGTAGAGTTATACAATCCTTGAAGTTTTTCGGAGAGCATATGCGATATGTTTGTTCTGGAGAGCGCGAGTCCCATCGAATAAGCCCCGATAATCATTGCGAGACCGAACATCTCGAATATGGCTGAACATATAAATGCGATACCGACAGCGACGCTGACAGCTGCGCCCGGGGCTTTGAACAATGAGATGAATTTGGCAATATACTTGGAAAAAATTATTGCAAGACCTGTAAAGACGACATAAAAACCCGCGGCTTTCAGCGTGACGCTGCTGACGGACGCCAAATCGAAATTGCCAGTGGCAGCGAGATTAACCACGACAGCGAGGACAAGGATGCCGATGACATCGTCCACGACAGCGCCTCCGAGTATGGTTACACCTTCAGGCGTATCCAGTTTCTGGATATCTGTTAATACCCTTGCCGTGATGCCGACCGAGGTTGCGGTCATTATCGCCCCCATGAACAAAGCCTCGCCCTGTCCACCGATACCGGCAATGATCGTCGCGAAATATCCGAAAAGAAACGGAAGCACAACTCCGCCGATAGCGATTATAGAGGCCGGTCCTGCGTATCTCAGGAATGTGTCGGCATTCGTTTCCAATCCGGCGACGAACAGCAACACGACGGCGGCGATCTGTGCGAACGCGTAAAGTTCCGTCGTAACGGGAATATTGGAAACTATGTGATGAGGTAGTTCGAAAAGCGGCCCGACTCCCGGTAGATTAATATATGCGCCGAGCGCATATGGACCTATGATCATTCCCGCGATCAACTCCCCGAGAACGCTGGGCTGTTTGAGATATCTTTCCGTGAATTCTCCCGCGAGCTTCGCAATAAAAAGTATTACGCCGATCTGAATGGCGTAAACCATTACAATATGCGTTATATTATGCTCCACTAAGTCACCTCACTGTCAAACATATTTTACGTGAAAAAACTATCACGCCGAATTATGCAAGTCAAGGAAACGGGATGATATCTGATTCCATATCGAGAGCGGATTGAAATTTAAAAAAAGCGGGTTAAGATGTTATAATAATTCATAAGAATTACTATATGAAAGAAAATTGTTTTTTAACTCAACAGCAACTTGAAGAACACGAAGCGCAGTATCTTGCCCCATACGCCATGCTCGCGGCGCGAAGCAGACGTAGATACAAAATTCCAGATGAAGGGAGAGAATATAAGTTCAGAACGGAGTTCCAGCGGGACAGGGACAGGATAGTTCATTCCCGCTCATTCCGAAGGCTGAAGCATAAAACCCAGGTATATGTTCCCTACGACGGAGACCACCAGAGGACCCGCCTCACGCATACCATCGAGGTTTCACAGATTAGCCGGACAATCGCCAGGGCGCTCCGTCTTAATGAAGACCTTGCAGAAGCTATAGCAATGGGGCATGACCTCGGGCACACTCCGTTCGGACATTCCGGAGAAAAAGTGCTCGATAGAATAATGAGCGGCGAAGACGATGCCGATTGCCTCGATAAAAAACTTATGAAAGGCGCGGGCGGCTTCAAGCACAATTATCAGAGCCTGAGGGTTGTGGATGCTCTTGAGAAAAGATATGATCATGACGGAATAAACCTGACATATGAATCCAGGGAAGGGATTCTCAAACATACGGACTGGGATACGGCACATAAATACCCGGATATGTTCGAAGATGGGCTGAATATCAGATTGCCGGTTCATTTCGAGGGACAGGTCGTCGAGGCGGCAGATGAAATCGCCCAGGTTTCTCATGATCTTGAGGATGGAATGCTCTCCAAAGAGGTCGAATTGGAAAAAGTGGAGAGACTGATGATAGGAGAGCTCGTCATCAAGCACCTCGAAGGACGATATACAGAAACCGGCAGCAACTTTCTGAAGCAGAACATGATGATCCGCGGCATCATACATTTGCTCGTCACTAATATCGTTATGAGTTCCGGCCAACGCCTTGCCGAGTGGGTGGCAAGGAATGAAATAAAAACCTCCGATGATTTCTATAGCAAACGGGATAAAATCGAGGCAAAGACCGTCTGGTTCAACGAAGACGGTAACAAGCTATATGTCGAACTGCAAAATTTTGTGAAAAAGTGGATAATAAACAGTTTTTCGGTGAACAGGGCGGATGGGCGGGCGAGATATTTTATCAGAAAATTATTCTCCGCGTATTACAACAATCCGTTCCAGCTCGAGAGCTACGTCCTGATCAAAATGCGAGACAAGGCAAGGATCGGATACCTGAGGGATATTGACATATCCGAACAGGAACTGGAACTCAATAAGCATTATCATGGCAACCCCATGTTTATAAGATTGATATGCGACCATATTGCCGGCATGTCCGATGCATTCGCGTTGAGAGAGTTCGAAAAACTGTTCATTCCATACCAGTTGAGCACAACAGCGATAAAATAATTAAGGGGTATCTATAATGAAAATTGCGATTGCCGCCGACCATGCCGGGTTCGAGCTGAAGGAAATAATCAAGGAATATCTGAAAAAGAGCGGCAACGAGGTTACAGATTTCGGGACGAAGACGACTGAATCGGTGGATTACCCGGACTTCGCGATACCCGCGTCCCGTTCGGTCGCTTCAGGGAAATCTGACCGGGGGATACTAATCTGCGGCTCCGGACAGGGTATGGCAATCTCCGCGAACAAGATCAAGGGGATACGCGCTGCCCTATGCAACGATCTGTCTAGCGCGAAGATGAGCCGGCTTCACAATGACAGCAATGTCCTCGCCATCGGAGGAAGGGTTCTGGGTAGGGACATCGCGGTGGAAATCGTAAAAACCTGGCTCGAAACCGGGTTCGAAGGAGGACGCCATCAGAGGCGGGTGGATAAGATGAACTCTATCAATGAGTCCTGAAAAAATTACCGCCTTGTCTTACACAGACTATTTCCAATAAAGCAGCCGGGCTTCTGATAATGATTAAAATTTAAGAAGAATTTATTTGTGAGTGAAATGAATCAAAGCGAAAACCATTAAACTTTAAGGAGGTAATTATGATGTTCATTTTAAGCCTGATCGTGCTTGTCGTTGCCGTTTCCGCTCTAAAGAAGGGCAAAGACCAGAAATGGGGAAAATCCCTGCCGTTGATTATGGCGATTTCAGTGCTCATTGCGATCTCGCAGTTTTTTGCCGTCGTTCCAGCCGGTCATGTCGGCATTGTGGATTTCTTCGGATCGGTCTCCGATACATCCCTTAAATCGGGGATAAACTTCGTGAACCCCCTGGCAAGAGTCGTAAATATGTCCATTCAGACGCAGGAAATCCTGGAGATCGCCGAGGTTCCGTCAAAAGAGGGACTCAATATTGGCCTTAACGTCAGCGTTTTATATCACCTGAATCCCGAAAAAGCGTCAATGGTATATAAAACCGTCGGTGAAGATTATAAAGATATTATTATCATCCCGCAATTCCGCTCGGTCATCAGAGAAGTAACCTCGTCGTATGACGCAAAGGCTCTATATACTTCCATGCGCGAAAATATTTCCTTACTTATAAGCGAGAACTTGAAGAAGCTGTTGGGCCCACGCGGCATCGAAATCGAGGCGACACCGTCACGAAACGTGACCTTGCCGCAAGGATTGATGAATTCAATAGAAGAGAAACTCCGCGCGGAACAGGAAAGCCAGCGTATGGAATGGATTCTCAACAAAGAGAAATTGGAAGCCGAGAGAAAGAAAATTGAAGCTAGAGGTATCGCAGACTTTCAGGCAATCGTTACTCTGGGGATAAGCGAACAGCTGCTGCGCTGGAAAGGTATCGAGGCAACGGAAAAACTCGCCAGCTCACCGAATACTAAAGTGATAATAATTGGCGGAAAAGATGGCTTGCCTCTGATACTGAACGCTAATTAAATCAAAATCAGGTTTTAGAAAAAACCCCGAAGCTTTGACGGGCGGAGTTACCGGATAATCAGGACGGGACAATCGGCGCCCTTGACGACTTTCAGCAGCACTGAGCCGGAAAAGTCGAGACCGTCCTTTTCTCCTTTGCCGTAAGCGCCGAGGATGATTAGATCCGCTTTCTTTTTCTTTGCGAAAGCGGCTATATCCTTTTTCGGGTTTCCGATTATCACCGAAAGACTGTGTTCTATTTTCTTTCCGATGTGCTTACCTGCAACAATTTCCAGCTGCTTTTTCCCGGATGCTTTCAGTTTATTCACGAGCTCTCCCGGTTTGAAATGCTCGATGAATAAATCGAGTTTCTGCGAATGTTCTTCGATGACATGCAGCAAGACCACCTCCGCGCCGAATCTTTCCGCAAAATCGGAAGCGGCCTCGACAGCCCTGATCGAACAGGCAGAAAAATCAACAGGACAGACAATTGATCGGATTTTTATTTTATCCGCCTTGAAATCAACGAAATCCCGCGCCCCTTTCATAGTAACCAGGACAGGACATGCCGCTTCCTTAATCACCCGCTCAGTCGTCGAACCGAGTAACAGCTTCTTTAAGAAGCCGGCGCCGAGAGATGCCATCACTATTAAATCTATGCTCTTTTTTCTGGCGGTTTTTACGATCTCCCTCGATGCGCTCAATCCCATTTCATGAATTTCCTCGTATTCAAATTTCTTCGATGAAAGCCTGGCGCCTTTCAATTGCCTCGCCGTGCTGCCTTTTATAAAATTATGGACATCGGTGTAGTCAGTCAGATTAGGCTTCTTATACATAGGGTCTGCCGGATCCTTGGTGGATAACTCCACCACATGCATAATGTAGAGCCTTGCTTTATATTCCTTGGCGAATGCTATGGCGTACTCTATCGTGTCGTTGGAAAATGGTGAATAATCCGTCGGAAAAAGAATCCTTCCGATTTTCTTCATCTAATAATCTCCCTTTTCCCGATAATAACTCAAACAGCTGCAAAATTCACTTGAAAAAACGAATCGCATTTCAGTTGTCCTACAGAGTGTCCTTTTTTAAACACATCAAGGAGGCTGACCTGATCGAAGGAAATTGATAAACACAGCAGTTGTCCTTTTTTAGATACGAAAACCATTCTGCGTCAGATTTTTCGGTGTTATATCTGCCTTTAGGAGCAGCTTTCCGAGTCGTACGCCGCAAGATAAAAACCCGAATTGAAAGCGATTCTGGCATAATTTTTGATATATCACTATTGAAACTGCAAAGGAGCGCAGAAATGAATAAAAAATTAAAAATGCTGTTCAGGATTTCGGCCATCCTCGCCCTGATGCTCGCCCTACCCATATACGGTGAAGCGAACCGGAGAGGACACGGGAGCTCTCGAAACCATTCCGGAAGCCATCGTAACGGATTCAGGATCGGTGTCGGAATAAGACTGCCAATCCAGTCTTTCGCTAAATCGGGAGTGTACAATAACTACAGTTACAATTCACCTTACTATTCAAACAGTCGCCGCAACAGCGGATATCCCTCTGATACACAGGCATTGTGGCAGAAAGGGTATGATGACGGCTACAGACGAGGGTACATAGATGCAGAAAGGCGTTCGGGCCGCTATTCCAATAAAATGTTCAGCTACGACCGCAGATACTCCTACGACAGATCATACAGACAGGGATATGAAGCCGGATACTCGGAAGGTTTCCGCGACAAGATCGATTCAAGAATCTGCGAAAAGGTTCGAATCTATTAATTTGCGAGTCATAGGACACATTACTAACACAAAACTCGGTAATCCCAATCAGAACATATAACTTTCCGGGGCTGTCTTAGAAATTGTAAGGCAGCCCTATTTCTATAAAGACTTAAAGCATTGGCAAGCTGTTGCCGGCATAAATATCTGGTTATAAGAAGAAATAACTTGAAGCGGTGTGAATAAAAATCTTTCAAGGAATTCAATCCGCCGGGAAGCCAGCGGCTCTCTCAATAAGATATTGGAGACACATAACCCCCTATATTGAGCGCATTCAACAGGTCGCGGTATTTGCCGCGGGAGCTGATAAACTTCTTAAGGAATGAGCGGCGCGCCAAAATATCTTTTTGTAAAGACATCAATTCAACCTTGAAAAGTTTTTTTACATCGTGCTGGGCGATATTCATCTTTTCATCGGGGTCTTTTAATAGGTCATACAGGCTGTGTCGCAATTCAAATTTGCTGCTGTATGAGATTTTTTAATGTTCATAACATGTTGATACTAAAAGGAAGATTCCCCGTCGCAACCCTTCGAAGTATCCCGGAGAATGACTTTTTTATAATTAAGACACAGCCTGATAGAACTCGCTTTCATCGGGAATTTCCCCGCCGGTTGAAACATCTATATGCCTGACGAGTTTAGGAGTAACGCTTCTCAAGGCTTCCATATCTTTTTTCCCGCCGAGTACGTTCGATGAATATCCCTTTCGATCCACGAACACGTCATTTTTAAGCAGCGGAAGCAAACTCATCGCGCGCAACACATCCGGTTTATAGTCCAACCCGAGAAAATCCAAAACAGTCGGGATTATATCCACTCCTGAAACGAGGGTCTTGATTTTTCTGCCGGATTCGAACTCCTGCGCCCCGCCGATTATCAAAGGAATGTGGATAAGATGCTCGTTCAAAGAATGCCCGTGCGATCCGAAGTTGCTTTTTTCGGTTATATGATTGAAGATTTCACCGTGATCGCTTGTCAGTATCACGACTGTTTTTTCATATAAACCAAGTTTTTTAAGCTCCTGGATAAGGCGCCCGAAATGAAAGTCCGCATAAAAGATTCCGCTGTCATATGCGGCGATAATTTCATCCTTTTTCATAGAGCTATCGGTTTTAAAATACGATCGCCGATAAGGGGCATGTATTTCAAATGTATGAGGAACAGGAAAAATTTTCGGTTTCTGTTCCTGCCGGCGAATGTCAGAGCCTCGTTTACATCACGCCTGAAATCTTTGCGCACCGGCTCTTCCCTGTAAACATTGAATCCCCGGTCAAATCCGAAAACGGAAGAAATGTATCCCCCGCCTGTGATGGCATATGTATTATAGCCGGCGAGCCGCAGGTATGTCGCAAGCGATGGAATGCCAGGAGCCAGCCGTGAACGGTTGATGTGCTCCTGGTTATCACATACTTCTATTCCCGCCTCCGCGGGATACAAGGATGTTAAAATACTTACAAAAGAGGGAAGCGTCCAGGAGGAATTGGATATGTTGTTGGAAAATAAAGTTGCGTTTTCAGCCCACTTATCTATCAAATGACGTTCTTGTAATCTTCCTCGGCAGAGGCGCGGATCACCGGGTCCCCCCAGGCGACGAGCGCTCCATTGGGATTTTCCATCGAATCTGATATGACAGTCCTAAAAGCTATATCCAGGGTCTCACCGTGCATTCTGCCACTTATAGAGTCCTGTTTCTTCTGTATCATAATTTTTTATATATTCGTCCAGCTTAGAGCCATCCTTCGACAGCTCGATAACGAACTTAAGATCTTTGCGCCCCTCGAAACGATTGGGGTAGGCGCAACCGCGAATTCGAGGACGGCGTCGCTCGGAATTCTGATATCTTTGAATGAAAACGAATCGCCCGCCGAAGATACCACCGCTCTGCGTGTTTCCTGGCTGAGCTTTAGACGGCGTAGATGCATATCCCTGTTTTCGGCGCCTCCAGGCTTGTCTTCATATTCCAGCTCGTTCCATATGGAAAACCCTTTCGAAGGGTCCTCATCCGGAACAAACCGGTAGCTTGTCATCGCCGAAAATACTGCATCTTTTTCCTGATCCTTGAATCTATTAATGAGCACTGATTTTATAAAAGGGATATTTCCGGCGTCCAGGGACATGAATTTTACTTCACCGGTCTCTTTCGTATCGGAAATTATGAAATAGCTCCATAGGGCGGTTTTTGCAAAAACAGCAAGGTTCTTTTTAATGGACATTATATAGAGCCTGAAAGTGTCGTCTCCGCAAGAGACGTTAAAACGTCAATTATTTTCTCATTGCCTTTGCTGCGATAACGGATCTCTGCTTTCACGGGATTCTTGTTATAGAGGACAATGAATATTCCGACTTGGCGTCCGAGGACCGGACGATTATTCCGTAGGCGCCAGATTCGACGGCATTCGTATTTTTAAACATCGAACTTGAAAAAGCTAGCGACAAGATGAAAGAACCTTTCCACTCGTTTCTGCCGAAGTTCAAAATTGCCGACGTTTTTGCAAGTTGAGTCGTGCCGAACGAAAGATACCTGTATATCTCTGTCTTGAGATTCTGTGGAAGCGGACGGCCGCATTTTTCCCCCAGGCAACGGTCAAATTCTTTTCCCACACCAAGATCGCCAGAAGAATTCACACTTCCTTCGCCCTTTGCCAGAAATACTGCCTGATCGAAATTATCTATAAAGTCGAAAGTTGCGGACGAAACTCGCTGAGATAAAAATAGCAAATAAAAACTGAAAACAAAAAAAAAGGGAAGATAGCTAGAAATATAAATAAAAACCTCTTTTTCTTTTTAAACCCCAATACTGTTATTAATATGCCTTATACACATCGAATAAGCCCACAGAGAGTCAGTGTATCTCCATTTGCGCGGAAACTATTTCCACGGGATAGTTATCCTCGATAAAGTCCACCATATGTTGGCTGATATCCTCAGCAACATTTTTTTCATTTGAGACCACCGAGAAACCAATCTCAGCCCTTTGGTGAAAATCCTGCAAGCCTGTTTCAGCGACGGAAAGGTTTCTGTTTTTCAAACGGTCAAGGATGCTTTTAACGACCTGGCGTTTCTCCTTAAGAGAATGAGCGGAAGGTATTCGTAATTCAATCTGGCAGACGGCAACATACATACTTTATTATAATTTCGCGGAGGTCTTCGTTATTGTAAATGTTTCAACAATATCTCCGACCTTCAGATCGTTGAAATCCTCAAGGCCGATCCCGCATTCAAAACCGTTTTTTACTTCGCTCACATCATCCTTGAAACGCCGGAGCGAAGCGATCTTTCCTGTATGTATTATCACGTCATCGCGCAGCAACCTTGCCTTATCCTTCCTGGAGATAATTCCGTCAACAACGTGTGAACCGGCAATCGTTTTTCCCTTCGGGAGGTGGAATGTCTCTCTGACCTCCGCTCTGCCGCGGAAAGTTTCCTCAAGGTGAGGAGCCAGCCGGTGTTCGAGGGCTTCCTTTATTTCATCGATAACTTCATAGATAATCGTATGTAGCCTTATGTCCACATCTTCTTTTACGGCGAGTTTAACCGCTTCCGGTCTGGGCCTGATGTTGAACCCGATGATTATCGCATTGGATGCAGCCGCGAGAAGGACATCCGATTCGCTTATCGCCCCGACACCGTTCCTGATAACATTGATATTCACTTCGGGATGGCTCAGCTCCGACAATGAGCTGTTTAAAACCTCTGCAGAACCATGAACGTCCGCTTTGATGATCAGATTAAGCTCTTTGATCTCTCCCTGCTTTATCCTGTCGAACAATTCCTCGAGCGAAATCCGTCCGGTTGGAACCACGGCATCTTCCTTGGTTTTCCTCTCACGGAGCGATTGGATTTTACGCGCTCTCACTTCATCTTCCACAACCTGGAATTTATCGCCGGCCTTCGGCAGATCCTCCAACCCGAGGACCTCGACAGGGGCGGACGCTCTTACTTCCTCAAGTTTTTCCCCCTTATCGCTGAACATCGCCCTGACTCTGCCAATGGAATTGCCGGCGATGAAGGAATCGCCTATATGCAAAATGCCGTCAAGAACAAGCACCGTTGCGACAGGACCTCTTCCGGGATCGATCTTCGTCTCGATAATATAGCCTTGTGCCCGGCGCTTCAAATCCGCTTTCAGCTCCTGCATATCCGCAAGCAGGATCAGCATATCCATCAGGTTTTCTATTCCTGTTTTTTTCTTTGCCGATATCGGGCACATAACGGTCGTGCCACCCCAATCCTCAGGAACAAGCTCGAGTTCCGAGAGCTGCTGCTTAACCCTGTCCACGTTAGCATCAGGTTTGTCCACTTTGTTTATCGCCACTAATATCGGGACCTTCGCTGCCCGCGCATGATCTATCGCTTCTATGGTCTGCTGTTTGACGCCGTCATCGGCCCCGACCACAAGGATGACGATATCGGTAACCTGAGCCCCTCTTGCCCTCATCTTGGTGAAGGCCTCATGGCCAGGGGTATCGAGAAAGACGATCGTCCGGTTTTTCACCTGAACGGTGTAAGCCCCGATATGTTGGGTTATGCCGCCGAATTCCTTGTCAACAACATGTGCCTCTCTTATCGCATCGAGCAGAGACGTCTTGCCATGGTCAACGTGCCCCATGACGGTGACTACCGGAGCCCGGGAAACCAATTCAGAGTCGTGCTGTTCCTCCTCCCGGATGGAAAGGTCTTTTTCAAAACTTACGATCTCAGCCATGTAGCCTAAATCTTCCGCAACCTGAACGGCAAGATCGCTGTTGAGAACCTGGTTGAGATTGAAAAAGTAACCCAGGTCCATAAATTTTTTCAGTACATCTTTAACCCGCAGGCCGAGTTTATCAGCGAATTCCTTAACGGTTACCACTTCGGACAGGGATACGATTTTTTCCTTGTCTGCGGTCGGCTCCGTGGAAGCCTTCTTTCTCTGGCTGGCGGTCTTAATCGGCGCCGGAGGAGGTGTCATAATCCTTCTTCTTTTTATCTTCTTGACCTTGAACATCCTGGGACGCTGCTCCTGCTCTCTGATAACCTCGGTGATCGTGGGCGAGCCTTTATAATTTAAAATTGGCTCGACGTCCTGATGTTCTTCATCTTCAATAGAGAAAAAACTTTCCTCGCCAGGAGTAATGTCTTTGATTTTCTTTCCCGCGGCTGTATATTTGACCCGTTTTTTGCCCTCGGGTTTAGCGCCTTTGTCGATGCCAGCGGCTTCTCCGCTTCTATCTACAGGAAGCAGGTGGGCGTCGCCTTTCATCCCTTCCGCCGATACGTTTTCATCAGCAGCAATCTCGTTCTTTGCGGGAGCGCTCTTTGCAGGCTTTACGTTTTGTTTTTCAGTAGACTCTTTTGTGTCTTTGACTTTTGACTTCTGTTGTTGAGGCTCCGCTTTTTTAGGCTTCTCTTTTCTGGAATCCGGCTTAGCTTTTACTGGGGCTTTCGGCTTCGGTTTCGGTTTCTCGGCAACCATGAGCGGTCCGGAAGTGGACAAGGAAACTTTAATGAATGCCTTGATTTTTATGACTTCGTTGTCATCGAGCTGGAATTCTGGAGAATCTGCGAGTATATGCAGCGATTTGATCTTCTCCATCACCTGTTCAATCGTAAGATTCAGCTCCTCCGCTACTTCCCGGACGCTTTTTTTAACCATCAATCCTCCGTTTGCCGGACAGCGTCGAGTATCTTCCGGGCAATTTGTTCATCAATAGACGGAATCTTGACCAAGTCTTCAACCGTCGCGTTCCGCAATTTTTCGTCCGTATCGTATCCTGAGTCAATCAGATTTTCAATCACTTGCTCTGGAACGCCTTCTATCTCAAATTCTTCGTATTCAATAATCTCTTCGTAAATCTCGCCGTCATCGCCCTTAACTTCTTTTTTGACTACTACTTTTTCCTCTTCTGTGCGGGGAGGAATGGATAGATCAAAAACTTCCGTAACCTCCTGGCGTTTCCGGCTTTCACTCTTGATGTCAATATCCCTGCCGACAAGCTTCGAAGCAAGGCGCACATTCTGGCCCTTCCTACCGATAGCGAGGGACAGCTGGCGGTCTTCGACAATAACTTCGATCTGCATTCTATCCTTGCCGAGGGTATTGATCCGTTCCACCTTCGCCGGGCTCAGCGCCTGACGGACATATTCGGATATATCATCGCTATATTGGATGATATCAATCTTTTCCCGATGAAGCTCGGCTATCACATTCTGAACCCTGATCCCTTTTACGCCGACACACGCGCCGACAGGATCAACATCGGAATCCTTGGACTCAACGGCAATTTTTGTGCGCTCGCCCGCCTCTCTTACCACACCCTTGATTCGAACAGTTCCATCGAATATCTCAGGCACCTCCATCTCAAAGAGTTTCTTGACGTATTCCGGCGATGAGCGCGAGATCACCAATTGGGGTTGATTAAGGCTTTTAGTCACATCTTCGATGATTCCCCTGATCCTGTCTCCCAGGTTGAAGTGCTCGAGATGGGATTGGTTTCTTTTCGGGATCACACCTTCTATCTTGCCAAGATCAACGATTATATCCCCTCTTTCAAACCTCTTTACCTTCCCATGTATGACTTCGCCGACCCTGTCAATATATTCGTCGTAGACGTTGTCTCTCTCGACCTCTCTGATATTCTGAAAAATAACCTGCTTAAATATTTGAGCCGCGATTCTTCCGAGATTATCCGTCGAACGCGGAACCTCTATGTCGTCTCCCGCGCTCACTGATGGGTTGATGGCTCTCGCTTCTTCGATGAAAATCTCGTCGGCGGGATCGGGAATTTTGCCTTCAACAACGGTTTTAACGGCAAAAATCTCCAATAATCCCTTTTCTTTGTTCAAGTGCGCAAGAAGCCTGATATCATCCTTGAAAAACCGCCGGCAGGCTGTAGCCATCGCGTCTTCGAGCGCGTGGATGATCCTCTTGGGCTCCACTCCTTTTTCCCTGGCGATCATATCAATTGTCTGCAAGATTTTTTCGACCATTTGCACCTCAAACTAAAATACTATGTCTATATCTAGCTTTGCCTTGATAATATTCTTTCTTTCAATTCGAACCGTCTTTTTTTCATCTGTGGTCAATGAAACCACTCCGTCGGCATATCCGGCAAGTATCCCGGAAAAATTCTTGCTGCCTTCTATCGGCTCATCGGTTTTTATCCGAACCTTCTTTCCGGCGTACTTGATGAAATCCTTTTCCCGGGTCAGGGGTCGGTTAATACCGGGCGAGGAGACTTCGAGCAAATACCTTCGGTCAATACAATCCTCGACATCCAGGGCGACGCCGACCTGCCTGCTGATGTTAACACAATCCTCCAGAGTCACTCCTCCTTCACGGTCAATGAACAGGCGAAGCGCCCATTTTCTGCCTTCCTGCCTGAATTCAATGTCCACAAGCTCCATCCCTTCGGAAGCCAAAATTCTCTCCGAGAGGCTTTTTACAACATCAGCGATCTTTTTATTACCTTCGCCTCGTTCCATCTTCCACACCCGATAACAATCGTAATAAAAAAAGTGGGCTGCAACCCACTTTCAACAAAAATCCTTTTCCGGGGAAGTTTATTATACATTTCATAAATTAAATATCAAGGAAAATCTACGGCTTTCGGCTAATTGAGGAAACTTTCAGGCATTATAAGCGTTTGATATATTGAAAGTTGTAATAAAAATACTGCTTTCGTACTTGAGGTTTGAAAGATTGAATATATACTTAAGCGTGCCGGTCATAACCGGCCTATTCTCAAAGGCAATCAGTTTTTATATTTTGAGGTGGACTTGAATTGATAATTGAAACGAATGAACTGACCGTTAAATACGGCGAACTAAGAGCTCTCGATACGGTCAACCTGACTATAGGGGAAGGCGCAGTCGGACTTCTCGGCCCCAACGGCGCGGGAAAGACGACTCTTCTGCGCACGCTTCTCGGGTTTCAAAAATCAAACGAGGGAGAAGCTAGTGTCCTTGGGCTCGATATAAAGGATAGACAGATGGAAATCCGGCGCCGGGTCGGGTATATGCCCGAGATGGACTGTTTTATACCCGGAATCAGCGGTGTTTCAATGGTCTCATATATGGGGCAGCTCTGCGGGATGCACCGTCTTGATGCCCTTCAACGCGCGCATGAGATTCTGTTCTACGTAGGCTTGGGAGAAGCACGCTATCGGGAGGTTCAGACCTATTCAACCGGAATGAAACAGCGCACAAAACTCGCAGGCTCTCTCGTGCATGATCCCGAGATATTGCTGCTGGACGAGCCGACGAACGGTATGGACCCGGAGGGGCATGAGGAGATGCTGGCGCTTATCTCTGACCTGGCATACAAGCGCAATAAGAACGTTCTGTTTTGTTCGCATTTGCTGCAGGACGTGGAAAGGGTTTGCAAAGACATCAGGCTTCTGAACGAAGGAAAGCTCCGTGTGAGCGGGGAGCTTAAAACCCTCAAACAGGAGTCTGATAACGTCTATCGTCTCCGAGTAAAAGGCGATGTCCTCGCTTTCATCGAAGCTCTGAAGCTCAAGCACTGCAGGGTGGAAACGGATAAAGATGACCTAAAGATATGGCTTCCGGAAAAAACGCCCCTCAAGAGGATTTTCGAGATCGCATATCAAAGAAAGATGCAAATCAGACACCTGAGCAGGAGCGAAAAAAGCCTGGAAGAAATTTTCATGGACGCTGTCAAGAACAATAATGGAGACCTCGATGCCAATCTTTGAACAAACCTATAGAAAATGGGAGGGCACCCTTAAAACTACCGGAATCCGATGGCTTCCGATTACCAAAATGGGCATCAAACAGACTTTTAAAAAGAAAAGGTTTCTCCTGTTTTTCATAGGCTGCCAGATTCCTTTTCTTGTATTCGCTATAAGGTTGATCATAGGCGCCTTGGTTCCGGAAAACATCGAAAACGCCCCTGAATTTTTAAAGATCACCCCGTCATTCTTCGCGCATTTCTTATGGATTCAGTCTTCTTTCATCTTCATTATGACGATCTGGTCCGGAGCCAATCTCATCAACGGGGATTATCAGTCCAACGCTCTGCAGCTTTATCTTTCAAAACCCCTGACGCAGCTGGATTATATCCTCGGAAAACTCTCCATAGTGGCATTTTTCAATCTGACAATAACCGTTGTTCCGGCCATCCTGCTCTTTATCCTGCGCGCGCTGATAAAATATGAAAACAGCTGGTTCGTTCAAAATCTTTGGGTGATCCCGGCTATCCTCGGCCTGTCGCTTGCGATATCGGTGATACATTCTTTGTTCATCTTATGCCTGTCCGCGATTACAACGAACAGCCGGTTCAGCACCATCGCATATTTTATTATCCTGTTTTTCACGGACGGCATCGCCGACCTGCTTCATTCTTTAAGAAGAGTTCATTCATTGCTAAATATTTCCATAAGCAACGATTTATTCAGCCTGTTCCAAATTTTCTTCGGCAAGCATGCCGCAAAAATTCCTGGCTATTCCGAGAAAATGGCTGATCCATATTACGGAGCCGCCATTCTCATCGTTCTTTGTGTCCTCTGCTATTTCGTGATTAAAAGAAGAGTCGGCAGGATCGAGGTGATACAATGAAAACGTTGATAAATTTTGAAAACGTTTCGAGATGGTACGGGGAAGTCATTGCACTAAATGACATCAGTATAAACATCCCGCCCGGCGTAACAGGATTATTAGGCCCGAACGGAGCGGGGAAATCTACATTTCTTAATCTCGTTACCGGAAGATTGAACCCCTCCAAGGGAAAAGTCACGGTCCTCGGCGAGAATCCCCGTAATAACTTCAAGCTTGCGCGGTTCTACGGTTTTGTGCCGGAGCAGGATGCGTATTATGAAAAGCTAAGCGGTCTGGATTTCATGACCTATATGGCACAGCTTCACGGATTCGAGAGAAAAGCCGCGAAGCGAGCCTCGATGGAGATTCTTGAAAGACACAACCTCCTTACTCATATGAACAAACCTGTAGCCGCATACAGCAAAGGGATGCGCCAAAGAATTAAACTCGCCCAGGCATTGATCCACGATCCCGAAATCCTCTATCTCGATGAACCGATGAACGGAATGGACCCGATAGGAAGAAATGAAACCATAGACCTTGTAAAAAAACTCTCGAGCGCTGGAAAGACCATTATCGTCTCCAGTCATATCCTGCACGAGGTCGAAGCGATGACGCAGCAGATCATCCTGATGCACAACGGTAAAATACTCGCGGAAGGGATCGTGCAGGAAATCCGGGGCTTGATAGACGAATATCCGCACAACGTCATCATTCATACTGACCGCGCGCGAGAGATGGCTTCGCAGCTTTTGAACTATGATGACGTGATTGATATCAATATTGAAGACAAACAGAACCGTCTCAAGGTTCAAAGCAAGGAACCGGAAAAGTTCTATCAAAACCTCGTCGCGACCATCGTCGAGAACGGTTACAACGTTACATATATTGACTCTCCCGATGACAACTTACAATCTGTCTTTAAATACCTGGTGAAGTAAAGATGTTAGAAGCAGTAAGATTATCCTATAAAAAACAGCTGAGTATCTCGGTCGTCATTTTCCGAATGACGGTGAAAAACATTATCAAAACCCGCCGCACTCTTTTTATGTTCCTGATATCCGCAAGCACCCTCCTCGTCGCATTGCTTTATCTCGTGCTGAGGGAATCCGATAACATGGGCATTTCCGGTTATGCCTTTTTTGCCTACATTATGGGAACACTCCAGATAAGGGGGATATTGCTGCTGCTGTCGGTCTTTTACGGATCTACTGTCTTCAGCGATGAACTGGACAGGAAAACCCTGGTCTATCTGCAATCGAGACCAGTCTCAGGCTGGAGCCTGCTGCTTGCTAAATATTTTTCATCGTTCGCGATCACCGCAGTTTTGCTTGTCTTCTCCACGACAGCCCCTTACCTCGTGCTGATGGCTGCGGATAATCCCGCGGATATAATTAAAAACCTGGACATTCTTGGCATTGACCTTCTTGTAATGCTTCTCGGCGCCGCGGCTTATAATGCCCTGATGCTGATGGCCTCGATACTGTTGAAAAAACCCGTCCTTTGGGGTCTGACATTCACCCTGCTTTGGGAAAACACGGTCGTGAATATACCTGCTCTCATCAATAAATTCACGCTCCTCCACTGGCTTCAATCCATCTTCCCGCATCCCGCGGCTACAAACGAATTTCTCTCCCTCCTCAACCCGAAACCTTCATCCATTCAAACCTCGATCACAATGCTGTTGATTCTTACCATGATCTTTCTATTGGTTTCCGGTTTCGCTTACAGAAGAAAAGAATTCAAACTGAACTGAATAGAGGCGTCTGTTCCGGGGGATTCCGGGTGGATAACCGGCAGAGGAAAATTCACGAAGACTTTTTGCTTTCTTTCTCGCCTTCTTCCTCAAGGGTCACTTCGTCGTCCGATACCCTTTCAAGGAGAGCGTCCAGATCGCTTATGATGATCTTTCTGCCGCTAAAATTTATCAGGCCGTCTCTCTTGAAATCATTCAGGACCGTGGATGTCGTCTCCCTCGTCGCCCCGATCAGGTTTCCCAGTTCATATTGAGTGATTTTAATATCTATAACCAGCCCATCGCGGGACGGTTTCCCGAATTTACGCGCCAGCTCCACAAGCTTCTTGATCATCCTGACGTTTACGTCGCGAAACGACAGGTCCGCAACGTAGGTTTCAAGATCGTAATTTCTTTCGAGCAGCATTCTGTTGAATTTCATCAAGAGATCTGAATCCGTCTGTATAACTTGCATAAAATCGTTGCGTGAGATCAACAGTAGCTCGCACTCCTCCATCGCCTCCACCGACTCCCTGCTTTGATAATCCCCGAGGACGGCATATTCCCCAAACATATCATAAGGCTGAAGTATCCGAATTATCGTCTCCTTGCCGCGCCGGGAGATCCGATATACCTTGACCTTTCCCTTGTTCAGCATATAAATAAAGCGATAAGGGCTTTCCGGAAAAAAAATTGTTTCGTGCTTCCTGTATTTGTTTAGGTTTCCGATAGATCTCAGCTTAAGAAAATCATCCGCTGTAAAAACCGACGGCTTAAATTCTATATCCGTAAGATTTTGCACCCTTGTTACCTCAAAACTGTAATCTATTTAACATATTTTTATATAAAAGTCAAGAGAGGCGCAATAAAGGCGAAAATATATGCACAGATAACTGCAAACGAAAAACTCTGATGAATACAAATTAATTGAGATTATCGGGGTATTGCGTCTGAATCTAACCCCTATCGGACGCCGCTCAGAAAATCAAACATATAATCTTTTGCCAAAAGGGCCGATTCGTTCAATGATATCCCTTTTGAGAGATAATATGTCAAAGCTGAGGAATATCGACAGCCGGTGCCATGGAGATCTTTTCCCTTAATTTTCTTGGTTTGGATGACATTGGCGTTGTCTCCGTCATAGACGAGGTCGAAGAGGCTTCCCTTCCCCACGTTGCCCGTAATTATAACTGCTTTCAAATGGTACTTGTCGTAAAGTTGAACGGCCGTTGTTGTCGGCGACAGCTTTTCGTCTTCTGTTCCTAACAAATGAAGAGCCTCATCCATATTCGGAGTGATGACGGTTGTATGGGGGAAGATTTTTTCTTTCATCACCGCGAATGTAATTTCGTCATTTAAAACCGATCCTGTGCTGGACTTGAAGATCGGATCGAGCACCGTCTGAGGCGGTTTGTGTTTTTCAAGAAAACCGGCAATCGCCTCGGCATTTGCCCTATTCCCGAGCATCCCGATCTTCACTCCGCATATGCGGAATTCGTCATAGATTGCCTCCGCTTGTTTGCTGATCCCCTCAGCTGGCAGGGGAGTGAACCCTTCGAATCTCCTGCTGTTCTGGAAAGTGATTGTAGTAATTACAGCCGCCGCTTTCCCTCCAAGCTTGTGAATCGTCTCAAGGTCCGCAACGATCCCCGCTCCGCCCGATGGGTCGAAGCCGGCGATTATCAGCAATCTCGATTCTTTAGACATAACTACCTCGCTGATTATGACAGGCTGCGCCTTGTCTTTTTATTGAATTTTTCCGCGAATACCCGGTTTATACCCTTGATCGCACAAAACTCGCCGCACATTGAACAGGCTTCTTTATCTTCTGACGGAAGGGTGCCTTTATAGCGCCGGGCTTTCTCCTCGTCCAGCGAAACGGAGAACATCCCCTCCCAGTCGAGAGATTTTCGGAATTGCGCCATCTTATCATCCGCTTCGCGTGCCATCGGAATCCCCTTCGCGATGTCCGCCGCATGCGCCGCAATCCTGGATGCGATTATCCCTTCCCGGACGTCATTCAGGTCCGGCAGCTTCAAATGCTCCGCCGGCGTTACATAGCAGAGGAAATCCGCCCCCGCCATTGCCGCCACAGCGCCGCCGATCGCGGATGTGATATGGTCATATCCTGGGGCGATATCCGTGACGAGCGGTCCGAGGACATAGAACGGAGCGTTGTTGCAGAGCGATTTCTGAATCTTGATGTTCATCTCGATCTGGTCGAGGGGCACGTGCCCCGGACCCTCGATCATAACCTGCACCCCCGCCTCGCGCGCCCGTTTCGCCAGCTCGCCGAGGACGATCAGTTCCTGTATCTGCGCTCTGTCGGTGGCATCGGCAAGGCAGCCGGGACGAAGCCCGTCACCAAGCGACAGGGTCATATCAAAGCGCCTTGCAATTTCGAGAAGCCGGTCGAAGCCGCTGTAGAGAGGGTTCTCCTCGTCCCGCGATATCATCCATTCCGCGATGAAGCAACCGCCCCGGCTCACGATGTTCGTGATTCGCCCCTGGTCGCGCAGGTGATAGAGCCCGTCGAGCGTGAGACCGCAATGAACAGTAATGAAGTCCACGCCGTCTTCGCCATGCCGCTCGATAGTCTTGAAGATAAAATCAGGATCGAGCTGCGTTATGTTTTTTTTCTCGCGGGAGTTCATAACCATCGCTTCATAGATCGGAACGGTCCCGATCGGAAGCGGGCAATTCTCCATCAATGTCTTTCGAATGGAATGAATATCTCCGCCTGTGCTGAGATCCATAACCGTATCAGCGCCGTATTTTACGCACAATTCGATTTTTTTAAGCTCGTGGTCAATATCCACCTTGTCCTGGGACGTGCCGATGTTTGCATTTATCTTTGTTCGCAGTCCCTTCCCGATACCTATAACTTTTTTTATCTTGTGATTCGAATTCTTCGTTATTACTATTTCGCCCGAGCCGACGCGCTGCATGATCACTTCGGGCGGGTAATGCTCATCCTCGGCAACCTGCACGAACTCGTCCCTCATCTCGCTTTTCGATGCCGATTCCAGCAATGTTGGCATTTTACTCTCCTTAAGGGTCGTTTATTGATGACGGCCGAAAAAACCCTTCCGGCCGATAAATTTCTTATAGACTTCCTCGGATGCAATCAGCGTGGCTGCTCCGAGCGATGCCATAACAAGCCTGAAAAAAAATGACTTGTAAACGCCGCCGGCAAAACCATTCAAGTGCGCAAAAACTGATACCTCCCATAGCTTCGTCCAGGGCGCGATCAACAGCACAGCTCCTACTAATAGAATGTATAAAAATAAAACCACCGCTTGCCAGCGTTTCATCGCCACTCACCCTTGCATCTCTTCATCTTAATAATAGCACCTCGGTTGCGTTGAAGCAAATCGAGCTCAGGGAACAACTACAGCATAAAAAAAGCGTTTTATAGACATGAAGAGACCCAGTGACGATGCAGGGATAAAAGATTCAGGTTGATATCAACCAATAGTGGAAGTAATTTTACTATATAGAGTTAAAACGGCTGTGGCATCGAGTGAGTCAGAGAATCCATCTGCGTTTGATGTTCCGAAGGCTCACAACGAAGAGACCGATACAAAAGACCATAAGAATAAGGAAATCCTGCGTGAAGGACATTGTATTCCGTGCATTCACTGCCCCATGAAGGATATCCGCGCCGTAGGTAAGGGGCATCGCATATGACAGGGGAACAAGAAACACCGGCAGTTTTGCGATCGGGAAGAAAAGCCCGCAAAGGAAGATCATCGGAAAACGAAAGAAATTCGAAAATGTCTGGGCTTCGAATACCTCGCTGACGGCGACAGCGATGAACAATCCCAAAAAGGCCGAAACTATCGCGATCAATACCACCGCGGGAATAAATGCGCCCCAGGCTACGCCGGACAAGTCCGTCAAAAAAGCGGCTATAACGACAGGCACGAAGGCGTTAGCGATCCCAAATAGAACCGCGCCCGATGTCTTTGCCAGCATCAGCAGCTCCAGCGGGATCGGGGAAAGCAACAGGCGTTCGAATGAACGATTTTTCTTTTCGAAAGTTATCGTCACCGCCAGCATCGAGGTTGTGCCGAACAGGATGGAAACCGCCACGACGCCGGGAAGCAGGTTGAGAATATTCTCCAATCCGCCGCCGGACTTGATGAAGAACATACCCGTCCATGCGAAAGGAAAAATCAATCCCCAGCTGATATTCGGCGGTTTAAGGTAGTAAGCCCGCATATCCTTGAGCAGGATGTTCCAGAATGTGATCCAGCCTTTCATCCCCCGTCCCCCCGCTTCTCTTTTTCTTTATGCATCGCATCAGCCTCGATCCCTGTGATCCGGACAAAGATATCTTCGAGAGACGGAGCCGCCTTTCTTGCTTCGCTGACCTCAACGCCGTGATCCTCCAAAAAACGCACCAAGGGTCCGATTTTCACAGGCTCAGCGGATTCCACACGAATTAGGTTGCCCGGGAGAAGTTCGAAATCCAGATTAGGAAATTCGGATGAAAGCAGCTCTGAAAGATCCTGCCGGGCATTCGAGAGTGAAAGCATCATCTTATGCTTCTTCATCTCAAGCTGAACAAGGTTCTTCATTTCATCGACACGGACGATCCGCCCTTCCACGATGAACGCGATGCGGCCGCAGAGACGTTCGGCTTCCTCGATATAATGCGTAGTGAGAAAAACGGTCGTTCCTCTGCTGTGCAGAGTGGCGAGCATCTGCCTTATCTGGCGGGCGGCGGCTACATCAATCCCCGTGGTCGGCTCGTCGAGGAAGAGTATCTCCGGACTGTGAATGATGCCGGCGGCAATGGTGAGCTTGCGCTTCATCCCCTTCGAATAACCGTCGAATTTCCGTTCAGCCACTTCGGACAAGCCGAACAAATCGAGAAGTTCCCGGGCACGCGCCCGGCGCTCGCCTTTGCCCATCCCGTAAAGCGCCGCGCAAAAACAGAGGTTATCGAACCCGTTGAGCTCGGGGTAGAGATTGCTCTCGTCCGGGACTACACCGATCAACCGCTGCGCGGCTTTCGGATTCGCAGAACAGTCCACGCCACCGATGCGGATGGTTCCCGAATCCGGCCTGGCGAGTCCCGTCAGCATATTGATCGTGGTCGTCTTGCCCGCGCCGTTGGGACCGAGAAAGCCGAAAAATTCGCCTCTTCGCACCATGAACGAGACGCTGTCAACCGCCGTAACATCGCCGAATTTCTTGCTCAAGCCACTGACGCTGATAGCGGAATCATTTATAATAATTCTCATAAACAATCGTTCTATAGTCTTTTGGCGATTTGAATTCCTAATATTCGCGCCCTGCTTGATGTACTGATTGATAATACCGCCGGTTCTGATACAAAACCCCGCCCTCTTGAAATGGGAAAGCTTTTATCATTTGCATTTACCTCCGCCTCTCCTTCGAAACAGATGAAGATTACGTGGGAAGTCATTTCACATTTCGGGATACTTTCTCCGGGGGCCAGGTCTATAATCCTCATTTTAAACTCGGGCGTTTCATAGAAGACATTTTTCTCTTTTTGATCTCTACCGAAAGTCTTTAAATCGGCAATATCGAATAACATCATCTACTCACCTTCTTTTGTATTAGTTTATGATTACTCGTCTTTGAAAGAAGATACTGCCTCTGAATAATATATGCAATAATAATGCCGGTCTATCGTGATTGTTTTTGCCAATTACTTGCAGAATCCGTGTGAGCGGAGCCAGTCCTCATGAACCGAGAAGTATTCCCGGACGAACTGAAACGGTTCCACCCGCAGCATCGGCTGGTTTTCTTGCATCTTTGCAAAACCATGACCAGCACTTTCGATAACACGGATCGAGTAGTCTTCGTGCCCGCAATCTTTCAATGCTGTGGTTATCAGCCGGACGCTCTCCTCGACTGGCACTGTGTAATCCAGCTTGCCGTATGTTATCAGGAGAGGACATCGGAGCTTTTTATAAGGGGTGATAGCATCATTATCCGGATTCATATGAAAGAACCAGGCGGGGTCGCCGATGACCTGTGTTTTATAGAGGTTTTCCGGCGTAATCTCTTTAGCGGGCGGCAGAGCGATGTCCTGGAGCTTCGGGTGCGCACGGGCTTTATCCATCAGGACATCCAGCTCCTCGGCTGTCGCTTTACCACGGCCATAATCGTAAAGCGTGTTGAATGTTTTTTTAGCGGACTCGATCTCATCACCTGTGAATCCCCCGGCCCGTAAAATGTTCGTCATCATAAACAAATCCTGGCTGCGCAGGCTCATACCGGGTCCGGAACTGTTGATCGCGAACGCGACGTTTTCACTCATGCTCGCAGCCAGCGGGGTTATCCATCCGCCCTGGCTGATACCCCATAGTCCAACCTTATTAGGATCAATACTTTTTTGTTGCCGCAACCATTCGAGACCGGCAAGGGCATCCTGAGCGAGGACATCTATATCAACCTTCCTCCAGTCTCCGTTGGACAAACCGCAGCCCCGCTTGTCATAAGTAAGGACTGCCATGCCGAACCGAGCGAAGAAACTGTTTAAGATAGACGCCTGGTGTCTCACTCCTGGACCGGAGCCGTGGACGAGAACGATCGCCGGAAAAGGACCATCCCCCTTCGGCATCCGCAGCGTCCCGGAGAGGGCAACTTCGTCGTTTGAAAACTTAACCGGGCTGTCCGTGTATATCGCCTCCCGAATCGCCCGGCGTTCCTCGCCATCCTTCTCTTTTATGGTCAAGCCGTCAACCTTCCCTTCGGCATTACGGGTGAACGCTATCTCGGTCTGGCAGGGAGAGCCCGGTTTATCGGAAAAAGGAGCGCAGAAACGGTCCGGCCCAACCGCTTTGGGATAGCCGAAACGTCCCTGCTGCCAGTCGAAATACATAAACCGCGTCATTGCTTCCACAGGGCCCATCTTCGTAATGCTGATCCAATCCCCGGATGGAAGCCGGTACTCTCCGAAATAGACGCTTAAATCCGCATCGTTGCTCTTAACCTCGTCGCCGAAAACCGAAAGCGCAACGAATATCATTAAAAGCGCGAGTGATAATTTCATTATGTATTTCATATCATCCTCCCAAGAAAGTGAAATGAGACAATAAAATACGCTTCATAACAGAATTTTTTACCGTCAGGCATTCATTGATGTCGAATCTCGTCATTTGAAGATTTAACCAGCGATAAAAGCCGTGGGTTTCCGCTTGATAGCCGATGGTTTCGAATTCGCCATTGATTCGCCTCCAAGGCTGTTCTTTTTTATATATTAATACTGAATCAGGCTGAAGACGTCCACACCGCTCAGTTTATCTTTTCCGTTCAGGAACGTGAGCTCGATCAGGAAACCGACGCCGAGGACCTCGCCGCCGAGTTCACGAACCATTTTTACGACTCCCGCCGCAGTCCCTCCTGTGGCAAGAAGATCGTCAATAATCAAGATCCTGTCCCCTTTATTAATGGCGTCCTCGTGAATTTCCAGCGTGTCCGTTCCGTATTCGAGGTCATACGTAACAGCCTTCGTCTTCGCCGGCAGCTTCCCCGGTTTGCGCACCGGCACGAATCCAGCGCCCAGCTTATATGCCACCATCGGAGCGAAGATGAAACCGCGCGCCTCCACCCCGAGGACCTTGTCCACTTCAACGTTTTTATACTTCTCGCATAGGGCGTCCACCGCCTTGCGCAGCTTATCGCCGTCCTTCAGCAGTGTGGTTATGTCCTTGAAAAGGATTCCCTTTTTCGGAAAATCCGGCACGTCGCGTATCGCGTCTTTTAATTCCTTCAATTCAAGCCCCTCCTGATCGGTTAGATTAATAGGTTATTCTAAAGCGGTCGATGCCCGGGTCCGCCGGGACATCGAAAACATGGACGTCCGCAACCCTCGCTGCTGGCGGTCCCTCTTTCATCTTTTTGTAGAAAATATCGAGCGCCTCATCCGGCCCCTGGGCGAACGCTTCGACGCCGCCGTCCGGCAGGTTGCGCACCCATCCCGTGACGTTCAGCGAACAGGCCACCCGTTCCGTGAAATACCGGAACGCAACCCCCTGCACACGGCCGGATATAAGGAATCTTCTCGCTTTCAACCCCGTCCTTCCGTTGTCCCGGAAGATAATATAATAATTCGCGGAATTTGAAAATAATACAATGCATCCCGCATTGCTGATTTGTTTGTTCTAAATAAAACTGTCATTCTCCGGGCTACTTCGGAGGGGAGACTACGGGAGCGAAAAGTGTCATTCTCCGGGATGCGTTGAAGGGGAGACGACGGGGAAATCCGAAGGATTCTGTAATCTTCATTATAGTTTATAATATGATGCTTATAAGATATAATATTGCAGACTAAAGATATGGACAAGAAGAAGTATTTCATATACATTATGACGAATACAAATAAGAGCGTGTTGTATATAGGGACTACAAGCAATTTGCTAAAACGGATATATGAACACAAAAACGGGATCGATGAAAAATCTTTACGAAAAAATATTTTCTGAACAAGCTCGTTTATTATGAAGTATTCGAGAACCCGAAACAGACGATAGCCAGAGAGAAACAACTTAAAAAGTGGAAGCGTGAATGGAGGGAAGTATTGATTGATAATGCAAATAAATATTGGAAGGATTTATCGGAAAGATCGGAATGACCTATAATGAAGATGCCCGGTCGTATCTCCTTCCAAGTATCCCTGGGCATGACACTCATTCTTTGATTCCCCGTCGCCGCCCTCAGAAGCAGCCCGGAGAATGACAGTCGTTTGTATTTGCTGCCGCTCTTCGAAGCCTCCCTGGGTATGACGGCATTTTTTTGGCGGGAGCGGGCCACGACCCGCAATCAGGGGTACGGCGTCTCAAGAAAATGCTTATTATTCAGATACCGGATCGCCGCTCCGCTCAGTCTGGTATGACGAAAAACGGGAACATAAAATCCTCATGAAATATAAATTCCCTTATATATCCTTTTATTGAACTCTCGCGAGGTTTACCTCAAGATGACGGTTATTCAGGTTTTATAACACTTTCCTTCAAGTTAATCTCAGAGTGACGATTATCCAGGTTTTTTAGACCTCTTCTTGTTATAATGGTAAGCAGACAGCCGGGAATATTATTTAAACTATCCATGTCATTGATAATTATGCAAATAGTGGAGGCGGTGGGATGAGCGGCAGAAAATTTATGGTTATTTTTCTTTTACTTCTCGTATCAGGGTCATCTCTATTGAGCGCTTCGGGCGGCGAGCTGCGGAGGGCGCGGGAACTCGGCGTCGTAGCCGGTGTCTTTCAACCCGGCGCCCTGAATTCCATCACGGATGTTTCGGGTGTGATGGTCGGCCATAGAACGGTTATCAGGGGAGATAATATCCGAACCGGCGTAACCGCCGTCCTGCCGCATGGGGGCAATATCTTCCGGGAAAAAGTCCCCGCGGCAATCTATGCCGGTAACGGATTCGGCAAGCTCGCCGGCTCCACGCAGGTTATGGAACTAGGAAATATCGAGACGCCGATTATTCTTACGAACACGCTGGATGTCGGCACGGCGATTCGCTCGGTCGTTTCATATACGCTCTCCATTCCGGGCAACGAGGATGTTACGTCAGTCAATGCTGTGGTAGGCGAGACGAACGACGGATTTCTGAACGACATCCGTGCGACGGCTGTTTCTGAAGAAGATGTTATAGCGGCGATCAAGTCCGCCCGCGCCGGAGCGGTGGAGGAGGGGAGCGTCGGCGCCGGAACGGGGACGGTCTGCTTCGGCTTCAAGGGCGGGATCGGAACGGCATCCAGAAAACTGCCTGCAGAGCTCGGGGGCTGGGCGGTGGGTGTGCTCGTGCAAACAAATTTCGGCGGGATTTTAACAATCAACGGCGCGCCGGTAGGGCGGGAACTCGGCATTTTTTTGTACAGCGAATATGCTCCAAAGGCAGAAACGATAAATGAAGGCGACGGTTCATGCATGATCGTGATCGCGACGGATGCGCCGCTTTGCCCGCGTAACCTCGAACGGTTGGCGAAGCGGGCGATGCTTGGGCTTGCGCGGACAGGATCGTTTATGAGCAACGGCAGCGGGGATTACGCCATAGCCTTCTCGACGGCGTACAGGATACCGCACGGCGTAAAGGGAACCGAGCCGGTCCCACCGCTTGTAACGAACGATTCGATGTCCCCCCTCTTCCTCGCCACGGTGGAAGCAACAGAAGAGGCGGTCATGAACTCCCTCTTCACCGCTCAGACTATAAACGGTTTCCAGGGCAGAACTGTTGAAGCGCTGCCGGTAGATGAAGTCATCGGAATCCTGAAGAAATACAATGTGTTGAAGGATGATAAAAAATAGTTCCGTCATCCCGACCCAAGCGGCGACTGGATTCAACGGAAACATATAATGTGTTAATTTTACTCACTCAAATAATTATCCGGATGATGCTCCCTTTCTATATGAAGTGCAGCGAATGTTAATCGAGTTTGCGTTTCAATTCCGATTTGAATTATTTAAGATTGCCTAAACATACTATCGTCTTCGACGCAAAATTGTTATCTTCATTTGACTCATTATTTCAATTTTCGCTATCAACCTGGACGTTCCGTTTGTTTCCACTTTTTACAATTGCGGTTAATGTTCAGGGAACCTACTTTACTTTTCACAGAACCATTGCCTTAATAGTTTCTGTAACCATGTTTTCTTTCTTTAGAACAAAATTATTAATAGCTGAATGACAAAGGCTGAATTATTCTACGATGCCGTTAAGGTTTTATTTGTATTTGTCTCCCAGCATTGCATTCCATCTTTTTATGCCAAAAATTATTGGCAGGATTCGAGTCGTTATTGACAATCTTGACGAAGCCGATGTCAACCCAGACAGCTATTATCGCACTGCACCCTGCAGGCCATGAATAAGTATCTTCCCAATGACCTCCGACTGCTATCGCCGGAACATTGTAGAGATGCAACAACACATTATCGTACAACGTGATCACCGCGTTACAAGCGGCTGAAGGGGCAGTGCCCTTGTTGTCAACTCTTAGTAAGAATGTTACAGGATTACCTGTTGCAAAATATCTTGGTGAATAGGACACACGCAGAGAAAGATCCGGTTGCCCGACAGGAATGCTGCCAACTACAGTGATAGATTTCTCAATCCTGTTGTTGTTGTAGTTCGAATCACTGCATGTATGCTTCGGATCCAGCTCGAACCATACAGTATGATTACCGGCGGTTGCGGTCCAGGTGAAAGTATCAGTCTTGGTTTTGTCGGCAAGGATGCTGGCATACGTCCGTTCGAAAAGCTGCGTTCCGTCAACTCCGCCGATTATTTTCATGTTTGTTACCGCGCCGCCAAACGTTTTAAAGGCGACTGTAAATGTAAGAACGTTGCCTGCGCTTGCCGGATCGGGCGACTGCGTTATGGCGGTAGTGAATTTAAGGTCCAACGCTGCGAGAGCAATGACACTCGATAAAAGAAAAATAACTCCGATCGATAAAAATAACTTAAATCTCATAACATCTACTCCTTCCGTTACTAAATTAAAAGAATGTTATCATAAAAATAGGAGTGATAATGTAATGTGGATTACATATGTGGATATGTCACGTATTAATCAGTTATAGTTAATAGAATTTTTTCCCAGCGATGCAGAAAAAATCCGCCCGGACTTGCCGGGCGGTGAAGGCATTTATTTTTTCAGCGTTTAAGCACTATTAGAGTCTATATTTCAACTCCGAATTGTATTATTTAGATAATTTTAAACATACTATCTTCTTAACTGCAGAATTGTTATCCTCGTGTGACTCAATATTTTTATGATCAGAATCTACCCGGATGGTTAGTGTTGTCCCACAGTTAAGTATCTCCATATATGAGATAGGATATATTTTACCTGGTTCGATGGCAGGTAAATCAATAATCATTAATACAACAGCGCCTTTCTTTACAACCAGCTGACACGGAGCTGATTTAATGACACCTTTATTCTCCACGTCAAAGGATAAAGCTCCAAATTGGCCATCAACAAAATTTTTCGGCAAGGGTAAAAATTTTACCGTGAGATCGGGTCCGTTCGGATCTTCCTGATTAACCGGCTGAACAAGATCTTGTACAGGAAATTTGGGCACACCATCATACTGCAACACGCTTTTGCACTTCATCGTTTGCAGCCATGTATTGTTGTTCTCATCCGATTCGTCGGCCTTTTTGAGTGTATCAACCTTTATCGTCAATACCGTGTCACAAGCGCCCGTCCAGACAATGCTGTGCTCAAACTGGCCTCCCTGAGGAATGCCATTAATTGGGTAGGTCATTAAAACCTTTCCATTTTGATCTTTCATGAATAGATCACTGGCTGGCGAATCCGCAGTCCCCTTGTTGGCGACTTTAATCGTTAGCGTAACCGGATCACCCGCTGAAAATTTAGTCGGTGAATTAGTTACAGATGAGATGTAGAGATCAGGTTTCCCGGCAGGACCGCCCCCGACGGTTACAGCTTTTTCAACCCTGTTGTTGCCGTAGTTCGAATCGCCGCAGGTATGACCCGGATCGAGCTCGAACCATACAGTATGCGAACCGGCGGTAGCTGGCCATGTGAAACTGTCTGTTCTCACTTTGTCTGCGGCGATGCTGGCATACATCCGATCGAAAAGCTGTGCTCCATCCACGCCGCCGATTATTTTCAAATTAGTAACAGCGCCGCCGGTGGTTCTGAAGCTGACCGTGAATGTCACAACGTTGCCCGCGCTTGCCGGATCAGGAGACTGGGAAATCGCCGTGGTGAATTGGAGATCAAGCGCCGCGGACGCGAACACGCTTGAAAATAGAAAAATGATTCCGAGTGAAAATAGTATCTTAATATTCATAACCTTTACTCCTTCTGTTACTTGAATGAAAAAATACTAACATGAAAATGGAAGTGATAATGTAATACGGATTACACTTATTGTTAAAGAACCAACAATTTTGAAAAATGGAATTGAGTCGCTATTTCATAACGAAAACTGGGACGCCGGTAAGAATTTTTCTTGAGCCTTCATTAGATACTTCTGCAGAAATACTACTTAATAAATCATTTATTAATTACGTGTGCTATTTTTTTGCCGACACAAAAAAAACGCCCGGACGGGCCGGGCGGTGAAGATTTTCTTATCGTTACTGGATTTGCAGCTCGTTAGCAAATTTATTTAGAGCGAATCCATGAAGCTGACCAAGCGTATTATTCAGACCATTCTGGAACTGCAAAGCAGCTCCTTCTGTTTGGATTTTTCCTTTGGCGCCAAGGACAGCTCTATCGAAAATTATCTTGAGCGCGGCATTAGGATTGAGTCCATGGTTGTTTCGAAGGAATCTCGCCCAATCGCCTTTGACGCCTTCAAAGCCTTCGCCCTGGCCGAGTTTGTCGCCGATTTTGGTGAGGATGTCGATCGGATCGCCGGGTTTTGGTAAGTCATGCCACGGCGGGCAGCCCAAACAAGGCGGCGGGAATGGTGCAAATTCTATAGACTTGTAAATCAGCCAGTATTCCAGACTATGCAAGTATCTAGCGTTGCAAGCCATCGTATGGGACCACGTATTATTACCTTCGTTCGATTCGGTGTTGGTATTGCTGGAATCAACGCTTATAGTCAGAGCTGTATCGCATTCCGCAGACCAGTGAAAAGTATGGCTTGCATGTCCACCAGCCACGATAACAGGAGTATCTTCCCAATACAGCAGCGCAGTGGCGCCTTTTTTCACCAGCACCTGACTGGCAACTGAAGCAGCAGTGCCGATGTTGTTGACTCTGATTGTGAATATAACAACATCACCCGCATCGAAATTTGTCGGAGCATAAGTCACAACCGGAGCAAGATCTGGTTGGCTGGCAGGTCCGCCGCCGCAAGCCATCCAATGCGACCAGATATTATTGTCTTCGTTCGATTCGGTGTTGGCATTGTTGGAATCGGCTTTGATTACTATTAATGGCGTGCCGCATTCTGCAGCCCAGGCATAAGATTTATCCAAATGGTTGCCAGCAGGTATAGCCGCCAAATTAATAGTCTGTATTGTGGCTCCTTCTCTTTTAACCGTCATCTGGCAAGCGTTCGAAGGGGCAGTGCCGTTGTTGTTAACTCTGATTGAGAATGTAACTGTATTGCCTGCAGCGAAAGTTGCCGGATTATAAGTCACGACCGGAACGAGATCCGGCTGACCGGCAGGTCCGCCGCCGCCGACTGTTATTGCCTTCTCAACCCTGTTGTTAGTGTAGTTCGAATCGCCGCAAGTATGCATCGGATCGATCTCGAACGATACCGTATGACTACCGGCAGTCGCTGTCCAGGTGAAACTGTTGGTTCTCTGCAGGTCTGCATTGATATGAGCGTATGTGCGTTCAAAATTGCCGCATCCATCAACTTCTCCGGTTATCTTCAGATTGTCCACTGGACCGCCAACCGTTTTAAAGGCGACGGTAAATGTCACAACATTGCCCGCGCTTGCCGGATCAGGAGACTGGGAAATCGCCGTGGTGAATTGGAGATCAAGCGCCGCTAAGGCAATGACACTCGATAAAATGAAAATAACTCCGATAATTAGAAACACTTTAAATCTCATATCATCTTCTCCTGCTGTTATTTAATCACGAAAATGTTAATACCAAAGGGTCTTCTAATTTTTTATTAGCTTTTATGCCTTTAGTATTCTTACCGATGTTCCCAAGAAATACCTCAGCAGCGGAACAATTTGTGTTAATTGAGCCAATATATCAACTTCCAATTGACTATTTTTTGAGATCCAAGCAAACTAAACCTTTCGAATCAAAGTTGTTATTTTCATTTGATTCTATATTCACATTATTGGAATCGATCTGGACGCTCAGCTTGTCGCCGCACTTAGCGATTGTGGATAATTCAGGAAAGGGGGATAAAATAGTGTTCCCATGGAGAGCCATTATTTTGGTTGTTCTAACAACTGTGTCTTCATTCTTTAATACCAACTCACAAAGTTTTGAGTCAGCAGTGCCTATGTTTTTTATTACAAGAAGAATTAACACTCGGCCTTCCGAGTTAGCTGAATGAAAGTATTTTAGACTCAAGTCCATTTGCACTGTTAGATCGGGTTTTGCTATTTTTTCAGCAGGTTTGAAAATGTCATCAATGGGCACTTCAATACCCTTCGGGCCGCAAACCATCTTTTGCGTCCATGAATTGTTGTTCTCATCCGATTCGTCGGCCCTTTTGAGTGTATCAACCTTTATCGTCAATACTGTGTCACAAGCGCCCGTCCAGACAATGCTGTGCTCGTACTGGCCTCCCTGCGGAATGCCTTCAATCATTGTCCAGGTCATTAAAACCTTTCCATTTTGATCTTTCATGAATAGATCACTGGCCGGCGAATCCGCAGTCCCTTTGTTACGAACTTTTATCGCTAGCGTAACCGGATCACCTGCTGAAAATTTAATCGGTGAACAAGTTACAGATGAAATGTAGAGATCAGGTTTGTTGCCAGGCGTGCCCCCGACGGTTACAGCTTTTTCAACCCTGTTGTTGCTATAATCTGAATCGCCGCAAGTATGGTCGGGATCGAGCTCGAACCATGCGATATGAGAACCGGCAGTCGCCGTCCAGGTGAAGGTATCGGTCCTAACTTTGTCCGCCAAGATACTGGCATATGTGCGTTCGAAAAGCTGTGCTCCATCCACGCCGCCGATTATTTTCAAATTGGTAACCGCGCCGCCGGTGGTTTTAAAGCTGACAGTAAATGTCACAACGTTGCCCGCGCTTGCCGGATCGGGAGACTGGGAAATAGCCGTGGTGAATTGGAGATCGAGCGCTGCGAGAGCAATGACACTCGATAAAAGAAAAATAACTCCGACAGATAAAA
>Ga0315278_10000152_pt1 | contig 61897 bp, 48 predicted proteins | sample YL17G06_0_MG_FD_203880 | JGI IMG/M metagenome (GOLD analysis project Ga0315278, IMG submission 203880) | Sediment microbial communities from Yellowstone Lake, YNP, Wyoming, USA - YL17G06_0 | ecosystem: Environmental > Aquatic > Freshwater > Lake > Sediment | place: USA: Wyoming | collected... | reverse complement strand
AACTTCGTCACGGGTTTGAGCCCGGGGATTCAAGACATTGTGTACGATGGCGCCCGAAACAGGCTGTTGATTGCCGCCTATTACGGAAGCAACTCGGTGCTGGCTGTGGACCTGACCAGCCGTGCGGTCACTACCGCCATGCAGTACGCGCCCGCGAATTTGGACGGCATCTGTTTGGGGTACGACGGAAGAGTATTCCTGTCCAGTCATGCCTCAGGGGGGAACTATATGTGGGACGGCGAACACGGTTCCACGGGAACGTTAGTTATTGCGTCATTGAACCAGCCCGCCGGATGTTGCTACAACTTCGTCGACGGTGAATTGGCGATTACCCAATTCGGCAATAACGCCGTGGCCTATCTCAATTTCGACGACCTCGACAACGATGGTCTTCTAAGGCCTTTTGACAATTGCCCTGGGACGTACAACCCGGACCAGGCAGATATCGATAGCGATGGACTGGGCAATGTATGCGATAACTGCCCCACTGTTTCCAATGCTACTCAACTTGACACTGATTCCGATGGCCTCGGCAACGTCTGTGACCCAGACGATGATAATGACGGCGTACCTGATGCTTCTGACATCAGATCTTTGAACCCACTCAGATGTGCCGATGCAGACAGCGATGGCTGTGATGATTGTGCCATCGGTGTTGACGGTTTCGGACCATTACCGGACAATCTCCCAGGGAACGATGGTATTGATACCGATGCGGACGGGATGTGCGATACCGGTGATTTTGATGATGACAATGACGGTGTGTCTGATGCATTTGATAGCAGTCCGCTGGACCCGCTAATCTGTGCTGACGCTGATAACGATGGCTGTGATGATTGTGCCATCGGTTTGGACGGCTTTGGGCCATTGGCGGATAAACTCCCGAACAACGACGGTCCAGATACCGATGCGGACGGGATATGTAATACCGGTGACAATTGCCCGAACGTTCCCAATCCAGGCCAGGAAGACAGCGACGGCGATAATATTGGAGATGTCTGCGATGATTGCTGTTCAGGCCGTGTCGGCAATGCCAACGGACTGGGCACATACCCGAACGAGGTGACGATCAGCGACATCCAGACGCTGGTTACGGCGAAGTTCATTGTCGGTTCATGTGCCGCCTTACCGTGTCTGGCGGAGTGTGATGTGAACCAGTCAGGCGGAGCGACTCCGACCTGCAATGACATAACTATCAGCGACATCCAGACGTTGGTGAATCACCTGTTCATCGCCGGCCCTGCGAATGCGCCGTTGAAGAGCTGTTTGTAGGTTCCCTGGGTCGAGTTTTTCAGGGATTCGCTTTTAATCGGGTCAGCCGCTGGTGGGCGTCGGCAAGTTCCGGCAGGTCAGAATCGGCGTTCTCCCAGATACCGAGAAAACTCTCATATTGAGCAATGGCCTTCTCTAGCCGTCCGGTCTCCTCGTACGCCTGCGCGAGGTAGAAGTGGATCTTAGCGCTGGCCGCGCATTCCTTCATGCGCGTTTCGGTGAATGAGTTCACGCGGCTTTCCAGTACTGTGGCTGCTCTCTCTGCCTGACCGGCCATCAACAGCGCTCGGCCAAGCATGTACTGGGGGATGAAATCAGCGCGGCTGTAGCGTTCATTGGCCGAGCGCTCGAAACAGTCCGCGGCGGCATCCGGATCGCCCTCGGCCAGCTTGAGATACCCCATGCCCAGCCAGTACAATGATAGCCGTGACTGTGTCGCTTCGATGTCCGATTTCAGTTTGGCCAGCACGTTAGCAGCTTCCTGAAGCTTGCCTGCCTGGATTAGCGCCTGTGCGAGTGTGACCCGGTACGTTGTTTTGTCGCTCTGGACATACTTGCTGTAAATCTCGATAGCCTTTTCGATCTCGTCCTGCGCCGATGAATCCATCTCGAGCAGCAAACGAGCTTTGTCGGCGTGCAAAGGCGCGAGAGAACTAGAACCGCCCCAGTTCTTAGTCTTGATCTCATCAACGGAGATCGCTTTGTCGAGCGCCTGAAGAGCGTCGTGATACTGCCCGCGATAGATCAGCATGTGGGCTCTGCCCCACGATACGAATGAACAGCTGTCAACCGGGCAACCCTCGGCCCAGCGGGCAAGCTCCTTCTCCGCCTCAGGGTACTGGCCGTTATGCATATAGGCGTAGAGAATTTTCTCGGCCGGCTGCCGGAAGGAAGGGTAGATCTCCACGGCCCGGCGATAAGCAGCTATCGCTTCATCCAGTCGACCATTGCTGGCGAGAATGTCACCTCGAGAGTCCCACGGGTTGGCTTCATCCGGGGCGATTCGCTGGTACTCATCAAGTGTTCTGAGAGCGTCTTCTGTGCGGCCGATCATGTCATACGCATACGCTAACTGGTTCAGTGTCCGTCGGTGCTGCGGGTCAAGTTTCAAGGTCTTCTTGTAACACGCAATGGCTTTGTCGAACTCAAACTGGCTGTAGGAGAGCCGCCCCAACTGGTAGAAAGCGTCTTTCTCGTCGGGATAACGGGTAGTCAGGGCTTCCAGCAGTTTCGCGGATTGTAAACGGTCACCCTTGATCAGGGCGTTCTGAGCCATTATGTACATCTGCTCTTTGCGGGTGGCCCGAGCCGAATATTGGACCGCCTTTTCGATGTAACTGGGCGAATCGTACATCGATAAGTAGTAGTAGGCCATGGCGAAGGTGGAGTCGAGTTTGGACGCTTTGTAGAAGTAATCTCGCGCTTCGTCGAGGTAGTATCTGTTGGCCAACTCGACACCCTTGAGATACGACTCGTAAGCTTTGACCGAATGAGACGTGACCTCGGCAACTTTTGGGTCCGGCTCTTTCAGCGCATCTGGGGGTAAGCCAAGATCGGTCTTGAGTTGCACAGTCAGATTGTCGACCAAAGAGAATACCGACGCGGATGTATCAGCTCCGGCGCTCTGCGAAGCGATTAGTGCACCGCTGGAAACGTCGAGAAGCTGAGTGACGAGGCGACGCTCGCTACGGTCAGTCGCAAGACGGACCGTCAGCACCCAGCGGGCTCCGACTTCTTTGGCAATAGCTGTCGCGTTGTCGACATTGATCTGCTCGGAGCTTTCCAGTCCGAATTGACGGGCCACGTCGAACAGCCGTTGCGACGATACCACCTGAATGTAATTAGATTCCGACAGATCGGCGGTGAGCAATCCTGCGAGCGTGTGTCCCAGGGCCAGATCGTCCTCTGTTTCAGATATACCGCCTACGTATAAGACGGCTAAACGGTTCTCTGCGGCAATAATTTCCTGAGTAGGTTTGAACTCGATATCCCACGGTTTCAGTACGAGAAAAGCAACAACAGCGGCTATCGCTACGAGAGTCTGAAAGTAGTAACGCCGACTTGATTTTGGTCCGGGCGTTTCGAAACCCAGGCCTTCTACCAGACCACGCACTTCCGCGTCGCGTTTGAGCAGTTGAGCCGCGGGAAGAAATTCGCCAGCTTCCTTTTGACAGCGTGGACAATCCAGCAGGTGAATCTCGAACTCGTCCAATGGTTCGCCCTCAAGCATGCCCAGTTCGTAGGCGTAAAGCAGGCGACAGAGATGTTTGTCGTTGACGCCGCTCATGAGCGTATTTCTCCCGATTCAAGGCAGTTCTTGAGCATGGAACGAGCGCGGTTAAGCATCACGTAGAGGTTGTTGGGAGTCAATTGCATCCGCTCACAAATCTCACCGGTACTGTAGCCCTGGTAACGCAGATTCAGTATCCGCGCGTGTCTTCCAAAAACTGCGTTCAGTTTCTTGAGGCATTCCTTCAGCTTTGCCTTCAACTCAGCGTCCTCAGGTTCGTTACGAATAAGTATGCTGGTCTCCTCCAACTCCAACTCGCGGCTCCGCCGGCTTTGGACAGTCCTGTAATGGTCGATAACTTCGTGCTTCAGAATCGCATGTGCCCAGGCCGAGAAGCGCTCTGCTTCGGTCAGTTGGTCGAGTTTGCTGCTAACTTTGACCATGGCCGCCTGAACGACCTCCTCAGCGTCATTCCAGTCCGCTATCCTATGACGGGCCAAAATGCGGAAGCTTACATATAGTTGTTCGTAGAGCTGTTTTCTGGCAACTTGATCGCCTCCGCTCATGAGTCTGTACAAATCACTGTTACTCAATTTTCAGCCCTGGTCACCAAAACCGCGTCGCCTATATACGGCAACAAGATACGACCTTCCTGCCAGTCTGGCAACAAATGGTTGGCAACCATCTTCTGAGGGGGGCCTGACTTGTAAGAACTCCTTGATAACTCCGTCTATCACATGAATATCCGGGAAACCCGGAGTCAGCTGCCTTGCGATTGCCACGACCGGGTGGAGCGAAAGAACGACACCCGTGACATCTGGTTACAGCACTTCTGTGCTTCAAGGAGAGACTCTCATGCATCACCACCTTCACACCTTGAAAACGTTAACCCTGGCGTTTGGCTTGTTCTTGCTGGCGGTGTCGGCAAGGGCACAGTCAGAGCTGTTCACTCGTGTCACTGAAGGACCGCTCGTTAACGATGGCGGAAATTCGGCCGGGGTCTGCATGGTAGACTATGATGGGGATAACCTGCTTGATGTTTACCTGGTGAATACTTCCCCGTCAGGAGCTGCCAATTCGCTGTTTCGGAATACCGGGAATGGCTCTTTTGAGAAGGTGACCGGTTTGCCGATTGTCGAAGATATCTCGTTTGGGTACGCCGCCAGTTGGGCCGATTTCGAGGGCGATGGCGACCTTGATGTGGCCGTGGCTAACTTCCGATACCAGGCCAGCGTGCTGTATCTCAGTGACGGGCAGGGTGGTTTTGCCGCGACGACCAACGGTCCGCTCAGCGCGGGAGCAGTCGGCTCAACCTCGGCAAGCTGGATTGACTACGATCTCGATAACGATCTGGACCTGTTCATTGCCAACTCCACCGGTCCTATATCTGCCGACTATCCACCGTATGTGAACTTCCTGTTCAGAAATGACGACGGCGTGCTCACCAGGATAGGTTCCGACATCATCGCTACATTGTCGCGTCACACTTACGGCGCCAGTTGGGGTGATTACGATAACGACGGTGACCCCGACCTGGTCAATGCCAACAATGTTCAGGAGCCGAGCGATCTATTCGAAAACAATGGCGACGGCAGTTTCTTTCTTCGGCCTACATCGGTTCTGGGAAGCGATATCACTAACGTGGGCGGGTGCTCCTGGGTCGACTATGACAACGACGGTGATCTGGACCTGTACGTCGCCAGTTCCTCGCCCGGTCCAAGCCTGTTGTATCGGAATGACGGAGGCGGTTCACTTTCGAAAGTGCCTGATCACGGGCTTGGCATCTTGAACGGACGGGCCACCGCCGGAGTGTGGGCGGACTACGACAACGACGGCGATCAGGATATTTTCGTCTGGGTCAATGACTTTCAGGTCATGAGCAATTCCCACGGCTACCTTTTTGAGAATCTCGGTGATGGCGCTTTTGGTCGACTGTCTGCTGACCTGTTTGAATGTGATTCGTGCTCAGCGTGGTCAGCCGTATGGGGTGATGTTGACCGCGATGGAGATTTAGACCTCCTTCTCGCCCGCATGGACCCGCAATGGCAGGGACGACCGGAGTATACTAACGAGATCCTCTATTTGAACAACGGCAATAACAACCACTGGATTACAATTAAGCCGGTCGGGACAGTTTCCAACCGTTCAGCGGTCGGTGCGAAAGTGCGCGTCAAGGCTACCATCAATGGCCAACCCGTATGGCAACTCCAGGAACTGATGACCATGACCGGTCTTCGCAGCCAACCACCGCTGGAACTGCATTTCGGACTCGGAGATGCAATTGTGATCGATTCACTCAGGCTGGAGTGGCCGTCAGGAATCGTGCAGGTGCTGGAAAATGTGGCCTTTGATCAGTACCTCGTTGTATATGAAAGCTGCTGTGAGGGCCGTGTTGGTGACGCCAATGGTCTGGGAACCTACCCCCAAGAAGTCACGATCAGTGATATCCAAACGCTGGTTACGGCCAAGTTCATCGTGGGGACGTGCGATGGATTGGTGTCATGTATTGCCGAGGGCGACGTCAACCAATCCGGCGAAACGAATCCGACTTGCAATGACATCACGATTAGTGACATCCAGACGCTGGTAAATCACCTGTTTATAGCGGGCCCGGCGAATGCGCCGTTGAATAACTGTCTGTCAAGCTCGGGAGGATTAGTGATCCCTCGTGGCGCCGGTGTTACGATCGACGGCGTAATGCAGCCAGGTGAGTGGATTGACGCGGAGAACGTGAAACTTGGAATCGATGGTGTGATAGATGTAACGGTGTTTGTCAAGCATGACGGCGCAAATCTTCTCGCCGCATACACCTACTCCTATGTGGGCCAGGCGGGCCTCTGCTTTCCGGAGATATTCATTGATGCCGACAACAGCAAGAGCCCAAATTGGCAGACTGATGATCGGTGGTTTCACGTATCAGGAACGGACTGCGAAGCCCGTGGAACCTACGGCGTCTACAACGACTGTAGCGTCGTCCAACCCGACTGGCAGGCTGTCCCGAACTTCCCGATGACCCCCAATCCGCCGCCGCTCGATACTTTCGAGATAAGCATCCCGTTCAGCAAGCTTGGTGTCGGCGTGGGGAGCACGGTAGGAATTGCTTTTCGCGTCGAGCGGGTACCGTCGATGTTTGGCTACTGGCCGGCGACGGCAACGCCCGATAGTCCAGCCACGTGGAGCAGTGCAATCATCAAGCCGTAGACGGATATGAAAGTTGTTGTTGGAACGGCAGGGTGGTGCCGCTTCGAACGCGCCGTTGAAGAATTGTCTGTAAGGTACAGAGAGAAAGGGACCGGTTTGACTGTGGCAGGATTACGGTAGACAGTGTGGTCTGGAGTGTCTACGATTCACTGCGCCGGATTAACTCGTTTGCGTGTTCCAGCAGATTGCGCGTTGACCTCGTGCGAATAGGCACGATGCTGGTGGTCAGGTCGGATTCGTTCAGACGGGCAATCGCTCCAGCCACCATATTGGCTTCAGTTTCTGTCTTCAGGCCCAGTATTGCCAGACTGCACGTGGTTTCGCAGCCCTTGAGGTCAACCCCGACTTCCACCAACCCCAGTCCGGCCAGCAGTTCGCAGATTTGTTCATCGCCGTCAGCAAGATGCCGACTGACTCCCTGTAGATTCAGATCATATCCGACGGTCTGGTAATAGCTGAACGGCACGAACGCCAGCACGGCCAGCACAACCGTCGCCGCAGCCACACCCAGGCGAAAGGCCGGTAGTCTGTAAAACGGTCGCTTCGTTCGCAGAGACACACCATGGTTCGCTCGAAGGCGTGCGTCTGGAGACAGTCTCAGGCGGTTTTCGATCTCAGACCTTTGCTGTTCCATCGGCTTCATGCCGGCAGTGTCATCCACGCGGGCCGCGACGAAAATTCTTTCCATGGCTCCGGAGAGAACAGCATAGTCTCGGCAATCCTCGCAGATGTTAAGATGGTTCCCGAGGTCGAAATCGGGGGAGAGACCATTCTCATGTTGGTCGAGAACGTCAATCCTCTTTCGAGCTTCATCACAACGCATCAGCTTCCTGCCTCTGTGACCAGTTTGCGGTTCAGTATCTCGGCACTCGAGCGGGACTGCCGGAGCAAAACTGCTTTCATCTTCTTTCGAGCGCGAAATAACTGCACTTTGATGGCGCTTTCCGACTTACCATACAGAGTCGCCAGTTCGGCCACCGGCCAACCCTCCAACTCGTGCAGGGTGACCAGGGTCTGGTCCTCACTTGAAACGGCCTGGAAAGCCCTTTCCAGCCAGCGACGAGCCGTTACGCTATCCACGGAGTCCGGAGTAGCCAGGGTGTTTTCAATTTCGGACGTAAGGGTCACCCGCCGCCGCCACCAGGGCCGTCGGACGGTGCTTCTGAACGTACTTATGATGACGCGATACAGCCAGGGCCGAAACGCCGCCTCATCGCGCAGGTCGCGGATTCTGGTGCAGGCGATGAGCAGGGCATCCTGGAACAGGTCGTCGCTCTTGTCTCGGTCATCTATCAGTTTGCGGCAAAACATCATAGCTCTGGAATACTCCGGCTCCAGCAGTCGCCAGAAGCGATCCTTGTCAATTGTCATTCTCATCTAAGATGCCCTGCACCAGGTTCGGGTTACTACCAATTTCTGACCGCAGCAACTCAGGGTCAATGCTTTTTCTTTGCTACCCGCCGAAGCAGTCGGAGTTTCCGACAGATTTTCAGAGGAATGATGGACGATAGACAGCAAAAAGAAGGCTCTGGGGCAGCTTTATTCATCGACCGATGCCACGGCAGTCCGAGATACCGCCGTCACTTCTGTTCGGTCAAGCTCGGTACGGAGGGCGGACGCCAGCATATTCATCGTGTACGGTTTTTTGACGTACTTGCCGGCGCCAAGTTGTTGCATTTCCTGCACTCTGTCGGTTGATGCGAATCCGCTGACCACGATTGCTTTCTGAGTGGGACAGATCTTCAGGATTTCGCGATAGGTGTCAAGCCCGTCGAAATCCTTTTCCATGATCATGTCGAGCATTACGATGTCAACCGGCTGTTTTCGGAGGCAGTCGAGCGCCTCGTGGCCGTTGGCGGCCGACATCACCCTGTAGCCAAGACAAGTCAAAAACTCGGTGGCCATTTCGCGCTGGGTGTTGTCATCGTCTACTACCAACACGCTTTCACTACCCCGCAATTCCTGACTGGATTCGGGCTGCACCTTTGCAGTGACTTCCGTCAGCGGGAAGTACAGAATGAACTCGGTGCCCTTGCCGATTTCGGACAGGATATCGTAGTACCCCTTGTGGTCCTTCACGACACCGTATACTACGGATAGACCCAGTCCGCTGCCGCTCGTACCCATTTTCTTCTTGGAGAAGTACGGCTCGAAAATCTTCTCAATGTCGGCCGGGTCGATACCTGTACCGGTATCTCTGACACTGAGCGTGACGTATTCTCCCGGTATGATCCCCTGATAGCCGCCAGGCAGTACCATCACGTTCCGCTGAGCTGTGGTAATCCGGAGTTCGCCTCCTTCGGGCATGGCGTCAAAGGCGTTCACTATCAAGTTCATGACGACTTTGGACAGATGTGGCGTTGAACCCATAATGAGACCGAGGTATTCATCGAGCTCGCGTGTGATTGTGACGTTGGCTCTGACTTCGGACAGCTTGGCGAAGCTTGGTGAATCAAGATAAGCGTCCACCACGGCGTTCAGGTTAGTTGGAACCATTTCATAGCGGCCCCGTCGCGCCAGAGTGAGCAGGTCCTGGACAACGTCGGCCGCATCTTTCGCGGCGTTCCCGATTCTCTGTACCTGTTTTCGAATCGGGCTGTCTTCAGGCAGTCGCATCAGGATCAATTCCGGATAACCAACCAACGGACCGAGCATGTTGTTGAGATCGTGCGCGACTCCACCGGCAAGGACGCCCAGTGACCGCATTCGCTCGGCGCGTTCCAGTTCCTCCCGGAGATTGCGGTGTTGTTCCTCGGCGCGAACACGTTCAATCACGCGCGCGATTGGATCGGCAACCGATCTCAGCAGGGCTACGTCGGACTGGTCGTATGCGTTTTGGTCGTGATAGTTTTGAACGACCAGGACGCCGATGGTCCCGGCGGCCGTGCGCAGGGGAACGCCGAGCCATAAGCAGGAAGGGGATCCCAGCAACTTGGTTTCACCCCGCTTGTTCAGGTCGTCGTGAATCTTCTCGTCCACAAGCAACGGCTCGCCCGTGCGGCGGACATAGTCGGTCAGTCCACCCTCAAGCCGCTGAAGGGAGAAGTCCTCGTCGGGATGTTCGTCCTGACTGTAGGGGAACGAGTAGAATCCCGTTGCGGGATCATACAGGGCCACGTAGAAATTCCGGGTGTCAATTATCGTGCCAAGCTGTTGCTGGACAGTCCTAAGCAACGATTCCAGGTTTTCAGTCTGGCTGGCCATTTCTGAGACTTTCAGCAATGCAGTCTGAGCCTGCTCCGCCCGGCGACGCTCAGTGACGTCGCGGGCAAACGCGCATTTGTACTCTTCTCCTTCGAATTCGACATAATTAGCAGTGATTTCAACCGGAAATTCCTGACCGTTCTTCTTGCGGAGGGATGACTGGAATGTAAGGTTGCCCTTCTCCTTCAACTCACGCCAATGGACTGACCACGCCTCGATTGGGAAGTTGGGGTCGAGATCGTGTATTGTCATGGAAAGTAGTTCCTCGCGTTTGTAGCCGAGAACATGGCAGGCCGCCTCGTTCACGTAGAAGAGGTTCGCGTTCTTCGTCATCCAGTAAGCAGGATCGGCGCTGTGGTCTACCGAGAACTGAGTGAAACGGAGTCTCTCGGTGGCGCGAACCCGCTCCGTAATGTCACGAAAACTCCACACCCGGCCGGTGACGACGCTGTCCTGCAGCAGCGGACAGGAGAAACGCTCGAAAACCCGACCGTCTTTGAAAAGAAGCGTGTCCATCGATTCGTCGTGGGACTCATAAAGTTCTCTCACTTTGGAGAGGAAGGCTTCGTGGTCAACCAGTTGGTCGAGAACGTGTGCCAGCAGCAGATTGTCGTCGTGAGTGGACAGAATCTCTTCGGGGATTCGCCACATCTCGGCAAAGCGAGCGTTGGCGTGAGTAGCCTTGCCCTCCGCATTCACTACCAGAATGCCGTCAGCAGTCGATTCCAGCGTAGCGCGCAGAAGCGCCTGGCCTTCCCGAAGCGCAGCTTCGGCACGGCGACGCTCACTCAATTCATCACGCAACTCGCTTGTGCGGACTTCAACTTGATCTTCGAGCCGATCGCGGGATTTGTTCAGTTCATGAAAAGCATGTTGCAGGGCGTCTTGCATCTGATTAAAGGATGTTCCAAGTTGAAGAAAATCCCGGTGCAGGGTCGCCGGATCAATTGACGACATCATGTCTCCGGAACTTATCCGGGTGGCCGCCTGTTCGAAGGCCTTGATGGGTTTGACCACGCGCCGTGACATCACTATACCTACCACCGCCGACAAGGCGACCAGGAGCGCTGCCATGGTGAGTACGATTGTAATGCTGTCTCGAACTTCGGCATTCAACGGTTTCTTGGTCAACACCAGCGAGAGGCAACCGACCAATTTGCCGCGGGAATAGACCGGCCGCTCAATCGTGAGACGGTCGCCGGTATGCGTTATCTCGATTTCGGGGAATTGGTTGTGGGAGTCGTCCGCCGGAAACATACTGGGAGTAGTTGATTGCTCGAAGTAGGGTTTGCCATTCATGTCGTAGAGACTGAAACCGATCAGGTCGCTGTCAGCGAAGGCTCCGCGAGCAATTTCATCAATATATGCGCTGTCTCGGAACTCAAGACCCACGCCGGCATTGTCTGCCAGCAGCGACGAAAGGTTGACGGCTTTTCTTTCGAGGCTGTCGGTCAGTCGTCTTTCGATCTGCGTGATCGTAAGCACTGTCAACGCGGCTACCGCCACTGTTACCAGAGACACTACCAGAGCGATAATCTGCCACTTTAGCGACCAGTTTTTCATAGTTATGACGGGGCCTCGTAGATTTCACACATTTTTAGCAGAGGGGCTCCAAAGCGGCTGCCCTCGCGCTGGGCTTCGGCCAGGTTGACGACGATGGCATTTTTCTTCTCGCCCGCTCTGGCACTGACGGCAATTCCCAGGGGTATGAGAGCGGGATCAAGAGAAAAGGACCTGAGTCCCGTACCGCCCCCGCTGTTCAGCAGTCTCCGCACGGTCTCATCGGAGAGATTGGTTACCAACAAAATGCCGTAATCCGACGCCTCCGGTCGGGGCAGGCTGGAATTAGCCTCATCGACCGGGAAGGCTTCAAAACGGACGCGGGCGCCATCAACCGTGAGTTTCTTATTCTTGTCAAAGAACTTTTGAGCGGCTCGGAATTGCTCATAAGACGCCGCGTCGCTGCGCTCATACGGCAGGTATATGGTCACGGTCTTGGTGCTGTCGAACTCGAAACTCTGGTCATAGGTGATAACTCTCAGGAAAAGCATGATTACCTGATCAGGAGCGGTTGCTCCATCACCGGCCAGGACAAACGACATCCAACCAATCATCAATAGTAATGTGCAGGCTATGATGCGTAACACGATCTTCAATCCTTACCGAAGTAATCTAAGCCCCGCAAATAGTCCAGGCTCACCAGCCGGTAGTAGTACGCACTGTCATGACCGCCGAACGTCCGGGCTGTTCAATACTCACCGAAGGTGCATAATCGAAGGAGAGCGGGGTGCGATAGTGCAGATCAAACAGGTTCTTGACTCCGAAACGCAGGTCAAACATGCTGAACACTTTCTCGGCTTGAATTGTCACGTCAGTCAACCAGGTTCCTGCAAGCTCGCTGCCGTCCCAGAGCTTGCGCGATGATATGTGCTGCGTCCTGGCAGACAACGACAACTTGTCCGCGATAAGTTGCCAGTTCAGCCCCACGTTGGCGAGCCATCGCGGTGAATTACTGAGGTCTCCGGATTCATCAGACCTTTCCAGCAGCTTGACTTCTTGCCACGTCAGGTTGGCGAAACCGCTCAGCCGGTAAATGGGGTTCCCGCGGAGACTTAGTTCAAAGCTGTTGACCCGTATTTGTCCACTGTTGCGGAATTGGAGTACTTCCTCGCCGTACGAACCGCCCGGATAAGCCGGGTCCGACGAATTGATCCGGTTCAGCTGAATCAAGTCGGTGACGCGGCTGGTGTTCGCGGCAGCACCCAGGGTCAGACCGTAGGGGAACTGCTGCGATGCGATAATCTCGTAGTTAGTAATCAACTCCGGAACAAGGTCGTAATTGTGGTAATAGAACTGGCCATCCTCAAAAGTCATTTCGTAGAAAGTCGGTGACCGGAATCCTCGGCTGGCGATGAACTTCCAGGTGCCTCCCGGATACGGCGTCAGGATCAGCGCCCCCTTAGGCATCACCTTGCCGGTTGTGTAGGTGTAGTAGTTGAAATGCAGGCCACCCACCAGCTTGAGCGACGGCGACAGACTGTATTCATCCTGCGCGTACAAATTGTAAATCTGTCCATCCTCTTGCACGTTGTCTTGAGGAATGATGTTCTCAACGATAAGCTCATGATCGGGCCCAGTGTCTCCGGAGACCTGCTTGATCAAGTGGAACTGACTTTCGCCGCCGACGAGGAGGCGATGGTTGTCCGCAAGGTCAAAATCCAGCCGTATGTCGGTGCCCATGCAACGATCATACTCCCAGTCTTTCCAGATAGGACCGGGCGAGTATGACGGCGACGTTTCGAGTGAGCCATAGTTGTACAGGACATAGTCAATCCACATGTACCGGCTGTAGGACAAGCGAGCTGTCAGATCGATCCGTTCGGAAATACCCCCTGAATAGGTCAGATCAACGAAGTTTCGCATCTCCCGGAACTGGTTCTCAGGGCGCTGGAATAGCGAGCCCCACATACTATGAGCTATTCCAGTCTTGAGATCGGCCAGGTGCAAGGTCAAGCTGAGGTTCCGCCAGCTAACCCTGCTGTGCGTGGAGTAGTTGCGCTGGGTGTTTTTGTCTCTGGCCCAACCCGCCGTGAAGTCCGACGCTCCCAGATAGAACTGGTTGTAACCGTCCTCGTCGAGTTGTAGCAAAGTGCTATCATCGGGATTGCTGAACTCGGGGAAGAACAGGTCATTCCCGCGCTGGTCGAGTATTGAGCCGGTGGCGTAAATCGACAGGCCATTGCTCAAACGGTGATTCAACTCCATGCTGACCGTTCGCTTGTCGGTGCCGCCGTAATATTGGCCCACGACCCTGGCGCCGTTCTCCTCGGGCTGCCGCGTGATTATGTTAATGAGGCCAAAGAAGGCGTTTGATCCATAGAGAGACGACACCGGCCCTTTGATTACTTCGATGCGATCGACGTTCTCGATGTCAAGTCCCGGCACGTCAATACTGCTGCTGCCGCCGTATTGCTCATTGGTAGGACGACCATCAACCAGGATCATGACATGGGTGTTCCAATCACCGAACATCGAAACACCTCGCACCCCGATTTGCGACAAGGAGTAGTCGTCGGTGATGTACATGCCCGGCGCCAGAGAGAGAGCCTCTCCAATCGACTGACAACCGTAGTTTTCAATCATAGCGCGGCTGACGACAAAGACGTTGGCCGGTGATTCTTCCAGTGTCTCGCGGTGTTTCGATGCCGACAGCACTATATTGTCGAGCAGGTTCTCAAGATCGAGATCAGCGACGTCTTGTGCCCCATCCGCTTTTGCCTGCGGTCCGATCCATAACCATCCGACGATCAGAACAGCCAGCGAAAAACCGGAACTAATTGGTCTATGAACTCTGAGCATTGCGTTCTGTTGCTCCCTGTTTAGGTCCAGACTTCTACTTCCATGTATTATCGGCATGAAACCGGGAAACTCGATATGTGCAATACGTTGACTGGTAACCGATTGACAAGGACATGGACGACCTTTAGCCGGAACTGCAACGGTCGAGAATATTGGGTCTTGATCCAACGTTACCGGCGGACTACCATGGCATGTCATGTCAAAGGCAGTCAAATGAAGAAATGGGCGTCTTCAAGCACCAGGGCCTTAATGTGGGTGTTGCTGCTGGCTTTTGTCATCCGCCTTCTGGCGGTGATTTTTTCACAGGGATTCATTCATTCCGACGATCACTTTGACACCATCTCAGTCGCCTGGGACTGGCTTCACGGTGGACTGTGGGGTGACGACGGCAATCTCCGCTGGAAGCATGAGCCCGCTGATACCATCGGCCGGTTCCCCCTCTATACACTGTTTCTTCTGGCACAGATGAAAATCTGCCAATGGCTTGGGATCGCTTCGCTCGCCGGCATGATGTACTTCATCAGGTTGGTTCATGCGCTTATTTCTCTCCTGCCGGTTTGGGCGGCATTCAGAATCGTGAAGCTGTCCACTCATTCGGAACGCTGGGGGATAGTCGCTGGTCTGATAACCGCCTGTCACTTTGCCTTGCCCTTTCTCGGAGTCAGGAACCTGATCGAAGTTGTCGGCGGCAGCCTCTGGATTGTTGCCGTGTGGTATTTGTATCGTTACCTCGACGAGCGCAGGCTCGGCTGGATTTACCTGGCCGGACTGATGACCGGACTGGCCTGGATGATACGCTTCCAGATTGCTTTTGCGGCTTTACCGATTCCTCTACTTCTGTGGTGGGAAGAACGGCGCCTTGGGCCGGCTGTGAGATATGCAGCCGCCGTTGCGGCTATGCTTGTGCTCTCAGGATTGACGGATAGCATGCTCTTGGGCCGTTTTGCCGGTTCGACTCTGACAACCCTGGCGTTCAAAAACGGGCTTGGAGCGCTGTACGAAACAATTCCCCTGCTGTACCCGCTTCTGCTGGTCGGCCTCCTGGTGCCGCCGATTTCGATAGTTCTGCCGTTTCTCACATTTCGCCCGAGTTTCATACGAGCCCACCGCATCCTGTTTTGGTCTTCCACAACTTTCGTTGCGTTCCACTGGATACATGCCAACCAGCAGGAAAGGTTCATCTTCCCTATCCTGCCGGCTTTTGTTGTGCTGGGTGTTCTCTCGATCTGGCACTTCAAGGAAAAACAACTTATCGGTTCGGGATGGCCCACGTGGTTTAAGTGGTCGGCAGGCGTATCGGGAGCGCTCAATGTGGTGTTGCTGTTTTTTTTCACTTTCGCTTACGGTCACAAGGGCATGATCGAGCCGCTCAAGTGGTTTGAAAGGAATGATCCCACTGCCCACGTCTTGTTTTTCCAACCTGAGGTCTGGTGCTGGGCGCCGATCGAGTACGCCGGCAACGGGATCGTTCGCACATATGTGAAAAGCTGGGAGGACGTGGCGAAGCTGCCCGTTAGTCAGCAGGGGAAGACAGCTTTTGACTATGTTGTCGTCTATCCCAAAACGGACTCGAGCTTGCAGCCGTACCTGGATTCGCTAACCGCTCGCCTTGGTCCTTTGGAACCGTTTTTCGAGGTGTCGCCGTCGTACTATGACCAGACGCTGCACCTGCTCAACCCGAGACACAACGACAATTTTGCGGCCTTTGTGTTTCGATCCGCTGCCGCCGCGCAGACGTCATCTGCTCCCTGAACAATCCTGGGAAGACGAAATTGGCCACCCACGGTGGTTAATTTGAAGTCTTCTGATCCGCCTTAGGCTCAGTTGTTAACGTACTTGCCGAGGATTCGAACCATCCGGCTGGTCATCTTGGTGTTGGTCATGACCTCCGTGGCCCCCGCCTTCAGGGCGGCAGCCATCTGATCGACCATCACGTGCGGTGAGTAGCAAACTATCGGTATCTGTTTGGTCGCCTTGTATGATCGCAACTTATTGATTAGCGATGGCGCCTCGATGCCGTTTAGATTCAGGTCCATGATGATCAGGGCTGGAAGCATTTCCTGAGCCTTGCTAAAGATGTCATCCGAGCGGATTGCTTTGATACCTTCAGCTTCCAGATTGTCGAGAATCGACATAATCTTAGAAGTGAAAATCATGTTGTTGACTGCCAGTATTACTTTTCTCGCCATACCCAAACCCTCCCTTGGACCTTGTCCAAGGAAGAACGCGTTCCGTGCAAGACCAAGTATAATCAATTTTACACTGGAAATCAAGGAACGTCTTTAATCTTGGCCGTCTTAATTGATTTGCAATCTCAAGCTATTGATAAACAACGACTTGTATTCGATCGATCAGCCGGTTCCGACTTGACAGACGCCGACTTTTTGTTGATATGCTCTGGTTAAGAACAGAAAATGACTTCGAATATGAGTTCTTCCAACCCGTAGAGAAGTCGAACTGACGACCACAACTATGATTCAACATGTTGTTTATCAAAGAGATAGCCGACGAGTTCCGGTGGCTCGCAGCCATTGGAATCCCATCGTCTTGATTTGGACTGCGGCTGCGCTGGCGCTATACCCGGCATTGTCGCAGTGCCAGACGCCGAAACAAATCAGCATCACGTTCGACGAGTTGCCCGCGGCGCAAACGTTCGGCGATGTCGATCGGCAGACTACCAACTATCTAATTCTGGATGCTTTGAAACGTCATGAAGTCAAGGCCACCGGTTTTGTGGTCGGAAACCAGATTGAAGGTGGCTATGACATTTTGGGCGGATGGCTGAATCAGGGACACGCTTTGGGCAACCTGACCTGGTCGGGCCAGGACTACAACGAACTTGGGCCGGATCAGTTCATTGCTGAAATCCAGATGGGTTCGGATGCTCTGGAGCCGATGCTATCCGGATTCGGACAGAAGAAACGGTATTTCCGCTACCCCTTTCTGCACTACGGCGACACGCAGGAGCGGCGCGAGAAGGCCTCGCGCTTTCTCAAGAAGAAGGGGTGGACAGTCTGCCCGGCGACGATCCTGCCGGAAGATTATCTATACGATCTAAGTCTGATTAAGCTGGGCAAGCAACCGGACTCGACCAAGTACCGTCAGTTGATGAATGACTACATCAACCATGTCCTGGATGAACTTGAGCGAGTAGAGCGGCTGGCCACCAATCTGGCCGGGCGGCCGGTACGCCATATCCTGCAGCTTCGAGCCAACCGACTAAACGCGGTCTGTCTCGACGAACTGTTGGGAGCGCTGAAAGATGCCGGGTACCTTTTCATCAGCCTCAATCAGGCCCTGAAGGACGAAATCTACCGTAAACCGGAAGCTTATTACGGCCTCAAAGGGCTGGGCTATCTCGACATGATTGACCAGAGCAACCCCGACCTCACTCCGGCCGACGACTGACCAGTCGCCGGACCTGAATGGGCACACTCCTTAACACTTTTGTCCTCCGAGTTGATATCCTATCATAAGCCATGCTCTCGCGAAGCGAGTTGGTCACATATACAGTGTTGACGGTAGCAATTGCCGTCTTCGTCACGGTCGCGATGAGTTTCAATTTTGTCCAGGACGATGCCTACATCACCTTCCGTTATGTCGCCAATTATCTGAGCGGCGACGGTATGGTCTACAACGTGGGGGAGAGAATCGAGGGCTACACCAACTTCGGTTGGTTGCTACTGTTGCTGGTGAGTGGGCTTTCGGGCTTGGGCTACGTCCTGTTTTCGCAGGCCGCGGGAGTGTTCTTCGGCGCGGGCGCGGTGCTTCTCACTTTTCTCATTGCAGAACGCTGCCTCAATAGTCGTGATCGAATCTGGGCGTTGCTGCCAATGGCGATGCTTGCCGCCAATCCATCCTTCGCCTACTGGTCACAGTCCGGGTTGGAGACTGCGGCGTTTGTTTTTCTCACTGCTTTAGTGGTCTACTTGTATCTGGTCAGATCGTGGTTGTTGGCGGCCGCGCTGGTCTTTGCCGTGTTGGTCAGACCAGAAGGTGTGCTGGTGGCAATCCTGTTGGTTGCTGTTGAACTGCTGCTCATTCGACAATGGCCGAAATTCACATTTTGCTGTGCCGCCATTGCCTTGGTTTTCTCTCTGCCCTTCGCGGGGTTCAAGCTTCTTTACTATGGTTCGCTCTTGCCGAATCCATTCTATGCCAAGACCGGACTGGAACTGGAACAACTCATGGCAGGACTGGACTACGCGCGGACTTTCTTTGGCCACTACCCGCTTCTGGCCGCAGGTATGATCCTCACACCCTTTATTTGGGAAAGACTGGACTCTTCGGTGCGGGCGGTCTGGCTGTTTACCGTTGGCTTCGTTGTCTATGTGGTGGCAATCGGGGGAGATGTTCTTATGGTCCACCGATTCTTCCTACCGGTGATCGGACTCATGGCCGTATCGTTCGCCGCAGGGTTCAGCAGTCTGGCCATGCCCTTCAGGGCGTCGATTCGATATGCGATCCTCGTCACAAGCACAGTTGTCGCGGTGACCCTTGGATGCTACCTGCCTCATGAATTCATCTATCGCTACGCTGCTCTTGAAACTGCTCTGACAGACAAGATGGGCTTTCTGGCAGCGCGCATCAAAGAGGCCGACACAACCAACTTCAGTGTGGCGGCCAGCACAATTGGAAGACTGGGCTACGATCTGACGGGTCACCGCCTGATTGATTTGCTCGGGTTGACGGATTCAACTATCGCGCGCCATCCGGAGTCGACCCCGGCAGGCATGGAATCGACCTGGCGTGAACGGGCCTTCAACTCACCCTACGTACTGGCGCAAGCGCCGGACTACATCGTGTTTTCCACCGGCTTGAAGCCCTCGGCGCCGGCGGAACGAGCCCTCTTCAGGTATGACCAGTTCCTGAACTGTTATCGCGGCGCCTCATGGTACTACCAGCCAGGCAATGTGCTGACGAAGACCCCTCTGGTGCCGATTCTTCGAAAGACCTGTGAGCCGGAGCCGCCCTTTGAGCCGGCTTACTCGATCGAATTCGTCAACTTCTACAACCGCGGAGCCAATGCCTTCAGCTCCGGCAACTACCAAGACGCGGATCGCTATTACAATGAAGCGCTTCGTCTTGGCGGCGCCCCGCCTTATGTCTACCTCCTTTACCGTCAGGCCATGACCGCATTTCAATTGGGAGATGTCGAACGCGGCGAGGAGCTCCAAAACCGAGTTCTGGAGATCGATAGCAACGTGGCTGAAATCCAAGCCGATCTGTACGTCTACGAGTACACCATCGGCAACCGTGAAAAGGCTGCCATTCATCGGCGTTGGCTCAATTTACTCTCTCCCTGGTTGATTCCACGATACGATTCGGTCGCCGCGGCTCGCTCCCGGCAGTGGCAGATGCGACAGCCAGGTTCGCGATAGTCCGAATCAACCAGCTGTCCTGCAGGCATTTGTAATAGTGACAACATCTCACTAAACAAATCGCGGACTCGCACGTAATTAGATTCAGCAGGCATGGGACCCGGGGACAGGATTTAGGGCACTGATTTACAGGGTACATTGCCCCGTCTGACGCGCGGGGTGCAACTGGAATCCGGGGTTTACGGACCCCGAAGCTACGAGGACCTATGTTATGGCTAGGTATGGCATCTCGCTGTTCGCTCGGCTGATTACTTCGATCTGTCTGGCACTGTTGCTGGTCGGCCCCGCCGCGACGGCCAACCCCACCTTCACGCCAGTATTCAACCCAAAACTGGAAACTTCGCGAGCGACCGGCGAAATCAGGGTCGACGGCCAACTCGATGATGCTGTTTGGAGTACGGCCAAGCGCGCCGGGAACTTCGTGGAGCGCTATCCCGGAGACAATACTGAGCCGTCAGTGAAAACTGATGTACTGGTCACGTATGACAATGACCACCTCTACGTGGCTTTTGCCTGTTACGATGACCCCGCGCTGATCAGGGCCACCATGACCCAGCGCGACCAGTACGGCGGTGACGACGAGGTAGTAGTAACGCTCGATACCTATGGTGACGCTGCCTGGGCTTACGAATTTCGGGTCAATCCGTATGGAATTCAGAAGGACCTTCTCTGGACCAAGACTCTTGGAGAGAATCAGGGCTACGATTTGGTCTGGGAATCTGCAGCCCACATCAATGATTCGGGATACACCGTAGAGATAGCCATTCCCTTCGCCAGTCTTCGTTTCCCCAACCGAGATGTGCAATCCTGGCGGATGGATTTTCAGCGCGGGCACCCGCGTGAATCGTTTCGTCTGTATTCCTGGTCGCCCAACACCCACGACGAACAGTGCTGGCCATGCCAGTGGGGAACAGTTAACGGTATCTCGGGAGTGCAGCCCGGAAAGGGAGTCGAGATTCTGCCGGCCTTTGTAAGCAGTCAGGCGAGTCGCCGGAGTGCCGCTTCCGACAAGCTTGTCAACGACGACATCATGGGAGAACCGTCACTGGGCGCCAAGTATTCCATTTCCTCGGCTGTCACTGCGGAAGCTACTCTCAATCCTGATTTCAGTCAGATCGAAGCCGACGCGGCACAGATCGATGTAAATTCGACTATTGCCCTATTCTATCCCGAGCGCCGACCATTCTTCCAAGAGGGTTCAGATCTTTTCATCACGCCGTTCAATTCATTTTACACTCGCATGGTGAATGATCCGACTTTCGCGGCGAAAACCACGGCTCGCTGGAACAAGTTTAGTCTCGCTTACACCCTGGCCCGTGACGAAAACTCGCCCTACTCGATTCCGGTGGAGGAGGGTGGATGGACCCCTGTCATTGGCAAGAGCACTGTCAATGTAGTTCGCGGGCTGGGGAATATCGGCAACGGTTCGACCCTGGGGCTTCTTGTGTCTCACCGTGCATATGAGAATGATGGCGCCGGTGTCATCCTGTCGGGCGATGGCGAGATCAAACTGAATCGCAACTACAGCATCGTTGGTCAGGGCATTATAAGCTATTCCAAAGAACCCACTATAACTGACTCGATTCTGATTGATCGCTATGGTTTGCCGGGAGGCCGGTTTGATCAGGGCAAGTACACAGTTGACCTCGACGGCGAAAAATACTGGGGAACAGCTTTCATCACAGAGTTCCGTCGTCGCTCCCGCAACTGGAACTTCACCATCGATTATAACCAGTTGACGCCAACCTACCGTACTCAGGTTGGCTACGATCCCTGGAATGATCAGAAGAATTGTTTCGTTTTCACAACCTACAATTTCCGCCCGAAGTCCGGTCTGTTCGAGCGTATCAGTCCGCAGGCCGGCTTTGATCGGCGCTGGAATTTCGGAGCTGGTGAGTCGGAGGTCCTGCGTAAGTGGGCACACGCTCAAGCCAATGTGAGTGCCAATCTTCGTTGGGCCCAGACTTTTGTCGGCGTCGGCTATCAGGGTGGTTCGGAACGCTGGTTCGGGAGCGAATACGAAGGGATCTGGTCGGCTAATTTCGACTGGTTCAGCCAGCCCTTTGACAAACTGGGATACAATTTGTCGGTCAGGTATGGGGTTGGAGCTGCGATTGATGCCGAGGCCAAGGGTCGGGAGACCAATCTTAGCGCCGGCCTGGAACTCAAGCCGATTGACCGCTTGGTTATCGAACCATCTTTCAACTACGCCCGGAGCATCAGTACTTCTGAGGATCGCTCTGTGTTTTACCGGGGCTACATAGTCCGCGCCCGCACTCGCTTTCAGGCGACCCAGGCCCTGTCAGTGCGTTTGGTTACGCAGTACAATGATTTCAGAGAGCGATGGGAAGTTGACCCACTGCTCACCTATCGCCTAAGTCCGTTCTCTGTGCTCTACGTGGGTTCGACTTATGATTATGACAATTTCATGAATCAGTTGACGGGGAGGACCGATTACAAATTGACCTCACGCCACTTCTTCTTGAAGCTACAGTATCTGTTCCAGGTGTAAAGGGATGTAACGGCTGGAACTCAGACCCCGCTCCGCAAGGGCGGGGTTTTTCGTGTGTTGGCGGGCTATTACGGGGGAAATGTCAATGTGATTGCATCACGGCCGGACACCGATATATTGAATTGTAGGTTGAACCCCCCGTGGTTTCGCCATTGTTTCGAATCGTAGGGCAGGAGTCCTGTACTCCTGCCATGTTAAGTGACATGTGGACCAAGAAAGACATACCGCTTACTGATAACGCTCGCACCGTGTTGCATCGGCGCTACCTGCGTAAAGACCAGCACGGACGCGTGATCGAGACCGAGCGGGAGCTGTTTGTCCGGGTGGCGAAGTTTATCGCCGAGGCCGACCGCAACTACGGCGCTGATTTCAGTCAGGTCGACAAGACTGCGGCCGGCTTTTTCGAGGCTATGACCTCGCTCGAGTTTCTTCCGAACTCACCAACGCTCATGAACGCCGGACGCGAACTGGGCCAGCTTTCGGCCTGTTTTGTGTTACCGGTTGAGGACTCGATGGAGGGGATTTTCGAGACCAACAAGCACGCCGCACTCATTCACAAATCGGGCGGCGGCACCGGGTTTTCGTTCTCCCGCCTGAGACCGCGCAACTCGATGGTGGCATCGACGTCCGGGGTCGCTTCCGGTCCGGTGTCGTTCATGAAAGTGTACGATGCATCTACCGATGCGGTCAAACAGGGAGGGACTCGTCGCGGCGCCAACATGGGCATCCTTCGGGTCGACCATCCTGATATTCTCGAATTCATCTCCTGCAAAGACGACACCGGCGAGATCACAAATTTCAATATCTCGGTGGCGATTACCGACGCGTTCATGGCGGCGGTCGAGGAAGGCGAGCGGTATCCGCTGATCGATCCGCGCACGGGAAGCACGCACGTACTGGAAGGGCAGGAGCAACATCTTGACGCCCGAAAGGTGTTCAGCGCAATTGTCGAGCATGCCTGGCGCACCGGCGAGCCGGGGGTGGTCTTTATCGACCGGATGAATCGCCTCAACCCGACCTACCCAGCCGAGCAGATCGAAGCCACTAATCCCTGCGGCGAACAACCGCTCCCGCCGTACGATTCGTGCAATCTCGGCTCCATCAATCTGGGTCAGTTTGTCAAAAACCAATTGCCGGATGACTTTTCAACGAGCTCTCCGGGTGACGGAGTTGACTGGGAGCGGTTAGGCGATATCATTCGCAAAGGAGTGCATTTCCTCGACAACGTGATTGACCAGAACCGCTATCCGATTCCGCAGATTGAAGCGCAGACCCGCAAGAACCGGCGAATCGGACTCGGCATTATGGGCTGGGCCGATATGCTCATCAAGTTGCGCTTGCCGTATGATTCGCCCGAGGCCCTTGCGCTGGGGGAGAGGGTGATGGAGTTTGTCCAGTCCGAAGCGAGAAATCACTCCTCTGAACTGGCCAAGGCACGTGGCCGTTTTCCAAACTGGGAGAGTTCGATTTACGCGCAGGACCATGTTGCTATGCGCAACGCGACGGTCACGACTATCGCTCCCACCGGCACGATTTCGATTATCGCCGGGTGTTCATCAGGCATCGAGCCGTACTACTCGCTGGCTTATGAGCGAAACGTAATGGACGGCACCCGACTTATCGAAATCAACTCGCTGTTTGAGAAAGCGGCCCGCGAGGGCGGTTTCTACTCGAGCGACCTGATGGCCAAAGTGGCCTCGCGGCGGAGTGTCGGCGAACTGGATGAAATCCCCGAATTGGTTCGGGCGATCTTTTTGACCGCAGCCGATGTTTCTCCTGATAACCATATCCGCATGCAGGCGGCGTTTCAGAAACACTGTGACTCATCGGTATCCAAAACTATCAATCTCCCTGAGAGCGCTCCGCCGGAGCAGGTCAGAGAGGCGTTTGAGTTGGCCTATCAACTTGGCTGCAAGGGAGTGACGATCTATCGAGATCGCTCCCGCCCCGATCAGGTCTTGGCGCCAATCTCCGAGCAAGCTGGTACGGTTGTTGATGAAACCGAATCGGCGCGGGCGCGTATAGTCGCCAAACGTCCGCAAGTACTTCAAGGCATCACTGAGAAAATCAGAACCGGCTATGGCAACCTGTACGTGACTGTCAACGTGCGCGACGGCCGGCCTTTTGAAGTGTTTGCGCATATCGGCAAATCAGGCTACACGACTATGGCCGACACCGAAGCGATCTGCCGGCTGATATCTCTGATTCTGCGTTCCGGAGTTGCTATTGACCAGGTAGTCCGCCAACTTCGCGGAATCGGCGGCTCCAGCCCGGTGTTTTCCAACGGCGCCAGGGTGTCATCGATTCCTGACGCCATCGCCCAGGTCCTGCATCGGCATTTCGGTGCCGGCTCGGCGGACATTACGGGTGCTGCGGAAGACCAGGACTCCCATCAACAGCCACCGGATATCTGCCCGTCGTGCGCTTCGGCCATGAGTTTCGACTCCGGCTGCTACTACTGCCGCTCCTGCGGTTATTCCTCCTGCTAAGCTGCCGATAATATCACGATAGGGAGCGGACCGTTGTTCCCGGGGTAAACTATGGCTATGGCTGATCTCATACCGACCGGACGCACCTCGCTGGTGAAGCACGGCTCGACCGAGCTTCAGATCCAGACCGAATATGCCTGGCGGCCGGCACCGCGGATAACGACCACAGTGCAGAGGTCCGGGCAGGTCGTGCAGAAGATCGAGCACGGCCTGGAGCGGCCGGTCGCGTCAATCGAAGAAAAGGATCGGGTCGAAGCCACCATTCGCAAGCAGCACGCTGAAGTTGTCGATATCATTCAGCGCGGCAGCCAGCGGATATCAATTCCGCCGGAGATGCTACGAGAGAAGACGAAGCCCAGGCCGTCCGATGAGAAACCCTATCCAGAACCGCCCCGACTCGGACCGGTCATTGAACGTCTCAGCAAACTCCCCGGGCAGCACCGGATTTTTCGGCTGGACAACGAGGGCAATTTCCCCGACGCTGACGTCTCCAAGGAGTTTCGGAAGATGTTCAAGAGCATCTTCAAGAACCTGCATGAGTTGATTTCGGTGTTCGCCGAGGTACCGGGGATCGGATTTACCCGCGAGACCGGGGTTGTCGAGATCGAACGTGATGCTCTCTATCTGATCTCTTCCGGCACCGAGTTCTACATCCTGTGCGTGCAGCGACCTGACTACTCCATCGAATACGAAAAAGAAATCCGCGCGCTTCTGAAATAAGTCAGGCCCCGCATGCGGTTTCAACACCAGTGAGACTGCTGAGATGGGTGCGGTGGCCGAAAATAAGCAGTTGCGAACTATCTGGGACAGTCGTTTCTTTGCGGGGACTGGTGCGGCCATGATTGGATGGCAGACGTTATGAATATTGAGAGTGCAGTAGAAGAGAAGAAAACAGTAGCGCTCGTTTCGGTTCTTGCGGCGGTTTTTCTGACCGCGTCGAAGACCGTCATAGGCGTATTGACCGGAAGCCTGGGCATCCTGGCCGAGGCGATGCATTCCGGGCTGGACCTCCTTGCGGCGCTCATAACGTACGTCTCCGTCCGAATCTCCGACCGCCCGGCCGACAGCGACCATCACTTCGGTCATGGCAAGATCGAGAATCTCTCCGCATTGATAGAGACCGTCCTGCTGCTGGTCACCTGCGTATGGATCATCTATGAAGCTGTACATCGTTTGACAACAGGGCGTGTCCAAATCGAAGTAACCTACTGGAGTTACATCGTAATCGTTACTTCGATTGTAGTCGACTTCACACGCTCACGGGCGCTCATGAAGGCAGCCAAGAAGCACAACAGCCAGGCGCTGGAGGCCGATGCAATACACTTTTCAACCGATATCTGGAGTTCGGCGGTAGTGTTGCTTGGCCTGACATGCGCGAATATCGGCTGGCATTCCGCCGATTCGATTGCTGCCCTGGTGGTGGCGGCAATCGTGATATACGTTTGCATCAGGCTGGGCCAGCGCGCTATCTCTGTGCTCCTCGACCGAGCGCCGGAAGGGATGCTGGAGACCATCTACGAGACGGCTCGCGAGATACCTGAAATCGCCACGGTGCATGACATAAAAATTCGCAACGCCGGCGCCGATGTGTTCGTGGATATGTGCATTCACGTGGACCGGACACTGACGATTGACAAGGCGCACGAAATCTCCCACCGACTTGAGGGGATGTTACACCAGAAGATCAAGCGCTGCTTTGTTCACGTCCACGAGGAGCCTGAAGAGGATCCAACAGGAGATGTTTGAGTAAGTACAGTCTGCAACATGATGGGAAGTCGCTGATGGAAGACACGATGCGAAAAATGCTAGCGACTCCAAATGAACTACGGATGCTGCGGCCATCCGCAAGTTATTGTGGGCCAAGCTATTAACAAAGTCGCTGGAGGCGGTACCGAAAACTACAGTTTGGTGTTCTTCGGCCGATCAAATTCATTATATTTGCGCTGGAGAATTCTTGTGTTGTATAACTATATGGGCATGTTGGCAATTCGGACGAAACCCAAATGAAGATGACACCCAATTTCAAGAGCGCTGTCGTTATCGGGGCCTTCAATCCAATGATCCTGACCCCGGATTTTCTCAGCAAACACTGTGGATTTGACTCCAATGAGAAGCCAGCAGGGCAGACAACCCCAATTGCATCAGAGATTCGATTTGGAGATACTCACTTTCTTGTGGAACTGAATAAATTTCAGATTGCTCTCCGGAACCTCGATTCCTTCGAGAGTCCGTTACCTTGGAATCTGACAGTTCGCTACTTGGAAGTGCTGCAATACACCCCCCTGCAAATGGCGGGGATCAATCTCAACTACACACTAACGGACTTCAATACAGTCGCTCTCAAGAAACTATTGGGAGACATGCATAGAATCGGAGATATTCTCAAGGTAGAACCGAGCAGCATTTCTTTGGCGGCAAATAGCACTGAGAGTCGCGGCATGGAGTTGACCGAGGTCGCAGTAGTCTGCCAGATGGATTCGGATATCAAGAACAACATCAAATTCTCTTTCGGAGCGAGCGAAGTTATTGTGAACAACAACTTCGAGGTTGCCGGACTGGATACTGACAGGCAGAGATTTCTTCTGATCAGCGGACGACACGACGAAATGATTCGAACAAACACGAGATTCTTAGGTTTGATAACTCAAATAGGGTGACGACAATGAATACTCAAGGCCATAGTGTGCTTCGGACCGCACCAACGGAATCACGTAGTGCGCTTGATCAAGATGTGCAGAAAGTCGGTCGCGAGTTATTCTGCCACCAACTCGTAAGGATCCCGCTGGAGACATCTGCCGAGACGAACACGCTGATCAATCTTGCTGGTTACATTTTTGCGACACAGTCTTTCCTGCATGGCTATGTGATCCCTGAGCCATCTTTGCTTGTTAGCGAGGCACGTGCAGTTCCTGTTTCTTGGAACAACGAGCGCTTCGATGATGAATTCAGGTTTCTTGCAAATCGTGGTACTCCCGACGCGGTAGGCGTGCAGTCTGAAAGCCAGTCGATCCTGAACGATGACTGCTGGGAGGATGGAGTGATTGTCGACTGGGATCGAGCGAGGAAACTGTACTTAAGAATGATCGCGAAATGAATCGCCTACCATCTGAGTATCCATTCGAATTTGTCGAGGACGTTGCGCAGCAGGTCTATAAATCGGACTATGGCCCGCAGGTGGAACAGTCGGCCATCTTTGAGGGTGTGCACTTTGACTCTATCGCAGAGAGCAATTTAGGTATTGTCTTGACCTCACATTGTGACATCCAGAGATACAGTGACAGTAGCTATGTCCTTCTGGCACGCCTAGCTCCCGTGAAGGAAGTATTTGCATATTGGCTGATCACGGACCACGATTATTCCGAGGAGGAAGCCCTTGGTGAAATGCCCGTAGCCAAGGGGAAGAAAACGCGGAAAGAAGTATGCAGGATCTTTCTCAACAGCTACCTTCGAAATAGGACTTTTAGATATTTCTTCTTGCCTGAGTTGCAAGGCATACTTGATGGCAGTCTAATCTGCTTTGAGATCACAACGTGCATTCGTCTTTCCCGGTTGTCGGACCTTCGAAAAGTGTGTGTTTTACGATCACCCTTTCGGGAAGCAGTTGCGGCTCACTACTCGGCCTATATGGGGAGGGTAGGCACTCCAGCCCTTAAAGAGGACGTATTACATGGATGCATTGAGTCCATTTGCAGGATTCGGAACTCTTAGGCTTGGTCAATTTGTCATGACACTATTTGAGCAGCGCTGTTAAGATCGCCCCTATTGCATCTCTATTCCCCACCGGAAAATTGAAAATACCCCAGCACGAATATTACGATGGCGAATAGTATTCCGCACAAGAAGCCTGTGCGGAAAGTGTTCAGCCTGGCAAAGCGAGAGGTCTTCTTGTCTTCGCGCTTCACCAGATCGGCGTGGCAGTGCTTGCATCGGACTGCACCCGCGGCGATAGGCTCTTTGCAGAAGGGGCACTTCGTGGTTTCCTTGGCCAAAGACATACTTCAAGATGAAACGTCGGCGCCAGCGAAATCAACCACAAAAGTGTCAGGCCACATCCCTGATCGTCCGCCGCGTCAGAAAAACCCACCCGTAGGGCTTGTTGAAAAAGTCCTTCGGACGACGTGCTGACAGGCGACTCTGCCTGGCAGCCTTGCAGTTACAGGTGTCAGCCAGAGTCGGCGGACACCACATCTGGGGTTTTTCAACAAGCCCGTAGGGTGGGCCACTGACCGGGTCACACTGACAGGTGACCTTCTTATTTATCTTCCGGCGGGAAGCCGGTTTCAAAACCGATCGGTTTGGACGTCGACTGCGGCCCGCCGTGAATCTTGATCTCGCCGAACTGCTCTTCATGTTTTTTGATATTCTGCTCGAGGGTCTGGAGCAGGAGCTTGGCGTGCATCGGGGTCATGATAATCCTGGCCACCACTTTGGCTTTCGGCGCCCGGGGCATGACTCTTGCGAAATCAAGGATTGTTTCGGTGGGCGAGTTGTGGATCATCGCCAGATTGGCGTAAGTACCTTCCGCTTCCTTCTCGCCTAATTCTATGTTGATTTGCTGCCGTGGAGCTTCCATTTTCGTTTTCCTCTCAGGAAACAGGATTCAGGTTCTTTGCTTGTAATGGGCCTGTCATTCTAATATATTTGTTGGCTGAGTCAACCCCTTTGTGGCCTCGATGCGGGCCGCCAGGGGTGGGTTGGAAACAGGAGTTTCATGCCGTTAAGCCGAAAACGAATCGATGAAATTACCGCCGCGATCGGCCGCGCCCGGGTGCTGGTACTCGGCGACATCATGCTGGACGAGTACCTTCACGGTTCGGTGTCTCGGATTTCGCCCGAGGCTCCCGTGCCGGTGGTCGATATTGAGTCCACGCGGCAACTTCTGGGCGGTGCGGCTAACGTGGCAGCCAATATCAAAGCGCTCGGAGACGAACCAATTTTGGTCGGGGCAATCGGTGACGATATGGCGGGCGAGCAGCTCCGCAGCCTTCTGCGGGAAAAGGATATCTCACCAGACTGTATGGTCGTGGACAAGTCCCGTCGCACGACTATCAAGACCCGTGTAATCGCACACGGCCAGCAGGTAGTGCGGGCCGACCGCGAAACCCGCCACGAGCTCAGCACCGAGGTTGAGAGAGAAGTCCTGACTCGTGTTGAAAAGGCCATCGACCGAGTGTCGGCGCTGATAGTCTCGGACTACGGCAAGGGCATGATCACGCTGTCCCTTTTGGACAAGGTGATAGAACTCTGTCGATCCAGGGGAAAGTTCATCGCGGTTGATCCAAAAGAGAACCGCTTTAACAATTACCGCAAGGTATCATTGATAACGCCGAACCATCACGAGGCTGGTTTTGCCTACGGGCGTCGCATTGTGACGATGGAAGACCTGCTTGAAGTCGGGCAGGGGCTGCTTGAACGTCTTGAGGCTGAAGCGATTCTTATCACGCGCGGGCCGCAGGGGATGTCGCTCTTCCGCCAGGGGTACGAACCGACTCATATACCTACCTTTGCTCGCAAAGTGTACGATGTCACTGGCGCCGGCGACACTGTCATTGCGGTCTATGTGTCCACGGTTGCAGCAGGTGCTGATGGCGTAGAAGCGGCGGTCGTGTCCAACGCGGCAGCGGGTCGAACAATAGCCGAAGTGGGCACGGCTTCCGTGACCGTGGCGCAGCTTCGCGAAGAACTCGAACACAATCTCACCAACGGACGCCTGGCCGCCGCGGGGCAGTCGACGTCAAGGGCCTAAGGACTTACATGATGAAACGACTGATCTGCCTGGCTATGCTGATGCTGTGCGGTTGCTCTTCCGAAAAAGCGCCGCGTTCATTCAAGTTCTCTTTCAAACCACCGGATACCGTATCGTTTGTGGTCGAGCTTTCTATGACACAATCATCCGCCCAGGGCGACCAGAAGATGATAGATAGCACCTGGTCTCTCACACACCACTCGCAGAAAACTCTTGCCGAAGGTTACGAGTTGACCGGTCGCACTGATTCGGTTTTGATGTTTCAAAATGGTCAACCTGTGAATAACCCGGTGATCCGCCTGTTTGCGGGCAGCGACATCACGTTCGAAATTGACTCTACCGGGCTGGTGAAGGATGTGCGTGGCTTCGAGGAGTTGATGGGGCGCCTCGACGAACTGGTCGGGCCGGACACGGCTGCTGCTGTGCGACAAATGGTAACACCGGAGGCGCTGAAAAAGCAGGAGATCGAAACCTGGAACGCCAAGTTCGGTGCGTTCGTAGGTCGCGAAATGGCGCTGCGTCAGACCTATTGCGATACTTCTTATCCGACGATGCCGATTGAGGGGCGTCTGTCGTCGTATGGTATCTCCGAACTGCTCGATACTCTGACTATCAATGGTCGGTTGTGCGGCAAACTGCGAGTGGTTTCCAGTACCAGTCCGGCGGAACTGGCCCGCCTTTCCGAACGCACTGACAGCGAGATCAGCCAGTTGTTCGGACTTGCGGCCGACGTTTTAGCTCAGGCTTCCCAGCGGCAGGCCGGTCTCACATCGAACAGAGAATGGATCCTCGAATTTGAGACCATGCTGTCACATTCCGAATCATCGCATCAGGAAGCATTCTATTTTGAGCCAGGTAGCAGCGGTCTACCGGTACGCAACGATATAGCTGAAACGCAAAGCAAGAGTTTCAGCTACCCCGGAGCCACGACCCCATAGCTCGGAAAGTCTGGAACCCAAAGAGAATCGTTTCACCTTGAATAGTTTGTGTGTAGGAGTTTTGACATGTATAACATTGTAGGACAGCGATGGATGGCACTCGGACTAACGTTGCTGAGTTGCATTCTGGTGGCCGCGTCGGTTTCGGGTGCTCCGAATACTCTGGTCCGCGACTCAATTCCCGAGCAATACAAGTGGGACCTGAGTGACATATACCCCGACTGGCAAAGCTGGGAGCACGAATATGCCAGGGCGTCTGCGTTGATAGATACTCTTTCAGGGATGCAGGGTCAGGCTTCGAAAGGAGCAGAGTCGCTTCTGCGTTTACTCCAGATGAAGGATAAGGCCGGGAAGACTGTCGACCGGGTAGCTCTTTATGCCAGTCTGAACTTTGTTACAAGCCAGGCCGACAACGACCTGAATGCACGGAATCAGCGAGCTGAGATTCTCTCTACTCGGCAGAACGAGGCCGTCTCCTGGTTTCGACCGGAGTTGTTGGGTCTTTCGTGGGATAGCGTATCCCGTTGGATTGACCAGACCCCCGGTTTGGCTGAGTATCGCTACTACCTCGAAAACCTGTTCCGACTTAAGGCGCACCTGCTTGATAACAACGGCGAAAAAATGCTGTCTTATTTCGGCAACTTCGAAAGCTCACCTGATGGGATCTATTCGTGCTTCGTCTTCTCGGATATTAAGTATCCGCAGTTTGTCACGATTGCCGGCGACACCACCACCCTGACCGAATCCCAGGTCTGGTACCAGATACGGACCAACCGGAATCAGGACGAACGCCTCCGGATGTTTCAGACCTTTTATCGGGCCTATGATGACTATGTGAACACTTACGCAGCCATGTACAACAGCATCCTCCAGCGCGATTGGGCGCTTGCCCGGGTGCGCAACTACGGCAACACCCTGGAAGCGTCGCTGAACGTGGACAACGTTTCGCCGGAGGTGTATCAGAGCCTCATCGGCACTGTCCGCAAGGGTGTGGAGCCGCTACGGCGATATCATCGGCTTCGCAAGCAGGCCCTCGGAGTCGAGCACTATTACTGGACTGACCGCCAGATTCCCCTGGCCAAGAGTGTCAAAACGTATGATTACGACGCCGTAGTACCGGACGTTATCGCTGCCCTGGCGCCGCTCGGACCCGAGTACAAGGACAAACTGAATGATCTTTTCTCCCAGCGGCGAATCGATGTGTACGAGAACAATGACAAGTATACCGGTGGATTCGAAACCGAGGCTTATGGTACCCCGCAGTATATCTTGTTGAATTTCAACGGGACGCTTGAGCAGGTCTTTACCATCGCGCATGAGGCCGGGCATGCCGTTCAGGGCTATTATTCCAATGCGACACAGCCGTACATTAACGCCGGCTCGACCATTTTCATCGCTGAAGTGCCGTCCACGTTGAATGAAGCCCTGCTCCTGAACTATCTGATGGCGAAAGCGAGTACTCCGGACGAGCGCATAGCCATGCTTCAGCGCTCCATAGAGGGCATCGAAGGGACTTTCTACCTGCAGACCATGTTCGCTGATTTTGAATGGCAGGCGCATCAGCTGGTCGAGAAGGGTGAGCCGGTCACAGCCGAGGCGCTTCGTGGCATATATTCGGCTTTGCTGACGGATTACTTCGGAGACGCCGTTGAAGTGGATTCCCTGTTCTATTCTTACTGGACGCGAATCAGTCACTTTTACGCAACCCCGTACTATGTCTACAAGTATGCAACCAGCTTTGCCGGTTCGGCCCAACTGGTCAAAGGGATTCTGTCTTCCAATGCGTCCGTCCGTGAACCGGCTCTTAAAGCCTATTTTGATCTGCTCGGTGCCGGCGGGAACGATTATCCGATGAACCAGCTCCGCAAGTGTGGGGTCGATTTAGCCAAACCGGATGCGGTTCAGGCCGTCGTTGATCATCTGAATACTCTGGTTGATAGACTCGAGGCGGAGCTGAAGAAGCAGCAGTGAAGACGTCGAGACATTCCGGGATACTGGTGGCGCGAAAAGACATCACTCGCCTTGCAGATGGGCTGCGTCGCAGGAAACTCAAGATCGTTTTCACCAACGGGGTGTTTGATATCCTGCACCGCGGGCATGTCGAATACCTGGCGAAAGCGAAGTCCCTGGGCGATGTGCTGATGGTCGGTCTCAACAGCGATGCCTCGGTGCGACGACTCAAAGGAAAGACCCGACCGATACAGAACCAACGCGACCGCGCGGCGATCTTGTCGGCGCTCAGGTCGGTCGACTACGTGGTGATGTTTGGAGAAGACCGCCCTGACCGACTGATTGAGCAGGTCAAGCCGGATGTGCTCGTCAAGGGCGCGGACTACAAACTATCGGACATCGCTGGTGCCGGGTTCGTCAAATCATACGGCGGAAGCGTACGCCGTATGCGGCTGGTACCTGGCAAATCGACCAGCCGCCTGCTGAAAGAACTCAGGTGACGCCTTTGCTTGCCTCCAATGCCCGGCCGGAGTTACTTTTGCCTATTATGCCGCAAGACCACAAGCCTACTGAGTCATCACTGACCGATCGCCTTGCCGACCTGGGCTACTGGGTGGCGATTGCGGCCCGGCGACTTGAGGAAGGGAAATACTCGGAAGTAATCCGGCTGTGCAGGGAGAGTCTTGAGACCGAAAAGAACCCGGTTTCAGCGCGGTTGATCTACGCTCAGGCTCTTTATGGTTCCGGGCAAATCGAATCGGCCACCGAGCAGTTCCATCGCGTTCTGACCACCGACCCGGAAAATGTCGTGGCTCTTAAGTACTTAGGAGATATCCACTTCGCTTCCGGTGATCACTTCGCGTCTATAGCCGACTACAGCCGTGTGATGGAGATCGATTCCAACTGCTGTGGGTTGAAGTCGGACATCGCGCAGCATCAATCGCACACCACGAGAACAATCACCCTGCTGGGTCGGTCCGAGACTCGAACGGAACCGCCCGACAAGCTCCGCGAGATTCCATTTTTTACCGAAACTATCGGAGACCTATACCTGGCACAGGGACACCCTCGCCTTGCTGCCAGGGTGTTTCGCCGACTATTCGAATCCGGCGAATTGCCCCGAATCGCCGAGAAACTCTCATCGGCAGAAAGCAAAATCAAAGAAAAGGAAGATTGAATATGTCAACTACCCGCCTGAACGCCCTTCGCAAACACCTTCGCGAACAGAATCTTGATGGCCTTATAGTGATCAATCGCAACCAGGTTCGCTATCTGACCGGGTTCTACGGTCATGAGGACATGGACGGATATTTGGTTATGTCCGGTTCACAAACAATCCTGCTCACCGACTTTCGCTACACCGACTACGCCAGGAAAACGGTCAAAGGGGCCAGAGTCGAGATAGTTTCAGGCGCCAAAATCGCCGCCCTCAAAGAGCATTCCGAGTTTGGGCGTCAGAATCTTCGCCTTGGCTATCACGACGGCACCATGACTGTCGCCATTCTGGAGCAGATCAAGAAGACACTGCCTGACTGCCTCATGATTTCGGCTGACAAGGTGTTCGCCGAACTTGGCTGGATCAAAGATCAAGGCGAAATCGCCTCAATCACTAAGGCTGTCAGGATCGCCGATGTCGCTTATGAACGGATTCTCTGCCTGGTTGCGCCGGGCATTCGGGAACGCGATCTGGCTGCCGAACTGGAATATCAAATGAGCGCTCTCGGATCGGAAAAACCGGCTTTTGAATCGGCTGTTGTATCCGGCTACCGTTCGGCCATGCCGCATGGATTGCCCACGTCCAAGAAGCTGGAAAAGGGCGATTTCGTGACTTTTGACTTCGGCGCCACAGTCGACGGATACCTCTGCGACATAACCCGGACCGTAGTTGTGGGCAAAGCGACCAGCCGGCAGAGGAAGATCTACGATACCGTTTTGAGAGCGCAACTGGCGGCCATCCGGAAAATCAAGGCAGGAGCCAGCGGCAAGGCGGTTGATAAAACAGCTCGAGACATCATTACCAAGGCCGGATATGGCAAGAATTTTGGTCACGGGACCGGTCACGGTATCAGCATGGAAATTCATTCCGGCCCGTCCCTGTCGCCCCGTGTTGACTGTAAGTTGCAGGCAGGCAACGTGATAACTGTCGAGCCCGGCATCTACATCAGTGGCTGGGGGGGCGTCAGGATTGAAGACGACGTAGTCGTAACCAGGACCGGCTGTCGGGTTCTGAACCGGGCGCCAAAAAAGTTGTTGGAGCTATAACTCTAATCGGCTATTCTTGTAGTCGCTCGGTTTGGCACCCGAATCTCTACGCGATGGCCCGTTGAGGCTGTCCGGGAGGACTTGATATGAGAGAAAAGTACATTAAGAGCCTGATAAGGCTTGTAGAAGAGTCTGACATAGAATCGCTGGAAGTCTCCAGTTGGGGGCGTAAGGTGAGAATCACCCAACGTCTCAATCCGGGCCAAAACGGCCACAACAATGGCGCTGGACAGGTCACGATTCCGGTCGCCGCCTACACCCCGCCGACTTCTGCGCCAGCTCCCACCCAGACTGTACCGGCTGAACCATCCCAGTCGGCTGCCGACAATACCAGTAACCTGGTCGAGATCAAGTCGCCCATGGTTGGCACGTTTTACCGGTCACCGTCTCCCGACGCCGACCCGTACGTGTCTCCCAATGAGCGGATTACCGAAGGCCAGGTGGTGTGTATTGTTGAGGCGATGAAACTGATGAACGAGATCGAGTCGGAAGTCAGTGGTCGGGTGGTCAAAATCCAGGCTGAGAACGCCAAACCGGTTGAGTTCGGCCAGGTTCTTTTCTTGATCGACCCCAAAGGCTGACCCCTGATCTCGAGAAGGGGATCTTTATGAATCTCAAGCAAATGCTGGTTGAGATGCTCAACCGCAAGGCTTCGGATTTGCATATCCGGGTCGGTATCAGGCCGCATCTCCGCGTCAATGGTACGCTGGGACAAATCGCCACCGATCCCATCACGATCGAAACCATGGAGCAGGTGGTCGGCCAGATTCTCAACGAAAAGCAGTTCGAACGTTTCCAACGTAAGAACGAAATGGATTTGGCCCTCTCGGTCGCCAAGTTAGGCCGGTTCCGTATCAACCTGTTTCGGCAGCGCGGCACGACCGGTATCGCCATTCGTGCGGTAAGCACTGTTGTGCCGGGCTTCGACGAACTCAATCTGCCGAAAGCCATCAAAGCTCTGGCCGGCGAGCGGCGCGGCCTGGTTATTGTCACCGGTACTACGGGCTCCGGCAAGTCGACTACCCTTGCAGCCATCATCGAAGAAATCAACGCGACATCGTCAATGAATATCCTGACGGTCGAAGACCCTATTGAGTACATCTACCGGGATAAGAAAGCAATCATCTCCCAACGTGAAGTCGGCGGCGATACGGAATCGTTTGCGACCGCACTGCGTCACGCCTTTCGTCAGGACCCGGACGCCATCATGATCGGTGAGGTGCGCGACCTTGAAACGATGTCGATCGCTCTCACAGCGGCCGACACCGGGCATCTGGTGATGACGACCCTGCACACTCTCAACGTGGTCGAGACAATTACGCGTATAATTTCCTTCTTCCCGCCGCACCAGCATCAGCAGATTCGTTTGCTGCTGGCCGGTACCCTCAAGGCGATCGTGTGCCAACGCTTGCTCGCTCGCAGTGATATGCCCGGTCGGGTTCCGGCGCTTGAAATCATGGTCAATCACGGCGCCATCAAAGAATGCATTATGGATCCGAACAAGACAGTGGATATTCCGGAGTTCATGGAGGGGGGTAATATCCAATACGGAATGCAGACCTTCGATCAGGCGATCATGCGGCTGCACAAGCAGGGGATGATTTCGTTCGAGGAGGCGATGGCGAGTGCGTCGAACCCGGATGATCTCGACTTGCGTCTGAAGGGGATAGTCGGCGCGGCCGACCGATGGGACGAGGAAAGCAAGAAGGATACTACTCCTGAGCCGTCGACCCCGAAACGCGCGCCTACCGAGATGCCCGGCGGGTTCGGGAAGTACTGATAACGTTGGACGACATCGAACTCTCGACCGGCAGGTCTCTGCGCCTGCCGGTTTTTCTTGGCTCACTAACGATACAATCGAATGTCCGTTGCGTCAGGACTTGTCCTACACCTGCGCCGAGTGGGTTTACATGTTCCTCAAAGAAACCCCATGACCCGCGCCGCGAACGTGTGAGATGTCGAAACCGCAGGGGTTTCGACCTACAAGAAAACTGGTTCCCCGGCATCGACACACTACACCAGTGATGACAGGACCTCAGGCGGTCCTGTCATCAGCAGAGTGATCCGTATTGAGTGAGTCTAATCAGAAATTCCAGACGAAGTCAACGTACGGTATCCACTGCGTATCCTCCTCACTGTCGCTTTCGACAGAGGTCGCAAACCCGAGGTCCACAGTCATCTCCTCGCCAAGGAATCTCAATCCACCCAGGACCAGCATGCCGTTGTCATTGTCTCCGGGGATAAACCAGCTTTCGCCGACCAGCGCCGTACGGCGACTCGTTCGATACTCACCGCCCAACGTGAATGTCGGTTTATCCATCATCTTTTCATCATTCCAGGCCAGACCCAGTCCGCACGTCACACTCTGATCATCCGTCCCGTAGGTCATGTTCCCCTGGCCCAAATAGAGAGTCTCGTCCCAGAGCCGGAAGATCGTCACGTTGAGGGCCAGATCGAGATTGTCCGTCGCAGGGAAGCCGATCTTGGGAGTAAAGTAAAACAATTGGTCGTCGGCGCCGGGGATAATCGATGCTCCGCCGGCAATCGAAATGTTGTCGGTGATGCCGTAGGCCAGTCCGGGAAAGAATATCCACAGATCAAAGAAGTATCCTTCGCCGGCCTTCAACGAACGAGCATTTTGACTAACCAGCAGACGCGTGCGGTTGGGGTTGGGAAACCAGTATTGGCCATCTTTCATCGAACTTGCAGAAATCTCCTTGATCTCTTTGATCTTGTCCTTCGCGACGGTCATTTCTCCCAAATCTGTCTGGAACTTGATCTGGTCAGCGCCGATTTCAGTTATTTTGCCAACCAGCGTTGAGCCATCTTCAAGTGTGATCTTCTGAGTAGTACCTTCGGGAGGTATCTGCAGCGTGCCGGTGTACGCCAGCGCGCTACCCGTCACGATGAGCATCAGGCCGGCAGCGGCCGTTAACTTCAACAGTGTTCTTATCGCATTATGCATAAATTCCTCTCTTTCAAGTTAAATTGGCGAGTGAGTTCTGAATTCAATCTTGCTCCTTCACATATCTCATCATTCGGACATGCTCTCACGAGCTTGTCGCCTCAGGCCGGACTCACATCTGTTAGAACTTAAGGCCAAGCATGAAGGAGAAAACTCTGTTCTTGATGTATGCGTCTTCTGCGACCATAGGTCTGTCTTCTCGAGTCCAGTGAAACGGGCCCCAGTCACCTTCTTCCTCAGCTGCGTTCCTCGATGCGTTCCACTCAACCGGATCGATAGCATTAACAAGCCCGATTGAATACCTCACATCAAGTACAAACTTTGCAGACCTGGTAGACCGAAAGGCAATTTCGCCGCCAAATACCATATTGAAATCCAGGTTCTTCATGCCGTCTTTGACATCGTATTCATAGCTGGTGAAGAAACCATGGTAGTATATCTCAGCCGATGTGAGGACACTGACCGCCGGCCCCAGATAGACACTGGGGATCAGCCTTCTATTGCTGGAAGGGGTGTACTTAAGGAGCACCGGCACCTCTACGTAGCCGAGATTGTAGCCGGCTCCGCTCAGGAAGCCCTCGTCCCCAGCACCCTTCGCAACATAGAGTAGTTCCGGCTGGATCGCCAGCTTAGGTGAGAAGTTGTAGGTTAGAAAGACCCCGGCAGTGAATCCCCCGGCGCTGCCCGGGCTAAACTCGTCGTCATTGGTACTCAGGGAGCCCCACGCAGCTCCGAACTTGATTCCCTTGCCGGTGATGCCAACCCCTTCTTCCTGTGCGTTCACGGTGATGCCAGACATCAGGACTATCACCAGTAGGGACAATGTCTGGAGGATACGGTACATAGGCAACCTCTCTTTCTGCCGCAGGCACATATCATTGTGCCGTCGCAGCAAGTGCAGTTGTTCTATCAAGTCATTCGAATTCTGTGCGTCGCGTTTCCTGACACCGCAAAAAACGACTTCTCTTGACCCAATGTCAACAGAGATTGCGAAAACAGGATGCAAAGTGTCAGCATTCCCCCGACCGAGTCTTAACCCTTGACAATGTGCATTGCCGTGCTGCATCCTCGGGTACTCTTAACCATCTCGCCGCCATGTTTTCTACTGTGTGAGTCAACATGAACGCGAGCGGACCATTGCATGAGGTTACTTCGATGATACCCACGCCCCGTCACAGATCGTTTCTTTCCATCGCATTTCTCATGGTTGCCTGGTTTCCGACACTTATCTTCGCTGAGCAACCCTCAGAGAGCTTCCAGATGATTCAGGCCGCAGCCGGTCTGTCATTGCATAAAGAAATGTTCATGCTGCCCGTTACTTACTCTGACGAATACAACAACGCCCGAACCGAGGCTGTTTTCCAGATAAGCGCCAAACACCGCCTGTTTGAATCGAGATTCTATTTTGCTTACACTCAAATATCCTTCTGGCAAGCCTATGACTACCGAAACTCCGCCCCGTTTCGAGAGACCGACTACAACCCTGAGCTATTCTACCGCACTAAGCTCTTCCCTTTTCATTCCGCACAAATCGGTGCGGACATAGGCTTCGAACATGAATCAAATGGTCAGAGACCCCCGGTCTCGCGAAGCTGGAATCTAATCTACGTGTCACCATATTACTATCGCTCCACCCTGCTTCTCTACCTAAAATTGCGGTATCGCTTCCCTGAAGATGCGAAGGAGTTCCCTGAATCATGCGTGGGCGACGACAATCCAGACATAACCGATTACCTCGGCCACAGTGACCTCCACGTTTACTATAAGTTCTGGCAGAAGCACTCGCTACATTTGATGCTCCGAGGTAACTTCGGTACGGGCATGGGTGGCGCCAGCTTGAATTATAGCTTTCCGGTACCCAAGAGTGAGTTGAGCTTCCTAAACTTCAGGATTTCTCATGGCTACGGAGAGAGTCTCGTGGATTACAAGAAATCTCTGACCAGAATCGGTGTGGGCATCATGTTTGTGAGATAGGCTCTCAAAGAGTCAATCGTGAAGGAAAGGGCGGGGCACCAATCTACTAAACTTACTGTACATAGGCGTGTTTCTTGTTGCATAATGGCCATTCAGCCAGGCATATAGGACAGCAGGTGCGCGCTCCGGACAATCTGTTGTCGGTCCCCTACTTTTTTCGTGAATAAGAGCGCGGTTGCTGGGTATGGAAGAGAAGGAAAGGAAATAGAATATGAAAATTCTTGGTGCCGTTGTGGCCGCCCTGATTCTGCTCGTTGTGGTCGCCGGTTTCTGGATCTGGTCCGGTCGTGGCGGCCTGATCGATCGTTCGCAGGGCGTTGATGAAAAGTGGGCGCAGGTGCAGAACGTTTACCAGCGTCGGTTTGATCTCGTCCCCAACCTGGTGGCGGGTGTGGACAATTTTATGAAGCGCCAGCAGGAGACGCTCACTGATGTTATCGGGATGCGTCAGCGTGTGATCGACCTTCAGGGGCAGGCACAATCGGCTCTCGGCGCTCAGAACCCGGCCCTGCTCGACTCGCTCGCTGGGGCGCTTTCGCGTCAGTTGAATTCGTTCATAAACGTGGTTGTTGAACGGTACCCGGAGATCAAGGGGGATCAGCTTTATTCCGACCTGATGACCCAGCTTGAGGGAACCGAGAATCGTATCGCCCAGGAGCGACGGGTTTACAACGAAGTGGTGCGCGAATACAACACCTACCGTCAGAAGGGTCTCAAGGCTCTGATCGCAGGGAGTATCTTTGGGTTCCCGTACGAAAAGACGTTCTTCGCAGCGCAGACCGAAGCTCAGACCGCCCCAAGCGTGAAGGACGCCTTCGGCAATTAGCCGGCGGATAGATCACAGTGAGAAAACTCCTTTCCGCCATTTTCGTTTTTCTGATGACTGCCGGCCTATTGGCCGGCTCTCCTCTTCCTGAATACAAAGGGCCGATTAACGATCTGGCCGGTACGCTCAACAGTAGCGACATCCGGCAGCTTGAGTCGAAAATCCTCACTTATCGTAATCAGTCCGGCCATGAGATCGGTGTGCTGATCGTCCCGACGCTGGGCGATCAGGCTCTCGAAAACTACACCTACGACGTATTCAAAGCCTGGGGGATCGGTCAGAAAGGGAAGGACGACGGTGTCCTGTTTCTAATCGCGATACAGGAGAAAAAGGCGCGTGTTGAGGTCGGTTACGGTCTCGAAGGCGAATTGACCGATCTTGAATGCGGCCGACTGGTGAACAAGAACTCGCCTATGTCACAGCATTTCCGTGAGGGTGACTTTGCCGGTGGGGTCGGAGCGGTTATCGACGGAATCGTGCAGGCTATCGGCGGTGAATACGACCCGCCTCCACCGAAAGACAAAGCGCCCGGCGGCATTCCCATGTTGGTGCCGTTCGGATTCGTCATCTTCTTTGCTTTGTTGTCGCTCTTTCGCAGTAAGAAATCGGTCGGCCGGAGATTCGGCGGACCCTTTGGTGGTTTTGGCGGACCGTTTATCGGCGGTTTAGGTGGTGGCTCTTTCGGCGGCGGAGGGGGCGGAGGTGGTTTCAGTTTTGGCGGTGGATCATCTGGCGGCGGCGGCGCGAGCGGCGGTTGGTAGGAGTGTGATGGATCATGGCCTCACTCGTTGATAAGTATTTTTCTCAAGCCGATTTCGATGCCATCGAAGGGGCGGTGAAGAAAGCCGAGGCGTCCACCAGCGGCGAAATAGCGGTCGAGCTGTCCTCGCATTCCCGGCACTGGAACACGGAGCGTTTGATTCACTCTTTGTCGTTTACGCTCATCTGCATGCTGGCAGCGCTTTGCTTCACCCGCGATGTCAACTGGGGCGTCTACTACAATTCAACGCAGGTTATCCTTTGGGGAGCGATTGGTTTTGTGGTCGCCTGGTTCGGATGGGGGCGGTTTCTTAAGCGCGGCGAGCGGTGTCGCAAAGTGGTGTGGAACCGGGCGCTGGATCGCTTTCACCAGATTACACCCACGCGCGGACTAACCGGCGTTTTGATTTTTGTGTCGCTCGAAGAAGAGCAGGCCGCGATTGTAGCCGACAAAGGGATCGCCTCCAAAGTACCGCCGGAGTATTGGCACACGCCGCATGCGATGATCGCCGAAGCCATGAAACAGAGCAAACATGCCGAAGGAATCATTCAGGCGATTGACACGATTGCAGTGGAACTGGCCCGCAATTTTCCTCGCGCGAGCGACGACATCGACGAACTGCCGGATAGGCCCCAGATAATCGACTGATTCGTACGAGGGGCAATGTCGGGATTCGCCTCTGGCGAACGGTACCGACATTTGAAGATGTCATTCCCGTAGGGCGGGTCCGTCCTCGAACCCGCCATCAGCCGAAGCAACAAGTGGAATGGCAGGTTTGAAGACAAACCTGCCCTACGGAAGCTACAAACAGATCTTCAGTGGCGCGTTCGCCGGACCCGCTATGAACAGGTGGTTCACCAGGGTCGAGATATCACTGATCGTTATGTCATTGCAGGTTGGATTCGCTCCACCGGATTGATTCACGTCACCCTCGGCCGGGCATGACAAGATACCGACACATGTTCCCTGAATGAACTTCGCCGTGACGAGTGTCTGAATGTCACTAATCGTGATTTCCTGCGGGTACGTACCAAGTCCATTCGCATTGCCGACTCTCAGCGCACAACAGCAGGCGTTACCGGTACCGTCGTTGTTGATGTCTTCCTGGCATGGATTTGATCGATTCGGGCAATTGTCAGTGGCATCAGGCACACCGTCACCATCCTGATCCGGCCCGAGCGTCTCGGTCAACTTGGTGACAAAGGCGTCGGCATCACCCTGCTGCGATGTTACGTGGCATAGACTGGGAACGGGGAAATTGTCGGAATCAGTGTACCCCGTTACATAGACCGCTCCGGAAGCCTCAACCGCGATGTCCGTGCATCCGTCATACCCGACTCCGCCCAGGTAAGTACTGTAGACTATACTATTGCCGGCACCGGAAATCTTGCTCACAAAGGCATCTGAGAACCCACCCTGATATGTTCCCTGGTATGCGTTGAGGGTTGGGAAATTGGTGGAAAACGCTCGCCCTGTGACATACGCGGCTCCGGAAGCGTCAATAGCAATGCCGAGGCCATAGTCATCAGCTGTCCCGCCCAGGAAAGTGCTGTAGATCAGACTGTTGCCGGTACTAGTTAGTTTGGTTACGAAGGCATCATAAGCACCATTCTTGGTCCCCTGGTACGCATTGTATGTCGGAAAATCGGTGGATACCGTCTTGCCCGTTACATACGCCGCCCCTGAAATATCCACGACAATGCCGTAGCCATAATCTTCCGCAAACCCGCCCAGAAAGGTACTGTAGATCAAACTGGTGCCGGTACTGGAGAGCTTGGTGACAAAGGCGTCAAGGTACTGTCCCTGCAGTGTTCCCTGGAATGCATTGAGCGTTGGGAAATTGGGGGACTGGGTTCTTCCTGTCACATACGCTGCCCCAGAGGCATCCACGGCGATGCTGTTGCCATCATCGGCGCCACTCCCGCCGAGATAGGTGCTATAAACCAGGCTGTTACCCCGACTGGAGAGCTTGGTGACGAAGACGTCAAAGTCTCCCTGGTTGGTTCCCTGGTAAGCATTGCGGATAGGGAAGTTATTTGAAGAAGTGTATCCCGTCACATATGCCGCCCCTGATGCATCCACGGCGATATCATCGGAGTTGTCCCAGTCACTTCCGCCCAGAAAGGTGCTGTAGACCAGAGTGTTGCCCGCCTTGGAGAGCTTGAAGACAATGGCGTCTGAGGTCCCTCCGGCGTAATCTCTCTGGTATGCGTCGACGGTTGGAAAATCGCTTGAAGACGCAGACCCTGTGACGTACACCGCCCCGCTGGAATCCACGGCGATGGCATCGCCGGCATCTGTAACGCTCCCTCCCAAATAGGTACTGTAGATCAGAGAGTTGCCTGCTTTGGAGAGCTTGGTGACAAATACGTTGAAATAACCACTCTGAGTGGACTGAGAGGCATTCAGCGTTGGGAAATTCGTGGAAAACGTTTCTCCGGTAACATACACCGATCCCGATGCATCCACGGCAATACCGCGACTGGCGTCGTTGAGGCTGCCTCCCAAATAAGTGCTGTAAACCAGCACCGGGTCGATTACCACCGGCAGCGAAGGATCAAATTCGGGCCCGAGGCGAAAGCCAAATGTGTGATCGGGTAGAACCTCATATCCGGCTGTGACCGGCTTGCGACTACTACCCACAGTCTGGTACACTACCGGCGCAAGTTCTTTGACCTCTCCCCATTTTGTTGTCACTATGAGCGCACCGTCGTTCGCTATGGCCAGCCCTTCAGCGCCTTCATACCGAATCTTTATGCGAGAGTAGTCCGCTCCGGTAGATACGCGGAAATCATACTCCATCTGGCGGCCGTTGCCGTAGTACGCCAGATCAATCCCCGGGTAAACCTCTTCCAGGAGAACCGCCTGATAGTTGGGGACGTCGATCCGCCAACCTGACGGATCGTTGCCGAGGAAGTAGTTGCATTTATAATCCATCAGATTGTCGCCGGACATTGTCGGATTGGGATTGGCTCCCACAAGAGTGGCTTTGAGGACCATGGTCTCAAGGCGATCGGATTCATTGTCCAAATCACGGGGGTTTCGACCGACGGAATCATCCATATCATTGGGGGCAGACGGGGACCCCCGATCAAAGCCGAGGGCGGGCATCTGCCGCCCACTATCCGGGTGGCCCACCGCTTGCGGTGGGTTGCCGTCACTCTGGATTCGTCTGGCAAACTCGTAGTAGACGCCTTCGGTGGTGATCCACACCGTGGCAACACCGGCGTCAGCCCGGAACAGCGCCTGCTCGTCCCATTGACCGGTGTTTCGGGTAAAGGCTAATGGCATAGATGCGAGATTCTGGGTGACCCAATCCTGACTGACTTCATTGCGCGCATACACGTACGACGTCAGGGCGATGATTCCAAACAGAATTGCAGCGTTGGATACGATCAGCTTCTTCATGAAATCCGCTTCCGGCTTCGGCGAGACTCTGCAGGTAAGTAGTTTATGACCATCGCCTTTGCTCAAGCAATATACGACGAAGCTGGTAACTATATGAGTTTTTTTTGCAGCAGAACCCGTCCCGAACTCCTGCCTAGCAAAGACTGCACCTCTACAGGCAGTCCTTCATCGGCGCGTTCGCGGGACCGGCAATGAACAGATGATTAATCAGCGCTTGAACGTCGCCAATAGTAATATCTTCACACTTCGGATTTGCTCCGCCGGACTGGTTCACGTCGCCTTCCTGCAGGCAAACGATGTAACCTTCGCAGGTCCCCGCAATAAACCTCGCTGTAATCATCGTTTGGATGTCGCTAATGGTAATCTCATTCGGGTATGTGCCTTGTCCGTTTACGTCGCCCACTCGACCTCGACAGCAAGACTCTTGAGAGGGGACAACCCAGCCGGATAGAGCGCCATTGATCCAGCAGCGCATCCTTCCCTGCTGCTGAGGCGTGAACAGATAGCGGCAACTGATGGGTGTGTATCCCATACAATTCTCGGGCTGAGTATTGCCCCAGGGCTGGGCATTGCAAGAGTCGATGCCGACAGCATTGCTGCAGTCGAACCAATCCGGCGTCGGCGGTGTGTCGGAGCACATATCGCCGAGCACATCACGTTGCGCGGCGCCCACAGACTCGAAGCATGGGCCGCATTTTGTCACCTCGCTCACCCCATGAAAAGTGTGCCAGAGCCCGAGACAGTGTCCGATCTCATGCGCAAGGGCACTGAAGTTTCCGCTCCAGTGAAAATGCCCCATGACTATGCCACCGGTGGGTTCAAGGGCGTCGGAGTCGAATGGAAAAGTCCCGATAGAATAGCCGAAATCGACATTGGTGACCCAGACATTGAGACAACTGGCTGGATCGAGAGCGGTGGCGATCTTCATCGGATCAATTTCCGGTTCGCTCAGGACGCGCCATTCGGTAGCATTGACCTGATCAAAGACATAGTCGAACTGAATCCGGCTGCTCAGGAAGAGTTGATTCACCTGATCGACCGCATTCTGGACTCCAGCAGGTGTGGTAAAAGGAGAGCTGCCGTCGGAGTAAGCCAGAACGTGAATCGCCAGCCTGATATGTGTGATGGGTGCGTCAGGGGCAGGTATCCAGCCGTCTCTTGTCGACGGGTTATCGCACGGCCCGTACTCCGGACAAGCGAAAGCTGAGGCCTTCGGGTCATGCCCGATCGCTCGCAACTTCTGTTGAAATCTGATTTGGGTGCCGCACCAATCAGTCCTTGGATTGAGGAGAGGCGTAACCTGAAACGCCGTGTCCATCTGAGCGGGAGACGGCACCACAATCGACAGCGAGAATATGAAAGACAGAGCAACCGAACACGCCGCTCTTGTCATGAAACGCTCCTTGCGGCCGGGTAAGAACTCTGCTCAAGACTACGGAAGGTTGATTATTATGTCAAGCCATGAGGCTAACCGGCAATTAACATTTGACACTTCGGTGACGATGATCGTAATTAAGGTGACTATTCGCACAGGAGGACAATATGCGAGTGTTAGTAGCCGTTCTTATGGCTGCCCTTCTTGGTTTCTCTGTAATCTACTGCACCGATAGGCCATCGCAACCGAGTCAGCCGGTTCCGAACAGCAACCCACCGGTAGTGCGCACTCCGGCTCAACTGACCAGCCAGGAGACAACCCTTCTGGCCTCGTGCAACAAGTTCGGGCTTAACCTCTTCAGAGAAGTTGTTGCCAATACTCCGGCCACCGACAACGTGTTCATCTCGCCGTTATCGGTTTCATATGCGTTAGGGCTCTGTTACAACGGCGCCAAAGGGCCAACCCGTGATTCCATCGCCGCTACCCTTCAGCTAGCCGGACTTTCTGTCGAGGAGTTGAACCAGGCGTATCACGATCTCACGGAGATTCTCGTTTACGCCGACCCCGAAGTTGATTTCCGCGTGGGAAACTCTTTCTGGTCGCGGCAGGGGAAAGCGATTCAACCCGAGTTTGTCGATGTCGCGAAAACCTGGTTCGACGCGCGCGTGGAAGAGATTGATTTCCAAGCGCCCTGGGCTCCCGATACTATCAACGCATGGGTGATGCGGGCGACCAACGACAAGATTAAGGAAATGGTCAAGCCGCCGATCAGCTCGGACATCGCCGCGATGCTCTTCAACGCGATCTACTTCAAAGGCACCTGGATGTTCCCGTTCGACACCGCCGACACTAAGCTGGCCAGTTTCTATCTCGCCGACGGTTCCACTACTCAGTGTCGTATGATGCACAAGAACCAGGAAGACTGCCAGATGCCAGGTCCTTCATATCCCTCGAATCCCCACGATATGGGAACCGACACTAATATTACCTCGTACGAAGATCTTGATGTTGTAGTCTTGAGTATGCCCTACGGGGCTGGTGACTACCGCATGAGTATCGTTCTCCCCAACCGTTGGTGGGGCTATGCCAGTAACGACAGTACGAAATCTATTGACGATGTTATTGCCGGTCTGACCGATGAGAAGTGGTCAACCTGGCTGGGCGCGCATACTCCGTTTGAGTTCGATTTGGGGCTGCCGCGTTTCAAATTCGGCTACGAAGTGAGTCTCACCGGCGTTCTCAAAACTCTTGGGATGCAGATCGCCTTTGAGGCCGGTCGCGCTGATTTTTCAAACCTGTTTGCAGATGGTGTCGGCTGGATTGATGAGGTCAAACAGAAGACGTTCATTCAAGTGGACGAGAAGGGGACCGAAGCGGCTGCTGTGACTCAGATCATCTTTGAAGATTCCATCCCGCTGCCGATGATTTGCGACCGGCCGTTCTTGATTGTGATCCACGAGGATGTCTCTGGCGCGATACTCTTCATGGGCCGCATCGCCAACCCAGTGTGGGAAGACGAGTAGTTTCCGTAGGGCAGGACCCCCGCGGTCCTGCCAACTTTTGGTAATGGAGCTTATCGTAGGGCAGAACCCTTTAGTGGTTCTGCCAATTATGATAATGGCAGGAGCGCAGGGCTCCTGCCCTACTTCTTTTGTTAGCCATTCTCGCGGAGTTTTCGGAAACTCACCAACTTGCGCTTTCGCTCGTCCCACAAGCGGTACTTCAAACTCTTCAAGCTGGAGAATAGACCTACCGTCGGCGATTCTCGCAAAATCGGTGCTTTCTTGTGGCAGGAGGGGAGGTTGTAGTTGGGAATCCCCGGGTTAAGGTGATGTACGTGATGGAATCCAATGTTGCCGGTGAACCAGCACAGCACCGCCGGCAATTTATAGTACGACGCCCCCTTGATCGACGCCTGCACGAAATCCCATTCCTTTTCGTCGGCCCAGTAAACGCCTTCAAACTGATGCTGCACGTAGAACAGCCAGATGCCCCCCATTACGCCGGTATACAGGATCGAAAACTGAATGAACAGATATTCCTTCCAGCCGAGCAGGAAGGCGAGCGCGATTGCCAGCCCCAGTATCGCGGTGTTAGTGCCGTGGACACTGAGTCGGTCTCTTTTCCCGGCGCCGCGCGGCGGAATCCGGTTGCCGACAAGAATGAATTGGACCGGCCCCAGGAGGAACATAACCGCCGGGTTGCGGTACAGGCGATACTTGATTCGCGTTCCCCGAGAGGCGTTTCGATATTCCTCGACCGTCATCGTCCAGACATCTCCCTGGCCACGCTTGTCGAGATTGCCCGACGTTCCGTGGTGACGGGCGTGATTCATGCGCCAGGTGTAGAACGGCGTGAAAGTCAGCACGCCGGTGATGACCCCCCAGAACCGATTGGCCCGGCGGGAGCGAAAGAACGAACCGTGACCGCAGTCGTGGAAGACTATGAAGAGTCTTACCAGAAATCCGGCCGCAAGCAGGATCAGCGGTAGCGTCAGCCAGACGGAGTAATCCATGACTAACCAGATCAAGACCCAGAGGGCGATATACGAGACCAGAGTGTTGGTCAACTGCCAAATGCTCTTTAGTCTGCTGGGACGGCGGTAGACGGCGATTTCACGTCGTAGTGCTTCAAGATCGATAGTGGCGGTGTTGTCATCGCAATATTGCTGATTCATTCGGCGTAATCCTTAAAGGGTTCATTTGACAATAACAGGCGCGGCAATAACCAGAACGGCGGTTCAAGCGGCGCTCTTGTTTCTAAAACGCCGATGAAGCAGAAAAGGTCCCGGCCTGATACTGTTCCGCTTACCACTTCCGATTTTACCTTGATTTGAAACTGCCGCTCCAATACCGTCCCCACGGCAAAGCATAGCCTGTTCAATCTCAAACGGAGAGCATAATAATGTCTGTCCAGAAATCTGAACAACCGGGCGCCCCCCATGAATTCCAGAGGAAGATTCATCTGCTCGATGCCAGCATGCTCGTGATCGGTTCCATGATCGGTTCCGGTATCTTTATCGTGAGCGCGGATATCGCCCGCACGGTTGGATCGCCGGGGTACCTGATGCTCGTCTGGCTCATCACCGGAATCATGACCGTAATCTGCGCTTTGAGCTATGGCGAACTGGCCGGCATGATGCCCCACGCGGGCGGGCAATACGTCTACCTGCGCGAGGCCTACAATCGGCTGATCGGCTTTCTTTATGGGTGGACACTGTTTCTGGTCATTCAAACCGGCACTATCGCGGCAGTTGCCGTGGCCTTTGCCAAATTCACGGCTGTCATCCTGCCTGCGGCCAGCGATACCAACATCCTGCTGTCTGTCGGCGGCCTGAAAATCACCGCCGCCAGGTTGTTAGCTATCGCGTCGATACTTGTTCTCACATATATCAACACCCGGGGAATCCAGCTCGGCAAGATCGTGCAGGACATCTTTACGAGCGCCAAGACTCTGGCTCTAATTGGGCTGATCCTGCTCGGCATTATCGTTGGGAGAAACGCGACCGCGCTGAATATGAACTTCTCCGGATTCTGGGACGCTTCGTGGACACACATCGCCGACGGCCAAATTGTCAGCGTGGAGCCGTTGTCCGGCCTGACTTTGCTTGCCGCAATAGGCGTGGCCATGGTCGGGTCGCTGTTCGCCAGTGACGCTTGGAACAATGTCACTTTCGCCGCCGGGGAAGTGGTCAACCCGCTGAAGACCATCCCGCGAAGCCTGGTTATCGGAACCGCCACGGTCATCCTGCTCTATCTGGCAGCTAACGTTTCCTACCTGATGGTTCTGCCGCTCAGTGGTTCGCCGGACGCTGCCGACGTGCTCGGACGAGGTATCCAGTTTGCCGCCAACGACCGGGTGGCTACGGCGGCGACCGCTGTCATGTTTGGTGATGTGGCCGCGGTCATCATGGCGGTGCTTATCATGGTTTCCACGTTTGGCTGCAACAACGGCCTGATTCTGGCCGGGGCGCGGGTCACCTACGCGATGGCCAAAGACAACCTGTTCTTCTCAAACGCCGGAAAACTGAATGCCCACGGTGTTCCGGCGGCCGCCCTCTGGGTGCAGGCGCTCTGGGCCAGTCTGCTCTGCCTGACCGGGACCTACAGCGACCTGCTGGATTATGTCGTCTTTGCCGTCCTGGTGTTTTATATCCTGACCATCAGCGGCATCTTCGTGCTTCGCCGCACACGGCCTGAAACCGAACGACCGATCAAGGCGTATGGCTATCCGATCCTGCCCGCGCTGTACATTCTGGCGGCGGTCGGAATATGTTTGGCCCTGCTCATATACAAACCTGCCTACACCTGGCCGGGCGTGGGGATTGTGCTTCTCGGTATCCCGGTATATGTGGTTTGGAATGCCCTGCGGCGGGGGAGGTAGTTAGCTTGTATGTCAGTCTTCGTAGGTCGGGTTCACGAGTCCCCGCCGAAGAGCGGGGACGAGCAACCCGACATCGTATGTACAAGATGCGAGTGTCGGGTTTTTCGGTCACTCGCTAAGCTCATGCCTCAGAAACACCGACCTACTTTGCTTGCCCTCCTGACAAGAATGTCAGGACCACAAGGGTCCTGACCTACTATCTCTATAACCACACAGCCCTGTGTACGATCCGCACATAGGTTACAAATTAGACCGGGCACATAGGTAACAGAATAGTCCGAGGACATAGGTGACATTCACCCGAAGTGGCTCGATTCAAGGATCGTTTCAGAAAACTCTATGACCCACAGCAGAGCTGTGGGCTACCAACCTATTGGCCAACTAATATAGTTTGCTTTCCACTCGCGGGCCTCATTTACTCGTGCATGCAATGGGCGTCTGTATATTTGCTCGTCTGTGTTGTCATTTGGGGCTGGTCATTCGTGGCCACCCGCGTATGCTTGCAGTATCTCCACCCGGTGGAATTGCTGGGATTGCGATTCTTGATCGGTCTCCCGGTCTTGATCGCCGTTGTTCTGGCCCGGCGAGTCAGGTTCGAGTTTACCGGCCGCGAATGGTGGGCCGTGCTGCTTGGCTCAGTGATCTTAACCCTGCATTTTCTGATTCAGATTACCGGACTCCAGTACACGTCCGCTACCAACACCGGCTGGATTATCGCGGTCAGCCCGCTGGTGATGGCGGTGCTCGCCTTCCTGATTCTCAAGGAACGTCTCGGGCGGCGCGCAATCATCGGAATTGCTGTCGCCTCCACGGGAATCCTGCTGCTGGTCTCGCGCGGGAAGTTCGCCTCGCTCGACTGGCTTAAGTCTTTCGGTGACTGGCTGATTCTCGTCTCGGCTCACACCTGGGCGCTGTATACTATTGCCATTCGCAATGTCACCCGCTCGCGGCATCCGCTGGCGGTGACGGTGGCGGTACTGGCGCCATCGGCGCTAGTCGTATGGGGCTATATGGCGGTTACGTCGGACTGGTCACGTTTCGTCAACATGCCGCCCGACGGCACCTTTGCGATTCTGTTTCTCGGGCTTTTTGGGCTGGCGGTCGGTCACTGGTTCTGGCAGGAAGGGGTGGCGCGAGTGGGAGCGGCCAGGGCCGGTATCTACCTCTATCTCGAACCGGTAGCTACAACGGTTCTCGCGGTGCCGTATCTCGGTGAGAAGTTCGGCCTGGTGACTGCGTTGGGTGGGCTTCTGGTCCTGACAGGGGTCTATGTCGCCGAGAGGCGGAACAACACCTCTCAAGTCTAACAGAAAACTGGCAGGGACTGAGTTGTTCGCCGGTTCGGGCGGTAGGGCATGACTCGTCGTGAATCCGCCCGTGACTGGATGGTGAAAACCGCCCTGGCCTATCTCGGTACACCGTACCGCTGGGGAGGCGATGACCCCTCCGGTTTCGACTGCTCCGGCCTGGTCATCGAATGTCTGCGCTCGGTCGGCCTAGCAGAGCATCAGGATCTGTCGGCTGACGAACTTTACCGCAAACTACGACTCCATGAGGTCGAAAACCCCACTAACGGCTGTCTGGTATTCTGGTTGAATTCTTCCGGCCTGGCCTACCATGTTGGGCTTTGCCTTGATCCCTGGTACCAGATATCTGCCGGCGGTGGTGACCGATCCACCATAGCTGCATCAGACGCCTGGAGTAGAAACGCTTACGTTAGAATTCGTCCGATTCCTGCTTCCAGTCCGCGCTGCAGATTCTGCGATCCCCTCGGGGCCATAATGGAATGAGCCACCCAACGGGTATTGGGTGGCTCTACAGGCATTAGGATACCTGTGGGACAGGGACTATTTATCAAGAACGCTTAACTGCTCTTGATGTTGTATTCCAGTGACCAGCCGAGTTGTCGCGTCCAGCTGTCTAACCAGTCAAGCGGTTCTTGCCAATTCAACTTCAGAGCTATAGACGTACTTTGGGGCTGATTGTTTACAAAATTACTGAAAAAAAATGAAAAAATGAGGGAATTCGGACCTTTTCGCGCTGGACGCGATACCGGACCACGCTGGGGTTCTATTCCATGGCCTTGATGGCGCGGATAACTTCGCCAGAAGACGAGACTTCCAGCAGTTCCTGCCGAAACTGCTCGTGCTGAAGCATTTGCGAGAGGGTCTTGAAGACTTTCAAGTACAAGGAATCGTCATAGGGAGGCGCCGCCATTACAAAAAACAAATGGGTCGGCTGATTGTCCAATGACTCAAAATCGTAACCCTGCTTGGAACGTGCAAATGCCAGAGTGAGATCCTTGGCCTGAAGCGACCTGATATGGGGGAGAGCCACCCCATGACCGATGCCAGTCGTAGCCTTTTTCTCGCGGTTGACAAAGTCGTTGAGTAGTTTGGTTCGATTGCCGATTCGGGCGCCGTTCTCCAGAAGCCCGACTAATTCGTTGATAATCTTGCGCTTGGCCCCCTCTCGCCATTTTTTCAAAGAGCCACCCTCAGGAAGCGGTTCAATAACCGTTTCCATTTCAAGCTTGATGGCTGCCTCGGACAAATATCGCGAGAGTTTCATAATACGTTATTATCGGCGCACTTACCTCTCTGAATGAGCGTAAATAAGTCCTTCACACCCGTAGAAGTCAAGGTCGCACACCCCCTTGCCAGTCTTAGCAGAGTTAGCCAGTCCCACTATAGTTAGCTAGTCCCACTGTAGAACAGCCGCCGTCAATCTAACAAGACAATAAATATCCCGTTTCTGTGAATCAGAAACAATTCCCTCGCTTTCTGTGGCCTGGACATTCTCAGGCGGATCGCACCCAACACTCCCTGCTTCCGGACTATAACCCAGAAACTAACATTTGCTTGCACGTTTTCTCTAAAGAGATCGTCTTGGAGATAGAAAACCGGCTATTTTTCCTGTTGTGCGGTACTGTTAGGGCAGGTATATTCACAATCTGATGAGTAGGTATAGTCATATGGAGACAGATGGGATGAAGAGAGTTTTGGTTCTATGGGTGGCCGTGTTGTTGCTGTCGTTTGTTGCCAGCCTGGTGGTTTCGTGCCGCGACGACATCGAAGTACCCTTCCCGCCATCCATTAATGGCGACTACATTGGGGTCTACCATTATGTGGAGATCTGCAACGGAGTTGATACCGTTACCGATACGACCCAGTGTATCAAATTCCGCTTCCGGAAACCCGAGTATTCGATGGATATGTGCGGAGACGTCGCTGAGTCCCTGCGGGTCTTTTGCGACGTTCTGGGAGAATACGAGTTGGGCAATGGGGTCAGCATGAATATTCTTGACTCCAACTACACTCGCGGTGTCTGCACTCAATATTGGGGCACGGGTGGTACTTTCGGGCTCGACCAGACCACTGACACGCTGAGACTGCTGCACGACTCGACGGACTCTGAGAGCGGTTGCCGCTATATCAAGCAGCTCAAACTTCTGCCTGATCAAAATTGATCTCGTTGTGACGGTCCCCGGCCGGCTCAGCATGAGCCGGCTTTTTTCCTTTCCAGAAACCGGTTCGATTCTCTATCGCTCCCGAGGTTCTCGATTTCCCCTGACAGTATCTGTCAGTGGTTCATGCGATATCTGACGGGAGGGGTCGGCGATCGGAGACATCCCGGCCCGACACGACCGCCGGCCGGTCCGGCGCGAAGTGTCAGGACTGCAAACCAAGGAGCAACCCGATGCTATCGAAGATTCTTTCGGCCGCGACGCTGGGCGTGGACGCGTACATGGTTGAAGTCGAAGCCGACATACAACAGCAACTGCCTAATTTCATTACCGTGGGATTGCCCGATGGTGCCGTGCGCGAATCCAAGGAACGGGTGACCGCGGCAATCAAGAACTCCGATTTCGTGTTTCCCGCGAAGAAAGTGACTATCAATCTGGCGCCGGCGGATATCAAGAAGGAAGGCTCGGCGTTTGACCTGCCGATCGCCGTGGGTATCCTCGCCGCCACGGGACAGATCTTGTGCGACCGGGTTGACGAGTATGTCCTGCTGGGTGAGTTGTCGCTCGACGGTGCCCTGAGGCCCGTGCCCGGTGTTCTGCCGATGGCCATGAGTCTGCATTCGAAGCCGCACTTGAAAGGGCTGCTGGTGCCGGCGGAAAACGCGTGCGAGGCCGCCATGGCCGACACGGTTCCGGTGTTTCCTGTCAAGTCGCTCAAACAGGCGGTGCATTTTTTTGAGGACCGGACTACGATCACCCCCCACAAAATTGACATCAAGTCAGTCTTCGACCAGGCTCGCAGGTATCCGTTCGATTTTTCCGACGTGAAAGGCCAGGAATCGGCCAAGCGGGCGCTCGAAGTAGCCACGGCCGGCGGCCATAACGTCATCATGATCGGACCGCCCGGCTCCGGCAAGACCATGCTGGCCCGGCGCTTGCCGACGATCTTACCGGATATGACTCTCGGCGAGGCGCTCGAAACGACCAAGATCCACTCGGTCGCGGGTCGACTACCGGCTGAGTCGGCGCTGGTCGCTACCAGACCGTCGCGCTCGCCGCATCACACTATCTCTTACGCCGGTCTAGTCGGCGGCGGGGCGATTCCCAAACCGGGCGAAGTATCCCTCGCGCATAACGGCGTGCTGTTTCTTGACGAACTCCCCGAGTTCAAGAAGGACATTTTGGAGATGTTGCGCCAGCCGATGGAAGACAACCAAGTGACCATTTCGCGCGCCGCCACTACTTTGACCTACCCGGCCCGATTCATGTTGGTGGCTGCTATGAATCCGTGTCCCTGCGGTTACAATGGCGACCCCGGCCATGAGTGCAAATGCACGCCGGGCGAGATTCAGAAATACATGTCGCGTATCTCCGGCCCGCTGCTGGACCGAATTGACATCCACGTGACGGTACCATCGGTGAAGTTCAAAGAGTTGACCTCGGACACACGAGGCGAGAAGTCCGAACTCGTCCGCCAACGGGTGAATTCGGCGAGGCAGCGTCAACTGGACCGTTTCAAAGGTGAGAAATCGCTCTATTCCAACGCTCAGATGGAGTCCCGCGATATCCGCCGATTCTGCCCACTCGACGACAAGTCACAATCATTACTCGCGCTCGCGATCAGACAGCAGGGTTTGTCGGCGCGGGCCTATGACCGGATTCTGAAAGTCTCACGCACGATTGCCGACTTGGACAACTCCGACGACATCCAGATGGGCCACGTAGCAGAGGGCATCCACTACCGCACTCTGGACCGGCATTTGTGGTTGTAGCGAGCGGACCGGCGGCGGGAACAGCTACATTTTCTTGACTCTGTCCTTGTCTTGTGAGTATCATTGACGCCAGCAAAGAACGCTTGAAACCGACGAGGTGTCTATGTCCCACAGACCGGAGATCACCTGGCAGGCCGTTGTAGGCGCGATCATTGTCTCGGCTATCATCTCGATGGCCTACCCGTACATCGTACTCAAGCTCGGCATGGGCCCCAACATGAGCGTGCTGGCGGCATTCATGGGAGCAATCTTCCTGTCCGTCACCGCCATAAGCACTCGGGGTAACAACGCCGTTCAGAACAACATCATTCAGTCGGCGGCGACCTCCGCTGTGTCCACTGCTTTCATGTGTGTGGTGGCGGCGGCTTTTGGCTATCTATCCATGAACGAGTCGGTGGATGTCAAGGTTACGATCAGTCCGTGGCAAATGTTCACCTGGCTGTCATGTTCCGGCGCTATCGGTGTCTTTTTCTCAGCGCTGTTTCGTCGCTACTTTATCGACGATCCGGAGATGATTTTCGCGGACGGTGTCGCGGCGGCCGAAACCATCAACGTGCTGGACAAGGGAGGCGCCTCGGGCGGTCGTCTGAAAGTGCTGGGATTTTCAGCGGTGGGGGGGATAATCGTCTCTTTCCTACGCGATGCCCTCGGCTGGCTGCCCAACCTCGGTTTCGCGATTCGTTACCGGGTCGGCATCGAGTGGAGTCTCTTGAACATCGGCACCGGCCTCCTGATTGGGTTGAACGTCGGGCTGTCCATGCTTCTCGGCACGGTCGTGGTTTGGGCGTTCGGCCCAATGGTTATGGAAAAGGCCGGGATGTTCATTATTCGCAATACCATGGCGACCCAGTACTGGGATCAGATCAACGCGCTGGTCGGTGTGACTAATTTGACTCCCGCGCAGACCGAACTGTTGCAGCAGCACGGCGGCATGATGCGCAACTACCTCGCCGGAGATCATTTCCCCATCGTATTGATGTGGTTCATGTGGCCCGCCACGGCTCTCATGATCTTCGCCGCCATGACGGCGGTGCTGCTTAAGTGGAGATCGCTTGCCTCGATGTTCCGCGAACTGCGCAAGGCCAAAGCGCCGGGTCAGGAACGGACCGATGTTTCGCTGCGAACAATTATCATCATGAGCACACTGTTCACGATTCTTCTCGCCTGGGTGCAGAGTTTCCAATTCCAAATGCCGTGGTGGCAGACCATCGCCGCCGTGGTTTGTGGTCTGCCGCTGATTCTGGTTGGCGTGCGGGTATTGGGTGAGACCAACAACGGACCGGTGTCGCTGATGGCCAACACGCTGCAGGCGATTTTCCGCGCGTTCTCGCCGCATATAGGTCACAACCTGGTGGCGGCGGGCATGTCCGGGAACATCAACTCACAGGGCGAGGGGTTGATGCAGGTGTTCAAGACTGGCAAACTGGTCGGGTCGACTCCGCGCGTTCTGACCTGGGTGCAGTTCTGGGCCGTGCCGATCGGCGCCGGTGCGGTGGCGATCATGTATCCGATTCTGATTAGTCACTATGGTCTCGGCGGCGACGGCCTCGCGGCTCCGACCGGATTGAAGCTGGCCAACATGGCGGTGCTCATGTCCAAAGGGCTGAGCGCTTTCCCACCTGGCGCGCTCATGTGGACAGTGGTAGCTGCTATCGCCGGTGTCCTGCTGGCTTTGTTGCGCGACCGGTACCGCATGCGCTGGCTGCCCAGCGCGGCGGGGTTCGGGTTCGCGCTGATTCTGCCCGGCACGCTAAATCTTCCGATCGCCCTCGGCGCCATTATCGGATGGATCTGGCAGAAATACTCACCGGAGCACTACGAGCGCAACTATGTGACGGTCGCTTCAGGGTTTATCGGCGGCGAGGCTCTGATCGCCGGCCTGCTCCTGCCGATTCTGTTCTACTTCGGGATATTCTGACAGATGGATTCGACTGAATTCGAGTGATAGTAGGTCGGGTTCACGAGTTGTTCGCGCAGCGAACGACGAGGAAACCCGACTTCGTTTGATCTTGGCGCGAGTGTCGGGTTTGCCGCCCGAATGGTCCATGCGGCAAACGCCGACCTACTCTTCATCATGACTAGCTCAGTTACCTATGTTGGCAGCTTGATCGACGACATCGTTCGGTTTCGGAGGAGGTGGCGGCTCCGCGCAGCAGGGGACTGGGCCGCGGCCGTAATAGTAGTTAGCCAGAATGAGAATATCGCTGATGGTGATTACGCCGTCGCAATTGAAGTCCGCTCGCACCAGCGGAAAGTAGCCCGTGGGTGGAGAAAAGAAGTACAGATTCTGAAGAAAAATAATGTCGTTTGTCGTCAATTTGCCGTCCAGATCGACGTCCCCACAAGGGTAGAGATTACATGAAACACCGAATGCTCCAATCAGTACTTTGCCGCTGTTGTTTCTCGGAGAACATGGAGACAAAGAGGAAATACCAAAATCGCCGTGCGCCGTGTCACAGAACTGGGGATGGGCTACGATATTAGTAGGGCTGTACAGAATTGCACTATAACCCCCGCAGTTAACCGAACAGTTGTACTGCAGGTCGCCAATACTATTGCTATCAGTGACATCTTTGAGAGCAGCGCCAACTATGATATTTCTATACACCGACATGGATCCCAAACCTTCATGCTTTATCCCCGTGTATTGGTCTGCCACTATCGTGTTATTAAGAATCTGGAGTCTGTTAGTAGTCCCCTGACATCTAATCTCGCCCCAGCTCCAATTATCATAAAGTAAGTTGTATGCAATTGTGTCATCATTGCATACGCCGTCCATCTGGATCGCACTCAATAAATATACCCCACGAATCACATTCCTCTCAATGAGTGAGCAAGAGGTACTGAACATTAGAATACCAGCAAATGTGTCTCTTCTGCTTCCTGACACAATGTTGTCACGAATTGTCGGCGACGAGCCGGCACAGCGAATACCTTCCCAACCACCTTGTATAGTAAAGCCTCTGATTTCCGTGCCTTTCGGTTCGTTCTTGACTAAGCGTATGGCTGTTTGATCACGCGAAGGACTGATAATAGTCTCGGCGGCACCTGCTTCGCTAATCAGTACGACCAATTTGCCGAGGAAGTCAATGGACTCGTTGTAGGTTCCGGGGGCAACGAGGACGGTATCCCCATCAAGCGAAGCGTTTATTGCCGCTTGGATAGTCTGATATTCAGTCGGAACGTGCCTGATTGCCGCCTGGACAGCGGATACAGAACAAGTGAGTATCAAGTAAGCAGTAAGGGCGCGCATGCGACTCCCCTTAGCAAGGAATTACCTTCTTCTCTATCTATCGAAACATACACAAAAAGCCTGTTTTGTCAAGCTTGATTCTCGATGTTTCGTTGACAAGTCTCGTAGGGTGGGTCCGTCCACGAACCCGCCATTTTCCGAAGCAACAGGCGAATTTGGCAGGTTCGAAGACGGACCTGCCCTACGTGTCGCGTTGTCATTTGACAATCCCTCTCAAAACGTTACCTTGTCCGCCGTTATGTCCGATGAAATAAAACAATCCCGGGTCGAGAAGCTGATGCTCGAGGCCGCCCGCACGTTCAACACTACCCTCGAATACGAAGAGTTGATCGAGATGGTGCTCAAGCTGGTGATGGCGGCGGTGGGTTCCGAAGCAGCCGCGATCTATCGGCACGACCCCGACCGGCGCGAACGCCGCACCCGGTTCATGTCGTGTGGCGACTGTAAGATGATCACCATTGGCCGCGAGCCGAGCGCCGGGGTGCTGGGCTGGGTCATGGATCGCATCGAGTCGGTGATAATCAACGATACCGCCATCGATCCGCGCGTCGATCACCAGATGGGCAATCTGCTCGGTGTGCCGGCGAGGTCGCTTCTGGCTCTGCCGTTAATCGGACGCGGCAAGTTGATCGGCGTGGTTGAGGCCGTCAACAAGATCAAGGGGGAGTTCACTCAGGTTGACGTTGACGTCCTGAGCGGCCTGAACAACCAGATCGCAGTAGCTATCGACAACGCCTACCTGTACCGGGAGGCTAAACGCGAGGCTCTGGAAAAAACGCTGCTCTATGAGATTGGCCAGAAGTTATCAGGCAAGCTTTCGCTTCAGGAAGTCCTCGGGGCCATTCTGGATTCTCTCAAACAAGTCGTCAAGTTTGATTCCGGCGGGGTGTTCTTGTGTGACGACCGCGGCCTTGACCTCAATGCCATCTACACCGTCGGTTACGGGGCGGAATCGCAAAAGAGCCTGCATCTGAAGTGCGACGAAGGTTTGGTCGGTGCGGCGGCGACCTCGGGTAAGGAAGTCATCGTCGACGATGTCACCACCGACTCGCGCTATGTTCAGGCCAATCCCAGCACCCTCAGTGAGATTGCGGTGCCGATCAAAGTCGATGACCGCGTAATTGGGGTCATTAACCTCGAATCGCCGGATCACAACTCCTTCGACCGGCGTCATATCTCTCTGATCAGAGCGTTTGCCTCGCAGGCCGGTATGTCGATAGAACGCGCGCGCCTGCACGAGCGCGATCTTCAGGCGAAGCAACTCGAAGCACAGTTGAATGTCGCTCGTGACACCCAGCGCACTTTTCTCCCGAAGAGCGATCCCGTGATTCCGGGTTACGACATTGCCGGACAGAACGTTCCCTCGGGTCAGGTGGGCGGCGACTACTACGACTTCATCAAGATTGTCGACAGCCATCTGGGGGTGGTCGTTGCCGACGTTTCCGGAAAGGGGATGCCCGCCGCACTCGTGATGGCGTCGTTCCGGGCATCGTTGATTGCCGAAATCAGGAACAATTATTCTATTTGCACGATTGGCCAGAAGGTCAATGCTCTGCTGTGTGAATCGCTGGAAACAGGGATGTACGTTACAGCAGTCTACGGCGTGCTCGATTTAGCTAAACATGTTTTCACGTTCTCCAATTTCGGGCACAATCCGCCCATCCTTTTGCGTCGGAACAGGAAAGTGGAACTACTTGCCGAGGGTGGAGTAGTTCTTGGGGTCAGTCGTCAAGCCACGTTCGAGGAGCGCGCGTTCAAACTTCAACCAGGCGATATGATCGTGATGTACACCGATGGTGTGACCGAAGTTTTTGACGAGGGCGGACGAGAATTCGGGAGTGCCGGCCTGATCGAAGTGGTGAAAGCCAACTCCACCAGGCGCAGCGTCGAGATTGCCGGGGCTATTCGGGAGGCCGTATCCAAACACGCCTCACTTACGCACGTTTTCGATGATCTCACCGTGGTAGTTATCAAGCGCAACGCTTAGCGATACCTCTTGCTCGATTCGGCTGTCCGCCGTATATTATAACAGAGTTGTTTGTTTCACGTCATGGGAGTTTATTATTATGAAGAAGACCCTCACTGTATTTCTCGCGCTCTTTCTAACGTGCTGGTTCGGATGTAGTAAAGATAATCCGACCGAACCGCCCGCTCCGACGATTATCACGGTC
>Ga0315278_10000150_pt1 | contig 62113 bp, 55 predicted proteins | sample YL17G06_0_MG_FD_203880 | JGI IMG/M metagenome (GOLD analysis project Ga0315278, IMG submission 203880) | Sediment microbial communities from Yellowstone Lake, YNP, Wyoming, USA - YL17G06_0 | ecosystem: Environmental > Aquatic > Freshwater > Lake > Sediment | place: USA: Wyoming | collected... | reverse complement strand
AGGTAGAGCACGGCCTGGCCGGATATCTTCACGCGGTCGCCGGCGTGCGTGCACAGGAGTTCGCCGCCCCGCGCCGAGACCTGGAGGGCTCGTAGATCCTTCTTCCCCAGCACACGACCCCAGTAGGGCGTGAGCACGCAGTGGGAAGAGCCCGTCACGGGATCCTCCGCGACGCCGAGTCGGGGCGCAAAGAACCGCGAGACGAAGTCGCTTTCATCACCTCTCGCGGTCACGATGGTGCCGCGGCAGTCGACCTTCTCCAGGGCGCCGAAGTCGGGGCGGACGCCTCGGACGGCTTCCTCGCTATCGAGGACGACCATGAGGTCCTCCGCCGATCCGAAGACCTCCGCCGACGAGACCCCCAGCGCCTCGAGCAGCCCGGCGGGAGGGACTCGGCGTTGGGCTGGTCGGGCAGGGAAGTCCATCTCAAGCAGATCTCCTCGCTTCGTCACGCTGAGCTCTCCGCTCTTCCGCGTCTGGAACCGAACGACGTCGCTCGACCAGCCGCGCTGCGTGAGGAGGACGAACCCGCTCGCGAGCGTCGCGTGGCCGCAGAGGGCCACCTCCGTGACGGGACTGTACCAACGGAGGTCGAATCCCTCGCCATTCCTGACCAGGAACGCCGTCTCCGAGAGGCTATTCTCGGCCGCGATGGCCTGGAGAAGGGAGTCGTCGGCCCAGCGGTCGAGGAGACACACGCCGGCCGGGTTCCCCGCAAAGACTCGCGAGGTGAAGGCATCGACCTGGTAGAACGGGACTCTCATCTTCTCCCCCTCGTCTTGCAGGGTCCGCCGACGGCGTCTCCGTCAGGCCACCCGCGGTCGCGCGCGCGTCCTTCGGACGACGGCACCTGTGCCTACGTTCGTCTCGTCATGGAAATCCGCGCGCACGGGAGCGCACAGGGCCCGCGAGCGGTCGCCTTTGTCTCCCAGGGCACCTCGCTCTCGCAGACGCACCCTTGGCCGGGACGTCGTCGGGTCCGCGCTACTGGGCCTCCGGCTTGGGCTCGCTCGGCCCTGTCTTTGGCCCTGTGGCCCCCAGCACGTCCCCCAGCTTCCCGGCCTTGGCGAGGCCGGTCAGGGTGGCGAAGAACGCGCTCATCGCGCCCTGGTCGCTCGAGCCGCCGGAGACCTGAACCTCCGGCACGAACGGCTGCTGGCTCCCAGCGAGGGCCTGGATCGCGTTGACGAGGGTCGTCCCCTCTCTTCCGAGGGCCTCGATCTGCTTCAGGTACCCGTCCGCCTTGGCCAGGGCGACGGCGCGCACCTCGGCGCCCTTCGCCGTCCCGACCTTCTCCAGGTACGTCGCCTCTCCGTCGGCCTCCTTCTTCCGGGCCGCGGCCGTGTTCTCGGCGATCTGGATCCCGACGCTCGATCGCGCCAGAGCCGCCTGTTGGTCGGCGAGCCCGCGCTGCTTCTCCGTATCGATGCGGGCGGTCTCCGCGGCCTGCTGCTTCTGGAGCGTGAGGATCTGCTGGTTTGCGATCTCGCGCTCGGTCAGGACTCTGGTCAGCTCCTCGGGCAGGACGACGTCCTGGATGAAGACGCCGCGGGTGTCGACGTTGTAGACCTCGAGCTGCTTCCTGATGTGCTGGAACGCCTCTTCCTGGACGCGTTGGCGGTTCTCGATGAACTGGATCGCGGGCATGCTCTGGAGCTTGTCGCGGAAGTGGTTCCCGACCGCCGCCTGCAGGACCTCGTTCACTAGGTTCTGCATCGTCCCTACGGCGGAGATGACGCGCGAGGCCATGGTGTCCGGGATGTGGATCTGCACTTGGAGATCGATCTTGAACACGAAACCCTCGCGGCTCTTGGCCACGATCTGGCTCAGGCGCCGGTCGAGCTTGTGCGCCTCGGAGACCTGCGTTGCCCAGTTCAAGGTGAGGATGGAGGTGGGAACGATCTCGGCGTCGTAGCAGCGCGGGTTGATCGCGTACTTGCCCGTCCGCAGCGTCTCCTGCCAGATGCCGCGGTGGCCGGGCCGCACGAGCGTCCCGAACCGGAACGACTCGCCGGAGGTGTCCTTCGGGACGAGTCCCAGGTACGACTTCACGACCGCCACCTGCCCCTGCTCGACGACAAGCATCGGGACGATCTCCACCTCCACAAGGTAGGGGTTCAGGTTGAACGTCCCGTAGAGGAGCGGGTCGTGCTGAAGACCGATCCGGCCCCCCGCGTCGAGAAACGCCTGGAAGTCCTGGTAGTTGTCGTGGAGCTTGGCCTTGCTGTCGAGGATCAGGTCGGCGAGCTCGGCGTCCGTGGCGCCGGCCTCTTCCTTCTTGCGGATGTCCTCGAACCCACCGATGCGGCAGGCGATGTCGCCCGGATCAAGGGGCGGGCCCTCGTGGACGCGGACGATGCCGATGACGTCGATCAGCCGGGACCTGGGCCTCGCCGTATCCTCGCCCACCGAGGAGGTTCCCAGGTCCGCTGCCACCTTGACGGTCTCCTTTCCAACTGACGCGCCACGCTGGCGAGGGTCCTCGTCGGAGGCGAAGATGTTGCGACGCTCTACGTCCTGGATCAGGTCGTCGTGCACATGGAGCGCGCCCACCTCCTGTTGCACTGAACCGACGACCACCTTGGGCCGGATGACGACCTGCTTGAAGCTCGAGGAAGGGAGGGCCTTCGCCTGTTCGAGCGCCTCCTTCGAGATGGGGACGCCGTACATTGCGCTCGCCGTTCGCACGAGGAACGCCGCCGGATGAATGGCGGCGACCGTCCCGGGGCGGAGCACCGGGCGCTGCGGCCCCTTCTGTCCACCGTTCTCGACGAAGGATCGGACGTCCGAGAAGTCCCCAAAGCTGGGCTTGTAGATCCCCGACTTCTGGCCTTCCTTCAGGCTCACCCCGACCTGGGAGATGACCGCGCCGATCTCTCCCGCCGGCACCTGAACCATCGGGTGGCGGGTCACCTTGAAGACCGGCCAGAACTTGAACCAAAGACCCGCTCGCAGGAGGTCGGCCTGATACCCCGCCTCCCGGTGGAAGGCGATCGGGTTGTCCCCTTTGAGCCTCTTGAAGCTGACCCGCTTCAGGACGAGGCCCACCTCCGTCGGCCCGATGCTCCGGATCGACTTGAGGAGCACCAACAGCAATAAGGCCCCGCCCAGCGAGGCAACTAGGATTATCAGCGAGGACTCCATGACCTACCTCCTGCGTGGCTCGGCGCGGGCAAGCTCTCTCGTTGACTCTGGCTGCGCCCTTTCCGAGTGCCCTCTCTCGAGCCGCGTGCCGCGCATCGTAACGTGCATCACAGTCTGGGGCAAGGAGAGAGACCTTCCTTTGCGGAACTGTGTCCCCTGGGCGGATCTGGGGCCAGGGCCTCGTGGGGTTACCTGCGGGGGGCTACCACTGTTCTTCGCTGGGATGATGGGTAGACCTCCGTCCGGTAGACTGGCTCCCTGACGGGGGTGTGGCTCTTTGGGTCCGCAGGCTCCTCGGAGACACTGCCCGGCTCTGAATTGCCGCCCCCATCATCTCTGCCATCCAGGGTGTCCTTCGGGATGGTGCGAACCTTCAGGGCCCGTCGCTCAGCCACGTAGAGCGGACCTCTGGATGCCCCTGGAAAGGCAGGCGCGGGATCGCCCGATCCCGATCCTCTCCCGTCAGCTTCACCGGCGGGCTTGCGGGGGCCGCGCCTATCCCCAGAAGATGCACGTGGGATCGTCGTCAACTTCATGAAGCAAGTCGGCGAGATCGGGAGTCGTGTCGACCTCGTCGTACCAGTGCCACCGCCCGTTTCGATCCCGCCAGTAGAGCGTCCAGAGAAGGGTCTTTGGATCGAGCCGGAACTGCGCCACCGCGAACTCGGTCCACACGCCCGGCTCGAGGAGCGCCGGACGGCGCTCGAAGAGCGTCACCGAGTTCCCTCGAAAGCGGTACCCAAGCTGAATCTGATCGCGAACCCGGCACGGGATTCGCCTCTCACAGTAGAGAGCGAGCTTCCACTCCACCTTCTCTCGAACATCTTCGGGAAGAGCCATCCACGACTCCGGAGCCTTCGTCAGCTCGAACCGAGAGTGCTCATCTTGTCTCTATCCGGTCACGCCGGAGGCCGGTCCCAGGGAAGCCCAACGGATGGCAGGGCCGGCGCTTCGCTTGGTTCAGGTGCGCTCCGGTCCCTCACCGAATCAGGCGAAGACCAGCCGACCCTTGGGCTCTGGGATCGGACGGCCGAGTTCCCTCGCCGTCTCGATCCACTCCTGGATCACCGCCTCCACGTTTGCCAGAGCCTTTTGGTGGGTCTCCCCGTCTGCGGCACACCCGGGGAGCTCCGGGACTTCCGCGATGAAGCCCTGGTCTTCATCGCTCCAGTAGATGATCACCTCGTACCTGAACATCGACCTCTCCTCCCAACTTGTACTTCAGTAGGACACCGCGCACCTGCTTGACCTGGTATGCCTTCGCTCGCCCGGCCTTCGGCTGCAGGTTGAGGATCTCCTCAACCCCTTCCCTCGCGAAGATGTGGTGGCTACCGCGAATGCGCTCCTTGAACCCCGACCGAAGCAGCACGTGCCGCATCTCCTCGAAGTTGACGTCGGCGTCAGAGACACCGCGCAGGATGCGCTCAAGAACCTTCCTGTGTTCCATGGCATCTTCCGTCCGGCAGCCAATCTCCCGAGCCGTCCCGATCGTAGTCTGCAAAGCCGTTTCGGTCAACCTCAGCCACTCCCGACACCCAGTGCCGGGGCAGAGACGTGGGGAATCCAGGATTCGGGAGACATCTCGCCAATCGCCTGCGCGAGATCCGTCACTCGGAAACCTACTGCGAACCCCGCCGCAGAGTCAGCTTCCTGGTTCGGGGCGTCTTGCCCGCGGTGAGTCAGCTTCGCGTCGGACGAGGCGCAGTGAATGCCCAGCCCTACGTCAGGTGCCGACCAGTCTGCCGCCGAACGCGACTCGACCGGCGCCGTCGGGCTCATACAGGATGTGAACGTTCTCTGGCGGTCGCTTGAGGATTGGCGCGATGGCGCGCGTCAGTCGCTCGGCCTCTGAGGCCCTCTCACCCAGGCTGCCGCACCGGGCCTTGACCACAGAGACGAAGACCGGGAACACGCCGTCCGGTGGTCCACCCGCGTCCTCGGCGTAGCCGGTACGGAGGAGCGTCCGCATGCGGACCCAGGTGCTCCCCGGCGGAGTCCCGAACACCGACGCGGCGGCCTCCGCGATGCGCGCCGCGGCACGCGGGTCGAGGACCTCGCCGTCTCTCTGCACGACCTCGACTTCCAGGATCGGCATGCTCGACCTCTCTACTGGGAATCGGGGCGCCTGCTATCTGTGAGCGACCGGGCCCGGAAGGCGGCCGCGGGGCGTCCTTCTCAGGCCAGGGACCCGAGGAGCTTCGCCAACCGATCGACGACCTGCGCGATCCTCTCGTCGCGGCGCGACCCCATCCAGTTGACGACCCCCGATCCGGAGACCGTCGCGCCCTTGGATTCGCAGAGCCTTCGCATCTGGCGGACGGCGTGATTCCCTCCCAGCCACGCATAGGGAAAGCCCTGGGTGACGAGGCAGGCGACCTTCTTGTCCTTGAGCGACGAGATTCGCTCGAGGTAGTTCCTCATCACCGGCGACAAGGAAAACGCCTCCACGGCCGCGCCGAACACCAGCACGTCGTGCGGCTCGACGTGGGGTGGCGCTTCGAGCTTGAAGTCCCTCGTTCCAGAGTTGCGCCCCCCGGCCACCTTGACCTCTTCCAGGGTCGCCGAAAGCCCAGCCGCGGAGAGGCGCTCCTTGAGCTTCGTCGCGACGGAAAGCGTGTTCCCGGTCTGCGAGTAGACGATGATCCCGATCTTCATCCTCGACCTCCCTGTGCTTCTGAGAGTGACCCACTACTCTACTGGATTGCCGGAGACATGGGAATCCTTCGATCGGGATGGCTCGCGATGCCGGGAATACGGGGCCACGCGTTCTGCACGGGCTCAGTCCAGGGCCGCAATCACGGCAGCCAGGAGCTCGATAGGGTCGAAGATCCGCAGAGATGCGCTCGAGAAGTCCTTGCCGTTCCGCGTGACGATCGCGGCGGCTCCGAATGCTCGACCTGCCTCGTGCAAAACGGCATCTTCGAAGTCGGAGAAGTCGAGGTCCATCGCACGCGCGAGGACGTTCCGGTCAACAGGAGCGACTTCGAACAACGTCATGAGCTCCCGCAGGTGCTTCTGTGCCTTCTTGCGCCCGACCGCATCGGTCGCGATGTAGTGGACCGTAGTGACGGTTGTGGCAGAGATCACTCCCTCGAGCTTTCCGCTATCTACAAGGGCGAAGAGCTGAGCGGCGACGTTGGCGTGAGGTTCCCTGGCCAGAAGGACATCGAGAACCACGTTCGTGTCGAAGAGCACCTTCATCGATGCTTCGCCTCGAGGTGGCGACGGTAGTCCTGCTCGCTGGCCGAGGAACCAGCCAGGGCGCCGAACAAGGAGCGGACCCGGGGGGAGAGTCCGGTGCCGGCCCCCCCCTCACTGGCTTCGATCAAGGCGAAGTAGTCGGCGACAAGCCGTGAGAGCGACTTGCCGGACTTGCTCGAGTAGCGTTTCGCGCTCCGGATGAGGTCATCTTCGAGACGCAACGTCAGCTTACTGTTCAAGGTCGACCCTCCTGCCGTACAAACCAGATCACGATTGTACGTCATCGGAAGGCGAAGGTCAACCAAGGGCAGGGCCACTCTGGGATCGCGTTGAGGGAACCATCATGGACAGGTCTTGTGTCGTGCGGACGGAGTCGAGTGAAGCCCCATGCACCCGGGACACGTGCCCGATCCCGCGGTTCGGGGATGCAGCCGCCGCTCAGCCGAGGTCCGGCAGCTCGAGCGTCGCCGCCTCCTCGATCAACTCCGCGATCTGTGGTCGCCGGGCCTCCTCGACGGAGCAAATCGGCACGTAGCGCTTGGAGAGCCGGTCTCCGCGCAGGAGCTGGCGGGGGTCGTCCAGGCGGACTCCGTGGATGAACTCGAGCCTCACCTCGCCGCGCACAACATTGATCTGACAGACGGCGCCCTTCACCCGGCCGCCGACCCACGGCCGGTGGTAGGAGAGGGTGCCCCACAAGAGCGACTCCTCGGCGTCGGGTGCGGCCCGGCGCACGACCTCACGAAGCGCGGCCGCCACCTCCCGGGCTTCGGGAGGAACGGTCTCAAGAAACGCCCGAAGCTCATGCCCGCTCACTCATCACGCTCCGCTCAAACGGGAGGCCTCCCAATCGGCCTTGGAGAGCGCGTACTTCACGCCGCGACGCTCTTCCTCGCTTGAGCTTGGCGCTTCGCACTCCTCGCAGGTGAATTCCCCGTCGAGCGTCATCCCCAGCGCCTCCATCACCCGCCGCGACCGGAGGTTCGCCGCGAGCGTGTCGGCGACCACCTTCCTTGCGCCGAGCTGCGTGAACCCTCTCTCGATGAGTGCCCGAGAGCCTTCGGTGGCGAATCCCTTGCCCCACGCGGATCGCTTGAGCCGATAGCCCAGTTCGATCTCTTCGGAGCCCTCGCAAGAGGGATGGAAGTGGAACCAGCCGAGGAACTTCCCCGTCGCTCGGTCGATCGCGGCCCAGAAGCCGTAGTCGGAGTACCTCTCGTAGTAGCGGAGGTATCGCGGCAGCTCGTGGGCGACGATTTCCTCGCGGGTGTGCGGAACCCCGCCGGTGAGGTAGCGCATCACCTCGGGGTCGGAATCAAGATCAAATAGGCTGTCAGCGTCGTCCTCGGTCAGCCGCCGCAGAACGAGCCTCGCGGTCTCAACATACGTGCCGGGCAGACGAGAATGCGCGCTCATGGGTCATACCCCCCTGCCGAGAGCACGCCTTGCCGCTCCGCCTGCTCGGCTTCCCAGGCGGCCATGCCGATCGCCCGCACGCGCGCGCGGTGGCCGGCCATCGTGGGATCGCCGCGGTCGAGGAGTCGGTCCGCCGTCCTGGTCTCGTTCAGCTGGACAAGGAAAAGACCGCCGCCCATTCGGATCTCGATCGCGCGCCCCGCTGTCACGCTCCACCTCTCTTGGCCCCGTGTCCCAACCCACAGCGGCTATCAGTTCCCGGCGCGATCGCCCAGCCGCTTGCGCAAGAGCAGGAAGCCGAGGTCGACGAGCCTCCCCTCAACTTGGAAGCCCAGGCGCTCGTAGAGCGACCTCGCTTTCTCGTTTGTCTCCTCGACCCCGAGTTCGATCGCGTCGACTTGGGTCTCGAACTCCCTTTCCAGCGCCCGGATCGCGGCGGCGGCCACGCCCTTGCCGCGGTGCGGCGGGAAGACGTAGATCGCGTGGAGGTGGAGTTCCTTCCCCCGCCGTTCGATCCAGTAGTAGCCCACGACGGAGCCGTCCTTGTGGATCGCCCGTACCTCCCCGCGCGTGCGGTAGAGCGCTTCGAACTCCGGCCAGGAAAGGCCAGTTGGGCCCTGAAGCGATTCGAAGTCCGCGCCGAGGTGCCCGCGAATGAGGCGCAGCAGCTCGTCGCGCTCGTCCGGCGTCGCCGCTCTGGTTTCGATCATGCCTTGCACACATCCGCTCTCCCGCCGTCCCGATGTGGTCCAGCCTCCCTGTCGGTTCCCAGTCTGGGATGCCATGCCGCACTCACACGGGATGCAATCCAGGTCAGACCAGCGTTTGAGCGGCAGCCGTTGGGTGGCACTCGGCAGTGCCAAAATGAGCTTAGGTTAGGTCTTTTCCTACTTTCCCTTCAGCTTCATGGCCTCGCCGCAACAGGTGAAGGCGCAGGGACCACAGGTCCCTTCGTCCTCGCTCCCGCACTCCTCACACTCCTTGACGACCCTGATCTCGAGGCTGCACCCCTTGCAGACGTAGACCTGTCCAAGCTTCATGTCAGAACACCCTGGCATTTCTCCTCTCCTTTCGCGTCACGTGAGGATCCGAATGTAACGTCCATCACCGAACGCTGTCCATTCTAGCGGCGAGAGGAACCTGCGCCAAGGCAGCGCGTTCGAAGGCGAGGAGGGATGTGAGCGGTCACTTGGCCAGGTGGAGGATGCCGTGGACTCCCGCGAGAACGAGCCCCATGCGCACGGCGGTGCCCAGGCCCGCGGCGATGGAGAACAGGACGGGGCGGTTCCCGACCAGGGCGAAGAGGTAAAGGGAGATCGTGTCCGGGAATCCCGGAATGGAGAGGAGGAGGAACACGGCCCAGAACCCAAAGCGCCGGACGAACCGCTCGCTCCACTCAAGGATCCGCGCAATCCAAGCGTAGCGTGCGGCCAGCCGTTGGAAGCGGTCCGTTGACTTCACCCGGTCGCCCAAGAAGAACACGATGTACGAGCCGAGCGTCTTCCCTGCTACGGCAAAGAGGAAGAGCCACCCCAGAGGGATCCACTTGTAGGTCAGGACGGGGAGTTCGCTCGGTGTCGGAAGGATGACCGCCGCGCCGATCTCGTAGAGAAAGATGACCAGGAGTGCCCCGAGCGTCTGCACGCTGGGACTCTACCGGCGCCACGCTCAGAGAGCAAGGACCCCAGGCCCGGCCTACTGCGATGCCGCCGGGTTGGGGATGATGCGATCGGCCCACAGGGACTCGACGTCGTAGAACTCCCTTGCCTCGCGAAGGAAGACGTGAACGACGATGTCGCCATAGTCGAGGACTGCCCAGCGCCGCTCCGACAGTCCCTCGCGGCTCCCCGGCTTCAGCGGAAGCTTCTCCAGGAGGTTCGTCACGATCGCCTTCACCTGGGCAGAGGAGTCGCCGTGGGTGATCACGAAGTAGCTCGTAGGGACGGAGACATCGCGCAGATCGATGATCACCGGCCGGCCACCCTTCTTCTCCTCAATGGCATCGAGCGTCTGGCGCAGCAGGAGGACCTCATCCATCCTTGGCCTCGAATCCGATCCCCGCCACGAGGATCAGGTCGGTCCCTGCCGGCACGAGCGACTTGAGCGCAGAGTAGTGGGGTTCAAACTCGCTCATAGCCACAACCGCGACGTTTGTACCCGGCGGGAGCGCGTCCTCTAGCATCTTCGCCTTGGCCGGATCCCCGGTGAGGTTGCAGATGTAGGTCTTGTCGTACTTGAACGAGTCGGCGTTCGCGTACTTAGAAACCTTGAAGTTGCGTTCCTTCAGGTAATTCGCGGTGTTGGTCGCCACTTGCTTGCCGCCGTTCCCGTTGAACACGGCGACCGTGATCTGCTCGGGACCAAGAACACTGATCCCTCTGAGCACGCGCGCCACCAGCCGCTCCGTCTCCACCAGCTGCAGCTCAAGGTAGCTCACCTGGTCGACAAGCACGGGAGTCGTCGGGAGCGTCGCCATCTCCAGCCGGCCCAGGTCAATGCCCTGTAGGATGCGTCCCAGATCGTAGAGGTCGACGAGCGAGAGATTCGTCTTGACGAACGGCTGTACCCCTTTGATGAGCCTGCGCACGCCGGCTGCATCCCTGTTCTGGAGGCCTTTCTTCAGGATCGCGGAGATGAAGTTCTGCTGGCGCTTGATCCGGCCGACGTCGCCTGCGGCGTCGCTACGGTAGCGCACGTAGTCCAGGGCTGTCTTGCCATTCATGGTCTGAGTTCCCGCCTGAAGGTTGATGTGCAGCGGCGGCGTAGCACGCTCGTCGCTGTACACCATCCGCTCGTCCACGGTGATCGTCACGCCGCCGATCGCGTCGATCACCTGCTTGAACCCCTCGTAGTCGATCGCAACGTAGAACGGGATCTTCACGCCGAGGATCTCGGAGGCCGTCTTGCACGTGAGCTCGGCGCCACCGAGGGTGTACGCCGCGTTGAGCTTGTGGAACTGGCCGTCTGAAAACTTAACACGCAGGTCACGCGGCAACGAGAGAAGGGCGGCGCTCTTGCCAGCGGCGACGCTCACCACCATGATCGTGTCGCTCCGGCTGGAGGTCCCGGCGCTGTCCACGCCAAGCAGGAGGATGTTGGCCCGTCCACCGTGGGCGGTCACCCTGCTCAAGTGACGCTGAGTGATGAGATAGACGCCAACGAAGACCGCGGCTGCCAAAACGACCAGGGCGAGGCCGATCAGGATCGGCCTGCGAGCTCCTCCTCTTCTTCTTCGCCTCCTCATCTCAACCCCCCTCACGCTCGACGCTAGCACAAGGGAACGGGAATGTCAAACAAATCGGCCGCTGACCGGCGATTGCGCTTGACGGTGGGTTGACCCACCCTCCGGCCGGCGTATCCTTGTGGCGTGACCCAGGGTGGAGTGGACCCATACGTTGAGCTAGCTAGAGACACGATCGAAGCCTACGTGCGCGATCGCCGGACGATCGTTCCCCCCACACCCCTCCCGCCGGAGCTCGTGGGACGCGCGGGCGTCTTCGTTTCCCTGAAGAAGAATGGGGTTCTGCGCGGCTGCATCGGTACGTTCCTCCCCACACAGGAGAACGTGGCCCGCGAGATCATCGAGAACGCCAAGAAAGCGGCGACAAGCGATCCGCGGTTTCCGCCGGTCAAGCCCGGGGAGCTCGCAACCCTCGACGTCTCGGTCGACGTCCTCTCGAACCCGGTTCCCTGCACCGAGGAGGAACTTGATCCCAAGCAGTACGGGGTGATCGTGGAGAAGGGTTGGCGCTGCGGCTTGCTTCTCCCCGACCTTGAGGGTGTGGACACCACTCTAGAGCAGGTTGCGATCGCGCGCGCCAAGGCCGGGATCGGCCCAGAGGAGGCCGTCCGCCTCCATCGATTCACCGTGGAACGCCATACCTAGATGGCACAGGTGGCTCCCCGTCCCCGTGTGGCGATCCTCACTTTCGGCTGCCGGGTGAACCAGTACGAGACGCAGACGATGCGCGAGCAGCTGGCGGTCGACTTCGCGCTCGACACAGACGAGGCCGACGTCTACCTCGTCAACGCGTGCACCGTGACTGCGCTTGCCGAGAGGAAGGCGCGGCAAGCCATCCGTCGCCTGCGGAGGGAGCATCCTAACGCGAAGGTGATCCTGGTCGGCTGCCTGGCCGATGCGGTAGCCCAGGGACTGACGCAGATCGATCAGGTCGACCTCCTAGGCGGAAACGCGTGGAAGGGACGAGCCGCTGACCTGGTTGCCCGCGCGCTGGCCGGAGAGCGCGGCACCCTTGAGACGATCGGACCCCCGACGCTCGAAGAGGAGCACCCAACGCGAGATCCAAAGCGCGTGCGCGCCTTTCTGAAAGTCCAAGATGGCTGCGACCTTCGCTGCACCTTCTGTCGCACCTGGCAAGTGCGCGGCCCCTCACGCTCCAAGTCGATCCAAGCGGCATCCCGTGAGGCGGGAAACCTCGTCGCAGCCGGGTACCCGGAAATCGTTCTGTGCGGCATCAATCTCGCCACATACGACGCTTGCGACGGAGGGCTCCCCGCCCTGGTGCGTGAGCTCCTGACGATCGAGGGACTCCAACGGTTGCGCCTGGGATCGATCAACGTCTCTCTAGTCACCGCGGACCTGGCGGCCGCGTTCGCGAGCGATCCTCGCGCCTGCCCTCACTTTCACGTTCCCCTCCAAAGTGGGGACGATCGCGTGCTCCGCCTGATGGCCCGCGGCTACACGGTCTCCTCCTACCGTGAGTGCCTTGATGTGGTCCGGCGGGTCCTCCCCGGCGCCACGTTCGGCGCCGACGTGATCGTCGGCTTCCCCGGCGAGGATGAGGCGGCGTTCGAGCGGACGTGCGCCCTGGTGGAGGAAGTGGGATTTGCGAATCTCCACGTCTTTCGCTACTCTCCTCGGAAAGGGACCGCGGCCGTGGCGCTCCCTTGCTCCGTGCCGGAGGAGGCGAAGCGCGAGCGGGCGGGCCGTCTGGAGGGGCTGGCTGCCAAGGTACAGGAACGCGCCTACCGCAAGTTCGTCGGAACAAACGAGAGCGTCCTCGTTGAGGAACGCAGACAGTCCCGCTGGCGCGGCTACACGCGCCACTACCTGGACGTCCACTTCGCATCAGAGAACCCCGTCGCGCCGGGCACAGAAGTGCCGGTCTATCTCACGGGAACCAAGGATCGCCACCTGGAAGGGGTGAGTGCCCATCGAACAGGAAGCATCTGAGATCACGCTCCGCGACAACGCGCAGTCGACGGCCCTCCTCGGCGAGTACAACCGCAACCTGCGGGAGATCGAGAAGGCCTTCACCGCACGCATCATCGCGCGCGGAGAGACGATCAAAATCGAAGGGACCCGCGAGGAGGTGGAGCAGGTTCGGTCGCTCTTCGAGAAGCTCCTGAACCTGATCGAGACGCGCCACGTCCCCACCCTCGCCGACGTGCGTTACCTGATCGCCCAGGTGAGGGATGGGCAGAAGGTGGACGGCGTCCTCTCCGACGTGGTGCGAGTCACCCACTGGGGAGAGGAGATCCGCACCAAGACGCTCGGCCAGCAACGCTACGTGAACGCCATCCGGGCAAACGACATCGTGTTCTCCATTGGCCCGGCAGGCACGGGAAAGACGTACCTCGCCGTGGCGCTGGCGATCGACCACCTGAAGAAAGAGAAGGTGAAACGGATCATCCTCACCCGCCCCGCCGTGGAAGCCGGCGAGGAACTGGGGTTCCTGCCCGGCGACATCCAGGCCAAGGTCAGCCCGTACTTGCGCCCTCTGTACGACGCGATCTATGACATGATGCCGGCCGCGGAGTTCGAGAAGCTTCTCGAACACGGCCGGATCGAGATGGCTCCGCTTGCCTTCATGCGCGGACGAACCCTCAATTCCAGTTTCGTCATCCTCGATGAGGCGCAGAACACCACCTCGATCCAGATGAAGATGTTCCTGACTCGCTTGGGGTTCAACTCCAAGGCCGTGATCACGGGCGATGTCACTCAGGTCGACCTGGCCGACGGCCTGTCCGGCCTCCTCGCCGTTCGGGACATCCTGGACGGCATCGAAGGGATCGGGTTTGTCAACCTGGACAAGACCGACGTTGTCCGTCACCCGCTCGTGGCGCGGATCATCGATGCCTACGAGCGCAAGGAACGCCGGAAGAACGGGCCAAGCATCCAGTCACCCGCGTCGTAGTAGCCCCCTCGCCTCACCATCCAGCCCCGCGCGCTCTTGGATTGGGCAAAGGCTCTAGATGTGCTATGCTGAGAGCGGCCCCAGGCCGCGAGTCGGTCCTGGCGGAAGCCGCACGGGCGGAGAAGGAGGAGAGCATGGGAAAGTGGGCCCTGGGAGCGGTCTTCATCCTCGTAGGGCTTTCCCTCTCTCAGGCCGCCCTGGCCCAGGAGCGCCGCGTGGCGATCAACGAGATCGCCTGGGGAGGGGCGGTGGCCGATCCGTTGGGCGAATGGCTCGAGCTGTACAACACGACGGATCAGGACATCTCCCTCGAACGGTGGAAGCTCGCCTCCTCAGACGGCGGAGTGGAGATCCTCCTATCCGGGAGGATCACCGCGTTTGGCTTCTTCCTGTTGGCGCGAAGCGGCGGGACCGGGCAAGGAAGCCTCTACCCTGACCTTGACTACCGCGGGGCGTTGACCGACGCCGGCGAGACCCTATGGCTCCTCGACCGCGACGGAAGAGTCGTGGACACGGCGAATCGGGAGGGTGACCGCTGGCCAGCCGGCACGAACGAGTGGGGCAATCCTCCGTGTTGCAGCATGGAGCGGATCGACCCGACCAGCCCGGATGCCCCATCGAACTGGGCGACGCACGGCCAAGGGAGCGCGCAAACCGGGGGCACGGAAGGGGTGTGCGGGTCCCCCGGAAGGGCAAACTCTGTGTACAACCTCATCCCTCGCGTCGGGTTCTCCTTCTCTCCCGATCCGGCCCATCCGGGCGAGACGATCCTGTTCGACGCCACGGCGTCCATCGATCCTAACGGCACCATCCGCTCCTTCCAGTGGGACTTTGGCGACGGAACGGCCGCGGCCGGCCAAGCTGTCGGCCACAGCTTTGACGAGGCCCGCGTCTACACCGTGACCCTCACCACATCGGATGACCAGAACGCCTTTTCCAGCCTCACTCGGCCGGTGCGGGTCGTCTCCGATCAGCCTCTGCTTGTCGACTTCAGCGTGCGCACAGCATCTCCTGGCCGAATCCCGCGAAGCCTGGATCGCCTGGAGTTCATCGATGCGTCGTACGATCCGGACGACGACCTTGCGGCATGGCTCTGGAGCTTCGGTGATGGCACGACCGCCGTGGGCGAGAAGGCCATCCACACCTACGCCCACTCTGGCACCTACACGGCAACCCTCGAGGTTAAAGGCCAGGACGGAGCGACCGCCGCGCAGTCCCAACGCATCCGCATCGAGCCCCCCCTCCCCGTGGCGAGGATCGGTTACTTCCCCGCGACCCCAAGCGAGCAGACGGACATCACCTTTGACGGAGGCCAGTCCTTCGCTCCCGAGGGGGCGATCGTGCGCTACGAGTGGGATTTCGACGCGGATGGGCTGATCGACATCACCACAACCCAGACCGGTTCGAACCACGTCTTCGCTGAGGGCGGCAGCCACGCAGTCTCACTCTACGTCGTGGACGACGCCGGCGACGCCTCACTTGTGGCCACCGAGACCCTGTACATCAACCGGCGGCCCGCCGCGGCGTTCCAGGTCTCGAATCTCTTCCCCATCGAGCTTGAATCTGTTCTGTTCACCGACCAGTCGGGAGACCCAGAGGGTCCCATCATCCAATGGCTGTGGGACTTCGGGGATGGGACCGCTTCTTCCTCCCCTTCGCAGACCCACGCCTACACCGAGGCTGGCCTGTACAAGGTCGTCCTCAAGGTCACCGACGCGGCCGGGGCCGACGGGCAGGCAACGGCCGAGATCACCGTACAGAACCTGCCGCCACAGGCCTCTCTCTCCGCGAACGGCAACCTGGACTACTTAGCGGTGCTCACTGGGGAAAGCGTGATGTTCGACGCATCTCCTTCACGGGACGCGAGTCCAAAAGGGCGCATCGTGCGCTACGACTTCGATCTTGCGGGAGACGGAACGTACGGCCATAGCACCACGAACCCCAGCGTGACCTACAGCTATACGGACGAAGGGACGTACGCGGTGCGCGTCCGAGTGACCGACGAAGACGGAGCTAGCGCCGTGTCGGCCCCCCTGACCGTCACGGTCGCCAATCGTCCCCCCACGGGGACGTTCGCCTGGAAGCCCTCGCCGCCAGCGGATGGGATCGACGTCACGTTCCTCCCCATCGCCACGGACGTCGACGGGACGATCGTCCAGTGGTCGTGGAGCTTCGGCGATGGCACGGGAGCGACGGTTGAGAGCCCCGTCCATCGCTTCCAGACTCACGGAGTCTACGAGGTGACGCTGGTCCTCATCGACGAAGACGGATCCTCTGGCAGCGTGACACAGCAGGTGTCGGTAGAGAACGCTCCGCCGGTCGCCGCGTTCGACCTCGTTCCGTCCGCGCCACGGGTTGGAGACGTCGTGTCCTTCACGGACCGCTCGTATGATCCCAGTCCGACTGGCCAGATCGTGCACGTCGCCTGGAGCTTCGGCGATGGAACGACCTGCCCGGGTCAGGAGGCAAGCTGCGGCGGCGGGCCCGGAGTCTCGCACGCCTATTCGGCGGCAGGGACGTACACGATCGAGCTCGTCGTGATCGACAACCTGGGTGCCCTGACTCACGTCACCCGCGCGCTCGTCGTGGCGCCCTAGCGAGGTTTCGCCCCGGCAAGTCCCTAGGCGGCCAGACGGTAGCCGAACCCACGCACCGTCAGGAGAAGCTTGGGATGGGCCGGGTCCTCCTCCAGCTTCTTTCGCAGGAGAGAGGTGTACTTCTGAACGTCCGGCGCTCCGGCATAAGGGTTCCTCTCCTTCGGCCACACCTTCTCCAGGATCTCCTCCGTCGAGAAGACACGTCCCGGCTCTGAGGCCAAGAGGCAAAGCAAGGTGTACTCCGTCGGGGAGAGGAACACCGGTCTCCCCCTCACACGCACTTCCTTGTGGATGTCGTCGATCTCGACCTGTGGCGCTTCGGGGGTCGGTGGCTTCCGGCGAAGCACGGCCTCGATGCGGGCGCGCACCTCGTCAAGGGCGAATGGCTTGGAAATGTAGTCGTCGGCTCCCTGCGAGAGGCCGCGCACCTTGTCCTCGACGCGGCCTAATGCGGTCAGGAGAATCACCGGCCGGTCGCTCGTCTTGCGGATCTGTGCCAGCACCTGCCAGCCGTCCATGTCGGGCAGCAAGATGTCGAGCAAGACAAGATCCGGGTTGTCTCTGGCGAAGCGCACCAGCGCCTCCTGTCCGGTCGACGCCGTACTGGTGCCATATCCCTGGTCAGACAGGTAACAGCGCAGGATATCCGCGATGTCCGGTTCGTCCTCACAGATCAGGATGCGCCCGCTTCGACTCATGCCCCTCACCTTACACATGGTGACACAGATCGGCCCATCCCTCAAGAGGACCCGCCAGCCTGGGGAGGTTGCGCCAGTGGCACGGCGAACACCATCGTGCTCCCTTGCCCCTCGCCCGGGCTCGTCATCCACACCGATCCTCCCCAACCTCCGACCAGACGCTTCACAATGCTCAAGCCGAGACCTGTCCCGTCCTTCTTCATGCGCTTCGCCGCCGCGGTCCGGTAGAACTCATCGAAGACCCGATCCCGTTCCTCCGGCGAGAATCCAATGCCGTTGTCCGTGATCTCGACCTCCAAGAGCCCATTGAGCTTCCTTAAGCGCACCGACAACTTTCCTCCGGGGGGGGTGTACGAGATCGAGTTGGAGATGATGTTCGTCAGCACGTGCTCAAGGTCGTCCTGGTCCGCACTCACCAGTCCGACGCCAGAGCCACCGTCGCAGTCCAGCGAGTGGCCTTTCGCGGCGAGTCGCGGGCGCAGCGCCTCCACGACCTGTCCCAGGACTCGGGCGAAATCGGCCGGAGATACGAGCGATTCCTTCCGCGCAAAATCGCCACGCGAATAGGCTAGAAGGTCCCGCAGGAAAGCGTCAAGTCGCTCGGCCTGGGTCCTGATTCGCTCCACCATCGTTAGAGCCTCGGGTCGAAGTTGGTCCTCACTGGCCAAGAGATCTGCGAATCCCCGGATCGCCGCGAGCGGAGTCCGCAGCTCGTGGGACAAGGTCGACAGGAAGACTGCCTTTTCCTTATACAGCTGCCCGACCTGCATGGAGTACTCCCGCAGGCTCTGCTCGCTGCGCCTCCTGTCCGTCACGTCGTGGGCCACCATGACCAACGCGCCTGCTTTCCCGTCCTCGCCAACGAAACTGCCTCCGTAGAGCGACAGGATCCTTTCCTCCCCGCTTCGCGTACGGATCGTGGCCTCGTCTCCCCAGAACGGTCTCCCCTCAACAAGAGCTTCTTGCCGCTTGCGACGGACCCCGGCGCGGTACTCGGGGTTGGGGTAGATCCACTCCCATATCCGATCGTGTCCCACGACCTCACGGCGCAAGTAGCCGCTGATCCGTTCCGCTTCCTCGTTCCACACGAGGACGTTCCCGTCGACGTCGAAGACGTCAATCCACACGTTGGCCACCTGGAGAAGCCGTGCGTTGAAGTCGCCGAGGAGGCGTGATCCTTTCTGCACACGCTTCTCACCAGCGGGGTCCGCCGATGAGGCCATCACGCAGTCCGGGCGGCTCGCCCCGCCTGTGACGAGGCTCGAGCAGACACAGACGACAAAGAGAGACCCATCTTTCCTCCTGGCTTGAGATTCTCTCTCGCTTCCCCGTTCCGGGACGGTTCCCTGAATCTCGCACGCACTCTCTCGAGAACCAAAGCCCGCGGCCGGCCTCCCCGCCTGCCTCGTGGCGGTATCCTCACATCCAAGAAGAAGATCGCCTAACGCAAGTTCGGCTTCCGCCCAGGTCCGTGAACTCGAGAGGGCTGTTACCGCGCGGATCGCCCAGTCTCTCCCGGGGCGTCCGTGGGGATCCAACCCTCCGTCCTTGCCCGTCTGGCGCCCGGGCCTCCGGCCGAGCGAATCCCCCCACCAAGGTGCGCTAGGACGCTCCCTTTTCCTCCCCCGGCGGTTCGCGGTTTCTGCGAAGGAACGTGGGAACATCCAGATCCCGGGTCAGCTTCACGCGCTCGCGCCGAGGAAGCTCCCTCTTCTTGGATTCGTCCTCGCTTGCCTCCTGGAAGTCGGCCGCGATGACCGTGATCTTCACGCCATCCTTGAACCCTTCCCTTACCACCGCGCCGAACACGAGGTCGCACTCCGTCCCGGCCACCCGGCGGATGAGATCCGCGGCGGCCGTCACCTCAGAAAGGGTCAGGTCCTCGCCGCCAGTGATGTTCATGATCATCTTGCGCGCGCCCCGGATCGAGCCGCCCTCCAGAAGCGGGTTCGAACTGGCCAACTTGGCCGCGGTCACGGCGCGCTGCTCGCCGCGCGCCTCCCCCATTCCCATCATCGCCTCGCCCGCGCCCGCCAGGATGTTGCGGATATCGGAGAAGTCGAGATTCACGAGACCACGGACCGTGATCAGATCAGAGATCCCGCGAACGCCCTGATGCAGGATCCCGTCGGCAAGCTCAAACGCCTTGGTGAGGGCAAGACCCTTGGCCGCCGTCTCGAGGAGCCGGTCGTTGGAGATCACGATCAGGACGTCGGCTGTCTCACGAAGCTTCTTCAGCCCTCCCTCGGCGCGAGCGCGGCGGACCGCCCCTTCAAACGTGAACGGTCTCGTGACAACGCCGATCGTGAGGGCACCGTTCTCCTTGGCGATCTCGGCGATGACCGCGGCGGCGCCGGTCCCCGTTCCCCCACCCAGTCCAGCCGTGATGAACACCAGGTCCATCCCCTTGAGCAGGGATGCGAGCTCCCAACGCGATTCCTGGGCAGCCTGCCTGCCCTTGGTCTCGTCTCCTCCGGTTCCCCGGCCTCCGGTGATGTCGGCTCCAAGCTGGAGCAGCTCGTGGGCCCGGGAGATGCCCAATACCTGTTTGTCTGTGTCGACCGCGATCAGCCGGACGCCCTGAAGGTGCTCCTCGCGCATGCGGTTGATGGCGTTCACGCCCCCGTCTCCGATGCCTAGAACGCCGATTCGGCCGGTCGTCTCCACGGGTGGGCGCGCCTCCTGAGCTTTCTCGATCAGAGGCAGGTCCCCGATGACGACGCGGCGCGGCCCCATGATGCGGGCCACGATCTCCTCAAGCTTCGCCTGCTTGCGCAGGCAGTACTCCTTCTTGAATTCGCTGTCCACCGCGATCGAGAGTTCGTCGTTCGTCTCCGTGACGGCCTGAGGATCCTTCGGCAGACACGCGCGGAGAATGCGGTCATCAATCGCCGCTAGTACATCGCGCCAGCGATCCCTCAGCCCGCTCTCGGGGGAAGTTCTCTCGGCCGGTTGCTTCTCTGACATCCTCTCAACTCCCGGTCTCATTCTCTATGGGTGCGGGGAGAAAGTCAACAGCATTGCGCATTCGGAGGAAGGGCCGCGCGACTCGGATGGAGGAGGCACGCATCCCTGAAGCGCTCCAAAGACAGGCTGGTCCACAAGGCGACGCAGACGATCAGGCTCTCCGACGACGCGAGGCCGGCGATCGCTCGTGGAAAAGAAGAGAGGAGCCCAACAGAAGCTCCTCGACACGATGCCTGACAGGCAATCGAACGATCCGCTCTACTCTCCCTTCTTCTTGGCCACTTCGACGACTTGCATCCCGTTGTAGTGGCCGCAGTGCGGGCAGGCGCGGTGTGGCAGCCTCGACTCATGGCACTGCGGGCAGACCGCCACCGCGATCTCCGCCAGACGCTCGTGCCCACGGCGCATCCGCGCCTTGGAGCGCGACGTTCGATACTTGGGTACCGGCATGCTTCCTCCCTGAGATGCGTTTCTCTCGCAGGGAACGTAGTCTACTCGCGTGTCCTACCCGCCGCAACGTCCAGGACAAACGTGACCGGCCCGTCGTTTGTCAACCGGACCACCATCTTAGCTCCGAAGATCCCGGTCCGCACAGGGATCCCCTCGGCTCTCAGGGCACAGACGAAGGCCTCCAGAAGGGACTCAGCTTCCCCCGGCGGAGCCGCGTCGCTGAAGCTCGGCCGCCGACCCCGTCGGACGTCCGCGCACAGAGTGAACTGCGAGACCACCAGCGCCTCGCCTCCCACCTCCCGAAGGGAGAGGTTCATCTTGCCCGAGACATCCGAGAAGATGCGCAGCCCGACGATTTGCCCGGCGAGCTTTCCCAGATCGACCTCTCCGTCGCCGCGGCCAATGCCCACCAGGAGAAGAAGACCCCGCGAGATGGAGCCGATCGTCTTGTCGGCCACGCTGACCTGTGCCTCGGCCACCCGTTGCACGACGATCCGCACGCCTAGTCCTTCTCCCCGAGGCGCTCTGCGTGACGGATCAACTCCTCCATCTCTTCGTCCGCGAGGAGCGAGGCCCGCGCCAGAAGCCGCAGCTCCAAGCGCTCTCGGGTCACCTGAGCCTGGATCCGGTTGTGGAACGCTTGTTCGACCAGCCTCTGCGCCAAGCGGTTCGCGTCGCCGTCGATCAGGTTGACCCGCCATTGAGGGAACTCGTTCAGCAGGGCCTTGGCCGCCTCGATGAGATGCCTCAGGTGGGGTTGCCGGCTCGCGAACACCCCGTTGATTCCGTTGGCGAGGTTCTGGTTGTCGACGAAGAAGACGGCCGATCCGGGCGAGTAGGCTTGGGCGCGCCGCGCGCCTTCAATCAGGGCGCGGTACTCGGCCACCTCGGAGGTCGTCCTTCCGATCAGGTGCGATACCTCCTCCAAGACGTTCCCGTCCTTGTCGGTGATCGCGATCCCGATCCCCGCCTCGCCGGCTCCGCTCCGCGCCTTTCCGTCGACGTAGACGAACACCTTGTCCATACGTGGTTTGGGCCCACCAGGGTTCGAACCTGGGACCGACCGGTTATGAGCCGGGTGCTCTCCCACTGAGCTATGGACCCCCTAGTCCTCTAGAGTACTATAAGTTGGGGCTCGTGACCCTGTCAAGGAGAACGGCTGGCCTCGGCCCAAAGGGCGTCGTGGGCCGGATCCCCCACTCGCACCATTCCGGATCGTCGTTCCTCTTCGCAAGGGGGCCATCGCTTGAGGCTCGCTCGAACGGGCCCCGCCTTGGTCGGTAGGATGAGTTCGATCTTGGTGGTTGACTTCGCTTCCGCCACCCCTATATGGTATACTGGACGAGCCAAACCACTAGATCTTATCGGAAGACCGGCGGTACAGGCGTGCCGCGGGGGAGGGGGACGACCCGACGCAGAGTGACTCTCGGGGGGAGTCCCATCTCAGAGAGTAGGAAGGAGGGAATGTCGTGAGAAAACTTTGGTTTGTAGTTCTGATGTGCGTTCTCGCGTTTGGCGCGATCGGCTTCGCAGCCGTGCCGAACCCCGATACGCTCATCTACGCAACATTCGCAGGATGGGATTCGTGGGATCCCGCCTATGCGTACGACTCGGCGAGCGGAGAGGCTCTCTACAATACGTGTGAAACACTGATTGGCTATGTGGGCGGGTCGGTGGGCGAATTCACGCCGTTGCTGGCGACCGAGGTCCCATCCATCGCCAACGGCCTGGTCAAGCTCGACGGCGCGGGCGGGGCGACGGTGCGCTTCAACATTCGCCAGGGCGTCACGTTCCATAACGGAGACCCCCTCACCGCGGAAGACGTGGTGTACAGCTTCCGCCGACTCATGCTCTCGGACATCACCGCCGGGCCGGGCTGGATCCTCAGTTCCTGGATCCTCGGATCAGATACGCTCGCGGGCTTGATCGACTCGCTGGGTCAGGACGCGGCGTACCAGAAGCTCATCGAGGGCGTCTACGTGCCCGCCGATAATGCAAAGGCGATTGAGATCAAGGCCAAGTACTGGTACCCCTATTCCTTGAACACGCTGTGCGACAACAGCTGGGCCATGATCTACAGCAAGAAGTTCGCGATCGAACACGGCGGCTGGCCCGGGACGAAGGACAACTGGATCAGCTTCCACGACCAGAACAAAGAGAATATGGCCCTGTATACCGTTGAGTGCGGGACCGGGCAGTTCAAGCTCGAGGGGGCGCCAGACCCGGTGACCGGGTACACGCTCGTCCGCTACGAGGCCTACTGGAACCCGGCGACCGCAGCGAAGGTGAAGAGGGTCGAAGTCCGCTACGTCGAGGAGTGGACAACCCGAAAGCTGATGCTGGTGAACGGGGACGCCGACATGGCGGACATTCCCATCCAGTACAAGTCGCAGGTTGAGAAGACCCCCGGCCTCCGCACGATCTATGGGCTCCCGGGCGGTTCAAACGGCGGCTACAACATGAACTTGAGCATTCGGTCGGACAGCAGTTTCATCGGAAGCGGAAAGCTTGATGGAGCTGGCATTACGCCGGACTTCTTCCAGGACGTCCACGTCCGCCGCGCGTTCTGCTACCTGTTCCCCTACGAGAAGTTCATCAACCAGGTGCAGATGGGCGAGGCCGTGCAGGCGACCGGCGTCATCCCGCACTTCATGACCTACTTCAACCCCGCTCAGGAGGGATTCACCTACGACCCTGAGAAGGCGATGGACGAGTTCAAGCTCGCCTGGGGCGGGAAAGTCTTTGAGAAGGGCTTCAAGTTGTCCCTCACCTACAACGCGGGCAACGTGGGACGGCAGACCGCGTGCGAAATGATGCGCGACGAGCTGCAGAAGCTCGACGCGCGCTTCCTCGTGGAGGCTAGAGGGCTGCCGTGGGCGAACTACCTCGACGCCAAGACCGCCCACCAGTTGCCGTTCTACTACATGGGTTGGATCTGGGACTATCCCGACGAGGACAACTGGGTCACCCCGTACTACTCGACCACGGGCGCTTTTGGCGGCCCAGCGACGTTCTCGGCGCTTGGGGCCCTGTCGGTCCAGCTCGACAGTCTGATCGCCCAAGGGCGCGCGACGACCGTCGCGGCCGAGCGCCAAGCCATCTACTACGAGGTACAGAAGCTTGGCCACGACAACGCCCTGGGCATCATCATCTCGGAGCCGACGATTCGGCGATGGCAGCGAACGTGGGTTGGCGGCTTGCAGCACAATGCGGGCTGGTCCAACTACAACTTCAAGTCGATCTACAAGGCCGAAGGTGCTACGCCAGACATGGCGGAGCTCTCCGTGTTCACCACGGTAAAGGTTCAGCAGTGGTAGAAGACAAGTAGCAAGATCCACAGGATACCCGAGGGAAGCGGGGGGGAACCCCGCTTCCCTCGACTCTAGTCTCAGCGGGTTTCGTTCTCAGAGAGGGAGAGGATGCTTGCATACATAGTAAGGCGACTACTTCTGCTGCCTGTCGTCCTGTTCGGAGTGACGCTGATCATCTTCGCCATGGTTCAGATGGTGGGGCCGTACAAGCGACTATCACTCTACGTCAGCGACGCTACCCTTGCTCACATACACAGCGACGAGGAACTCGTCAGGCTGGTACACAAGTACGGACTCGACCGCCCCATCTACGAGCAGTACGCGGGCTGGCTGAGCGGCCTCTTCCATGGAAGACTAGGCTACTCCCCGACGGCGCACCTGATGGTGCAGGACGCGCTAGTCAAGTACTTGCCCACGACGGCCGAGTTGGCTCTCTTCTCTCTCATTCCTCTTGTCTTCTTCGCGATCCGATTGGGGGTTTTCTCCGCGGTCCGCCAAAACACCCTCGGCGACCATCTTACGCGCATTCTCGCCATCACCGGTTGGTCGCTGCCCACTTTCGTGGCAGGCCTGCTCCTACTCCTCTTCTTCTACAAGTGGTTCCCGGCAGGCCGGTTGAGCGTGTGGACGATACCCATCGTCAATTCGCCAGACTGGCACTCATTCACCAGGATGTACACCATTGACGCCGTGCTCAATGGGAATTGGCGAGTTTTCCTGGACGCGCTTCGGCATATGGTTCTGCCGATCGTGACCCTCTCCTACATCTCCTGGGCGCTCATCCTGAGGATCACTCGATCCTCCATGTTGGAGACGCTGCGCCAGGACTACGTCACCACCGCCCGTGCCAAGGGGCTACCGGAAAAGATCGTGATCAACCGGCATGCCCGTAGGAACGCGCTCATCCCTGTTGCCACCGTTGCCGGATGGACCATCGCGGGATTGATGGGCGGCGTGGTTATCACCGAGACGATCTTCAACTACCCTGGCCTGGGACGCTTCGCGGCCTCCGCGGCGCTCCAACTGGACATCGCCGCGGTCTTGGGCTTCGCCCTGTTCAACGGCCTTCTTCTGGTCTCGGCAAACCTCATCGTCGACGTCATGTATGCGTTCATCGACCCGAGAGTGAGGCTGGAATGATGCTGGATCTTCTGCGAAGAGGGACGAGACTGGTCTGGGGAGCCCTGAGGCGTTTCTTCTCCAGCAGAGCCGTGCGCAAGTTCTTCTCGACGCCGACATCGGCAACGGGCTTCTTTCTGGTCTTCGCCTTCGCCGTCATCGCTTTACTGGCGCCGGTCCTCGCTCCGCCAAGGCCTGGCAGCAACGCGTACATGATCCCGCGAGACAGCTACCTGAACGAGCCCCAGCCTCCGAGCAAGGAGCATCCCCTCGGCACGACGTCGGGACAGTACGATATCTGGTACGGCCTGGTGTGGGGAACGCGGACAGCTTTTCGGATCGGGATCGTCGTGACGTTCGGATCCGCGCTGATCGGGATCCTCATCGGGACGCTCGCCGCCTTCTACAGCCGCGTGTTCGGGGAGATCAGCATGCGGATCGTCGACATCTTCATGACGATGCCCTTCCTCATCGCGGCCATGGTGATGACGACCGTTCTGGGCACCGGCATCGACAACGTGATGGTCGCCCTGATCGCGTTCGGGTGGATGACGTACGCCCGTTTGGCCCGCGGGGACGTCATGACCGTGAAGAACCTCGACTACGTCCAGGCGGCACGCGCCGTCGGGGCGAGCGACTGGCGGATCATCACGCGCCACCTGCTGCCGAACGCCATCTTCCCGCTATTCGTGATGGCAACGATGGATATCGGCTCGATGGTTCTCGCGGCCGCGGGACTGAGCTTCCTCGGCCTTGGCGCGGAGCTCGGCTACGCGGACTGGGGACAGATGGTCTCCTTTGCCCGCAACTGGATGTCGGGAACGGTTGGCAGCCCGCTCGTGTTCTGGTACACGATCATCTTCCCGGGGCTGACGATCGTCCTGTTCGGCCTGGGCTGGAACCTGATGGGAGACGGTCTCCGCGACATCTTCGATCCCCGCATGCGCGGCAGCAAGTAGGCTGGTGTTCTCCGTGGCGACCCTCAACGCACTGGCGCGCCTTTCGTAGATTGCCCGGCCGAGGGAGTCGCACCTGGACTCTCTGCGTAGAGAACCCTTAGCGATGCCTCGGGGCCCGGCCAACACCCGAGGTGAGCACGAGGGGAGTTCACCGTGCCGGCGCGGACCGCTTCTCGGCCTTCCCCGCGCGGAGCACGACGAATGACCCTCGGTCGAGCCCAGGGCTCGGGGGCTCAATGGACTCGTTTGCCGTTTCCGGCGGGCCGGTCAGGGTCTGAACGGCTTCGACCAAACGGAGCCCGGCCTTCTCCAGAGCGGCGAGAACCTCCTTCGTGGCGTAGAAGGTGGCCTCACGATAGAACGCGTTTTCCTGTTTCAGCCGGTCGTAGAGCGTCCCGAACCGGCTATCTTTGGGGATGAATGCCAGGACCACACACCCTCCGGGCGCAAGGACGCGAAATGCCTCGGCGAACGTCAGGTCCACGTCATCGACGAAACACAGCGTGGTGACGTACAGCAAGGCATCGCAGGTCTCGTTGCCCAAGGGAAGGCATTCCGCACAGCCTCGCAGGATCCGGACTCCCCGGGCCGCAGCCAGTGTGCTGATGCCCACCGCCGGCTCGACACCCTCCGGAATCCCGAGCCGCGAAGCGAAGCGGCCGCTTCCCACCCCGATCTCAACGACCCGTCCGCTCCGAGGAAGAAGGGACCGTACAGCCAGAATCTCAGACTCGTAGATGTTGCGGTTCTCGTCGAACCAAGCGTCGTAGGCGTCGTAGTCCTTCTCAAAGGGTTCCGTCTTGCTCATCGTGCCGCTCAGTCCTCCTCCAAGATCCCTAGGATGGATGCCTTCGCGGCGAGGAAACCCGGGCTCATTCGTGCCGGTCCTCCGCCCCTATCTATTGATGGGGCTTTCACCTCGCCCCGCACGCTCCCCGGTCGAGGCGAGAGAACGAGCACGCGGTGACATAGAACCAGAGCTTCATCGATATCGTGGGTCACGAGGAGGAGGGCCCGGTCGAGCAGGCCCACCACGCCAGCCAGCCAATCCTGCAGGTGCTGCCGCGTGATCGTGTCTAGCGCCCCAAACGGCTCGTCAAGAAAGAGGATGGGAGCGCCGGTGAGCAGAGTTCGCAACAGCGCCGCGCGCTGCGCCATTCCCCCGGATAGCTCCCGGGGATAGACACGCTCAAACCCCAGAAGCCCGAACGGCTCGAGGCGTTCGCAGACGATTCTCCGCCTCTCCGCTCTTTCCATCCTCGCAAGCTCCAGGGGCAGCTCCACGTTCTCCAGCACCGTCTTCCACGGCAGGAGCAGCCCGCCTTGCGGCAGATACCCGGCGCGGGGGTAGCGGCGGATGAGGCTCCCGTGATCCCAGGCTTCCAGGCCGAGGAGGATGCGCAGGAGCGTCGTCTTGCCGCACCCCGAAGGGCCGACCACCGCCAGGCGCTCGAGCGGTGCCATCTCGAAGCTCACGTCTCTGAGGACGGCCAGCCTCCCGAAGGACTTGGAGAGCCTCTCTGCACCCAGGATCGCCGTCACTCTCCGGATGCGCCTCCAGGCAAGTAGGCGTTCGTGAACGCCGAATCGACGTCGATCGCGTGGTCGATCAGGCCGTTCTCCAAAGCCCACCCGGCGAATCGTTCCCATACCTCACGCCTCTGTGTTCCCCAGGGCACTCCCTCGTCTATGTACCGCGGTGAGAGCCAGGCCTGCGACGCAGCAACCAGGAGCGGCTCGAGCTCCGGAACCTGATCCAAGAGGATCACCGCCGCAGCCCCCGGATCGCTCATCGCGTAGCGGTAGCCCTTGGAGAGCGCCCGCAGGAAGCCACGCACAAGTTCCGGGCGCTCGGCGATCGTCTCTTCGCTTGTGATGACGACGGGCGTGTAGTAGTCCAGAACGTCTGAGAATCCCGGGAGAGGCAAGAACGAGAACTCCAAGCCTTGCAGTATCGCGTTGATTCCCTCCCATCCATAGAAGATCCAGAAGAAGTCCGCCAGCCCCCGGCGAGCCGCCGTGAAGGCGTCGATCTCCCCGATGTTGACGAAGGTGACCGTCGAGGCGTCGGCCCCCTCCTTCTCCATCACGGTCTCTACCATCCTCTTCTCAAGATCCTGCCCCCATCCCCCGTAGCGTCTATTCTCGAAATCCGTGGCGCGGTGGATCCCCGTCTTTGTGAGCGCGGCAAACCCCGATGTGTTGTGCTGGACCACCGCCGCGATGGACACGACCGGGATGCCCTCGGCGCGCGCCATCGTGACGTACTCCTGCATGGAGATCCCGAAGGCGCTCTTGCCGGTGGCGGTCAGCTGAACCGAGGACGCCGGTCCGGGCTCGACGATCTCGACCTTGAGGCCCTCTTCTGCGAAATACCCAAGCTGCAACGCCGCGTACAGGCCAGTGTGATTGGTGTTCGGAGCCCAGTCCAGGGCCACCTGGACTCGCACCGGACCCGCCACGGCCCCCGACGCCATGAGCGCGACGGCCACGAGTACCAGGGAACAGAGTCTTCTTAGATTCATACGTTCCTCCTCTCAACCCACGGGTTGAGCCTCCTCCCCACCCATCGCACGCAAGCGAACAGACAGAAGCTCGCCAGCATGACAACGAGAATCGCTGCGAACAGCCGCTCCGTCCTGAAGGACTGGAGGGCGCGAGTCATGTAGATCCCCATGCCTTTGGTTCCACCAAGCCATTCGCCAACGACCGCACCGAGGACGCTGTACGTCGAGGCGATCTTCAAACCAGCGAAGATACCGGGGAGTGTGGCCGGGACGAACACGTGCCGGTAGCACTGCCATCGAGTCGCCCCCATCGTCTCCAACAGGTCAAGCTGTTCGGTCTGCACAGTCTGGAAACCCTCGTAGGTGCTCACCGCAATAGGGAAGAAACACACGAAGGAGACGATCACGAGCTTGGCGAAGGCTCCCAGTCCAAACCAGATCAGAACGATCGGCGCGATCGCGATGAGCGGCACGGACTGAGAGAGCACCATCTGCACGTAGATAACCTCTCCCAGGGCGCGAGAGGCGTTCATGACCGTGGCCACGAGAAGCGCGGCTCCCGTCGCCACGGCCAGCCCTCCGACTGCGGCCAGAAGAGTGGCCAGAAGATGGGAGGCGATCAGCCGGCCATCGCTCAACAGGGCCGCCAGCGTCGCCACCGGCGACGGGAGAACGTACGGGGGGACGTTCGGAAGGAGCGACACCACCTGCCACAGCCCGACGAAGAGAATCACGCCGGCGAGCCACAGCCCTGGTACTCTGCGCCGCCGGGCGGCGCGACCGGGCCGCGAGATCTGCCGCTCTCTCTGGTTCACGGTGCCAGATCGCCTCGCACCGGCACGGCACGAGCGGGCCGAACAACGACGAGGACGATTCCCGTTTGGACTCGCACCCCGACGGGAAGCGAGACCACCTCGTTGGACACGCCGCGTGAGGAGGCCCGCTCCAGGACTCCGCTTTCAAGAGCGTACTTGAGTCCCCAGGTCGTCACCCCTTCGGCTCGCTCGGAAAGCGGAAGCAGGGACACGCCATCTCCGACCGCGACCCCCGTGAGGACCCTCTCCCCGATCACCACGAGCAGCCGCTCCTCTTTGCTCACCAGCTCGCCAGCCACTCCGGCGCGCTCGAGCTTTTCCAGAAGGTGGACGTTGGCGAGCGTCTGGTCGGTCCTTCCTCCCAGCGCCCCGTAGATGGTTATCCTCTCAGGGCGAGTGAGAAGCGCTTCGTCAATAGCGATCTCAAGGTCCGTTCGGTCCTTGTCTTGAGGATAGACGTCGGTGCGCGTGCCACTTGCGCGGAGGGAGAGGATCTCACCCTCCTCGAGCGAGTCGAGATCTCCGATCACCCAATCGACACGCACTCCACGAGCACGAGCCCTGGCCCAAGCGGCGTCCGTGGCGATGATGAGGTCGGCCTGCGCCACGAGCCCGACCGGAGGAGGCCCCTTTGGCCACGGCCCGGCGGCAAGGATAAGGACATCCTTACCGGCCACGGCGACCTCCCAGTCTCAGCGGCAAGAGCCCAGCGAGACCCGACGGGAGGAGATGGGAAATCGTACAACCCTGGCATTCCATAGCTTGCACCCCTTCCTGTCCTGGGTCGCAAGCTTTCTCGGCGCTTCCTGCGCTGGCATTACCCAGATCAGGTTCAAAGGGTCGAGGTGTGCCCTCCTCTCAGCCCATGCGTGAGCTCCCCTGTGGCGCGACTATACGTCACAGGGGAACTCTCTTCAACGAGGGAAGCAGGCTCTGCTGGGAATGTAGAGGGGCCCGCTGCCGGGCCCCTTGGCGTACTGACTGTGCGGGTGCTACTTGGGAATGAAGCTCGTCTTGTCGGTGATCCGTGCCACCGTGTGGGCGATGAGCTTGGAGATGTTCTCCACGTCGCCGAGGTGGACGACCTCACACGGGGAATGCATGTAGCGGTTGGGAACCGATACCAGTCCGGTCGCGACGCCGCTGTGGGACAGCTGCATCGCGTTGGCGTCGGTCCCGGTGCCGCGCGGCGCCGGCTCGACCTGGTAGGGGATCTTCTGTTTCTTGGCCGTCTCGACAAGGAGCTGAAACAGAGGCGGATTGATGTTCGGGCCGCGCGCGATGACAGCCCCCTTGCCCACGCCGATCTCCCCGATTCGCTTCTTCTCGGCCTCCGTGCCGGGGGTGTCCGACGCGTGGCAGACGTCAACGGCGATCCCCACCTTCGGCTCGATCCCGAAGGCGCTCGTGATCGCACCGCGCAGCCCGATCTCCTCCTGCACAGTGGCCACGGCGTAGACCGCTGCGGAGGGCTTCATCTCGGCGAGAAGGCGCGCCGCCTCGAGGACGACGAACGCCCCAACGCGGTCGTCGAATCCGCGGGCGGTGACGAGGTCGTTGCGCAGATCGGCAAAACCATAGTCGAGCACCGCCGCGTCCCCGATGGAGACGAGCGAAGCCGCGTCGGCACGGTCCTTCGCGCCGATATCGATCCACAGATCCTCTATCTGCACGACCTTCTTGCGGTCGTCTTCCTTCAGGAGGTGAATCGGCTTTCGCCCGATCAGCCCCAACACCGGCCCTTTGGTCCCCTGGATGCGGACTCTCTGGCCGGGAAGGATCTGCGTGTCCCAGCCCCCGATCCCGGTGAACGACAGGAAGCCCTTGTCGTCGATGCAGGTGATCATCAGGCCGATCTCGTCGGCGTGCCCGGCCAACATGACGCGTGGCGAGCCGCCTTCGTTCACGACGGCGATCGAGTTCCCGTGCGAGTCGACCCAGGCGCGGTCGGCGAAGCGCTCGGCCTCGGCTCGCCAGACGCGCGACGCCTCCTGCTCGTACCCGGACGGGCAGACGGTGTCCATGTATCGGCGGAAGAACGCGATTCTATCCTTCTTCATCGTACCTCCTCCCGTTGAGTGAGAAGAGTCTACCGTCGGCCGACAAGAGCCGCCAGGACGCTGGCCGACCGCGGCCGGACACCTAGCAGGTCAGGTGAAGACAGGCGCCCACCCCAGTGCTTCTTGAGGCCCGGTGGTTGAATTCCTCGATTGCCTCCGGCGTTCGCCGCACGACGAGAAGGATTCCACACGTCGCGGCCCACGCGATCGTGCTCTCCGGCACGAGCAGTCGCCCGAGAGATCCGGTGCCCACAACGACAAGGCTCGGGGCCAAAGCAAGAATCCACGAGAGGTCGTCGGGAAGAAGACAGTGCCCTTGTTGCCGCACCCAAGGACAGAGCACGTCTTCGCCGAACACCGCCAGATCTCGGGAGAAGAGCGCCCCGCCCACCTTCAGCTGGCCGAATCGGTACTCACTCAACAGAGCCACGCGGACATTCTACAGCGTGCAGGCCGTTGCGCGTCTCATCAGGCTCGTCTTCCCTGCTCGCATCTTCGCTCCCACGCGCTGCGCTTCCTGCAGCCGGACGCTTGCCGTCCCTTGACCTCTGGAAGGGCATCCGCTATCGTGAGGGCCAGGTTAGAGAGAAGGTTTCACGCCCTCCTCGCGGCCGAACAAACGAGACGTCTTTTCCCTTGCTGGGTTCCGGCTGTCTTTGCCTCGGGCGCCTTTCACGGAGCGGGCGGCGAAGGTCTGCCAGACGACAAAGGGAAGCGAAGCCGGTGGATCCTGACGTTCCTGTACGGAGGAGGCTAGACCACATGCCCATTCGACTCGCGATCGACATCGGTGGCACGTTCACAGACCTCGTGGGTCTCGACGAGACGACCGGTGCGATCGTCCTCGGAAAGGCCTTGACCACGCCGAAGGACTTCGCAGACGGAGTCAGCCACACCATCGCTAACAGCCACATTGACCCCACCGAGGTCCGCCAGTTCGTCCACGGAACGACGGTCGTCATCAACGCGCTCACGGAACGACAGGGAGCCAAGGTGGCGCTTCTGACCACGAAGGGGTTCCGCGACGTCCTGGCGATCCAGCGCGCCAATCGAACGGACATGTACAACCTCTTCTACCGGAAACCGGAGCCCTTCGTCCCCCGTCGCCTGCGCTTCGAGGTACGGGAGCGGCTCACCTTCCGGGGCGAGGTGCTCCATGCCCTGGAGGAAGAGGACGTCATCGCCGCCGCCACGGCCTGCAAGGAGCAGGGCGTGGAGGCGATCGCCGTGTGCTACCTCCACGCCTACGCCAATCCCGCTCACGAGCGTAGGACCGGCGAGATCCTCCGAGCGCTCTGCCCGGAGGCGACCGTCACCCTGTCTCACGAGATCACGGGGGAGTGGCGGGAGTACGAGCGGACGAACTCGACGGCCCTGAACGCTTTCGTGCAGCCGGTCGCGTCGCGGTACCTCTCCGCCCTCGATCGACAGCTCACGGACCTGGGCGTGTCCGGGACGAAGTATGCGATGCAGTCAAACGGCGGGACGACCACGTTCGCCCAGGCAAAGAGAGTGCCCGTCCATCTCGTGGAGTCCGGCCCGGTCGGCGGGGTCATCGGCGCAAAGGTGATCGCCGATCTGCTCGACGAGCCGAGCATCATCGCCTTCGACATGGGTGGAACGACCGCCAAGGTCAGCCTCATCGACCACGGACACGTGAAGATCAACACGGACTACCACCTGGAAAGGACGGCAGCGTGGGCCGGATACCCACTCAAGATCCCGGTCGTCGACATCGTCGAGGTCGGCGCGGGAGGGGGGTCGATCGCGTGGATCGACTCCGGAGGGGCCCTCCACGTCGGGCCGCGGAGCGCCGGAGCCGACCCTGGTCCCGCCTGCTACGCCCTGGGAGGCACACGGCCGACCGTGACGGACGCTAACCTCCTCGCCGGTCGCCTCAGCCCGGACTACTTCCTGGGCGGGCAGATGCGTCTGGATCCGGGCCGTGCCGAGGCAGCGATGCGCGAGATCGCGGAACCTTTCGCGCTCTCCCTTCTCGAGGCCGCCGTGGGAATCCTGCGCGTCGCGAACGCCAACATGCAGGCCGCGCTCGAGCGCGTGTCCATCGAACGCGGCTACGACCCACGCGACTTCACGCTGGTCGCCTATGGTGGCGCCGGCGGCCTGCACGGAACGACCCTCGCCCGCGAGCTGCGGATGAGGCGAGTCATCGTCCCGCCCGCGCCGGGACAGTTCTCCGCCTGGGGCATGCTGATGACGAACCTTCGCCACGACTTCATCCGCACCCGCGTCATGCCCTGCGCCGCGGATCGCCTGGGGGAGATCCTCGCCGCCTTGGCCGAACTGGAGGAAGAGGCGAGGACTCAGTTCCGCGTGGAGGGGTTTCCCCTCGAGCACGTCACGATCGAAGAGTCCCTCGATCTGCGCTACAAGGGCCAGGAACACGCCGTCCGGACGCCGGTGAGGAATGGAGACCTGCATCACCCCGCCGGGCTTCGCGCCCTCATCGACCGGTTCCACGACCAACACGAGCAGGCGTACTCCTTCCGGCAGGACGACCCCGTGGAGATCGTGAACTTTCACGTCGTCGGCTGGGGCGAGGAGGAGAAACCTCGCCTCGAGCCCCGCCGCCGGGAGAAGCGGAGCCTGGCCCAGGCCTGCAAAGGCGAACGGCCGGTCCACTTCGAGAATGCGGGAACCCTTCCGAGCCGTGTGTACGAGCGAGAGCTCCTTCCAATGGAGGAGAGGTTCCGCGGTCCGGCGATCGTCGAGGAACCCGCCTGCACCACGGTCGTCTGCCCCGGCCAAGAGGCGGTTGTTGACCGCTTCTCGAACCTTGTCATCACGGAGGTCCGTCCATGACCACCAGGCTTCCCGTCGATCCGTTCACCGTGGAGGTGATCAAGCGCGCCCTGATCTCCGCCGCCGAGCAGATGTTCGCCGCCCTGGGCCGCACGAGCAAGAGCTCCGTCATCTACGAAGTTCTAGACTACGGGTGCGCCATCACCGACGCCAAGGCGCGCATGATCGCCCAGGCGAACGGCATCCCGCCCTTCATCGGAGTCCTCACCGACGCGGTAGCCGACACCGTCGCCAAGTTCGGCCTGGGGGGGCTCGAGGAAGGCGATATCATCATCACGAACGACCCGTACATGGGCGGAGCCACCCACCAGAACGACGTCGTGTTGGTGATGCCGATCTTCTACGAGGGCCGCCCGGTCCTCTTCGCAGCGAACAAGGCCCACTGGAACGACGTCGGGGGAAAGGACCCCGGAAGCTGGTCGCCGAGCGCGACGGACATCTACCAAGAGGGCATGCAGTTTCCCGTGGTGAAGCTGTTTGAACGCGGGAAGGAAGTGGCCGGCATGGTCGACGTCCTGGCGCGGAACGGACGGATCCCCGAGATGACCCTCGGGGACATGCGCGCCCAGGCGGCCTCGCTCCAGGTCGCGGCGCGGCGTGTCGTCCAGATCTGCGACAAGTACGGATTGCAGACGGTCCTGGAGTCGATCGAGATCTACCTCGAGCAGGGGCGGAGGCTCGCGCTGGACGAGCTCCGGAAGCTTCCTAAGGGTGAGTTCGAGGCCGAGGAGTGGATCGACGACGACGGGCTCGGCGGAGACCCGGTGCGGGTCAAGGTGAAGGTCACGATCCGCGACGACGCCTTCATAGTCGACTACACGGGTACATCGAAGACGTGCCGCGGGCCGATCAACGCCCCCCTCTCCGTCGTGCTGAGCACAGCGAAGTTCGCGTACAAGGCCGTCGTCGCCCCGCAGGGCGACCCCAACGAAGGGTTCTTCGCCCCGCTTCGCGTCATCGTCCCGGAGGACACTGTGTTCAACCCCAAGCGGCCCGCGCCCGTGAGCACGTACTGGGAGTCGAACAGCTATGCGGGGGACATCATCTGGAAGGCTCTTGCCAACGCTCTTCCCGACCGCATCACCGCGGGGCACTTCCTGAGCGTCTGCGGAACGATCGTGAGCGGGCTCGACGACGCCACGGGAGAGTGGTTCTTCTCCGTCGAGCCGAACGCTGGGGGCTGGGGAGCCGGGAAAGGAAAGGACGGCGAGGACGGTCTCGTGTGCACGGCGGACGGCGAGACGTACATCCTGTCCGTGGAAGTGGCGGAGACGCGCTATCCCTTCGTCGTGGATCAATTCGCGCTCAACGTCCAGAACGGCGGGCACGGCGAATGGCGTGGCGGGTTCGGACTGGTGAAGGACTACCGCATCACGAACTCGAGAGCCTTCGTCACCGCGAGCTTTGGACGCAACCGCTTCCCACCTTGGGGCCTTGCCGGGGGATGGGACGGAACCCAAAACGTCGTCGTCTTGCTCACCAAAGACGGAAGGGTCGAAGAGCGGGGCCGCTTCTCGAGCCGAGAGCTTGCGTCCGGAGACGTGATCCGGTTCATCACCGGAACGGGCGGGGGATACGGGGATCCACGCAAGCGTGACCCGCAGGCGGTGCTTGAGGACGTGCTCGACGGCCGCGTGACCTGCGAGACGGCTGAGGAGGTCTACGGAGTAGCCCTCGCCGGCGAGCCTCCCCGGGTGGATGCCGCAAGAACGGCCCGACTGCGAGGAGGCCGCTAATGGAGTTGTGGGAGGCGATTAGGGGACGGCGCAGCGTGCGCCGGTTCGCGGAGCGCCCGGTCGAGGCGGCCGCCTTGGAGCGGCTCGTCGAGGCCGCCGCCTGGGCACCGTCCGGCGGGAACGCCCAGACGTGGCGGTTCGTGATCGTGACCGACCAGGCCGAGGTGCGGCGAATCAAGACGGTGAGTCCGGGACTCCTCGGGGGCCCGCCAGCCCTCGTAGCCGTCTGCCAGGACCTCGCGGAAGCCCGCCGCCGCGGTGGGGCCCTCGGCGAGACCCTCCTGGCAGTGGCCGACGCGGCAATGGCCGCGCAGAACCTGCTCCTCGCGGCACACGCCGAGGGCCTGGGCACGTGCGTCGTCGCCTCGTTCCATCGCGGCGGCGTGGCGCGACTCCTGGGCCTGGAACCAGGCGTGGAGCCGATCCTCCTCGTGTCCGTAGGGTGGCCCGCACAGACGCCTCCGCCGCCCCCACGTCGCGCGGGTCGGGTGTCGTTTCGTGGGAAGGTCAACCATGCCGAATGAACGCGAGATGGAGCTCTTTGACCTCGTCGGGTACATGGTGACGAGCGCGCGCAACCTCCTCGACGAGACACCGCTCTACGGCCCGTTTCGTCTCGTGGACTCGGCGAGCCGCCTCATCGGGATCCTGGAGAAGGCCGGCACGGCAAGCCCTCGCCTCCTCGCCCTTCGCGACAGGGTCGAGGCGGGGAAGTACTCCGTGATGGGGGAAGAGCCCGCCTTCCGCGCCTTCCTCGACGATCTCGTGCACGCCGTGGTCGACGAGATGACGGGCGAGCGGGAAACGACCTGACCGGCGCCATCCGGGTCGATTCGCCACCTCTTCCGGGAGGCCGAAGGGAGCGGGGACCCGCCACTGGATCGTCCGCGAGCGACCAGCGGCTGTGCTACAATGCGCCCCATTGAATTGGGGTGCTGTCTGGGAACCGCGAAGCTTGCAGCGAAGCATGACCGAGGAGGAGACGCGAGACGGAGCGACTCAAGGCAGGAGATACGATGATGGAACACCGCATGCTTCGACACCCCATCCTTCCCATCCCACCCCGGAGGGTCATCCCCTTTGCCTGGGGCGGCGTGGCCCTCGAGGCGCGGGAGGGCGAGACGATCGCGGCCGCCCTGTTCGCAAACGGGGTGCGCACCTTTGGCCACCATCCCCGCGACGGCGCCCCTCAAGGGCTCTTCTGCGCCAACGGCCAATGCGCCCAGTGTCTCGTCCTCGCGGACGGACGGCCCGCCAAGGCGTGCATGACCTCCATCCGGCCGGGGATGCAGGTCGAGCCGATGGAGGGGCTTCCCGAACTTCCGCGCGTCCAGGCCGCCCCGGCGATGCGCCCCCCGGAGACGGTCGACGTCCCGGTCCTCATCATCGGCGGCGGACCGGCCGGGCTCTCCGCCGCGGCGGAGCTTGGGAGGCGCGGGGTCAGGGTTCTCCTCGTCGACGACAAGGACCGCCTCGGTGGCAAGCTCGTCCTGCAGACTCACCGCTTCTTCGGTTCGATCGAGGCCGTCCACGCCGGGACGCGCGGGATCGACATCGCGACGCTCCTCGAGAAGGAGGTACGCGTTCTAGGGACGGCCGAGCTGTGGCTTTTGAGCACCGCGCTCGCCGTATTCAGCGACGGGAAGGTCGGGATCCTCCGCGAGGGAACGCGGTACACGCTCGTCACGCCGCGGGTCCTCCTCGTGGCGGCCGGGGCACGAGAGAAGTCGCTCGTCTTCAAGGGGAATACGCTCCCCGGCGTCTACGGGGCGGGGGCGTTCCAGACTCTCGTGAATCGTGACCTCGTCCGCGCCGCCGACCGCCTGTTCATCGTAGGCGGTGGGAACGTTGGTCTGATCGCGGGCTACCACGCGCTTCAGGCCGGAATCGAAGTGGTCGGCCTGGTGGAGGCGATGCCGGAGTGCGGCGGGTACAAGGTCCACAAGGACAAGCTCGCTCGCATGGGCGTCCCCATCCACACCTCGCACACGATCCTCTCCGCAAACGGCAAAGACCAGGTGGAGTCGGTGACGATCGCCCAGGTGGACTCTCGGTTCCGGCCGATCCCGGGCACGGAACGCTCGTTTGCCTGCGACACTCTCCTCATCGCCGTCGGCCTCGACCCAGTGGCGGAGTTCTTCGACGCGGCGAAGGAGTTCGGAATGCCCGTCCTCGCCGCGGGAGACGCCGAGGAGATCGCCGAGGCGTCGGCCGCGATGTTCTCCGGGAAGATCAGGGGCCTCGAGGCCGCGCGCTTGCTTGGGCTGGAGGTGGAGGACACGCCCACGGAGTGGGCCCGTACGGCCGAGGTCCTCAAGTCGCGCCCGGGAAAGGCCGGTACTGAGGATGTCCCGGAGGGAGAAGAGGGCGTCGTGCCAGTCTTCCACTGCTCGCAGGAGATCCCCTGCAACCCCTGTTCCTCGGTCTGCCCGCAGGGGCTGATCCAGATCGACCCCTCCGACATCCGCCTCTTGCCACGCTTCCTTGGTCGGGCCGAGAAGAAGACGTGCCTGGGCTGCGAGCGCTGCGTCACGATCTGTCCCGGCCTCGCCGTCACGCTCGTGGACTACCGCGAGGACCCAGAGTACCCCGCGGTTACGCTCGCCTTCGAGTTCCCGCGCGAGAGACTCGGAGAGACGAGCCACGTCCGGGTCCTCGACACGGAGGGCGAGGACCTGGGAGAGGGCGAGGTGAGGAGCGTCCGGACGCTCGAGAGAAACGACCGGACAGTCCTGGTCAAGGTACGAGTCCCGCGCGCCGTCGCCAAGCAGGTCGCCGGGATCCGCGTCCAGGAGCCTTGGGTTTCCCAGGCGCTTCCGCAGATCCTGGAGCGTTTGGCCGACGACGTCATCGCTTGCCGCTGCGAGCGGGTGAGGGCCGGGGAGATCCGCGACCTCATCCGGAAGGGCTACCGGGACATAAACGAGATCAAGGCCGTGACCCGCGCCGGCATGGGCGCCTGCGGCGGCAAGACCTGCACGGCGCTCGTGCACCGCCTGTTCCGCGAGGAAGGCGTGCCCCCAGAGGAGGTCACCGGACCGGTCCGCCGGCCCCTTTTCGTCGAGGTTTCTCTCGGCGTCTTCGCCGGAACGGAGGGGCGAGATGACTAGGGGCACGAGCTACGACGTGATCATCATCGGCGCGGGGAGCGTCGGCGTGCCGGCCGCGCTCGCCATGGCCAAGGCTGGCGTCAAGGTGCTCGTCCTGGATCAATTCGCTAGTCAGGGTCAGGGGTCGCAGAAGGCAGCCATCGGCGGCATCCGCGCCACGCACTCCGACCCGGCGAAGATCAGCCTGTGCCTACGAAGCCTGGAGATCGTCTCGACGTGGGAGGAGACCTACGGCCACAATGTCGAGTGGTCGAGGGGGGGCTACTGCTTCGTCGCTTACCGAGAACGCGAGGAGAGGATTCTCAAAGACCTGCTCCACGTGCAGCATCGCTACGGCCTAGCGATTGACTGGCTGGACCGCAGGGAACTGCTTCGAGTCATCCCAGATCTCAACGCGGACGGTCTCCTCGGGGGAACCTTCGCGCCCCAGGACGGCCACTGCTCGACGATCCTCCTCGGGCATGCCTTGCACGATGAGGCGAAGCGTGCCGGGGCCCAGTTCATGTACGGAACTCCTGTCACGGGCATTGCCATGCGCGGCGGTCGCGTCCGCGGGGTGACGACGCCGCGGGCGGAGTTCTCGGCGAACGTGGTCGTGAACGCCGCTGGCGCGTGGGCGCGGGAAGTGGGACACCTTCTGAGCGTCGACCACCCCGTCACCCCCGACGCACACGAAGGAGGGATCAGCGAACCGGTCGCCCCCTTCCTGGGTCCCATGCTCGTGGACACCCGCCCCGCCCCGGGATCGGCGAACTACTACTTCTTCCAGCTACGCAGCGGCCAAGTCGTCTTCTGCATCACCCCCAGCCCCAGCATCTGGGGAGAAGATCGCCGCGAGACAAGCCGGTTCTTGCCGATGGTCTCGCAACGCATGATTGGACTCGTCCCGCGTCTACGAAACCTGCGCGTGCGGCGAACCTGGCGAGGTCTCTATCCGATGACTCCCGATGGGTCGCCGCTCGTCGGCTGGTCGCGCGAGATCGAGGGATACCTCATGGCCATTGGGATGTGCGGGCAGGGGTTCATGCTCGGCCCCGGCCTCGGCGAGCTCTTGGCGCGCATGGTGACCCAAGAGGAACTCTCCGCCAAGGACGCGGAGGTCCTCGGGATCCTTTCGCCGTACCGCTCATTTGCGGCCGAGGAGGCGCTGAAGTAGTCCCTCACCGGCGCCGCTCTAGCCCCATCGTTCTCCGTCGGTTTGGCTCAGCTTCCTCGATGGACGGGTTGGCATGGCAAGACAGGCGACTCCTCCCCTTGTCAGGTGAAAAAATACTGCTACACTTAACACGCCATGGAAGACATCGGAAGTGCGATCCGCGAGCTGCGATTGAAGAAGGAATGGACCCTTCAGAAGCTTGCTTCCCTGACGGGGCTCTCGGTGAGTTTCCTCTCCCAGGCCGAGCGGGGACTCTCGTCTCTCTCCATCGTCTCGCTTCACAACATCTGCGAGGCCCTGGGCGTCGACGCGTCGACCCTTCTCTCCGACAACAAGGTCCCCACCACGCAGCCTGGGTTCGTCTTCCCGATCGTCCCGGCCGCGGATCAGTTGTGCATCCGGATCGCGAGCTCGCCGGTCACCTATCGCTACCTGAGTGGCAGCTTCGCGAACCGGACCATCGAGGCCTTGATCAACGAGTTCCCTCCCAACTACCGTCATCCGCTGGCCACCCACGCCGGTGAGGAATTCGGTTACGTCCTGGAAGGGCACCTCGTGCTGCGGATCGAGGAGGAGACCTATCCTCTTTCTCCCGGCGACAGCTACCACTTCGTCGCGACGCGGCCGCACGGATACGAAACCTCGCCGAAGGAAGGGGCGCGCGTCCTCGTCGCGAGCACGCAGAAGTTCCTCGAGTGGCACAGCGAGACCCGCCTGGGAAGGAGTCCGGCGTGAGCGGCATGCTGCAGGGCATCGTCTTCGACGTCAAGCGGTTTGCCGTCCACGACGGCCCCGGAATTCGCACGACCGTCTTCTTCAAGGGCTGTCCGCTCCGGTGCGGATGGTGCCACAACCCGGAGAGCCAGGGCAGCGAACCGGAGCTCGTCGTCCGTCCGTCTCGCTGCCAGCGTTGCGCAAGCTGCGTCAGGATCTGCCCAGAGCGGGCGCTCTCCTTCTCGGACGAGGGGATCTCCGTCGACCGAAGCCGCTGCACGCGCTGCGGGACCTGCGCCGGGATCTGCCCGTCGCAGGCCCTCGAGATCGTCGGACGCGCGGTGACGGTCGGCGAAGTGATGGCCCAGATCGTGCGCGACGTCCCGTTCTACGACGAGTCGGGCGGCGGCGCGACCTTCTCCGGAGGGGAGCCTCTCTGGCAGCCTGACTTCCTCGCAGCCACCCTGCGGGCATGTCACGAGCGAGGGATCCACACGGCCGTCGACACCTGCGGGTTCGCGCCGTGGGAGACGATCGAGAGAGTCCGGGGGGCGACGGACCTGTTTCTCTACGACCTGAAGCTCATGAGTTCCAGCCGACACACCGAGTTGACGGGCGCCCCGAACGCCTTGATCCTGGAAAACCTCGAGCACCTGTCGCGGCTCGGCCAGCCCCTCGTCGTCCGCGTGGCCATCATCCCAGGCATCAACGACTCACAAAGGGAGCTTTGTGCCCTGGGCGAGTTCGTGGGGTCGCTTCGGAACCCCCCTCCGGTCGACCTCCTGCCGTACCACCGGATCGGAGTTGGGAAGTACGGCCGCCTGGGACGCTTGTATCACCTGGGAGACGTGGTGCCTCCGGACGAGGAGAGGATGGCCGAGATAGTAAGGCTGTTTGAGCGGTATGAATTCCCGGTCACCGTGGGGGGTGAGACGCATGGCACTGACTGAGCGGGTGGCCCGCCTGTGGGAAGAAAGCCTCGGGGCGCGCCCCACGCTTTCGAGCGAGAGGGCAGAGCTTCTGACGACGTTCGACGAGACGGATCGCCCCCTTCGTTCGGCGCCGGTGAGGCGAGCCCTCGCCTTCCGATACATCCTGGAGAACAAGACGATCTGGATCGGCGAGGGCGAGCTCATCGTGGGGGAGCGTGGCCCGCAGCCGAAGGCGACCCCGACGTATCCGGAGCTGTGCTGCCACAGCCTAGAAGACCTCGAGATCCTGGACACGCGTGAGAAGATCCCGTTCCACGTCGACAAGGCCACGCGTGAGATCTACCGCGACCGCCTCATCCCCTACTGGAAGGGAAGGGCGCTCCGGGATCTCCTCTTCTCGGCCATGACCGAGGAGTGGAAGGAAGCCTACCGCGCCGGGATCTTCACCGAGTTCATGGAGCAACGCGCCCCGGGCCACACCGTGCTTGACGGGAAGATCTACCGGAAGGGACTCCTCGACTTCCAACAGGACATCCGCGCGAGCCAAGGAGGCCTGGACTACCTGAACGACCCGGAGGCCTTCGCCAAGAACGAGGAACTCGAGGCCATGTCCATCGCGTCCGACGCCCTCATCGGCTTCGCCGCTCGCCATGCCGACGCAGCCCGTGCCCGCGCCGCCGAGGAGAAGGACCCGCGCCGAAAGGCAGAGCTCGAGCGGATCGCTGAGGTCTCTACCCGCGTGCCGGCTCACGCTCCGCGGGATCTGTGGGAGGCTCTGCAGTACTACTGGTTCGTCCATCTGGGCGTGATCACCGAACTCAACACCTGGGACGCCTTCAACCCCGGGCGGCTGGACCAACATCTCTTTCCCTTCTACCGGCGCGGGCTCGAGGAGGGGACCCTCACTCCCGAGTCTGCGCGGGAGCTCCTCGAGTGCTTCTGGATCAAGTTCAACAACCAGCCCGCACCACCCAAGGTGGGGGTGACGGCCGAGGAGAGCGCGACCTACACCGACTTCGCCCTGATCAACCTCGGCGGGTGCACGCCGGACGGCTCCGACGGGGTGAACGAGCTCACCTACCTCCTGCTCGACGTCATCGAGGAGATGCGGCTTCTCCAGCCGAGCTCCTGTCTGCAGGTCTCCAAGAAGAACCCCGATGCCTTCCTCAAGCGGGCGGCGAGGATCATCCGAACCGGATTCGGGCAGCCGTCGATCTTCAACGCCGATCTCATCGCCCAGGAGCTCGTACGCCAAGGGAAAACGATCGTCGACGCCCGCGAAGGGGGGTCGAGCGGGTGCGTGGAGGTCGGCGCCTTCGGCAAGGAGAACTACAACCTGACGGGCTACTTCAACATGCCCAAGGTACTGGAGATCACCCTTCACAACGGGGTGGACCCGCGGACGGGACGGCGGATCGGTCTGGAGACCGGGGACGCGGCCGGCTTTGAGTCGTTCGACGAGCTGGTGGCGGCCTACCGCAGGCAGCTTGGGCACTTCATCGCGATCAAGGTTCAGGGCAGCAACGTCATCGAGAGGCTCTACGCCTCCTTCATGCCCGCGCCGTTCCTCTCGCTTCTGATCGACGATTGCATCAAGACAGGAAAGGACTACCACGACGGCGGCGCCCGCTACAACACTTCCTACATCCAAGGCGTGGGGCTGGGGACGCTGACCGACTCCATGACGGCGATCAGGCACCACGTGTTCGATCGTCGCGACCTCTCGCTTGGCGAGCTGCTCGCCGCCACCGATTCCGACTTTGAGGGGAAAGGCCCCCTGCGCGAGACCCTTCTCCATCGAACGCCCAAGTACGGGAACGACGACGACGCAGCGGACGACGTCATGCGCGTCCTTTTTGAAGCCTACTTCGAGGCGATCGACGGCCGTCCGAACACGAAGGGAGGGACCTATCACATCAACTTCCTCCCCACGACCGTGCACGTCTACTTCGGGAGCGTCACCCAGGCCACGCCCGACGGGAGGCTCGCTGGGCACCCCCTGTCGGAGGGGGTCTCTCCGGTGCAGGGCGCGGACCGCCACGGCCCTACCGCGGTCCTCCGGTCCGTGGCGAAGATGGACCACGTTCGCACGGGCGGCACCCTGCTCAACCTGAAGCTGACACCACAACTCCTACAGGGAGAGCAGGGCCTCGACCAGCTCGTCCGGCTCGTCCGCACCTACTTCAAACTCGATGGCCACCACGTCCAGTTCAACGTCGTGGACGCGGCGACTCTCCGGGCGGCCCAAGCGAGGCCGGAAGAGTACCGCAGCCTCATCGTGCGCGTGGCCGGGTACAGCGACTACTTCTGCGACCTCACCCGAGTTCTGCAGGACGAGATCATCGCGCGCACCGAGCACCAATCGGTCTGAGTTCATCGCCACTCACAGCGCCGCAGATCTGTACGCTGCCGGTCGCCATCTGTTGTGATCCGCTTCGCGAGGCCCGCTTCGGTGGGATTCAAGACGGCTTGACCTTGGTCCTGGCCCCGTGGCGGAGCTCTGTGTGGACTCTCCTTGCAGTGAAAATGGCCACCTATCCAGTACGACTCGAATGGCCTTTCATGTAGGTGAACTCCGAAGGCAGGCAGCGAGCGGTGAAACCCTCTGCCTCTTGACTTGGGAGCGCGTTTCGCTAGACTGTTCTTGCAATGGATGGCAAAGCGAACGGGCGGCTGAGTTTCCGTGTGTGGGAAAAAGCGGACCGCGTTCGGCGGCCGTACCTTCCGTTCTCCTTTCGGCCGACGCCGACGGATGACTCAGCGAACCTGCACATGAACTCTCTTCCCATCTGCCATATCCGCCTTTCCCATGCACTAGCTGCTACGTTCAGTCCCACTCAATCGAATCGCCCGCCACACAACGCGCTCTTGGCCTCAGGCCTCTTCTGCGTCTTGCTCACGCGGCAGGCCAGAGGCGGCTCTCCGCGTGAGCGCCCGTCCGAGGGCCCGTGCGCCGGCGGCACGGGAAAGGGAGGCGACCGCTAGGAGGAGTTCCCGTTCCGTTTCCGGCTTAGACACCCAAGAACCGCGTTCCTACGGGGAGGCTTCATGTACAGACTGGGCACAGATGTGGGAGGTACCTTCACGGACGGCGTCCTGCTCGACGAGACGACCGGAAGGATCGCCGTAAGCAAGGTCTCGTCCACCCCTGAGAATCCAGCGATTGGGACTATCCAATGTGTCGAGAAGTTCGGCATTCCTCTCGACCAGGCTTCTTTCCTGGCGCACGGCACGACGGTCGTGATCAATGCCCTCATCGAAGGGAAGGGAGCGAAGACCGCGCTCATCACCACGAAGGGGTTCCGCGACGTCCTGGAGATCGGACGCTGCAACCGCACGGAGATGTACGACGCGCTGTACCGAAAGCCCAGGCCGCTGGTGCCGCGGCGGTTGCGGCTCGAGGTGAACGAGCGCGTGGCGGCGGACGGGACGGTCGTGGTTCCCCTCGACCTGGACGAAGTGGCTCGCCTGGCCGAGGTCCTGCGTCGAGACGGGGTCGAGGCGATCGCGGTCTGTTTGCTCAACGCCTACTCCAACTCCGAACACGAAGAGAAGATCGGGGCGTTCCTGGCAACCCACTGCCCCGAGGCGACCGTCTCCCTTTCGCACCAGATCACGAGGCGCTACTACGAGTACGAGCGCACGAGCACGACGGTACAGAACGCCTACGTCATGCCCGTGGTGCGCAACTACCTCAAGAGCCTCGAGGATGAGCTCGAGGCCCGGCGCTTCAGGAACGTGCTTCAGATCATGCAGTCAAACGGTGGCGTCATGGCCTCTCCGGTCGCCCGCGACATCCCGATCGCCATGGTGGAGTCTGGTCCAGCGGGCGGGGCGATCGGCGCTGCGCAGCTCGCCGGACTCTTGGGGTACCGGAACGTCATCTCCTACGACATGGGCGGGACGACGGCGAAGACCTCGATCATCACCGACGCCCTCCCGGAGACAACCGACCAGTACCTCGTCGAGGGGCGACCCATCCTCCTGCCGGTCGTCGATCTGCGCGAAATCGGAGCGGGCGGGGGATCGATCGCCTGGGTCGACGAGGCAGGCGCCCTTCACGTCGGCCCGCAGAGCGCGGGGGCGGCGCCCGGACCGGCGTGCTACAAGCGCGGCGGGAAAGAGCCGACGGTCACCGACGCGAACCTCGTCCTCGGGATCCTCGATCCGGAGTACTTCCTGGGCGGGGAGATGGAGATCGCGCCTGATCTCGCGCGGGAAGCGGTCGGGAAGATCGCTGACTACTTCGGGCTCTCGGTCGACGAAGCAGCCTTGGGGATCGTGAAGATCGTCAACACCAACATGTCCGGTCTCCTCCAGTCGATGACCGTGAAGCGGGGCTACGACCCGCGGGAGTTCGTCCTGGTTGCCTTCGGAGGCGCGGGACCGATCCACGCCTCGGCCATCGCGCGAGAGATCAACGTGCCCACGGTGATCGTGCCTCCGTCGTCGGGGGTCTTCTCCGCTTGGGGCATGCTCATGGCCGACCTGCGGCACGACTTCAGCCAGACGTACATCACCCCCATGGACCAGGCGCCGGTCGACTCGGTCAACGCCGTCTTCGCGAAGCTCGAGGGACGGGTGAAGGACCTGTTCGAGCTGGAGAAGATCCAAGACGACCAGATCGCGCTCAGTTACTCCGTGGACCTGCGCTACATCGGCCAGGAACACACGCTCCGCGTCCCGGCGCCCGCCCGCGTGAAGGCAAGCGACAAGCCCTCCCTCGATCGAGCGTTCGACGAGATGCACCTCCGCATCTACGGCCACAACGCCCCCGAAGAGAAGAAGGAGATCGTCTCCCTCCAGGTGATGGGGATCGGCAAGGTGCGCAAACCGGTTCTGGAGAAGATCCCACGCGGGTCGAGGAGCCCGGCGGCCGACGCCGTCCTGGGGAAGCGGCCGGTGTACGTGGGGAACGGCAGGTACGAACCATTCTCGATCCTCCGCCGCGACCGACTCGCAGCGGGGAACCTGATCGCCGGTCCCGCGCTGGTGGAGGAGACGACAGCGACCACGACCGTGGGGAAGGGCGAGACCTGCTCCGTCGACGAGTATGGCAACCTCATCATTGCGCTTGCGGGGGAGGGACGATGAAGATAGATCCGATCACGCTTGAGGTCATCCGCAACCGACTGATCGCTGCCAGCCGCGACATCCGTCGGACGGTCGAGCGCGCCGCCTACAGTCCGATCCTGTACGAGGTGGTCGACTTCAGCTGTGGCATCCTGGACAGTGAGGCGAACCTGATCGCCGAGACTCCCGGACTCCCGATCTTCCTCGCGAACCTCGGCTACGCCGTGACCTCCACCTACGAGACCATCGGCCGCGACAACCTGCATCCCGGGGACGTCATCCTGTGCAACGACCCCTACAACGGAGGAGGGACCCACTGCCCAGACCTGGTCGCTCTCTGCCCGGCGTTCCACGAAGGCAAGATCCGCGGCTGGGCAGCGTTCCGCGGCCACACGGTCGACATGGGCGGGATCTATCCAGGAGGCTGGTACAGCGACACGGTAGAGGTATTCCAGGAGGGGTTTCGGCTTCCGCCCGTGAAGCTTCTCATCGAGGGGAAGCCCAACGACGACGTCTTCCGACTGATCCGCGCGAATACCCGCGTCCCCGACGCCGTGCTGGGCGACATCCGCGCTATGGTGGCCGCGGTGAGGAAAGGGAGCCAGCGGTTCGTTGACGTGATCGCGACCTACGGCCTGGACGTCACCCTGGCTGCCTTGGAGGAACTCCTGGCGCAAGGGGAGCGCCTGGCCCGCGCCGCCGTCAGCCGCATTCCCGACGGGACCTACCGCGCCGAGGCGATCCTCGACGGCGACGGGAACGACGACAAACCGCTCGACGAGAAGATCCTCCTCGCCCTCACCATCACGGTGAAGGGAGACGAGATGACGGCCGACTTCACCGGAACGGGCCCGCAGAACCGCGGGCCCATGAATACGCCCGAGCCGTCGACCATCTCGGCGGCACGCTACGCGTTCAAGATCGTTACCACGCCGCATCTGCCCAGCAACGAGGGTTTCTTCCGGGCACTCAAGATCGTCATCCCCGACGGGAGCTTCCTCAAGCCGCGCTTCCCGGCAGCGTGCGCCATGTGGCCCACGCCCTCGACGACGATCCCGGACCTCTTCTTGAAGGCTCTCGCCCCGGCGATTCCAGACCAGGTGCGCGGAGGGCACTTCGGAGACGCCATGGCAAACTTCATCTATGGAGTCGACCCACGCACCGCGAAGTACTACGTGTGCGCTGAGGCCGACGCGGGCGGTTACGGCGGGAAGCCGACCGAGGACGGAGAGGCCGCTCTATTCTCGATGACCCTAGGCGACACCTATAACGTCCCATCCGAGGTCGTTGAGGTGCGCTACCCCTGGCGCGTGGAGCGCTACGAGCTGTCACAAGACTCGGGCGGGGCAGGGAAGTTCCGCGGCGGCTTGGGCGTCGAGCGTGACTACCGCTTGAGCTCCGACGCCGGTCTGACCGTCACGACGGACCGCGTGAAGTACACCCCGCCGTGGGGCCTGTTCGGCGGGAAGCCCGGGACGACCAACCTGACCATCGTCCACCGACGCGACGGAACCGAGGAGAAGTGGCGCAAGATCTCCAACCTCCCCCTCAAGGCCGGTGAGACCCTGACCTTCCGCGGCGGCGGGGGCGGCGGATACGGGTCGCCCCTAGAGAGGGACCCTTCCAAGGTGCTCGAAGACGTTCAAAACGAGTACGTCTCCCTGGAGAGTGCGAAGGACGACTACGGCGTCGTGATCGAGAAGGGCGCGATCGACCTCGCCGCGACCAAGAAGCTGCGCGCGTCCCTAGACAAGGGAGAGAAGAAGGAGCCGGCTCGTGGAAAAGCGCATCGTCCTTAGGTTTGAGAGAGGCGGAGACCTCATCGCCGATCTGGCGCCTGAGCTTTCCCCACGCACGGTCGAGGCCATGCTTGTGCTCCTCCCCTTCGAGGCGACCGCGTATCACTCCCGTTGGTCGGGTCGAGAGGTCAACTTCCCGGCCAAGAGCCCCATCGCCGTGCCACGGGAGAACCAGACAACCCAGATGAGCACGGGCGACGTCATCTACTGGAAGGAATGGGAGCTCGAGCCCGGGCGCGCGGCTGAGGCGATCGCGGTCTACTACGGCGCCGAGGTCTCGCGCGACCACCGCGGCCGTCTCCCCGTGAACGTCTTTGCCCGCGTCCCCTCCTCGCAGTGGAAGGCAATCGAGGAGATCGGCGTGCGGATCTGGCAGAGAGGAATCGAGAAGGTCACGGTCCGTCTGGCCGGAAAGGACGCGTAGGGAGGCGACGTGGAAGAGGCCCACGAGGACCGCATCGCAAAGGCTCAGGCGCGGATGCGGGAGACGGGCATTGACCTGATGGTCCTCTCCCTGGGCTCCAACCTGAAGTATCTCACCGGCTTCTCCGACGAACCGGGCGAGCGGCTGCTCATGCTCCTCGTCCCCTACGAGGGGGAACCCCTGTTTCTCGTCCCGGAGCTGTACGCCGATCAGGTGCGGCAGACTTCCTCGGTCCAGACGCTCCGGGTCTGGAAGGACGGGGAAGAGCCACAGGCGCTTCTCGGCGAGGCGATCGCCTCCCTCGGGGGCGCCCGGGGAGAGGTCGCCGTTGACGACTCGATGTGGGCGACGTTCCTGCTTGCGCTGGAGAAGGCGCTGCCGAAGGCCTCTTTCTCTGGTGCATCCAGGATCCTTGCCCCGCTCCGTATGGAAAAAGACCCGGCGGAGGTCCGCGCCATGGAAGAGGCCGGGGCGATCGCGGACCAAGCCTTCGAGGAGGTCCTGGGCCGGAAGATCTCGGGATCAAGCGAGCTTGAGCTGGCACGGGTCCTCCAAGACTCGATGCTGGCCCACGGCGCAGACGCGGTAGCCTTCGAGACGCTCGTCGCGTCCGGCCCGAACAGCGCACTTCCCCACCACCGGGCCGGCCAGCGACGGATCCAGTCCGGTGACGTCGTGATCCTCGACTACGGGTGCCGCGTCCGCGGCTACTGCTCGGACGTCTCGCGCACGGTCGTCTGCAAGGCGACGTCCGATCCGGTGCGGCGTGTGCACGCGCTCGTCCGGCAGGCCCAGGAAGCGGGGATAGGCACGGTCAAACCGGGTGTAGAGGCACAAGATGTCGATCGTGCCGCCCGCGCCGTCGTCGCGCGTGCCGGCCATGGCGAGCGCTTTATCCACCGAACGGGCCACGGAATCGGCCTCGACGTGCACGAGCCCCCGTACGTTGTTGAAGGAAACGGGCTTGCGCTTCGGCCCGGCATGACGTTCTCCGTCGAGCCCGGGATCTATCTCTACGGCGAGTGGGGGATCCGCATCGAGGACGTCGTGGCCGTGACCGAGGCCGGGCCGCGGCCGATGACCCGATCGACGCATGAGTTGCGAGTGTTGCAGTAAGGAGACCTGCGGTGCGCCCGCTCCCGGCGCGCTGTCTCCAAGCAAGCTGACTCTCCACAGACCAGGGGCGGAGCAAGGAGGTGGGAGGCGAACGGAGTGCGAGGGCGTGACGAGTGGAACCAAAGGAACGCGACACGAGGTGATGCGAAGTGAGAACCGCAAGGTTCCTGTGTGTGATGGTGGCGACGTTTGCGCTCGCGATCGGCTTGTGGTGTCACGTCGGCCTGGGCGCCGTGGACAACGTGGCAGTGATCAACGGGTATCCGACGATCACGACAGATCCGGCCACGGCCTCGGACTGGTACGACACGGAAACGATGTACAACCTGTATAGTCCACTGGTCTACCCCACTCCGGAGGGATCAGTCCGGTCTCACCTGGCCACAAGCTGGCAGGCGGTGGGTGGAGACCTCACCCATTGGCGGTTTGTGCTCCGGCAGGGAGTCAAGTTCCACTCCGGCTACGAGATGACAGCGGACGACGTCGCTTTCTCCATGACCCGTTTCATCGCGATGGGACAAGGCAACTCGGGGCCGCTCGGCAAGGTAACGGCGACCGTGGTCGACAAGTACACGGTTGACTTCACCTTGGATAAGCCGAGCGCCATCTTCCCCGAGTCGCTGGCTCTGTTCTTCCCCGTGGAGAAGGCGCTCGTGCTGGCGAACATCAAGAAGCCTGGCAATTACGGAGACCTTGGAGACTACGGCAACGACTGGCTGGGCACACACGACGCCGGGACCGGCCCGTACATGCTGACCGCGAACATCCCTGGCCAGCGCCTGGATGCCGCACGGTTCATGGACTACTTCGAGGGCTGGTCGAACGAGGGTTGGGGTCCGGACGAGGTACCGATCGACCGGCTTGTGTTCATCATGGAGACCGACTACACGAGCCTGATGACGCTCCTCAAGAGCCGTGGTCTTGATCTCGAGATCAACGGTGGTTGGACGCTGCCCCAATTGCAGCAGATCCAGGCCAACCCGACCCTAGACATGACCAGCTGCTGGGCCCAGAACGTCACCGTGTGGATGAACGCGAAGGTTGCCCCAACGGATGACGAGCACTTCCGGAAGGCCCTCCTCTACGCGTACGACTACGCGAGCGTGGTTGGACCCTGGCAGGCGTTCGGGAACGGTGAGACAGGATTGATTCTGCCCAACATGGCAGGCTACGTCCCGATCGACCCGCAGCCGCGCGCCCAGAACCTAGTGAAGGCACGGCAGGAGCTCGCGCTCTCCAAGTACGCCAACAACCTGAAGGACGTGAAGGTCGTCTACCACTTCTGCGGCGGCCTGGACTTCGAGGAAGAGGTCGGCCTGCAGCTGCAGGCAGACATGGCGAAGCTCGGCGTCAAGGTCGAGGTGGCCGGCCCGCCGTGGCCTCAGTTCTCCGCGGAGTGCTCCTCGGCCGAGACGACGCCCAACATGACGATCTTCCTTTTCGCTCCGCAGGCCTACCCCACCTACGACTACTACTTGTTCGACATGTTCGCGAAGAAGGGCCTAAGCTGGATCTTCGAGGCGCACTGGTACTTCGACGATCCACAGATCGAGACCCTGCTCAACGCGACGCGGGCTGAGGCGAATCCAGTGGCGCGGCTTGCGATCTACACTCAGCTGCAGCCGCTGATCGCCGCTCACGCCCTGGCACTCTATCCGTATCAGAAGCCCACGCTCTTCGCCCACCAGAGCTACATCGCCGGCCCGCAGGTGTCGATCCCCTTCGTCGGCCCGAGCGAGAACATGCACAACTGGCGGATCAATTTGACGCTAAAGGCGCAGATCACGGGGCAATAGGGACTGTAGGAAACCGGCGGGAGGGCGAGAGCGCCAAGCCCTCGCCCTCCCAAGTCTCACTCAAGAGCGGTCAAGGACACCATGGCCAAGTACATCGGTCTGAGGCTTGTGCAGTCGGTCTTCGTCCTCTTCGGGCTCTCGATACTGATCTTCTTCATCGCCCGGGTCGTGCCGGGCGACCCGGCCCGGGCGATGCTCGGATACCTGGCCACGCAAGACCAACTGCAGGCGGTGCGAGTCGAGATGCATCTGGACAAGTCATTCCCGGTGCAGTACTACTACTGGCTCAGGGACCTGTTCCACGGCAACCTGGGAAGGTCCGCGTACACCAAACGGCCCGTCGTGACCGATCTGGTGCAGTACGTGCCAGCCACGCTGGAGCTGATCCTGTTTGCCACGTTGATCTCCCTCGTCATCGGGCAGGCGATGGGAATCCTTGCCGGCTACTTCCGCAACTCCTGGTTCGACGGGGTTTCTCGCCTCGTGTCGTACCTCGGAATCGCCACTCCATCCTTCGTGATCGCGATCCTTCTCCTCTTCTTCTTCAGCCAGATCCTCCACCTCGCCCCGAGCGTCGGTCGGATTCCGATCATGACCCAGGCTCCACCCATCAGAACCGGGTTCATGGTGATCGATAGCCTCCTGGCAGGGCAGTTCAGTACCGCCCTCGTCGCGTTGAGCCACTTGGTCCTCCCCGCGTTCAGCTTGGCGATGATCCACATCGCCCAGGAAGGCCGAATCACCCGCTCGTCCATCGTCGAGAACCTAGGCAAGGACTACATCACCATGCATAGGGTGCACGGCATCCGCACCTCTCGCCTCGTCTTCAAGTACCTCCTGCGGCCCTCCATCATTCCCACGGTGACAGTCATCGGACTCGATTTCGCCTTTCTCATGTCCAACGCGTTCCTCGTGGAACTCGTCTTCATGTGGCCGGGCTTCGCGCGCTATGCCCTGACGACGATGCTGAACAAGGACTTGAATGCCATGGTCGCGGTGGTCCTGGTCATCGGTCTGACCTTCGCCGTGGTCAACCTGTTGGTGGACATCGTCATCACGTTCTTGGATCCCACAATCCGGATACAGCGGAGAGGAGGCTGAGCCGTGCGTCAAGAGAGAAAAGCGGACTTCCTCGCCACCCTCGCGCAGAGGAGAAGGACCCTCGCCAAGGGCTGGTACAAGTACTCGCGCAATCCCCTGTCGGTGCTGGGATTGGTCTTGTTGGTCCTGATCGGACTCGCCGCGGGACTCGCTCCTCACATTACGCCGTACCCCGCTCAAGCCGGTGCGTACACGGACTTCAAGAACGCCGGCAGACCGCCGAGCGGAGAGCACCTATTCGGGACGGACCGGATCGGGCGTGACGTCTTCACGCGGGTGATCTTCGGCTACCGATTCTCCCTTCTCCTGGGGATCGTCGTACTCGGCCTGGGCGTCGCGCCCGGCGTCGTCCTGGGTCTCTTAGCCGGCTATCACCGCGGGACGTGGATCGAATCGGTAATCATGCGGGTCACCGACGTCTTCCTCGCCGTGCCTCCCCTCGTGCTTGCCCTCGCGATCACGGCGATGCTCACTCCCAACCTCCTAAACGAGATGTTCGCCATCGCCCTCTTGTGGTGGCCGTGGTACTGCCGGCTGGTCTTCGCCGTGTCCTCCTCGATGAGGAGCCAGTTCTTCGTCCGTGAGGCGGAGCTCTCCGGCGCGAGCGAGGGACACATCCTCTTCAAAGAGATGCTGCCCAACTGCCTCGCGCCGATCTTGACCAAGATGACGCTCGACATGGGGATCGTCATCCTCCTGGGAGCGTCGCTGAGCTTCATCGGACTGGGAGCGCAACCGCCCACACCGTGCCTGGGCACGATGGTCGCCGACGGCGCAAAACGCTTGCCGGGAGAGTGGTGGAGCACCATCTTCCCGGCGCTCGCCATCGTGATCGTGATCCTGGCATTCAACCTGGTCGGAGACGGCCTGCGCGACGTATTCGCCGTCGAGGAGGTGTGACGCGTGGCGCTCCTGGAGGTGAACGACCTTCGCGTCGGGTACCGCATCTTCGAGGGCACGCTCAACGTCTTAAACGGCGTGCGGCTCAGTATCGACGAGGGGGAGAGGGTTGGCCTGGTGGGAGAAACGGGGTGTGGCAAGACCACCACGGTGAAGACGATCCTGCGAGTCCTTCCCGTCCCGCCCGCACAGGTGCAGGGCGGCGAGATTCTCTATCGCGGCGAGGACGTGCTGCGGATGTCGGCGCGCGCGGCCCGCGACCTGCGGCGGCGGGAAGTCACCGCGATCTTCCAGGACCCGCTTCAGGCGCTGAATCCGATGTTCACGGTGGGAACACAACTGCGAGACATCCTGAAGGAGTCCAGGGCCGGGCAGGACGGAGGGCGGCTACGGAGGCGCGAGATCGAGAAACGCTGCATCGCCGCTCTCCAGGAGACCGGCATGCCGGACCCCGAGCGGATCATGACGAACTATCCCAGTCAGCTCTCAGGCGGGATGCGGCAACGGATATGCATCGCCGAGGCCCTCTCCCGGGAGGCGCGGCTCCTGTTGGCCGACGAGCCGACGACCAACCTCGACGTCACGATCCAAGATCAGATCTTGCGCAAGCTCGACGAACTGGTCGACGAGAAAGGCACGTCTGTCCTCATGATCACACACTCGATGGGAGTGGTCCGCGACTTAACGCAGCGCCTGTACATCATGTACGCCGGGGCGATGGTGGAGACCGGCAAGACGAAGGAACTGCTCGCCCAGCCCCGCCACCCGTACACGCAAGGACTGATGAAGAGCGTGCCGCGGCTGACGGGAGAGGGGATCAGCGACGGAATCCCCGGACGGATCCCCAACTACCTGGAACCCCCGTCGGGGTGCCGGTTCCATCCCCGCTGCGAGCACGTCATGCCCGTCTGCAAGGAGGCGATCCCGTCGTTCTACCCCGTCGATGAGGATCACTTCGCGGCCTGCTACCTCTACCGGAGTTGATGGCGATGCCAGAGAGTATCTTGAGCGTGGAGCATCTGAAGAAGCACTTCCCGACCAAGCAGGGACTCGTCCGCGCGATCGACGATATTTCGTTCTCCATGGCGCCCGGGGACACCCTCGGCCTCGTGGGGGAGTCCGGGTCGGGGAAGACGACGACGGCTCAGTGCGTCGTCGGAATGTACCCTCCTACCTCGGGCGAGATACGCTTCAAGGAGGAGAGCATCGGGACGGCGTTCAAGCACCGGCCCAAGTACATCAAGGGCGACCTGCGCATCGTCTTTCAGGACCCCGGATCGTCGCTCAACCCCAAGCGGACCATCAAGCAAATCCTCTCTGTGCCGCTGAAGGTGCACGGCATCGGGACCCGGCACGACCGGCTCGGCCGGATGAAGGACCTTCTGAACATGGTCGAGCTCCCCGCGGACGAGTACCTGTACAAGTACCCCCAGGCGATCGGAGGCGGAGAGAAGCAGATGGTGGCCCTGGCCAGAGCCCTTGCCACCAACCCCTCGTTCATCCTGCTCGACGAGCCAACCTCAGCGCTCGACGTGTCCGTACAGGGAAAGATCATCAACCTTCTGATTCGGCTCCAGAAGGAACTCAACCTGACCTACCTCTTCATCACCCACGACCTGTCCTTGATGCGGAACGTCTCCAGCCGCGTCGCCATCATGTACCTGGGGAAGCTGTGCGAGATCGCCCCCACGGTCGAGTTCTTCGAGCGTCCCATTCACCCGTACACGAACATGCTTCTGTCGTCGATACCGGTCGTCTCAGACGAAGAGGAGGCCTTGAAGCCGAAGAAGGTCAGTTCCAAGGGCGAGATCCCAAGCCCAGTCAACATCCCGCCTGGCTGTAGCTTCCACTCGCGATGCCTCGCGAAGAACGGCCGCTGCGCGGAGGACGACCCCGCCATGGTCGAGGTGGCCGAAGGGCACTTCGTCCGTTGCCATGCCGCGCTTGAGGCTGACCCCACGCGCTTCGGGTCCGTATAGCCGATGGCCAAACCTCTCGCTCCCGAGAAAGCACGCCTCACGGATTGCCACGTCCACCTCGATCACCTTGTCCCCGAGGAGCGGGAACGCGCCCTCGAAAGGAGCCGCGCAGCCGGGGTCCGCTTCCTCGTCACGGCGGGAATGGACATCGCGTCCTCCTCGGCCGCCGTCGCCCTCGCCTTGCCCACGAAGGGAATCCTGGCCGGGGTTGGCGTCCATCCCTGGAACGCCGACCGGGCTCCACGCGACTTCGCCCAGACCCTGCGGCAAGAGGCCAACAGCCCAGGCGTGGTGGCGATCGCCGAGGCGGGCCTCGACTTCGAGAATAACGTCTTCACCGGAGTCTCGTACCGCGATAACCCGGCGCTCCGCCAGGCGCAGGAGCGGGTTCTTCGTGAAGAGATTGCACTTGCCTGTGAACTCCGTCTTCCGCTCGTCCTCCATGCCCGCGGGGCGTACGCTCCGCTCGTGCGGATTCTCAGAGAGGAGAAGGCCGACCGGGTGGGCGGAGCGATCCACAACTTCGATACCGACGTGTCGACCGCGCGCGTCCTGTTCGACCTTCAGTTCCTCGCGTCTTTCGGAGGAACCGCCACCTTCCCGACGCAGACGGCCGTGCACGCCCTCGTTCGCTTCGTCCCGCTCGACCGAATCCTGTTGGAGACGGACTCTCCCTACATGCCCCTCTACCAAGACTCCCAAAAGAACGAGCCGGCAAACGTGGCCCGCGTCGCCCAATCCCTTGCCGACCTGAGAGGGATCGCCCTCGAAGAGCTCGTCCAGGCCACGTTCGAGAACTTCACGGCATTGTTTGGAGTCTCGAGATAGACGGAGCCATCCGCGTCACGGGATCCGTCCCGCCCCTCCAAGAAGCCGCGGTGGGTGGGTTCCCTGCACACTGCCCGTGCCCGTCTCGTCTGTGGCCGTGGCACCGGGGCAAGACCGACTTGTTGGCCAGGTGTCGCTCGCGGTCCGCGTGGTCCAAGCGGAGAGAAGATCCGATGCGGAAGAACGCGAGAAACTCCTGTTGTCTGGCCACCAGAGGCCACGGTATGATCGAAACGCAAGTGAGTCTACGCGGGAGGTGGAAGATGAACGCGTTTCCTGGTCCACGAAGAGGTCTCGTGGTTGTGGCGGTATTGTGCGCCTGCCTTCTCCAGGTGAGCAGTCTCGTGTCGGCAAAGACGATCCACATCCCACAGGATTACCAGTCTCTGCAGGATGCGATCGACGTGGCGGAGTGGAACGACAAGATCGAGATCGATTCGGGTGAGAGGCTCTTCGAGAACATCGTCATCAGCATGGCACGACGGTTGACCATCACGACCTCGTTCGCCAACCGGACGGTGACTCTCCAATCCAGGTGGCAGAAGGAGCCTGTGATCAAAATCGACGGCTCCTCCACGATCACCTTCGAGAACCTGATTGTGCAAAGCGGATCTATCGGGGTATTCTGCAAGAATAGCTCGGAGATCGTCTTCAAGAACTGCACGATTCGTGACAACGTCGGAGCCGGATTGAGCGGGACCGGCTATACCTTGAACAAGACGACGGTCTCCGGGAACGGAGGCTTTGGAATCGACCTCTCCCGGCCAGCCCCAGCGAGCGACAAGATCGACGCGACTCTGGTGGCCAGCACCGTCACCGGGAACCGACTGGGAGGAATCCTCGTCCGCGTAGCCCGTCTCACCCTGGACGGAACGACGATCAGCGACAACGTGGGATACGGGCTGGAGATCCTCGAGGCGGGGACCGCCACCTTCACCGACACGTCAAATCCCAGCGTCATCTCAGGCAACTCGACCGGCGGCGTGCACGTCAGCGGAGCCACGGTGACCCTCAATGGGCTGATCAAGGGGAACAAGATTGGCGCCCTGGCAGAGAACGCCACGCTGAACGCGTCCAACGCCACGGTGACCGGGAACAGCACCGGCGGCCTCGTTTACCTCAAGTCGACCGGCCTGGTGGAGGCAAGCCAGATCACAGACAACGGGAAGGAAGGAATCCTGCTTGACCAGGCAAGCGCGGTGACGGTTAGGAAGGGCACGGTCTCCGGGCACTCGACCGCCGGAATCCGGGCGACCGGAGGATCCCGCCTCACCCTGGCAGCGGATCTCGTCGTCACCCAGAACCCAGGCGAGGGAGTCCTGATAGACTCGGGGTCCCTGGTGTCCACGTCCGCGCAGATCCTCACAAACGGCAAGAACGGGATCCTCGCCACGAACCAGTCTCCGGTCGACCTCACTGGCACGACCGTCGCCACCAATAAGCTTGATGGCGTGGCAATTGTGGGGGCGCCGCTCACGGTCAAAGGAGGCGTGGTCAAGGAGAACGGACAGAATGGGATCCGCGTGACGAGCGGCGGCACACTCGCCCTGAGCGCAAGAGCCGTTGTGTCGGGGAACAAAGCGGACGGCGTCCTCCTCGACGGCACGACGGGAAGCGTCACTGACTCAGAAATCACAGGCAACCTTCAAAACGGCCTGCGCGCGGCGAACAAGGCGCCCGTCAGCTTCTCGGGCGCTTTGGTCGCGACGAACAAGGCCGACGGAATCGCCGTAGAAGGCGGGACCGCGACGATCAACAAGACCGACGTGAAGGACAACGGACAGAACGGCGTCCATGCGACAGCCGGCGCCGAGGTCACCGTCGCCGACCACTCCACCGTCTCGGGAAACACCGCAAACGGGATCGCCGTGGAGAACGCGTCGGCGACCGTTCAGACCTCTCAGGTCCAATCAAACCAGCAAAACGGCGGGAGTGCCATCCAAGGGGCACAGATCACGATCGCAGCCTCCACCCTGACCGGAAACACGATGAACGGAGTCCTGATCGATGGCTCGACCGCCACGATCGGTACGACTCAGGTGAGCCAGAACCACGAGGATGGCGTGAAAGCGGTTGCAGGCTCAGCGCTCGTTCTCCTCGCCGGGACGCTCGTCGCCCAGAACACGCTCGATGGCGTCCTCGTCCTGGACAGCACCGCCGACATCCAGGGCACGGAGATTCGTGCCAACGCGAAGAACGGGCTTGAGGCCACGAACGCCCAGGTGAAGCTCGACACGACCACCGTGGCCGATCAGGTTGAGAATGGGCTTCTCCTCGACAAGACCTCCATCAACATCACCACCTGTCAGATCCTGGGCAACCTCAAGGAGGGAGTCCTGGCCACGCAGTCGAAGCTCGTCATCACCGGCACGACCGTGGCCGAGAACAAAGAGAACGGATTCCTGCTCACCAACTCCACGGCCGACCTCACGGACACGAAGGTGAACCACAACGGGATCCGCGGGATCGACGCCCAGATGAACTCAAGCATCACCCTGACCACCTGCGAGGTCACCAACCATCAAAGCGATGGAATCAGCTTGCAGAACAGCGGCGCCGATCTGGCGCAAAGCAAGGTCAACGACAACGCAGCCCGCGGGCTCGGCGCCCAGGTGTCCACGATCGTCATGGACACGTGCGAGGTCGCCAGGAACGCGAGCCACGGAGTCGACCTCCAAAACTCGGTCGCCGATCTCACCTCGACCCAGCTCTTGAACAACAAGGGCCGCGCCCTGTCCGCGCTGGACTCGACAGCGTCCCTTGTGTCCTGCACAGCGCAGGGCCAGCCCGGAGACGCCATCGTCCTCACGAACTCCGCGGCCGGGCTGGAGAAGACGCACGTCGACTCAAACGGCGGGATCGGCCTCGTCGCCGAGAACTCCGTCGCCGCCCTGTCCGGCGGGACCGTCTCGCAGAACGGAAAGGACGGCATCAGTCTCACCAAGGCGTCCATTGACGCTCACCAGGTCGAGATCCAGTCGAACAAGGGACACGCGATCGTGGGGGTCTCGTCGAAGGCCACGCTCGTCGACTCTATCGTCAAGAAGAACACGGCCGGGGGCCTGTCCCTCACCTTCTCTCAGGGATCGGCCGAGAGGACTCCCATCCAGGACAACGGCGGCTTCGGCGTGGAGGCCGCGCAGCGCTCGCGCATCACGCTGTCCGCGTGCACGGTCTCCGGCCATCCCGAGGGCGGGATCAAGCTTGCCGACTCCACGGCCGACCTGCGCTCCAGCACGGTCAAGGACAACAAGAAGCAGGGAATCGTCGCCACCAATTCGCAGGTGAAGCTCCTGGACGGAAGCGTGGTCTCCGGCCACCCGCAGGATGGGCTCTCTCTCGTCGCAAGCTCGGCCGAGGTGCGAGGGAGTAAGATCACCGCAAACGGCGCAAACGGGATCCTCGCAGCCGGATCCATTGTCGTGATTGTGAACGGCGAGGTCTCTAACCACCCACAGGACGGCTTGAACCTCACCAATTCCAAGGCCGACCTCGAGGCGACTCAAATTCGGGCGAACCGGGGACGCGGGATCGCTCTCGCCGACAATTCAGAGGCGAAGCTCGCAAACGTCACGGTGACCACGAGCGGCCAGGACGGGGTCTCGCTCGCCGCGAGCGCCCTTGAAGCGAAGGGAAGCCAGATCGAGAACAACGGCACGAACGGCATCCTCGCGACCGGATCGAAGGTCATCCTCACGGAAACGAGCGTCGCTCGCCATCCGCAGGACGGTCTCTCGCTCACGGGATCCACCGCGGAGATCGTCGCATCTACCGTGAAGGACAATCGTGGGCATGGGATCCTCGGCAGGGCGAACTCGGCAGCCACGCTCACGAGCTCCTTGGTCTCGGGGAGCGGAGCTGAAGGGATCGCTCTCCAAGACTCCGCCGCCGATCTCATCGACACGAAGGTCCAGTCAAACGGAGCGGCGGGCATCTCCGCCGTGCGCTCGATCCTAAACCTGTCCAAGGCCAGCGAGGTCTTTGGCCACTCTACCGACGGGATTGACCTTGACACAAGCTCAGCGAAGATCCTGGAGTCCAAGATCCACGACAACCGCGGCCACGGTCTCAAGGCGAGCGCATCCAAGGCGACGCTCGATAGCAGCACCGTCAGCCAGAACGGCTCAAACGGCCTTGACCTGGTCGCAAGCGCGGTGACCCTCTCCACTTCAGCTCTCACCGCAAACGGCGGCGCCGCGGCGAGCGTGAGAGAGAAGTCCCGCCTCGCCCTGGTCGCGAGCCGAGTCACCGGACACAACCAAGACGCGATCGTCATCGACTCGAGCGCCGTCGACCTCGAGGATACAGAGCTCACGGGCAACACGGCACGGGGCATCGTGGCGACGAACGGGACGCTCACCCTCTCGGGGAGCCTCGTGAGTGGTCACGGTGGCGCCGGGATCGATCTGGTCGGTTCACGGGCCGACTTCAAGAGCTCGCAGATCAAGGACAACGGCGCGGAAGGGGTCGTGGCACTGGAGTCGACGATCGGCCTCAGCGACTCGTCCGTGTCCGGACATCCCACGACCGGTCTGCGACTCGACCTGTCGTCTCTCGAGCTCTCCGGAAGCTTCGTCACGGAGAACCAGGGGGCCGGGATCTCGGCCAAGGATTCCCAGGCGACCGTGGCCTCGAGCACCGTTTCGGGAAACACCGGCTACGGACTGGATTTGGTGAACAGTTCGGCGGTCGTCATGGACAAGTCCCAGATCAAGGAGAACGGCGCCATCGCGGTCCGCACCGATCACTCGACCGTAACACTCATCGACTCCACGCTGTCGGACCACCCGGCGACCGGCCTTCTCCTAGAGAACTCTCCGGCCTCGCTCACGGCGACCACGATCCGCGGGAACCTGGGCTGGGGCGTGGAGGCGATCGATCGCTCGGCCATGATGGAGAGCGGCTCCACCATCTCCGGGAACCGCCTGGGCGGAGTCTTTGTGTCGAGTGCCGTCGCCGCCTTCCTCGGCGGCGAGGTAAGTGGAAACCTGGGCAATGGAATCTCGCTCACCCTGCGGTCGGCGGCGCTGTTCGTCGACACGCTCATCAATGGAAACTTGGGAAGCGGCCTGGTGATCGACAGTTCCTCAGCCTCGGCGCGAGGGATCACGCTCGCCGAGAACCAGGGAAACGGAGCGATCCTGACTGCGGCATCGGTTCTCTCGCTCAGCCTGGCGCACGTCCGGGCGAATCTGCTCGATGGCCTCCACCTCGAAGGCTCACT
>Ga0315278_10000149_pt1 | contig 62161 bp, 49 predicted proteins | sample YL17G06_0_MG_FD_203880 | JGI IMG/M metagenome (GOLD analysis project Ga0315278, IMG submission 203880) | Sediment microbial communities from Yellowstone Lake, YNP, Wyoming, USA - YL17G06_0 | ecosystem: Environmental > Aquatic > Freshwater > Lake > Sediment | place: USA: Wyoming | collected... | reverse complement strand
GCGGTTGGCCCACGCGACGTAGATGAAGGTCAGAATCCAGGCGATGATGATCACGCCGACGCCGATCGGTATGCCGAGCGTCGTGGCCTCACCGACCTTCTGACCCATCCACGGCTTGGCGTAGGCGATGAGGAGGATGAACCCGTAGTAGAGGACGAACAGGCAGAGCGTCAGGATGGTCGAAACCACCCACTTGTTCCGGACCAGCCGCTTGAACTCAGGCGAATCGAGCATCTCGCGTGCCGTCTTCTGCATTCGACTCTCCTCTTCTCCGCGCGGGCGTCTCCCACGCCGTCGTCACGCCGGACCCTCGACCAGCGCGTTGCGAGCCACCCCCGGTTGATCCCGGCTGTGGCGTTCGCCTCGCCCCGGTGTGCAGGGTGTGTGGCGACTGGGAAGTCCGAGGTCAGCTCGGCCCTCGGGCGATGGCGTTCGGCGGGGAGCCGGGTGCAGCGTCAGGTGGCGCCCGCCGGGGGGCAGACTCGCAGCCCGAACGACACCATGTCAACTGTTTGCATCCCGGTGCTGTACCGGCCGTTGGGTCAGGCAAGAGGAAGGGGGTGCCCCAGCGGCCGGACCAGCCCGGCCGGGGATGTCCGGCGCATGGACGTCACCGACCGGCGCGCCGGCCACTGCGCCCGGCGCCGCAAGGGTGAATCCGTCAGGCTCCCTGCGCCCATTCGCCGCCGAGGAAGTCGAAGGAGATCTTTTTCTGGAAGGCAGCGATCTGGGAGAAGATCTGCTTGAGCAGCGTTTCCTCGATCTGGGTAAGGGCCTTGATGCTGATGTGGTTCGTCGGGACCTGTCCGGACCGGATGCTGTCCATCTGATGGGCGAGCCGCAGCGATATCAGGAACTGGTACGCCTGGGAGATCTCTTCGCTCGTGACGCGCGTCAGGACGCCCATGTCCTGCAGGCGTCCCAGGCGGTCGAAGGTGTTGGTCTCCGCCGCCCCGCCGCGGAGGGCGTACAGGCGCGCGAAACTCACGATCGGCGCCGTGGCCTCCTTGATGTTGAACGTCCTCTGGCTGCCGTGGGCATCGGTCTCCGCGACGATCTTCCCGAAGAAGCCGAGCAGAGACCGGTGGTGGAGCGCGTTCTGGGCGAGGTGCGCGAAGAACGCGGGAGTGTGGGCGATCTCCGAGAGGGTGTGTTGGCGGAGAGCGGCAGCCAGCCCGGCATCGCCGTGGATGCACCGGAAATCGAAACAGGTGTTGAAGTCGAGGAGGTCCTTGGGCTCCGCGACGTTGATCCAGCCCGAGAAGTACTCCTTCCACGCCGCGAGTGGGGCACACCATCGGGGGTTCTTCGCCATCATTCCCCCCTTGCACAGCGGGTAGCCGGTCCTGTCCAGCCAGTCGCAGACCCTCTCGCCGACGGCCGTGAAGTAGGCGTGCGCGGCGGCCGGATCGGTTCCTGCCGGCGGATCGAAGATGATGGCGTTGTCCTGATCCGTGACCAGCGTCTGCTCCTCCCGGCCTCCGCTCCCCAGGACGATGAACGCAAACGGAGCCGGCGCGGGCCCCAGCTCCTCCTCCGCGAGAAGCAGGAGCCTCTGTGCGATGGCGTCCGAGACCGCCGTGATCGCGCGACAGGTACTGCGCGGCCGGGCGCCGCCGTCGGCCAGCCCCTGGGCGAGGAGGGGCAGCCTGGCCCGATGCTGCGCGAGATCCTCCACTCTCCCGGCTCCCCGGATGGCCCGGGAGAGGAGTGCCAGGGGGTAGCGTTCCGGCTCCAGCAGCTCCTTGTTCCGGACCACGCCGATGACAGCGCCGGCCTCGTCCCTGACCGCCAAATGCCGGACGTTCTTCTCGCGCATGAGGAGAATGGCCTCGTAACCCAGCGCGGTCGGGGAGACCGCCACGAGGGGCGCCGTCATGACCTCGAACACCGGCCGACCGACGGCGAGGCCCCGGCCTACCACCCGGTCGCAGAAGTCCGAGTCGGAGAGAAGCCCGATTCCCTCTCCCCCCGGACCGGTCACCAGCAGGGCGCTGGCGTGGTTCTGGGCCATGATCGCCGCGGCCCGCGCGAGGTCGGTCCTGTAGTCGCAGGCGGGGAGGGCGCGCATGAACCGCCGGACCGGCTCGTTGAGGGACAGGAGCGGCGTCTGCAGGTCGGCGATCAGGGCGTCCCGCTCGGAGAGCTCCCTCCGCCCGGCGCCCATCTCCTCCGCCACGGCGTCGCAGTAACCCTCATCGCCGCGTTCGCCCCGGATCAGGACCGCCGACAACGACACCGCCACCGTGCCGGCGGGCCCCCGCAGGTGCGTGACGCGGGTCACGACCTTGCCGTTTCCCGTCAGTTCCCGTCGGAACGCCTCGAACTCCTCGGGGTCCGCGAACAGGTCGGCGAGGCCCGGGCGCGGCCCGCCGGCGCCGGGCGGCAGGCCGAACAACGTGTCGGCAGCCGGGTTGGTCTCCAAGACTCGCATCCGGCGATCGAGGGACGTCCGGAACACGGCCGCCCGAAGGTTCCCCGCGAGGCTCTGGAACGCCGAGCGGCTCCGGTCGAGCACGGCGAGCAGCCCCTTGTGCGTGCTGAGATCCCTGGCGATGAGGATGAACCCCGGCTTCTCGGCCAGGGTCATCTGTTCAACCGTCAGCAGCGCGTCGATGGTCGTACCGCCCTTCTTCCGCAGCTTGGTTTCCGTCGGCTCCGGAGCCTTGCCCTCCGCGGTCGCCGCTGCGAGCCACTGCGACGCCCTCGGCAGGCCTCCCCCCTCGGCGACGATGTCGTCGATCTCCAGCAGCGGCCACTCGCTGTCGGAGTAGCCCAGAAGGGCGAGAAGGGTCTGGTTGGCATAGGTGGGTCTGCCGTCCAGCACCATCATCATGCCTTCCTTCGAAGCCTCCACCAGCGCGCGGTACCGGTCGTGGGACTCGCGCAGGGCGTCCTCCGCCAGCCCCCTGCGCCGCTCGATGCGGAAGCTCTGCTGCGCCACGAACACGAGCAGAAGCGCGATGACCACAGCGATGACGACGGAGATGCGGACGATCCGGTTCGTCAAGGCGGAGATCTCGGCGTGCACGTCCTCGACGTAGATCCCCGTGCCGATCACCCACCCCCAGGGCGCGAAGCCCCTCACGTAGGACTGCTTCGGCACGAGGCGGGCGGGATCGTCCTTCCACTGCCAGACGTACTCGACGTAGCCCTCGTTCCTCTCCCGTACGACGCGGAGGAACTCCATGAAGACCCGGTTGCCCTTCGGATCGCTGAAGTCGGACACATCCTTGCCGTTCAGGTCGGTGCGGTAGGGGTGCATCACCATGCGCGGACGCATGTCCGTGATCCAGAAGTAGTCCTTGCCTTCCTTCCCGTACCGCAGGAAACGCACGCGCTGGACGGCGGCTTCCTCTGCCTGCTCGCGCGTCAGACGGCCCGCCTTCTCTTCTTCGTGGTATTCGGCCAGGATGCTCCACGCGGAGTTCGTCAGCTCCCGAATCATCTCCCGCTTGCGCGACAGGAGGGCATCTTTGAACGCGGGAACGATGAAGGTGAAGACCGCGACGATCAGCAGCCCGATGGCGAGCAGGGTCGGCAGCAGGATGCGCAGGATGAAGCTCGTCCGGGCGAGCCGGGTCGGCTTGCGATACGGGGACGCCGCCGCAGGGACGGCCGCGGATGCGCGCGGCCCCGACGCCGAGAATAGGCTGTCCCGGAACCGCTCCCAGAGATCCCGCGGCATGTCCACGCCCGGGAGGGACAGGCGCGGGATGTCGGGGCCGTGCAGATCGGTGCCGCAGCAGACGAGGAGCCCGCAATCCCGCGCGAGACCGAGGAGAGCCTTCGTCTCGTCGGCGCCGTACGGGGCGTAGATGGCCTCGATGCCGTCCAGCCCTGCCGCCTTGAGTTCGAGCAGGATGACCCTCAGCTTTTCCGGGTCGCGCTCGAGTTGAAGCGGATGGGCGAGGAACACCCTTCCCCCCGCGCGGTGCACGATCTGGCACACCTCTTCGGCAGGCAACGGCCGGGGAGGAGGGGCGGGCATCCTCGCGGCGGTCGCCAGCGAGGCCCGCCCTCCCTGCGGGACGGCAGCCAGTATCGCGCGCAAATCGGGTGACTCGGGGTCGAAGCCGTACGCCAGCAGGTGGGCCTCACCGAACCTGGTGGTTGCGAAGATCTCGACCCCGGAGGCGACGCCGATCCCTGCATGGGCGGCGGCCTCCCGGAAGCGCGCCAGACCGGCGACGGTGTCGTGATCCGTCAGCGCCGCGAACCGGACGCCATCCCTCGCCAGGAGCTGCACCACCTGCTCCGGCGGGAGCTGTCCGTCGCTTAGATCCGAATGGCAGTGCAGGTTGACCCGCACGGAGCTCGTCATGGGATGCGCGCTCCTGTCTGTATCAGCGCCTCGATGGGCCTGTCCGGGCGGACGTCGCCGTTGCGCACGACCTCCCGAGCGCACCGCGCGCCCCGTGCCGCATTGGCGGCTGCCGCGCCTTCACGCCTGACCGCGCGGCCGGACGGACATCATGCCATCGGCGATCGCGGAGCGCGGGCCGGCTCGCGCCCGGCCAGGAGGTTCCCGCATGCGGTTTCTCACGCTTGCGGGCGTGCTGCTGCTGGCCCTGGAGAGTATAGGGGCTTCCGACTTCGGGGGGGCTGAAAACGGCGGGGCAGACAGGCTGAGCCCCGGATACCGACGGGTTGCGGACCACCTCGGCCGGGCTCGCGGGGTCAAGAGCGAAGGGCCGGCTGCTTTGACCCCTGTTTCCGGAGGCACCCGGTGTCTCGCTCAATCGAGGGTCAAAGCCGTCGGGGCAGAGCATCAAAGAGCGGAGCCTCCGGGGACCCCGGCGCGGTTCAGTCTCACCAACAATGGGTCAGAGCACCACGAGATGGTGGGTGTGGCTGTACTGTTGCGGGCCGTCAAACATCGGGAGAGCGCTGCCGGCGGGTGTGCATAGTGTTGCTTCTTCCGCGGGCGCCATCTACGCTTGCGAGCGATGGGCTCCGCTCGGCCAGCCTCGTCCCCGCGACGATCGCAACGTGCCAGCGGGCACTCGCCCGAAGAAGATCCCAGGCTCATAGGAGGCTCGGCATGCGACATCGCTACTCGCTCGTTTCCATCCTCGTCCTCTTCGCACTCACCTTTGTCGTGGCCTCCAGCTACGCGGATCGACCGGCGGCGGTGGAGGAGACGCCCTCGGGACCTATTCAGAAGATCGAGGTCACGAAGATCCGGCCGTCGGCAGCGACCCCGGTCTGCCAACCGGGGGTGAACGACCCGCATTTCACGATGAACTACCTCTACCCGCCCGACGACGAGTACTACACGCTGATCGATCCTGCGACTTGCGGGTGCGCGGAACAGGGCGCCGTGCTCGCGACTGCGGCGCACATGATCCTCGACTTCCCGGAGGCCTGCAGCATCCCCGTGAGCGTCGCGATCGTGGCCGCGGACCTCAGCAATCCGTCGTGCCCGGTCCCGATGCGCGGGCACTACCTCTGTGCACCTGTGGATTTTGACATAGAGGTCAGCAATCCTGGCGGCTACGACTTCGTGATGCCCCTGGATGCCACCTGTTGCATCACGCAGAAGGCGTTTCTGTTGATCACCTTCCGCGAGGTGGGAACCTGCGGCTCGGTGCCCAGCCTCTACGTGTCGTTCGGCTGCGATCCGTGCACGTCGTGGAACTACTGGCCTGACGGGGCGCTCGTCGACCTGTGCGACGGCTACCTGCTCGGGAACCCGAACATGTACGTGGACGCGGCATGCTGTGGCGTCGTGCCTACGCTGCCCGACACCTGGGGGCAACTCAAGGCGCTGTATCGGTAAGTCCGTGGGGTGGGTGACCGTGCTGGCGGGCGCCGGGGCGATCGGCTCCGGCGCCCCCGGTCTTCCCGCCTCGACGCCCTCGATAGAGTTGAGACGACCTGCGGACCGGCGGGAAGAAGCGGCACTCCTGAGCCGCTTCTCCCCGTTTCCTGCTTGCGGCTTCCCGTCCGTCCACCGTCCAAGTCAGACTCGGACCGCGCTCGCAGCGCCGTTGGGATTCAGTCATCCGGGGTCAGCCCGAACCGGCAGCTGCTGGCGATCGTCTTGCGGGGCTCGATGTAGACGACTTGCGTGTGGACGTATCCCAACGGGGTTCCGGGCTTGGATGAGCGCTTGTCCAATATCGTCCGGTGTTGGGATACGAAGACCAGCGTGTACTCTCCGACTGCGATGTCTCTGAATTCATAGACGCCGGCAGCATCGACTGTGGCGTGCGCTACAGTCTCCGACTTGCCGGGCAGGAGCTGCGGAAGCAGTAAGAGGCTGTCTGGGGCGATTGTCACAGGTCCTCGGACCAGCCACACGTTCGCGCCGACATCGGCCATGTCTCCGACGACTGCGTTGAGGTAGTACGTGACAACCCCGCGGACCGAGCCTACAGGCTGGGTCTCCGACTTGGACCCGACAGACTGTCCCGTCGGGCCCGCCTTCTTCCACGTCGCTGCAGGCGCGGCCCCGAGGCCTGAAGTAGCCACTGAGTCTGCGGCGGTGGGCACCCGCAGTGTCACCTTCGTCATCACGACCGGAGCCATGGGATTATCGCGCGCGTCGCGCTGCACGGCGGCGATCTTGTCCACCACGTCCATGCCCTCGATCACTTGGCCGAACACGGTGTAGCCACCCTGGTCCAGGCTGGGGAGGTCGGTGAGACAGATGAAGAACTGGCTGCCGTTCGACTCGCGCTGGGGGTTCACCTGATCCCCCAGCCGCGCCATGGCCACCCCCCCGCGCTTGTGCAGGCGTTTGATTTCTGCCGGGATCGTGTAGCCCGGCCCGCCCTGCCCGTCGTTGGAGCGGTCGGAGTCCTTCGAGTTAGGATCGCCGCCCTGGATGACGAAGCTCGGCACGATACGGTGGAAGGTCATGCCGGTGTAGAACCCTATGCTCGCCAGCTTCTTGAAGTTGGAGACAGTCTTGGGCGCGTCTTGGTCGTAGAAGCGCATCACGATGGTGCCCAGGTTGGTCGCGATCACGCCCACGTCATTGCCATCTGTACCCTTGGTCGCGCTGATGTTGGCCTGATTTCCGGCCGGGGCCTTGGAACTCGTGAAGCCAGCCTTCTGGGCAGCGAACGCGGGGGGGCAAAGAAGGCTGAGCAGCGCGACGGGGATGAGTATCCTGTGGATCATGGCTACGCCCTCCTCACCCAAGGTGACGTGGGAAACTCTAGGAGTCTGTTCCAAGGGGGTCAAGCCGGAAGGCGCCCTTGACACGAGATCGCCGGCCACGTGCGCACGGGGGAGAACCACTGAACCGCCCTGGGTTCTCCGGAGATCTCGTTACGCGAGTGCCGCCAGCTCGGCGTTCATCCAGGCTTCCTCTTCGAAGGGTTTTCGCTCTCCATCAGCTTCTCCGAGGAAGACCCGGATGGACGGCCGGGGCTGCTGAACGACGTCCGGAGGAGTCAGTCTTGGTGGGGGCGAATCATGGGTTCACGACAGGGGACCAAGTGGGGTCCGGGTCGTAGCGTTCCATCGCGCGGAACTGGTCGAGCGTCTCCGGCCCGAGATCCTTCTGGTAGACCATGCCGTCGTGGCTCACGATGAAGGTCATCACGCCGGTCACCGCGTAGTCCGCCGGTGCGGCGACGAGGGCGAAGCCGCCGATCATCACGCCCTGCACGACGAAGTCCATCTCGCCCAGCGGCGCGGCCGGGCCCTGCCCCTTCAGGACCTTGAAGTAGTAGCCGTGGTAAGGACTGGGCTTGGCCACGTATCCCTCGGCGATGATCCGGGCGATCCCCTCGCCTACCGGCCCCTGCCACGTTCCATCGGCGGCTTGCCACGCCAGCCCATCCTGCTTGCCGGGGGTGCTGAGGATGCGCTGCGCGTACTGGTTGACTACCACGCCGTCGTGTTTCCCGGAGGCGTATTCCCGCTGGGCCCCGACGTACCCCTGGCACACCTCGATGGCATCGAGCTCGTTCCTGCCGATGCGGCGGTAGAGCACCTCCTGCTGGCCCGCCTTGGAATCGAACCGCCACCGGCCGCCCTCCTCGACGAGGGGGATCGGCACCGGCCAGTCGTCGGCGCCGATGGACAGGAGGGCGAGCTTCGGGTTCTCGGGATCCCGGACGACCCGCATCTTCTTGCGGGCTTCCGCGGCGAAGGCGGCGCTCTGATTCTTGTCGAGCACCGGGTCTTCGGTGACCACGAGGTCCACACCGTCGGGCCCGAGGATCTCCTTCAAGGCCGGGATGTCGAATCGCTCGGCGGCAGAAACCAGAGCCTTGGCCGCCTTCTCGGGGCTGCTGAACGTCTTCTGTCGGACCGCAGGAGCTGGCGCGGGCGTCTCGGTGGGCTCTGCGGCACGCGAGATCGACGGAAGCAGAGATACGCAAGCAAGTCCCAGGTAGAGCCCGATGTGGACGGCGCGGGCAAGGACCCGGGACCGGGTCTGGTTGCCTGCTCTGAAGCGCATCGCGTTCATCTCCGACCCCCGCCGCCACCACGCGAGCCCATGCTGGAGGCGCCGCGCGAGCTGCTGGCCTTGGCGCTGCTGCTGCTGTAGCCGCTGGAACCGCCGCTGAAACCGCCGCTGGGCTTCGAGGCGCTGCTCTGCGGGACGCTACGGCTGCCGGTCTGGGCTCCACCCGCGCCGCTCCCGGTCCCGCTGCCGCGATTCATCGTGCTCGGCGCAGCAGCGTTGGCCCCCGCGCCGCCCGCCTTGCTGCTGGCGCTGCCCTGCTGCCGCGCGGGCTGCTGGCCGGCGCTCGCCTGGCGGTTGCCGGCCGAGGCGCCGCTCCCGGTCCCGCCGTACTTGTTCGCCGTGTTCTGGTTCGGGTAAGGCGTCCCGCCGCGATGCTGCGAGTTGTGCTGCCAGTTGTTGCCGCCGCCGCTGCCGCTCACGTTGCGATTGATCTGGTTGTAGTTGTTGTTCACGTTGATGTTGACGTTGTTCCCTCCCCAGCCGCAGCCACAGCAGGAGCCGCCCCAGTAGGCCGAGTGCCACATGACGCCCACGGCGAAAGCCATGAAATAGGCGCCCGGGGGCGGGGGCGGGGGGTAGTAGATCGGCGGGTACGGATAGACGGGTGGCCCGTAAACTACCGTCGGGCTGTAGGTCGGAACGTAGATGACCTCGGGATTCGCGGGCACCACGACGATCACCGTATCCTTCTCGACGACCTTCGTCTCGACCTTCTGCTGCTCGTTGGACTCCAGAGTGCCTTTGTCCTTGGCCTTCTTGCGCATCCGCTGGACGGCGTCCATGACGTCACCCTGCTGGGCGAGGAAGGCGTTGCCGAGGTTCGTGGTCCACTGGATGTCGTCCGCGAGCCGCTTCGCCAGGTCGGGAAACGCCGCCATCGACTGGATGCTCGGGTCCCAGGGCTGCTTGGCGACCGAATCGGCCAGCGCCTTGTCCTTGAGATCCGGGTGCTTCGCGACCCACTGCTGGAGCTGGACGATCTCGATCGGGTAGGTGGAAGCGACGAGCGTCTGCGCCAGGAGATCGTCGGGGTAGAGGGCGATCGGAGCCACGAGCGACTCGAGCTGCTCGGGGGGGATCTTCGCCGCGGGCTGCGCGGCCGCGGCGGCCGGGGCAGGGGACGCCGCCGGCGCCTTCGCCGCCTCCTGCGCGAGGACCACGCCCTCACCAGGCACGAGCAAGACCGCGAAGCAGATGGCCAGGAGGTTTCGCAAAACCCGGCTCCACGATCGGAATGAAGAGGCCTTCAGATTCATGACGATGGACTCCCTTTCGCGCGTAGGAAACGCGGGAGTGTCGCACTTTCGGCGCCCGCGTAGCCCAAGGCAACCCGAATCGGCGGCGCTCAAGGCACCATAGCAGTCGTACGAGTCCCGAATCTCATTCCTGACGCGAACCGCCAAGTCGGCCTCGTCCCGCCCGCGTCTGTTCCAGGCTCCTCACCCCATCACTTGCCGTGTGCGCGGTACCCGCTGTTCTGCACGTCCACCTTGAGCTTCTGCGCGCTCATCTCCAGCGTCTTCTTGGCCGGGTAGGTCGTGCCGTCCTCCAGCGCCGCGTAGGTCACCTTCGCGGCGACCGGGCTCTTGGCCTTCTCCTGCTCCATGGCCGTCGTGATCGCGACCGACTGCAGCGCGTTCTTCGCCGTGTCCACCTCGACCACCACCTGATCCTCGGGCTTCAGATAGTCCTTGATGGTGACGCGGACCCGGCCGTCCGCGCCGGGCACGGAGACGCTGACTTTCCCGGCAGCCTTCGCAGCCTGGATGCGCGCCGGGTCGAGGGGAGAGTACTGGTCGAGGAGGGCCATCGCGCCCTTGAGAGAGGCCTCCAGTTCGGCCTTCTTGGACTCGACGGCTTTGGCCTTGAGTCCCCGCTTCTTCCCCTCCTTCGCGTCCGCGGCGACGGGCACCTTCTGGAGCTTGCCTTCGGCGCCGTAGTAGCACTGATACTGCTGGCGGACCTTCTCCTCGCCGCTCAGCGAGAGGGCGACGGTCTCGACCCACTCGTACTGCCGCAGCGCCGCCTGGCTGGCCGCGAAGGACTGCTTCACCATCTCGATGCGATCCTCGGGCGCGGCCGGCTGTGCCACGGCGGTGCAGGCGAGCGCAGCGAGCAACGCACCGCTGGTGAGACTCATCCTAAGCCACACGGTGATCTCCCTCCTGTGATCGCAAGCCCCGGGCGGGCTGATTCTCTGCGGGAAACTGCTCGGGTCGGTTCTGTCCGAGGACAGGTGGCTCGTGGATACGCCGGCTGGCCACGCGTGTCAAGCGCCCACTGCATCGAGGGCCCCGAGGTCTCGGGGCCCGGCCCGGGGGGCCGCATGCCCGAGCCGCGGCGCTCCCTCGCCGCGCCGCGGCTCCTCGGTGGCATGCCGGGGTGGTTTCGCATAGACCGCGGCCCGCGAGCGCGTTCCGCCGCCGGATCGGCAGCGGGACGCCGACGCTGACCGGCCACGCCGAGGAGGGGGAATGCGAGGAAGCCCGGGTTCGGGAAGGACGCGCCGGCGATCCGCCGCCCGCACGGTCGAAATACCGACCTCGGCCCTTATCATGACGTGGGCCTTGTGCGGCACGGCGTGGGCCGGCGATCCGTGGGAGGCCTGGCCTGAGCTCTGGGCTTTCGTGCGTCTGGGGCCGCAGACGCGCCTCTTCTTCGACGTGGCCTATGCGCAGGGCAAGGAGTCCCCCGCGCAGGCGCTGGGCTTGGCCGCCTCCGTCGACGTCTCCTTCAAGCCCATCCTGAGGTCGGTCCTCCGCCAAGAAGACTGGGCACGCAACCGTTACGTCTAGGCCCGGATCGGATACGACCACGCCTTCAAGAACGAGGGCGGGACTCCGGCACCGTCGGAGGACCGCGGCATCGTCTCGCTCTACGCGAGAGCCGAGCTGCCCGCGGAGGTCGGGATCGAGGGGCGAGGGCGAACGGATCTGCGGTGGATCGACGGCGACTACTCGACGCGCTACCGCTTTCGGCTCGAAGCGACGCGCGAGTTCAGCGTGCTCGACCGCCCGGTGACGCCCTACCTCAACGCCGAGTGGTTCTACGACACACGCTACGACGGCTGGGCCCGGGTCCTGTTTCAGGTGGGAGCGGAGGTCACGCTCAGCCGGCGCTTCCGTTTCGAGCTCTACCTGGCGCGCCAGGAGGATGACCTCCCCGCCGAGTCCGCCCTGAACGCGGTCGGGGCGCTGGCCAAGTTCTATTTCTGACGGGCCCGCGGCGGAGCGGCCGGCCCGGCGTGCCCGCGAGCAGCGGTCGCGTCAGAACCAGAGGAGGAGCCTCATGTAACGAGCCCGCGCTAGACGTCGGCGCCCGGTGCGCCCGGCGGCTTCGCCGGCGGAGCGTACCAACGATCTTTGGGGACGACGGTGGGCTCGTCCCGATCGCCCTCGTAGGCGGGAGTCATGATCTCGACGCCGTACTCGTTGAACACGTCCTGGATGTTCTTGTGGAGATCGGAGTAGATCCGCTGCATCCGCTCCGCCTCGCCGACGTACACGTTGAGCTCGTAGGTGACGCCGAAGGAGTCGAGGGACTTCTGCAGGACGAAGGGAGCCGGGTCGGCGAGCACCCCCTCGGTGCGCTCGGCGGCCTGGAGCAGCATGGCGTGGACCTGTCTCCAGGGCGCCGTGTAGCCGATGCTGGCGGTGGTCGGCAGGATGAGCCGCTTCTCCCGGGCCATGACGCTGAAGTTGACCACTTCGGCGCCCATCACCGTGGCGTTGGGGATCGTGACCTCGACGTTCTTCGGCGTGCGCAGGCGTGTCGCCAGCAGCGATGTCGCGATCACCTTGCCGCGGTGCCCGGCGATCTCGACCACGTCGCCCACGTGGAGGCCCCGCATGTACGTCAGCATCACCCCGGCCACCACGTTGGACACCCCGGATGTCGATCCCAGGGAGAGGAGCACGCCGAGGAAGATGGAGATCCCCTTGAAGGCCGCGGTCTCCGAGCCGGGGATGTAGGGATAGGCGATCACCACGGCACAGGCCACGACGAGGATCTGGGCGATCTTGTAGGTAGTCATCGCCCAATCGGGGTAGAAGCCCTTCAGCTCGATGTTGCCGAGCTCGATCGCCCGAAAGAAGTAGCGGCAGAACCGCAGGAAGTAGTGGGTGGCCACCGCGAGGAAAGCCACGAAGATGAACCCTGGAACGCGCCGGCCGAAGGCGGCGACGAAGTCGCTGAATGGGGCGCTGACGAGCTGGAACAGATGCGTCGAGAGATGCCGCGTCCAGGGGAAGCAGCCCAGGACGAAATACAGGTACGTGTAGAGGGCCACGAGGAGGAGCGTCAGCCCGGCCAGATGGAGGAGCGTGTCGGTCGCGGCCATCAGGTGCCGGAGATTGACGAGATGCTTGGTCCTGGTGGCGACTGCCTCTTCCCTGCCCGCGAGCCAGCTCTCCGCCCGGCGGTGGAGCGACCGTCCGATCCACGTCATCAGGTACAGGAGGAACAGCAGGACGACCGTGGCCAAGAGGGCCTTGACGAATCCGCCGACGATGGCATTCGGGCTGTGGGCGGCGCGATAGCGCCGGAGCTCGACCCGTAGGACGTTGGCGTAGGCGGTGGCCGCGGTGCGCGGGGCCGCGTTGATCAGCTGGGCGTCGGGCCCGAACACCATCATGATGAGTCGAGGCCCGAGACGGATCTCGGCCCCAAGCTCGGTCCCGACGATGGCGATGGAATCGGGAGACAGCGTGCGGTCGCGGGCGATCTCGAGCAAGCGCCGGTTGATGCCCGCGGCGCGCCGCTCGGCCGGGTGCCCGGCGATGGCGACGACATGGAACAACACCTGGCCGTCGAGGACGACCGGGGCTTCCGTCTCTTCCTCTGCGGCCAGGCTATCCGCGGCGGGGGGGGCGGGGATCGCCGTGCCCTGGGCGGCTGCTGCGGCCACAGCCCCGTCGGGTTGCGCCATCGGCACGAGGCCCAGCAGGAAGAGGAACGGGATGACGCGGGGCCAGGTGGCCGCTAGCATCGCGGCGACCGAGCGGTTCGACCGAACAGATCCTCCGGCGTGCATGACGATGTCCCCCAGGATCTTCGGTGGGGTGAAGCGCTGGCCCGATGGCGCCGGCAGTCTAGACCGGCCGTGAGGCGTCAGTCAAAGGACCAGGGGATGTCGGTGAACCGCCCCGGGTCGCCCGGAGGCTCCGTCACTGGCGCGGAGCGGGGGGCGATCACCTCGCGCGCCGGGAAGACCCAGGTGCGCAGCCGAGACGCTCCGCAGCGGGGGCGGAGAGAGAGCTTGCCGCGAGCCGACCCGGTGGCTAGACTGTGCAAACATGTCGACCATCGATTCAGCAAGAGGCGCTTCTGCCTGGTTGGCACGGCGTTTCGGTCTCGAGAACGCGGACTCGATCTTCTCCAAGGAGTCAAGTGACCGCGGGGCTGCGACTGCCGGCGTGCTCCGGGATCTCACAGGAAAGGGTTCGGCCATGGCGAAGGATGACATGGACCTCGACGTGCACAGGTGTGCGTCAGCGAAGCACCTCGAGCGGGCCGCCGGACGCGGCCGCCGGAACCGATGGCTCCGGGGGGCGTGCCTCGCGGGCCTGGTCGTGGCGTTCCTGGCACCCACGGTCGCCCGTGCGGCGGACGCTCCGCGCCGGCCGAACATCGTCATCATCCTCGGGGACGACCTGGGGTACGCCGACATGGGCTCCTTCGGGAGCGAGATCAAGACCCCCAACCTCGACCTGCTGGCGAAGGACGGCGTGCGCTTCACGGAGTTCTACACGCACGCGACCTGCTCGCCCACGCGGTCCCTGCTCCTGAGCGGCGTCGACACGCACCTGAACGGCCTCGGCAACATGGACGAGTTTATGGCGCCCAACCAGGTGGGCCTGCCCGGCTACGAGGGCCACCTCAACGACCGGGTGGTCACGCTGCCGCAGCTGCTCAAGGACGCCGGCTATCACACCTACATGGTCGGCAAGTGGCACATGGGCAAGGCTCCTGAACAGATCCCGGCGGCGCGCGGATTCGAGCGCGACTTCTCGCTGCTCGACGGCGGGGGCAGCTACTGGGACATGACGAACCTCTCGGCCGTGGCGCCGCTGTCGGTCTTCACCGAGGACGGGCGCTACCTGACGAAGCTGCCCAAGGACTACTACGCGACGAAGACGTACACCGACAAGCTGATCGGCTACATCGACGCCAACCATGGCGACGGCAAGCCGTTCTTCGCCTATGTCGCGCACCAGGCGCCGCACGATCCCTACCACCTGCCGAAGGAGTGGCGTGGCCGCCACGTCGGCGAGTACGACAAGGGCTGGGACGCGGTGCGGCAGGCGCGGCTCCAGCGGCAGATCGAGCTCGGCATCATGCCCGCCGGCACGCAACTCGCGGAACGGATGTGGTTCCTGCCCGACCCGGTCCTGCTCGCGCCGGTGAGCCGGGCGTTCCTCGGCAAGAAGATGGAGCTGTACGCAGGGATGGTGGAGAACCTCGACTACCATGTCGGCCGGCTCATCGACCACCTCAAGAGCATCGGCGAGTACGAGAACACGATCTTCATCGTGTTCGGCGACAACGGCGCCGAGGGCAATGACCTGTTCGCGATGATCGCGGGCACGCCGGGCTCGCGGGACTACCTCTTCGCGGCAATCAAGTGGTCGCAGACTCATCCCAACACGTGGGGCGATCCGGGCTCGTACGTCGGCTACGGCCCGATGTGGGCGCAGGTGTCGATGACCCCCTTCAGCCAGTACAAGGGCTGGCTCGCGGAAGGCGGTATCCGGAACGCGCTCATCGTCAGCGGCCCGGCCGTCCAGCTACCCAAGGGGAGCATCCACCGCGGGCTCCTGCACGTGGCCGACCTCATGCCGACGCTGCTCGAGATCGCCGGGACCCAGTATCCGAAGTCCCACGGGGGGCGCGACCTGCCCCCGCTCCTGGGCAAGTCGTGGGGGCCGGTGCTGGCGGGCCGGGCGGAGTCGCCGCGGACGGACCAGGATTACCTCGCGTGGGAGGTGTTCGGCAACCGCGCGGTGCGGCAGGGCGACTGGAAGCTGCGCTGGGAGTTCAAGTCGTTCGGCAAGGGCGATTGGGAACTCTTCAACGTCGCGGCGGATCCGGCCGAGCGCAAGGACCTGGCCGCCGAGCGCCCCGACAAGCTGAAGGCGATGGTGGCGCTCTGGGACGAGTACGCCAAGGCGAACAACGTCGTCCTCCCGAGCCGTTCCATCTTCGAGACGTTGGAAGACCAGCTCCCGCCGCGCACGCCGGTCGACGCAGGCTACCCGCCGCAAACCACTAAGCGACAGTTCGTGCCACCCAAGGACATGCTGGCAGAGCCGAAGCGCTGAGCGCCTGCGATCCGAGACACGACCGAGAAGCATGGAAGTCTCGTTATGAATGACGGAGGTCATATGACACCGGTTGCTCGTCAGCGGTTGGCCCTCGCGACCGTTTTCGCGCTGAGCGTGCTCTGTCCGCTGCAGGCCCAGGCCCAGGCCCGTTTCTACTGGAAGACTCTGTCGGGCGCCAACGCGGTGCCGCTCACCCTCACATCGCTGAGCGGCAACACGAATCCCTTCGACCCCTCGCACACGGTGGTGGCGGGAGCGAACTTCGGGGGCACGCTGGCCCTCGCCGGCTACGCACACACCTTCACGCTGTACGACCGCCCGGCCATGGCCGCGGTCGTCCTGCCGATGGGACGGGTCGCAGGCGACGTCTCGCTGCGCGGCGAGTCGGCCAGCCTGTCGGCCTCGGGGTTCGGCGACCCGATGATCGAGTTCGACTTCGGGGTGATCGGCCCCCGCTCGCAGAAGAACCTGCCCGACCTCCTGCGCTTCGAGCCCAAGTTCTCCATGGACCTGCTGGCCGACCTCGCGGTGCCGATCGGCGAGTACGACAGCAGCACGCCCCTGAACCTCGGGCAGAACCGCTGGTACGGACGGGTGGGCGCGCCGATCGTCGCGCAGCTCGGCGCGTGGGTGCCGGGCCGGCGCACGACCCTGGAGTTCATACCCGCCGTGTCCCTCTTCGGCACCAACGACGACTACGTCGGGCAGACGTTGACGACCGATCCGCTGTTCCAGTTGGAGGCGCACCTGACGCGCGATCTCACCAAGAGCCTCTGGGCGTCGTTCGACGGCGCGTGGTACACCGGCGGCCAGGCGACCGTCGATGGCGTCGCGGGGGAGAAGCTCAACAACCTCGGCTTCGGGCTGACGCTCGGGAACCAGATCAACCAGAGCGTGCTCCTCACGTTCAGCTACCAGTCGACCGTGAACGACGAGGCGCCGGACGACCTGCGCATGGACGTCTTCTCGATCATGCTCCTCACCGGTTGGCACCCGCTCATCGAGAGCATGGAGCGGCTGGGAGGCGGGGAGTAGGACGCCATCAAGCCGGGAAGCACTGACCGTCCGACCGGGGCTTCGTCGCCTCGTCGATCGAGGGGTTCCGCCGTCGTGATCTCGACCGAGACTCCCGGAGCGGCCGGGGCAAGCGGGCCGCGACCGGGCGCCGCCGACGCCGAGAAGGCGGCGGGGCGCAGGCCCGCGGGGTTCTCCACCCTGCTGCTCCACCTGCACCCGAGGGCGGTGCCGGCCGAGGCGCTGGCGTTCCCGCGCACCTTCGGCCTCGGCGGGATCGCCACCGTGCTGTTCGTCCTGCTGGCGGCGACCGGGTCGCTGCTGCTCTTCGGCTACGAGCCCTCCCCGGAGCGCGCCTACGGTTCGGTGCGCGCGATCGTCGATCAGGCGCCGTTCGGAGCGTTCCTGCGCAACACCCACCACTGGGCTGCCAACGGCCTCCTCCTCGTGAGCTTCCTGCACCTGCTGCGCGTCTTCTACGCGGGAGCCTTCCATCCGCCGCGGCGCGCCAGTTGGGTCGTGGGCCTGGCGCTGCTGCTGCTCGCGGTCGCGTCCAACTTCACGGGCTATCTGCTCCCGTGGGACCAGCTCGCCTACTGGGCCGTGACCATCGCGACCGGCATGCTCGAGTACGTGCCGCTGATCGGCGGCACGTTGATGCGCGCGGCCCGCGGCGGCAGCGAGATCGGCTCGAAGACGCTCTCGCTGTTCTTCGTGCTGCACGTGGCCATCCTGCCGATCCTCCTGTTCGTGCTGACCGCGTTCCATTTCTGGCTGGTGCGCAAGGGCGGCGGCGTGATGGTCCCGAGACTGGAGGGGGAGGAGCGGCGCCGCGCGATGGTGCCCACGTCGCCCGACCTGGTGGTGCGCGAGGGCGCGGCCGCCTTGGCCACGCTGGCGGCCGTGCTCCTCCTGGCGGCGGTCTTCGAGGCGCCCCTGCTGGCCCAGGCGAACCCGGGCATGAGCCCCAACCCGGCGAAGGCGCCCTGGTACTTCATGGGTCTGCAGGAGCTGCTCGTCCACCTCCACCCGGCCTTCGCCGTCTTCGTGCTGCCGCTGCTGGCGGCGGCGCTCCTGCTGGCGCTTCCCTTCCTTCCCCTGGGCGAGACCCCGAGCGGGGCGTACTTCCACTCGCGGACCGGCATGCGCACCGCGCGCGCCGCGGCGCTGGCCGCCCTGCTGCTCACCCCCCTCGCGGTCGTCGCCGACGAGGCGGTCCGCCACGCCCCGCCCTGGCTCCCCGCACTGCCGACGGTGGTCCGCACGGGCGTCGTTCCGCTGGCCCTCGGGTGCGCCCTCCTCGCGGCGCTCTATCTCGCAGTGCGGCGGAAGTGGTCCGCCACGCGGTGGGAGGCGGCCCAGGCCACGTTCACCTTCGTCGTGGTCGCCTTCGTCGTCCTGACGGTCATCGGGTCGTGCTTCCGAGGCCAAGGGATGGCGCTGACCTGGCCCTGGGCGGTCGCGGCCCCGCATGGGGGAGGGGGGACCCCGTGACGGAGGCGCCGTCGCAGACGCGGAGGGATCCCCCGCGACCCGATCGCCGCGGCTTCCTCGCGTTGGTGTCGAAGGGACTGGGGATGGTCGCCGTGGCCGAGCTCCTGGGCGTCAGCGGAGCCTATCTGTGGCCGCGCGGACGCGAGGGGGACGGGGGCCGCGGCGTCGTCGAAGCCGGGCCCGTCGGCGACTTCACCCCGGATTCGGTGACGCCCTTCCCGCAGGGAGGGTTCTACCTGGTCCGGCTCACCGACGGGGGGTTCCTCGCCCTGTCGTCCAAGTGCTCGCACCTCGGCTGCACGGTGCCGTGGAGCGAGGCGAACCGGTCGTTCCCGTGCCCGTGCCACGCTTCGGTGTTCGACATGCGCGGAGACGTCCGCTCGCCGCCGGCGCCCCGCGCGCTCGATCTGTTCGCGATCGCCATCGAGGGCGGGATCGTGAAGGTCGACACCGGACGCCGGGTGAGGCGCGCGCGGTTCGAGGCCGGCCAGGTGACCTACCTGTGAGACGGCGCCTGCCGGCAGGCCGGGGGCTCGGAGCGGACGGATGAGCCGGCCCGACGACCTCGCGTCGGACCCGGCGCCACCCGACCGCGATCCGCTCGCGCGCTGGCGCCTGATCGGTCTGGCGGCCCTGGCCGTGATCGTGCTGTCGGTCCCGCTCCACCTGACGCTGCGCTCGCTGCGGGGCCCGGGCATCCAGGCCGCCCCCGCGGCGCGCTACGTGGGCAGCGAGCGCTGCGCGCCGTGCCACAAGGCCGCTTTCGAGAAGTGGAAGGGGTCCCACCACGAGCTCGCGATGCAGGCGGCCCGCCCGGGCACCGTGCTGGGCGACTTCGACGACGCGACGTTCTCGCTGCGCGGCAAGACCTGGAAGTTCTTCCGGCGTGGGGAGAGGTTCCTGGTCCTGGCCGAGGGCCCCGACGATGCGCTGCACGAATACGAAGTCGCCTACACTTTCGGCATCGATCCCCTCCAGCAATACCTGATCCCGTTCCCCGGCGGGCGCCTGCAGTGCCTCTCGGTGGCGTGGGACACGCGCGCCGGACGCTGGTTCTTCCTCTACCCCGGCAAGGACATCCCGCCGACCGACTGGCTACACTGGACGCGACAGGCACAGAACTGGAACACGATGTGCGCCGACTGTCACTCGACGGCCGTGCGCAAGCGCTACGACGTGGCCACCGACAGGTTCCGCACGACCTGGTCGGAGATCATGGTCGGCTGCGAGGCCTGTCACGGCCCGGGATCCCTGCACGCGGCCTGGGCGGAGCAGCCCGCCATGGCCCGGCCGCAGGTGGAGGACTACGCCCTGCGCACGCGCACGTCGGCCATCTCCGGCCGGGAGCTGGTGGACCTCTGCGCCCCCTGCCACTCGCGCCGCGCCCAGCTCGCGGACCAGGGGGTCCCGGGCGCGCCGCTGCTCGACCGGTACCTGCCGGCGCTGCTGACCCCGGGCACGTTCCACCCGGATGGCCAGATCCTCGACGAGGACTACGAGTACCACTCGTTCCTCCAGAGCAAGATGTACGCGAACGACGTCTCGTGCCGGGACTGCCACGACGTGCACAGCGGCAAGCGGCGCCAGGATGGCAATGCGCTCTGCACGAGCTGCCACCGCGCCGACACCTACGACACCAAGGCCCATCACTTCCATAAGCCGGTCCACGCCGGCGCACCCAGCGCCGGCGCGCGGTGCGTCTCCTGCCACATGCCGGGCCAGAACTACATGGTGGTCCACTTCCGGCGCGATCACTCCCTGCGCGTGCCCCGCCCGGACCTCTCTGCCAGCCTCGGGACCCCCAACGCCTGCAACGCCCGCGGCTGCCACGCGGACCGCAGCGTGAGGTGGGCGGTGGAGAAGTGCGACACCTGGTACGGCAAGAAGCGCAAGCCGCACTACGGGACCGCGCTGGCGGCCGGGAGCGTGCGGCGGCTCGGGGCGGAGCGCGAACTGGCGCAGCTCGCGCAGGACCCGCTCCGGCCCGCGATCGCCCGGGCCACGGCGCTCGCGTTCCTGGCCCGCTATCCGGGCGAGGAGACGCATGCGGCCCTGGAGCGGGCGCTCGCGGACGAAGATCCCCTGGTCCGCCACACGGCCGCGAGCAATCTGGCCCCTCCCGATGCGAGGCGGCTGGCGAAGGCCCTCGCGCCGCTGCTCGGCGATCCGACGCTCGCGGTGCGCGCCGAGGCCGCGGCGCGCCTCGCCGAGCTGCCGCCGGAGCTCCTCAGCCCGGCGCAGCGCCAGGCGCAGGCCGCGGCTCGGGCGGACTACGTCGCCATCCAGCGCTACATGTCGGACATGCCGTCCGGCCCCTACAATCTCGCCAACCTCGAGATGGTCGAAGGGAAGTATGCCGAGGCCGAGCGGCACTACCGCCGCGCGCTCGAGATCGACGATCAGTTCGTCGCCGCCAAGAGCAACCTGGCGCTGCTGCTCAGCCGGCTCGGCCGCAACGCTGAAGCCGCTCTCCTCCTGCGCGAGGTCGTCGCGGCGCAGCCGGCCGACGCCACCGCGGCGTTCAACCTGGGGCTGCTCCTAGCGGAAGAAGGGAAGACCGCCGAGGCGGAGCGGTCGCTGCGCGCGGCCCTGAAGGCGGATCCCGGGATGGCCGGCGCCTCCTACAACCTCGCGGTGCTGGTCGCCGAGCGCCGACCGGCCGAGGCCCTCGCCCTGTCTCGGCGGGCGGCGGAGGCGCGCCCGGACGAGCCGAGGTACGCGTGGACCCTGGCCTATTACCAGTCGAGATCGGGGGACCGAGACGGCGCGGCGCGGACGCTCGAGGCCCTGCTCCGCCGGTACCCCGCGCACGCGGACGCCGCCCTGCTCCTCGCCGAGGTCCTCGAGCACGAGAGCCGGGGCGCCGAGGCGGAGGCCGTGCTCCGACGCGCGCTCGAGGCGAGAGACCTGCCGGACGCCGACCGGGCGCGCATCGCCGCACGCCTGGGGGCTGCGACCCGGACCCCCTCCGTCCCCTGAATCGCAGAAGCAGCCGGCTTGGGCGAGTCACGCGTCCCTCCTCCTGCGCGCGCCCGGATGCAAACTTTCCTATTGACCTCTGGGCGCGACAGGGGGATAGACTGAGACACTTTTGTGCGGGGCCAGCCGGGCGCCGGTCCCGGTGTCCCACCGCGGTCCGTCCACAGGGAGGCGCCATGTTCACGATCGGGCTGCACGGCCGTGCGGCATTGCTCACCGTGGTTCTCGGTCTCGGGCTGGCGGTGCTGCTCCTCGCGTCGGGCGGGGGGCCGGCGTTCGCGCAACCGCCCCCAGCCGCTTCCCCACCGCCGGACGTCGTCGCGGCGACGGCGAAGGACCCGGCGGCCCTGGCTCTCCTGAAGCGGATGTGTGATCGCCTGCAGGCGGCCAAGACCTTCACCCTCCGGGGCCGGGCCTCGTTGGAGCTGCCCGTGGCCGGCGGGGAGCTGGCCACCTTCTTCAACGACTTCGACATCGCCGTGCGGCGCCCGGACGGCCTGGCGGCACATCGGGTCGGTGACCTGCAGGAGTTCCGCTTCGCCTTCGACGGGAAGGCCATGACCGCCTACGCGCCGGGTGCGGGGCAGTGGGGCACCACCAGCGCCCCCGCCACCATCGACGCGATGCTCCTCGCCGCGGGGGAGCAGGGCGGCCTCAACATGCCCTTCGACGAACTGCTGGTCGCCGACCCTTACGCCGCCGTCACCGCCGGGGTCACCGAGGTCGTGCACGCCGGACAGGCCACCGTCCAGGGGAAGAAGGTCGAACACATGGTGCTGGCGAGTGCGCAGTTCAGGGTGGAGTACTGGATCGATCCGGACACGGCACTGCCGGCGCGCTCGCTCGTGGTCTACGTCGATCACCCGCTGCGGCCCCATTTCGCCGTGGAGTTCGGCGAATGGAAGGTGGACCCGAAGCTGCCGGATGCCACCTTCGCCCTGCCCAAGCCACAGGGCGCCACCGAGGTCAGCTTCCGCGACGCCGCCAACTCGTTCCGGTAAAGGAGGCAAGCATGCGTACCCGTCATCTCGCCGCCGCCGCCCTCCTGGTGGCCCTGGCCAACCCAGGTCCGGCTGCGGCGGTCGTGGTCGTCCGTCACCCGGTCTACCGCCCCGTGGCGACCGTCGCGGCGGTCGCGGTGGTCGTCGCGGTGGTGTCCAAGCCGCCGCCGCCGACCCCGCCGCCGCCGCCGTCGGCCCCGCCGCCACCGGCGGTAACCACTCCGCTGCCCATCGACGCCACGATGTGGCAGCTTCCGTCGGGCTGTCTGAAGGTCGACGTGAATGGCGAGACCGTCTACCAGTGCGGACCCAGTTGGCTGAAGCAGCAGAAGAGCGACCAGGGACCGTACTACCAGGTGGTGCCTCCGCCGGAGGCCCCGGGTAAGTAGACGCGGAAGCCGTCGCCCGACGAAGACCGTGTCCTGCGAACCCCGCTCGTGGCCGACGCCGCGAGCGGGGTTTCGTCATGGGGTCTGGAGGCGGCGGGGGGGGGGAGGATATCGGAGCGGCGATCTGCCGGTGACCTGGCGATGATGCACAAGGCCCCGGCGGGATCGGCGATCGCTCGTGAGCCTCCGGACATGCTCTTGCACCACGGCATGGGGCGCCCCAGCCGAGGCGGCCCCGGCCATCGTCGGGACTCCTGGGACTTCACTGAACAGGTGCGCAGGCAGCCGGGAATCGGTCGGCTCCATCCCCACCAGATGCGGCACACTCCTGTCTATTCGTGGCTGGAGGCAGGAGGGAGCCTGGGTGCGCGCCAGGAGATTCACACGGCGCCACTCGCCGGGGCCGCCCGGGCTCCGCCTGGTGCAAGACAGCGCAAGGCGGCGCGAAGGCGCTCTTCGAGGGTGGCGTCGGGCAAGCGGTCCGCGACCTCCACGGCCTGGCGCGCCACGTGGCTGCGGACTCCCAGCTCACGCAGCGCGGATGCCACATCCCGCCGGTGGCGCAGTCTCGACTCGTCGGGTGGGTCGCTCGGGGCGGCTCGCGCGAGAGCCTTCAAGCCCACGGGCCGGATCGTGGCGCCGGGGGGCCGGATGGTCGCGCCGGAAGGCCGACGCACCCCCGCCCGGGCCCGGGCGCGGCCAGCCTGCTCGCGCCGAGCCTGCTCACGCCGGGCGCGGATGAAGGCGGCCCCGAACGCCCTCTCGGCCTCCAGCTGATTGTGCGTGCGACAGCGCAGCCGCACGCCCGCGACCGTCGCCCGGCCGCCGCGGGCCACCGGGTCCACGTGGTCGAACTCCAGCAACCGGCGGGCCTCGCAGCGGTGACCGTTCTCGCCGACGAAGCTGCAGCGGCCCCCATCCCGCTCCCACACGGCGCGCCGGACCGGCGCCGGCACGTGGCGCCGTCTGGCCGAGGCCTGCGGCGGCTTCGCAGGGCTCGTGGCGGCCCCTGCCTTCCGCTTCTCGAGCTGGCCGATGAGGGCATCGAGCGCGCGATCGAGCACCTGCGCGACGTCGCCGGAGGGCAGGGCATGGCTGAGCAGGGCCTGGGCGTAGCGCAGCTTGTCGTGGGTGTCTCGGTCGATGGTGACCTGCAGGGCGTAGCGGACGGCCGAGTCGGGCGAGCTCTCGGAAGGCGCCCCAACTTGCGCCGGCGCAAGTTGGGAGGCGGCGCGCGGCGCCCCCGGGGCTGTCGCTCCGACTTGCCCCGGCGCAAGTTCGCAGCCCGAAAGCGACGCCAATGCACCCGGACCGACGGCCTCAACTTGCGCCGGCGCAAGTTGCGAGAGTGGGCGAAGCATCGCGTCCAGCGAGACAACGCGTTGTGCCAGCAGCACTTCGATCTCGGACTTGCGCCGATGGCTGGCCGCCGCCACCAGCTCGTCGACGTTGTCCGCCGTGAGATGGGGCGCGAGCAGGCACAGCCCCGTGAGATGGAGCCGGCCGTCGGCCACCGCCTCGAAGAGCAGCGGGAACCCCCGGGCGGCCCGGGCCGCCTGGATCCGCTTGAACGCCGCGTCCTCGGAGAGCCCGAGCGCCCCGACGCAGTAGGCGTGCATCGACGGGTAGCCGGCCGGCGCGTAGAGCCGTCGCGCATCGACCTCGGCGATGTGGGCCAGCAGGGCGGCGGTGGTGGCGCGCTCCTGCGCCACCAGCTCGACCAGAGCGCGCAGGAGGGCGGCGTCGTCGAGATGGGTCAGCGTGTAGGCACGCATGAGGCAGGTCCGCTCCTCGGGGGCGCGCCTGGACGCAGCGACCGGAGACCGCTCGGGAATCCGGCGCTGTCATCCGCATATCAGAGTAGAGGGTGCCGGTGACAGAAACCAAAGCTCAGGAGGCCGAGCTTCCCAGGTGCTGCTTCGACCCCTATTTCATGAGAGACGCGGCGTCTGCATCAGTCTGCTGCTCGCGCGAGATTCGGGCGAGCTTCGCATGCCCAGCGCTGGGCGAGATGGGGAGCCGGGAGATCGGGCGACCGTCGTGGACCGGGGGACGATCGCGGAGCGGCCCCCGGACTTGCCTGCGGCGCTGCAACTTGCTACGAACCGCCGGGCTGGAGGGGTGCAGGAGCGGTTGAACTGGGCGGTCTCGAAATCCACCGACCCTGATTCGCCGCCCGAGCCGGGAAGACGTTGAATCACAAGGGCCTCCGTCGGTTAGCACCGGCGGGGGCCCTCCGTGTGATCCGGACAGGAGCGGACAGAAGAGCACGGGAGCGGACTCTGGTGTGTCACCCAATCGTCACCCGGGGTGCGCACGCGCCGGGGGCCCGCCGTGGCCTCGGCCCGGCGCTCGACCTCCGCGCCACAGCGACCCGGAGATGGCGCGCGTTCATCCCGTCGCAGCCGATGAAGCCCGGGGCCCAGTCTCCACTCCGGACTGCGCGCACCTGCAGTCATCGCGCGTCTCACGAGGGGGACACTCCGATGCGAGGGCGTCCGTGGCGTAGGGAGGACGATTCCGGGCGGTCGCTCCGGTCGCCGAGGAGCGCCGGTAGCGATGCGACGGGTCGGAGCGGGGGAGAAGGCCATTGCCCGGTGTCCGGGAGGGGTCTACGCTCGGAGGGGCGCGAAAGCAGATTCTCATCCGTCCGTGTGACGCGAGCCAGGAAGACCAGGACCACGCGGCCAGAACGTTTGGCCACGGGTTCCAGGGGGCAGGCCCCAGGATCAGCGACAACCGCTGCTTCTACCAGCGGCGCTCACCTCTCGGAGGTCGCACATGAACCGCGCTCGCTCGTTCTTCTTCGTCTGCGCGGGGCTCCTGTGCCTCGCGCTCCTGCCGCCGCCCGCTGCCGCCGCGTACCAGCAGACCGATCTCCAGGGCATATGGGAGTCCAACGGCCTCGCATCGGGCCCCGGCGCACCCTGGTGGGAACGGGCCCGCACCACGGTCGCGGCCGACGGGAGCTTCACCGCCTCCACGACCGAGAGCAGTGGCGAGACGGGCACGTTCCAGGGCTGGTTCACGCTGTGGCCCACCGGGATCGTCACGCTCGCGGCGTCGAACACGTTCCTCGGCGTCCTCGATGCCGACAAGACGGTCCTGGTGGTGACGGATACGTGGTCGGACGGCAGCCCGGGGACGACCGAGTTGAAGGTGGCCCTCAAGATGGCCGGGACGTACGGTCTCTCGGACCTTCGCGGCGCCTGGGAGCTCAACTCCATCGCCTCCGGCCCGGGTGCCCCCTGGTGGACGCGGGGTCGCCTCACGGTCGCGGCGGATGGCAGCTTCTCGGGCACGCTGATCGACAACCAGGGTGAGCCGGACCCGCAAGCCAGCACGTTCAGCATTACCCCGGACGGGATCGTCACGATGGCCGCGTCGAGCACCGCCCGCGGGGCCATGGATGCCGGCCGGTCCGTCCTGGTGATGACCAGCACCTGGGCGGGCGGCAGTCCCGGGACGACCGACCTGGGAGTGGGCGTGAAGATGGCGGGGACGTACAGCCTCGCGGATCTCGTCGGCAGGTGGGAGATCAACGGCCTGGCGACCGGACCCGGCGCGCCCTGGTGGAGTCGCGGCCACTTCACGGTCGCCGCCGACGGCAGCTTCACCGGCGCGACCCTGGAGAGCAACGGCGGCGGCGGCCCGATCAGCGGCACCTTCAGCATCTCGCCCGACGGTGTGGTCACGCTGGCGGGATCGGGCACGGCCCGCGGAGTCCTCGATGCCGGGAAGACCGTGATGGTGTGGACGAGCATCTGGTCCACGGTCAGCCCGGGGACCACGGAGCTGGACGTGGCGACCAAGATGAGCGGCGGCACCACCGACGTCCCCGGGGAGGCCGCGCTCGGGTTCGCGCTCGATCCCGTGCGCCCGAATCCCACGCGGGGCGGCGCGCTGACCGTGCACTTCGTGCTGCCGAGTGCTGCGCCGGCGCGAGTCGATCTGCTGGACGTGAGGGGGAGGCGGGTCGCGGGGCGCGAGGTGGGCTCGCTGGGCGCGGGCCGGCACGCGCTCGATCTTGGCGAGGGCCGTCGTCTGGCGCCCGGGCTCTACCTGGTGCGGCTGTGGCAGAGCGCGAACATGCGAGTGGCGCGGGTGGTGGTGTTGGAGTAACGCGAGCGAAGTGCGCTGCTATGACCCCTATTTCGTGAGACACTCAGCGTCCGCAAGTGTCTGCTGTCCGAGGCGCAACCCGCGTGACTCCGCGCGCCGACCCAAGGGCGTAACGCGGAGCCGGACGGCCGGGCGGAATCCCTGGGTCGGCTGGCGGCCTCGGATCGTCCCGTCAACTTGTCTCCGGCGCCGCAAGTTGCTACAAATCACGCGTCTGGAGAGGTGCAGGAGCGGTTGAACTGGACGGTCTCGAAAGTTGAGAGCCCCCAACCGCCGCCTCGATCGGGAAGACGTTGAATCGCAAGGGCCTCCGTCGGTTAGACCGGCGGGGGCTTCATGCTTGAAGTGGACAGGAGAGGACAGAAGAGGACAGAAGAGGACTCTGGTGTGTCACCCAATCGTCACCCGGGCCCGCGTGGCAAGTCCGGAGACGGGAGGAGCGTCCTGAGTTCATGTTCATTCCCCGGCCGGCTTTCCGAGGTGGAACTTCTGGAGCCTCCCGTCCACGGTCCGCACGAACTGGCGGAGCGCGGTGACGTTGAGCGAGAGGAGCGCGCCGTACTCCACGGAGGTGAGCAGCGGCCCATCGCACTGGAGCCTAGCCAGGATAGAGGCCGGGTCCTGCTCGACCGGGGCGCACGGTCCCGTTGCTGATCTTCGAATTCCCGAGCGCGCGGTGGTCCGGGAGTACCGCTCACCCGGCCACTGCGTGGTCCCGTGCGCCCACTGCTGCCTTCACTGATAGCAGCCTAGGCACGCGCAAGGGTTGACGGGAGTAACAGGGGGTAGGTAACCTCCCGCCAGTCGCATCGTCCACGCCTGATGCGGCGCCTGGAGTCTCATGTGCCGCCTGCCGTTCGGCGCGCGACACGCCTCGTTACCGGCGCGGGAGCCGCCACCGCCATGGCAGACCTGGCCGACGACGTTACGGGGCCCGATGGGATGTCGGTTTCCCCGAGCGAGCCTGCGATTCGCGATCAACTCGAGCGGATCCTCGCCAGCCCGCAATTCGCGGCCTCCGATGGCGCCCGCCGACTCCTGCGTTTCGTCGTCGAGGAAACGCTCGCCGGGCGTGCGGACACGCTCAAGGAATACACGCTCGCCACCGAGGTTTTCGGCCGGGACGCGTCGTTCGATCCCAAGCTGAGTCCCGCCGTGCGGGTCGAGGCGGGGCGTCTGCGCCAGCGGCTCGAGCGTTACTACCTCACGCTCGGGCGCGACGACCCGGTGCTCATCGAGCTGCCGCGCGGCGGCTACGTGCCGCGTTTCGAGAGCAGTTCGGACGTGCTGCACCTGCGCGACCACCTCGCCGAGGTGACGAGAGAACTCGACGCGAGCGCCGGTGACTTCGCGCCTACGCTGCCGGGTGGGCCCGCGATCGCGGTGCTCCCGTTCGAGAACCTGGGCGGCGAGGGCGACCAGCCGTTCGGCATCGGCATCAGCATTGAGATCCTCACGGCGCTGTCACGCTTCCGCGAGTTCCGACTGCTGGGCCGCGGCACGGCGTTCGGATACCGGGGCGAGCGCGACGTCGTCCAGTTGCGCGCCAACCTGGGCGCCAACTACGTCCTGAGCGGCAGCATCCGGCGCGATGCCGAGCGGGTACGCGTGCACGCCGAGCTCGTGAGCACCGCGGATCGCCAGCTGCTGTGGGTGGAGCGCTTCGATCGCGAGCTCAGCGCGGGCACGATGTTCGCGATCGAGGACGAGATCGCGACCCGGGTGGTGACGACCATCGCGCCGCCGCACGGGGTCATCTCGCGCCCCGGGGTTGCCAGCGCGCGGCGCAAGGCGCCCGAGCGGCTGCATTCCTACGATTGTCTGATGCTGTTCTATGACTATACGGCCCATCGCTCCGTAGAGCGCCACGGCGCCGTGCGCACGGTCGTGGATGCGGAGACGCGTGAAGCGCCCGGCGTGGCGTCGCTGTGGGCGGCGCTGTCGATGCTCCACATCGACACCTGGCGCTTCGGCTTCAATGTGGCGCCGTCACGCGAGGCCGCGCGCGCGCAGGGACTGGAGGCGGCGCGGCGCGCGGTCGATCTGGATCCGCGCGATGCGCTCGGGTATCACGCACGCTTCCTGGCGCACTTCGCCAACGGTGACGTGAAGGCGTTCCGCGACGCGGGTAGCCGCGCACTCGAGCTGAATCCGTACAACACCGACATCCTAGCGGATTTTGGATTACATCTCACGATGTGCGACGAATGGAGCCGTGGCCTGTTCCTGCTCAAACTCGCGCTCTCGCTCAACCCGGAGCCGCCGGACTGGTACTGGTTCCCGTTCTTCACGTGGCACTTCGATCGGGGCGAGTTCGACGACGCCCTCGAGATGGCGCTGCGCTCGCAGAACCCGGACTTCTACTGGACGCACGGGATGCACCTGCTTGCCTACTCGGCGCTGGGGATGGAGGACGAGGCGGCCGAGGCGCTCGCGCGCCTGCTCAAAATCTATCCAGACTTCCTGCGCCAGGCGCGCAGGGAGCTGGCGCTGTGGCTGGGCCCCGAGCGTATCGAGCGGCTGGTCATCGCACTGCGCGAGGCGGGGCTGCCGATCGCGCGCGCGGCGAGCTGAGACCGCAGCGCGGCAAGCCGGTGGCCGGCACCGGCACCCCCGGCACTACTCGCGGCCAAGCACGAGCGGCGTGCCCTCGACGTCCTCGTGCAGCGTCTCCGCGTTGTCGATGAACCGGCAACCCACGGTGTCGGTGAGCGGCACATCCTCGCCGCCGAGCGCCGTCATGAAGACGGTGCCGATCGACGCGGCGATCCCGAGCACCGTGCCGCCGGTCCGCGCCAGCTCCTTGTGGGCCTCCACCTGCGTTTGTATGTCGTCGGGTGGAGCTTGTCGACGAACATTCATGGCGCCCAAGCGGCATGGGCACCTCGGTGAGGCGCACATCCGAGCAGAGGCAGAGCGGCTCGCGAGCGGATAGAGGTGCAAAACGGCAGCAGACGCCCCTTTGGGCCGTTGCCGAAAACGCCGCAAGCTGTTATGAATGCTGCGCCTGGAGAGGTGCAGGAGCGGTTGAACTGGACGGTCTCGAAAACCAAAGACCCCCAATTGCCGCCTCGACCGGGAAGACGTTGAATCATAAGGGCCTCCGTCGGTTAGCACCGGCGGGGGCCCTTCGCTTGAACCGGACAGGAGCGGACAGAAGAGGACAGGAGCGGACTCTGGTGTGTCACCCAATCGTCACCCAGGGTTCCAATCGCTCGGGGCCGAGATTTGCTCTCTGGTATCCCCCAAGTCGGCTTGGATGACCTGCTCAGGCAGGCCCTGTCCGTGGCTCAGGACCGATCACCAAGGCGCACCGACCGAACTTGCCGAACGCGAAGGTCAGCCGCCCCGAATCCATTGAGGCCAGCACGTCGTGATGGACGTATACGGCGACCCCGCCGGCCTGAATGCACTCGTACGCCGCGACGTCCTCAGGGGTCTCGAGCGACCCGACCGGGCCGCGTTCGACCCTTCATCAGCCGTGCATAGTCGCCTGGACCGAGACGCAGAGCGTCCCGCCCCGCGCAGCGATGTACTCCCTCAGCTTCTGGGACTCAAAGTGGGCTTGGCGCATGCGCCCAGTATGCCACACCCGACCCGCGAGAGCATGCCCGTAGCATGACACCCGCCTTGGGTTTCCGGGGTAGCTACGCGACAGCGGTCTCGGATGTGTCGCCTGATCGTCGCCCACGGGCAAGGCGCAAGCGCCTCGGTTGATTGGCCCGCCCAGGCCTGACCCGGACCGAGGCATGGTTCTGCGATGAAGCCACCGCTCAGGGCGCGGGCGTCGGTTCTGGCGTCGGTTCCGGCTGCGCCGGGGCGGGCTGAGGCGTCGGGGCGGCTGGGGTAGCTGGGGTGGCCGTCGTGGTCCCTGTCGTGCCGGTGGCGGCCGGCGGGCGGCCGGAATGCCAGTGGGAGTGCTCTGCCACCCAGTAGCGGTTCTTCGCTTCGTCGTAGTAGTTGGGCGTCGGCGTGATGCCGCCGGGCAGTGGGCTCTGATCGACCGCCGGAGTGGTGGTCTGGGTCGCCGTTGCCGCGGCACGCTGGCTCGGGTCTGGCGGCGGCCCAATGTGCCAGTGCCCGTGATCCGGATGCCAGAACCGGTTACGCGGCCCATCGTATTGCCACGGCTGGGGAGTGGCGCCCCCGGGCAGGGGTGACTGATCCTGCGACGCCCCCGAGCTGGCGGGTGTGGTCACGGTCGTCACGCGCTGACTTGCGTCCGGCGGCGGCCCGTCGTGCCAGTGGCCGTGGTCGGGATACCAGAACCGGTTACGCGGCGCATCGTACTGCCACGGCTGTGGGGTTGCACCTCCAGGCAAGGGTGACTGATCCCGCGAGGCCCCCGAGGTAGCGGCTGCGGCCCCCGTCGTGGCGGTGGCGGGCGTCGTCACGCGCTGGCTCGGATCCGGCGGTGGGCCGTCGTGCCAGTGGCCGTGTTCGGGATACCAGAACCGGTTGCGCGGGGCGTCGTACTGCCACGGCTGCGGAGTCACGCCTCCGGGCAGGGGCGACTGATCCTGTGATGCCACTGAACCGGCGGCCGCGGTATCGGTGGCCGGGGTGAGGCCCGTCATAGGCAATGTCCCCGGTGTGAACGGCAGGCTTGAGCTAGCCGGGGTCCTCACCCGGTCCCCTCCCCATGGAAGCCCCCCGCTGTTCGCGAAGTAGATCACCGCCACACCTAGCACGACCACCGTGCCTACCAGGATCCAACCGCCATGCTGGTGTTTCTCGAGGTCCTTCTTCATGTGGCAGTGCTTATATTTCTTCCCGCTTCCGCAGGGGCAGGGATCCTTGTGGCCGACTGGCATGGCAGGCCTCCGGGGGCGCAATGCGCCTCACCGTCAGAAGCTCAGTCCGAAGATGTGCGTCGCGACGAGATAGGCCCCCGCGAGGATAAAGATCGCGCCAGTCACCGGCCGCGCCGCTCGCTCGATCTTCGTGAGAACATGGAACGCGCGCCCGACCCATTGCGCCCCGACGGTCAAGAGCACGGCAAAGACGAGGACCGGCAGGCCGGTCCCGACGCCATAGACAGCAGGCACAGTGACTCGCGAGTCGGCGCTGACGGCCAAGGGAATGAGCGCGCCGAAGAAGAGTCCCGCGGAGACCGGACAGAATGAAAGTGCGAAGAGGATCCCGAGCGCGCCGGCGCCCAGGATGCCACGCCCTGCGGCCCGTTCGCGAATGCCCTGGCTGAACCCGGTCGAGGGCAGGCGCAGCGGGATCCATCCGAGCATGCCAATCCCGATCAGAACGAGCAGTGGTCCCAGAATCTGGTTCATCCGCTGCTGGAGGAAGAAGGAGACGCTGGGCACGGAGAGGACACTCGTCACGACCAGGGCCCCAACCAACACGTACGTCAGGGCCCGCCCCAGGGAATACACCAGTCCGGCCAGCAGCACGCGCGCCGGATTCTCGATGTCCCGGCCGACGTATGACACTGCGGCCACATTCGAAGCCAAGGGGCACGGACTGATCGAGGTCAGGATGCCCAGCCAGAGCGCCGATGCAACCGCCGCCAGGAGCTCGCTCACGACTTGCCCGTCAGATAGCCCCGCACCCCGTCCTGAACGTAGCTGAAGAACGCGGCCTTCTTAGGCAGGAGCTCCCAGACCTTGGTGAGGTTCTGCCAGCGCACCTGCTTGCCTTTGACTTCGTCCACGAGCACCAGGGACTTCGTGTACAGTTCGAAGTCCTTCACAAAGTGCTCGTTGCCCTTCTCCTCGATGTTGACGACCCGCCACACCACGCGTCCGTCTGCGAGTTCCTTCGCGAAGGCGGTCTCGATGGCCTCGCGAGAATAGGCCTCGATCTTCTTGCAGGTGACGCACCGGTAGGTGGTGTGCAGGTAGTAAGCGATGACGCGGTGCTTGAGCGCAGTCGTATCCGCACGCGCTGGAGCGGACACAGCCGGCTTTGCCGGCTCGGTCGCCGGGGGCTTCGCCTGCGCCGCGACGAGGAGAACGAGGCTGGCCGTCGCGGCGAGAACCAGGGGGGCGACCGAGGCGATTCGCCGCCGCGGCCAAAGCGACGAGTGGGGGCGAGCCGCTTCCCCCGCGACATGGGTGCTCGCAGAATCGAGGATCATGAGAGCATCTCCTTCAGTTGGGCCACCGAGGGTACGCGCCCCGACACCTTCACTTGGCCATTGACGACCAGGGCGGGTGTTGACATGACCCGATAGCCAAGGATGACATTCAGGTCGGCGATCTTCTCGATTTCGTAATCGAGACCGAGGTCCCGCGCAGCCGACTCTGCTCGTTCATAGAGCGTCTTGCAGTTGGCGCAGCCGGGGCCCAGGATCTCGATACGGGTCTTGTTCATGGTGCTGGCTCCTTTGTGCTGGGTGTTCCAGTTCTCCTGACGATACGACGGGACTCAGATCAACCAGTTGAACAGATAGCCGACGACGATGATCCCGATCGTCACCACCCCGAGAAACACCGCGATCAGCGTGGGTTTGAGCACCTTGCGCAAGATGATGGTCTCGGGAAGCGACAGCGCGATCACCGCCATCATGAAGGCGAGGACTGTCCCGAGCGCCGCGCCCTTCTCGAGCAGGGCGTGGACCACCGGGATGATGCCGGCCGCATTGGAGTACATCGGGACTCCGATGACCACGGCCAAGGGCACCGACCACCAGACGCTCTTGCCCATGATCGAGGCCATGAAGTTCTCCGGCACCCAACCGTGAATCCCGGCGCCGACGGCAATCCCGACGAGAACATAGGGCCACACCTTGCCGACGATGTCGCGCACCGCAGCGAGCCCGTGCCGGAGGCGGTCCTCCCACGTGAGCCGTTCTTCGACCGTGTCGCTTTCCCCCGAGACCAACTTGTAAACCCAGGGCTCGACGTGCCGCTCAAGGTGCAGGCGGCCGATGATCCAGCCCGCGATGATGGCGACCACGAGGCCGGTACCGAGGTAGAGGGCTGCGACCTTCCAGCCGAACAGCCCAAACAGGAGGGCGAGCGCCACTTCGTTCACCATCGGCGCCGAGATGAGGAACGAGAAGGTGACGCCGAGCGGGATGCCGGCGGTGAGGAAGCCGATGAACAGCGGCACCGCCGAGCAGGAGCAGAACGGGGTCACGATGCCGAGCGCGGCGGCGAGGACATTGCCCGCCGATTCCTTCTTGCCGGCGAGGATCACGCGCGTCCTCTCGGGCGTGAAGAACGAGCGGACGATGCCGACACCGAACACCACCAGGGTCAGCAACAGGAGCACCTTGGGAGCCTCGTAGATGAAGAACGCCACGGCGCTGCCAAGGTGGGTCGCGGGGGAGAGGTGCAGGAGGTCTCGGCTCAGCCAGTTGGAGATGCGGCCCAGGAGAGAGTAAGCGACGATCCAGGCTACTAGCGCGAAGGGAAGCAACCGCGCCAGTTGGACGGTGCGGGGCTTCGGAATCGCCGGGCTCGCTGCGAGATCGCTCATCCAAGGGCTCCTTCAGCGCGACTCATGAGTCACGGCTTCTGCCAGCGCGGGTGCCGCATCCTCGACGTGGAAATACCTTCGCCGGAACCACAGCGCTACGTTTACCAGGCCGATCAAGGCCGGCACTTCGACCAGCGGCCCAATCACCGCCGCGAAGGCGGCGCCGTGGTGGATGCCAAAAGTCGCGACCGCGACCGCGATCGCCAGCTCGAAGTTGTTGGAGGCCGCGGTGAACGACAGCGTCGCCGACTGCGGATAGTCGGCGCCCGCCCACTTGCTCATGAAGAACGAGGCCACGAACATGACCACGAAGTAGATGAGCAACGGGATGGCGATCCGCACCACGTCGAAGGGGAGCTGGACGATCTTCTCGCCCTTGAGCGAAAACATCACGACGATGGTGAAGAGCAGGGCGATGAGCGTGATCGGGCTGATCCTCGGGATGAAGCGGCGGTGGTACCAGTCCTTGCCCTTAGCCCGGATGAGGGTGAAGCGCGTGGCGATCCCGGCGAGGAACGGGATGCCCAGGTAGATGAAGACGCTCTTGGCGATCTCGCCGATCGTGATGTTCACGGCCACGCCCTGGAGGCCAAACCAGCGGGGCGCAAGCGTGATGAAGACGTAGGCGTAGACCGAGAAGAAGAGCACCTGGAAGATCGAGTTGAAGGCGACCAGGCCCGCGCAGTATTCGGTGTCGCCCTTGGCCAGGTCGTTCCACACGATGACCATGGCGATGCAGCGCGCCAGGCCGATCAGGATGAGCCCCACCATGTACTCGGGCTTGTCGCTCAGGAAGAGCACCGCGAGGCCGAACATGAGGACGGGTCCGACCACCCAATTCTGCACCAGCGACAGGACGAGCACGCGCCGGTTGCGGAAGACGCGGCCCATCTCCTCGTAGCGCACCTTGGCCAAGGGTGGGTACATCATGAGGATGAGGCCGATGGCGATGGGGATGGAGGTCGTGCCGACGCTGAAGCGGTTCAGGAACGGCACCACGCCCGGGAACAGGTAGCCGCCGCCGACTCCCACGGCCATGGCGAGGAAGATCCAGAGCGTGAGGAAACGATCCAGGAAGGAAAGCTTGCGGACGATGCCGCCCGAGCTCGGGTGCCTGGCGGGGTCCATCATGGAGAGATTCCCTGCTGCAGCGCCATGCGTCATTGCTCGTGCTCCTTCGCGGCGTCGCCAGGCCGCGTCGCCTCATCGATCAGACTGCGGACCAGCCGCTCGATGCGGTCACGAACGCTCCGGAAGCCGGCGTCGTCCATGCCCTGCGGATCAGGCAGATCCCAGTCGAGCCGATGTCGGGTCGGTAGGTACGGGCAGGCATCGCCGCAGCCCATCGTCACTACATAGTCCCAGCGGACGCCCGCCGGGAGGTCGTCGAGCCCCTTGCAGGACTGCCCACGCAGGTCGATGCCCTTCTCAGCCATGAAGCGGAGGGCCCTGGGGTGGACGATCCCTGATGGCTGAGAGCCGGCACTGAACGCGGCGACGCAGCCACTGCCGAGCGCTTGCGCAAAGCCCTCGGCCATCTGCGAGCGGCAGGAGTTCTCAATACAGACGAACAGGAGGTGGGGAAGCCTCTCAGGCACGCTCTCGCTCCCCGCGGCGAATCCGGCGCGCTTGCGAGCGTGGAAGGGTCGCGAGCCGGCCAGGCGTGGTCTTGCACAGATCGGCCAGGGGCACGGCCCGCACCTCGCGCAGGCGCTTGCGGTCCGCCACGATGCGAGGCTCGCGGTCCATCGAACCATGAAGCAGCGCGAGGACCGCCTTGGAGTACGGGTTCTGCCCGTCGTGCGAGAGGGCGTACTCGATCCACTTGCCGTCACGCCGATCCTCGACGAGACCAGCTGTCTTGAGGATCGCGAGGTGCTTCGAGACCGTGGATGGAGCAAGGGCGAGCACCGCCTGCACTTGGCAGACGCAGAGGCCACCGCCCTCCAGAAGCTTGAGGATACGGGTCCGGGTCGGGTCGCCAGCCGCTTTGAGTGCGAGTTCAAGGTCACGCATGGGTTCGTCTCCTTCTGTCATTCCGTCACATGGCGAAGTGTAGGTGTGTCCGCCGGTCTCGTCAAGGTCTGACGTCAGGCTGGGCCCCGGTCGGACTCGGCGACGGCAGGCGCGGCTCGTGGGAGGTCGCCCGGGGCGGGCGGCAGGCGGGCAAAGGTTGGGTGCTCAATGGGTTGGTGGGCCATCACACCGCTCTCGACCGCGGAAGATCCAAGCGCCCTCGAGTGGCGGCGGCGCGATCTCCTCGACGCGCTTCCCCGAACCGTCGAACCAGACACCCGGTCGGCCGAGTGTAGTCACGGTACACGCGAGGCGACCGAGGTCGGGTCGCCAACGCCCGCGAGGTGCGCCTGCAGCAGATCACGGCTGGTCACAGGGTCAAGGTACCCCAGGTGCGAGCAATGATTGGCACGAGCAAAGGAGATTTCGGATTGACGCCGGATCGGCGACTCAATATAATCGCCTAGATGAATGTACCGCGAACACGCTCCACGGACGGGACCGAGAAGATGTTCCGGGCTTTTGCCGACGGAACCCGGCTCCGGATCCTCCACGTCCTCCGCGATGGGGAACTCTGTGTCAGCGACATCATCACGATCCTCCAGGTGCCGCAGGCCAAGGCGTCCCGCCATCTCATCTACTTGCGAAGAGCGGGGCTTCTGGAGGCTCGCAAGCAAGGGCTCTGGATGTTCTACAAGCTCAGCCCGCCTCGTTCGCCGTTCCATCACAAGCTGCTCGAATGCCTTGGGGACTGCTTTGGTGATGTTCCCGGGCTCGTGGCCGACCGGAAGCGGGCCGCGAAGCTCAGGAAGTCCGGTGGTTGTTGCCCGCAATGAGCCGGCGCCAACGATCTCCGGACTCTCGAGGCCCTGGGGCAGACTCGCAGTGAGAGAACCTGGCGGGTCGCGCCGGTCGGTTGGGAAGGGCCACCTTCAACGGCAGGAGGTTGCAATGTTCGGGCGTGGTTTCGGTGTAGCTGTGCTCTTGCTTGGCATCCTTGGATCCACGGCGACAGCCTCCTCGCAACAGGACCTGACGTCGGCAGCCAAGCATCACAAGGTCGCATTCATCCTCGTCACCGACCAAGGCACTCCGGGCGTCGATCAGGCCCGGGATGTCATTCGCCAAGCCGTCAAGCGGGTTCCCAAGTCGACATCCGTCGAACTGATTCGCACGGATCCGGCTAACGCCCAGCTCGTTCAGAAGCTTGGCGTGGCCGGTGCGCCAGTTCCCGTGATTCTGGTCGCGGCACGAAACGGAGCGATTGCTGGGGGGCTGGTCGCAGCCCAAGCCACTCCGGAAGCCCTCGTCGGGGTGGTTCCTTCACCGAAGAAAGCCGATGTCCTCCTCGCCTTGGAGGATGGGAAGTCCGTGTTCATCGCGGCGAGCCGTCAGGAGATGAGCTCGCAGGATGGGACGTTGGCAACGTGTGCGGCGGCGTGCAATCAGATGAGTGACAAGTGCGTCATGGTTCAGATTGACATGGCCGACCCTGCGGAGACGGCCTTCCTCACTCAACTCAAGGTCAACACCGCTGCCACCGAGCCGGTGACCGTCGTCGTGAACCCCCAGGGGCAAGTCACGGCAACCTACAAAGGCGCCACGGACGTGTCGAACCTCGTGCAGGCCGCCACGCGAAAGGCGGGCGGGTGCTGCCCCTCGACCGTGCAGAGTGGCAGCAAGGCCTGCGCCCCAGCGAAGAAGTGAGGACATGCCCTCTTGAACCTTCGCTCGGTCCTCTGGAAGGAGTTGTGGCTGCGCAAGTCGAAGATGATCTCCGGTCTCCTGGCCATCACGCTGGGGATCGCGGTCATCGTCGGCATCCAGTCCATCGCGGCCGTCTCCGAACGCGCGGTCAAGATCAAGCTCGACAACCTGGGCGCCAACATCCTCGTCCTACCGCAGGCAGCTTCGGTGGACGACTACTACACCGCGGACATTGATGCTCCCACGTTCTCGGAAGACTACGTGGAGCGAATCGCGACTTCCATGCTGGCCGGCGTGGATAACCTGTCGCCTAAGTTGACGCGACGGGTCAAGGTCGGCGACGTCCCGGTCGTCCTCACGGGCATCCTGCCGGCCAGCGAACTCGCGTCCAAACCGATCTGGCAGAGCGCCGGGCTGGCCGGAGCGGAGCTGGCCGCGGCCTGCGGCACGAGCCCCGAGGTGAAGAAGGGCCCCTCCTACGTGGACGAACGGCTCCAGCGCAAGGCGATCGACTCACTCGCCCCGACCGAGGTGCTCGTCGGGAGTGTTGCAGCCCAACGCCTGAGTCTCAAGGATGGGAGCCGTCTCGCGATCCAGGGGCGCGAGTTCTCGGTCGCGCGCGTCCTGCCGGAGACCGGCACGATCGATGATGATCGCGTCTTCGCCCACCTGCACGTGGTGCAGGACCTTCTTGGGACAGGGCGCCAGGTCAGCGCCATCGAGATCATGGGATGCTGCGCCGCCATCTCCGACGGGCTCCTCGGGAAGCTGCGAAACATCCTGCCGGACACACGCATCACAACCATCGGGCAGATCGTGAACACGCAGATCGAGACGAATCGCCTGATGAGCAAGATCTCGGTGATTCTGCTCATGATCATCGTGCTCGTGGGCGCGATCTCAATCGCGAACTACATATGGGCCAATGTCGAGGAGCGCAGGCGCGAGATCGGCACGCTCCTGGCGCTCGGCGCGACCCGCGGCGGCATCTACCGGCTGTTCTTCGCGAAGTCGATCGTCCTGGGTGTCCTGGGCGGAATCTGCGGCTATCTCCTCGGGACGCTCTCGGCGATGATCCTCGGCCCCCAGCTTGCCGGATTGTCCGTCCAGCCGATCCCGATCTACCTCATCTGGTCCGTCCTGATCGCCTTGGTGATCGCCGTGCTGGGGAGCTGGTATCCCATCTATCGCGCGACACGCCTCGATCCCGCCTCGATCCTCCAGGAGTTCTAGCGATGTTCGCGCTTCAGCAGGTCACGAAGTCCTATGCCAGCCGCCGCGGGGTCGTCCATGCCCTCCGGGACGTCTCCCTGCCGATCGAAGGGGGGAGCTTCATCACGGTCACGGGTCCATCGGGATCCGGGAAGACCACGCTTCTCCTGACGCTCGGGGGACTTATCCGGCCGACCTCCGGGAAGGTGATGTTCCGTGGAACCGACCTGGGTGGCCTGGACGAGAAGCGCCTCGCGGGGTACCGGAATCGGAGCGTGGGGTTTGTCCTGCAGAGCTTCAACCTGATCCCGTACTTGACTGCCTATGAGAACGTGCTAGTTCCGGCGATGCTCGGCGCGTCCACCAACGGCGAGGGAAAGGAGCGGGCAAAGTCGCTCCTGGATCGCTTGGGGCTGGCCGACCGGATGGACCACCTGCCGCGGGAGCTCTCGGTGGGTCAGCAGCAGCGAGTCGCCATCGCGCGCGCCCTCGTCAACGATCCCGAGGTCATCCTGGCCGATGAGCCGACCGGCAATCTCGATCCGGCCCTGGCCGCAGAGATCCTGGCCATCCTCGGGGACCTGAACGAGAACGAGGGGCGGACGGTCGTGTTGGTCACGCACAGTCCCGAAGCGGCCAAGGCGGGACGCCGGCACATACGCCTGGAGGAGGGACGGTGCGTGGCGGAGGACCCGGCACCCGCGGGGCTCTGATCCCCTGACAATGCGGTGAAGACGGCTACCCGATGCGCGAGACCCGGGCGGCCGGGCGGCGTGGGCGATGACGCACGGTAAGCCGGTCAGAGCTGGCCAGATGTGCGCGGTGCCCGGCAATCCCTCTGAGACGCGAATGACCTGACGACTCGATTCGCAACCGACGTTGCGAGAATACAAAGAAGCCCCGGAAGCAGGTGGTCCGGGGCTTGTCGTTTGGGAAAGTGGGGGACATGAGAGGCCGCGAGAGGACATTGAGGGGTCCAGCAGAGGTGCATCCGGGAGTACCTCCCGCATTGCCACAACGCGTGCTAGGCTGCGGGACCATGTCCCAGTCGGTTCGCGCGCCACGCGTCCGCTTTGACCGCCACGAGGTGGCCGGCGCCTTCGGCGACATTGGCACTGATCTGCCCCTGCTCGTCGGGCTCATCGCCTTCTGCGGCCTCGACGCGGCGAGCGTCTGCATCGTGTTCGGCGTGCTCCAGATGGCGACCGGGCTCATCTACGGGATTCCCATGCCCGTGCAGCCGCTCAAGGCCATGGCCGTCATCATGCTCGCGCAGCGCCTCTCGCCCGGCACGCTCGCGGGCGGCGGGATCGTCATCGGCGCCACGATGCTGATCCTAGCGGCGACGCGCTCGCTGGACTGGATTGCCAAGATGGTCCCCATGGCCGTCGTGCGGGGCATCCAGCTGGGCTTGGGCCTGTCGCTCGCGCGGCTGGCGCTCGGCGACTACGCGGGGGCGGATGGGATTCGGGGCTATGTGCTGGGGGCCGTCGCCGTGGTCGCCCTGCTCCTGTTGCGCAAGCAGCGGCGGGTGCCGGGGCCGCTCGTCGTGATCGCGATCGGCATCGCCTACGCGGTCGTCTACAGCATCGACTCCCAGCCCTGGAGCAGCCTGATCGGGCTGCGCCTGCCGAGATTCGCGGTGCCGACGACGACCGAATTCGCGCGCGGCGCGCTCCTGCTCGCGCTGCCCCAGCTGGCGCTCTCGCTCGGCAACTCCGTGCTGGCGACCAGCCAGGCCACGCGCGACCTGTTCCCGGCCCGGGCGGTGGGGGTCCGCAAGATCGGCTTCACCTATGGCCTGTTGAACCTGATCGGGCCCTGGTTCGGCGGCGTCCCGGTCTGCCACGGCTGCGGGGGTCTGGCAGGCTTCCACGCCTTCGGGGCTCGTACCGGCGGGGCGCCGGTCCTCTATGGAGTGATGTACGTCGTCCTCGGGCTGGTGTTCGCGCCGGGATTCGCCACGGTCGTGCGTGTCTTCCCGATGCCGATCCTCGGTGTCGTCCTCCTGTTCGAGGCCCTGGCTCTGATGCTCCTGGTCGGGGACATCGCGGCCGACCGCAGCCAGCTGTGGATCGCGCTGCTCGTGGGTGCAGCGGTGATCGGCCTGCCCAACGGCTACATCGTGGGGCTCGTCGCCGGGACGCTGGTGGCGCACGCTGCCCGGCGGGGGTGGCTGCGGCTGCCGAACGCACCGAGGGATACGGGCCCACGCTGAGGGCGCGTCCGTCAGACCACCACCTTGGCGAGTGGGAAGCGCGTCCACGACGGGGTGCCCGAGCGGGAACAGGCGAGTCGACTCTACCACTTGGCCATCCTCTCCATGAGGAGAATGGCGCCGACCGAGAGGAGCAGGAACACCGCGAACGTCAAGGCTGCCGCCTCGAATCCGGCCCGAAGGGCCCGCCCGCGCTCGGGGAAGTGCCTGCGGTAATCGTCGTAGGTAATGAGAAAAGCCATCATCGCGGCCAGGGGGCTGAAGATCAGGCTCAAGACGAGGGCGATGCTCATGGACGCGTGGTTGGCTACATCGGCACCGACTCATCGTTCGGCATGACGCCCTCGGCCGACGAGATCCGCGTCAGCTCCTGCCGCATCGCCTGCAATTCTGCTACCTGTTCGCCGAGTCGCGCGGCGGAGCGGGCTTCATCGACGGCGGTTGCGGTCTGCAGATCCCGAGTGCGCCCGAGCGCCTCGCGGATGCCTTCCGTGACCGCATCCAGCTGGTCCCGACTGGGGGCCTCGAACCGGCGCACGGCATCCTCGAGGCGGGTCATCCAGTCCCAGCGGATGGCTTCCAGGTTCTGGTGGATGCGCCGCTCCAGCAGCTCCCTCAGCAGTTGTCGCGCAGCGGCCGCGGCCCACCGGCGGGGCAGTCGAAGTCTCCACACCGGGCCCCGGAAGGGGCCGCCGGCGTAGTCCCAGTCGTGGAAGTAGAAGCGGGTGTCGTCCCCGATCGGAGCAACGATCCGCGGAATGGGCGACTCCATCCCGAGCAAGCGGTTCGCCAGAGCGACGGTCTCCTCGGCGGCCGCCTGTACGCGGCCCGTGTAGCGATCGAGGGCAGCGGCGAAGTGCGAAGGCACCACCTGCTCGGTCTCGCGATGATAGGCGCGCAGGTCACCGACGACCCAGGTGCCGATGGACGCGGCCAGCGACCACGCGACGGCGCGCAGCCTCTCGCCGCTACGGGCCTGAAGCTCCTGTTCCACGCGCGGCCAGAGCTCGGCCGACAGGCGCTCAGCGACCTTTGACGACAGAGCCGACAACTCCACCTTGTAGATCTGGGACGTCTCGTGGCGCAACAGCACGGCTGCCTCATCGGCTTGCTGGCGAATGGCATCGGCACTGACGTCGAACTGAGTAATCGCTGCATCGAGATCCGCCAGCGTGAGCTGCTGCGCCCGTCTCTCGGAGCCGATGTGGAGAGCGATGAGGTCCACGGCGCGTCCTGCCAGGGCCAGGGCGCGCTCGGCAAGGATCTGGCTCTTCTGATCGATCAGCCGGGCACGCAAGGCAAGTTCGAAGTCCGCGAACGCGGCAGGCACGGCCCCGCCCCGCTGGCGCGCCTCGAGGGCCTGCCGGGCGGAGAGTGCGTGCAGGGCAGGGCGGGCCTGTGGATCGATCTCGGCGAGCTGCTCACGAATGAACTGCACGCTCGCTTCGCGCTCCGCCTGGGAGAGGACATCGACGCGGTTGATCACGAAGAGGATTCGGCTCGTGACTTGGGACAGGGCGGCAAGTAAGCGGTGCTCTTCGGCGCTCAGCGGCTGGTCCGCCCCCAGGACCAGAACCATGGCGTCCGCCTCGCCGAGGAACTGGTAGGTCAGCTGGGTGTTCTGCGAGAACACCGAGCCAACGCCCGGGGTGTCGACAATGACTACTCCCTGGCGCAGCAGCGCGGCTTCGACGCATATGACGGCACGGGCCACGCGTTTGCGATTGCCGGGATTGTGGGGTTCGGTTATGAACTGAGCCAGGCTATCGATTGCGACGGGCATAACGTCGCCGGAGAGGAACTCGATGCGGGCCGAAGGCGGTGAGCCATACGTGACTTCCGTGATCACGGAGGTCAAAGGGACGACGCCGGTCGGCAGAACCGGCTCGCCCAGGAGCGCGTTGATCAGGGTACTCTTGCCGCGCTTGTACTCACCCAGAACCACGAGCTTGAAGTTGATCTCGGCGAGGCGGCGGTCGGCGGCGTCTAGGTCGGCGAGGATGCGGCGGTCCGCTCGGCCCTCGGCCAGGGTCCGAAGCCGGTCGAGGATCCGCTGGAGTTGCTGGTGCACAGACCCGACGGTTTGCGTCATAAGTAGAAATGACTCCTACCGTCTGGTAGAAGCCATCAACCCGCAAGCGGGTGGTTTCGGCGAGCTTCATCGCCGCTCTGTTTGCCGGCCAGTTTAACCCCGGAGCGGGGGGGTGTCAAATCGGCTCCGGCACGCCGGCCTGCGCCGCCCCTTGACCGCGAAGGCCGGCACGCATAGTTTCTGTCCATTCGCAAGGCGATGGAGTTCGCCGTGAACCGCCCGGGCAGCGCACGGGCTGATGACTCCTGACCTCCTCCGGGGCCAGGAGTTTATTGTTGCTCAGAGGCGGGGCCGAGCGACACTTGTTGCCGAGAGAAAGGACGCAGGCGTATGACGAGAATCGTGAGCATCAAGGGACGCGAGATCCTCGACTCGCGGGGTAACCCGACGGTCGAGGTCGATGTCCAGCTTGAGGGCGGCGCAAGTGGACGCGCAGCGGTGCCATCCGGCGCCTCTACCGGCAGCCGCGAGGCGCTCGAGATGCGCGACGGCGACAAGTCCCGCTTTGGCGGCAAGGGCGTGCTCCGGGCCGTACGCAACGTGGCCGAGGCGATCGCGCCGGCGCTCGCCGGCACCGACCCGAGCGCGCAGGCCGAACTCGATCGGAAGCTCTGCGCCCTCGACGGCACCGAGAACAAGGACAAACTCGGCGCCAACGCGATTCTCGGCGTTTCCATGGCTGCTGCGCGGGCTGCCGCCGCGGCAAAGGGCGTGCCGCTGTACCGGCACCTCGCCGGGCTGGCCGGTCGCCCGGGGAACGTCCTTCCGGTGCCAATGTTCAACATCCTCAACGGTGGGGCGCACGCCGACAACAGCGTGGACTTCCAGGAGTTCATGATCGCGCCCGTGGGGGCCCCGTCGTTCCGCGAGGCGGTGCGCATGGGCGCCGAGGTCTATCACGCGCTCAAGGCGATCCTGAAGGGCAAGGGCTACTCGACGGCCATCGGCGACGAGGGCGGCTTCGCGCCCAACCTCAAGGCGAACGTGGAGGCGATCGAGACCATCCTGCAGGCCATCGAGAAGGTCGGCCTCAAGCCCGGCGGCGATGTCGTCATCGCGCTCGATCCCGCGGCCAGCGAGTTCTTCGAGGACGGTGCTTACGTGCTGCGGAAGTCCGACGGCAGCCGGCTCTCGCCCGAGCAGATGGTGGCCTTCTGGGAGGGGTGGGTGCGGCAGTTCCCCATCTGGTCCATCGAGGACGGGCTGGCCGAGGGGGACTGGGCGGGATGGAAGATCGTCACGGACCGCCTGGGCAACCGCATCCAGTTGGTCGGCGACGACATTTTCGTCACCAATCCCAAGATCATCGCGCGCGCCATCCGGGAGGGCATCGCCAACGCGGCGCTGATCAAGCTCAACCAGATCGGCACGGTGAGCGAGACGCTCGAGGCGATGACGACGGCGCGCGCCGCGGGCTACACGCTCGTGGTCAGCCACCGTTCCGGCGAGACCCCGGACGACTTCATCGCCGATTTCGTGGTGGCGACGGAGGCGGCCCAGATCAAGACGGGCGCGCCGTGCCGCGGCGAGCGGGTGGCCAAGTACAACCAGATCATGCGCATCGAGGAGGAACTTGGCGCGCAGGCCAAGTACGCTGGCAAGGCTTACGCACAGGCGGGTGCGTTCAAGGCCTCCTAGACGACGCAGCATCAGAGCGTCCTCCTCGTTTCCCCGACTGCCTGGCCGTCCTACCGGCACAGGGGCGGGCGCGGGCGTGGGGGCGCCGGGCGCCCGGTCCCCGCGGCCTACAGAACGAGTGGCGATGGAGTTCGCCTTCAACCGCCCGTCAGGGCTGATGACTCCTGCCGATCGCGCTCCTCGGCGGCAGGAGTCTCTCTATTCCTGCCGCCGCGGCAGACTCACCAGGAGGTGAACGATGGAATCGCTGGCGGTGACGGCCCTGATCGCGTTCCTCGTATTCGCGGCGAGCGCCATCGCCGTCGAGGCGGCACTCTCGGTTGCGATCATCGAGATCGCGGCGGGTGTGGTCGCCGGGAATGTGTTTGGCATCCAACCCCCGGCTTGGCTGGACTTCCTGGCGCAGTTCGGGGGCATCCTGCTCACCTTCCTCGCGGGGGCGGAAGTGGACCCGGGGCTCCTGCGAAGCAAGTTGAAGGCGAGCCTGGCGATCGGGGGCGCGTCGTTCCTGCTCCCGTTTCTTGCCGCCGCCGGATACACCGCCTACGTCGCGCACTGGACGCCCAAGGCTTCTTTGATTGCTGGGGTGGCCCTTTCCACGACCTCGCTCGCGGTGGTGTACGCCGTCCTGGTGGAGACCGGCCTCAATCGCACGGAACTCGGCAAGCTCATCATGGCGGCGACCTTCGTCACGGACATTGGCACGGCCGCGGCGCTTTCGGTGCTGTTCATCGATGTAAGCCCGGCGACAGCCGTCTTCTTCGCCGTCTCCGCGGCTGTGATTGTCATCGCACCGCGCGTCCTGCCGCCCGTCTTCGAGCGTTACGGAGCGCGCGTGATCGAGCCGGAGATCAAGCTGCTGTTCGCGATCCTCTTCGGCTTGATGCTGCTCGCGCACCTCGGCAAGAGCCATGCGGTGCTGCCGGTATTCGTCCTGGGGCTAGTGCTCGCGCCCATGTTCCACCGCCACCCCGAACTGCAGCGCAAGCTCCGCGTGGTGGCCTTCGGCATGGTGACCCCGTTCTTCTTCCTGAAAGGCGGGATGAACGTGTCGCTGGCCGCGCTGCGGCCGGAGATCGGGCTGCTCGGCGCCCTCTTCGCCGTCAAGCTGGTGGCCAAGGGCGCCGGCGTCTTCCCGCTCGCCCGCCTACACCTGCCGGGAGCCGCGACCTACACGACCCTGCTGATGAGCACGGGGCTCACCTTCGGGACAATCTCCTCCATCTATGGTCTCCAGGCCGGCCACATCGACCGGACGCAGTTCTCAGTCTTGGTGAGCGTGGTCATCGCCAGCGCCATCGTCCCGACCGTGATCGCCCAGCGGTGGTTCGCGCCCAAGCTCACGGCGGAGGAACAGGAGGAGGTGCTGGCGAGAGAAGAAGAGAGCATGTAGGTCGTGGCGCCTGGACGGTCCTTGAGCGTGAACAGGTCGGTTGCGAAAAGCGGCCTAAGTTGTTATAGGTCGCAGGACTGGAGAGGTGCAGGAGCGGTTGAACTGGACGGTCTCGAAAACCGTTGTGGGCGCAAGTCCACCGTGGGTTCGAATCCCACCCTCTCCGCCATCCGTCTTGGGCGCCGAATAGCGGCGCCGACGCTGCGGCCCCGGTCCTCCCCGGGGCTGTTCGCTTTCCGGCGGCGGGCCGCCTGGAGACGCGACTGAAACGCCGAAGGGCGCCCGGTCCTCCCGGGCGCCCCCGCGAAACGCCTGCCGCTGCCTGGTCGCCGCCTACTTCAGCGCGTCGGCTCCCGGCATCTTGAGCTTCGTCATCGCGTCGGCGACGGCGGTCTTCACCTCGGTGCCCTTGGCCATCGCCTCGGCCAGATTGCCGGTCCCCACGGCCGCCTGCGCCTCGCCCCACTTGGTCTTGGCGTCGGCGACCGAAGTCTTCATCCCATCCCACGCCGCCGCTTCCATCCCCGCCGGGGCCTTCTTCATCGTGCCCATCTTCTTGTCGAGCGCCGCGACCGCCCCCGGCAGCGTCGCATTCAGGCCATCCCAGCCCTTCTGCAGCTCCTCGGTCTTGGCGGCCAGCCCGGCCTGCATCTCCTGGATCTTGGCGGGGAGGTCTTTGGTGGCGTCGATGGCGGCCTTGAACTCACCGCTCTCGACGCTCACCTTGGCGGCGGCGATCGCGTCCTCGATCGCCTTCACCTCATCCGGAGCCACATTCACCGCCTGATCCTTCACCGCTGCCAGCGCGGTCTCCGCACCGGCGATGGCCGTTTCGGCGGCTTTCTTCTGCACGCCGCAGGCGGGCAGCAGCAGCACGACGGCGAGGACCATCGCCAGGAGGCCAAATCGCTTCATCTCACAACTCCTTTCGTGGGCGCAGCCCGAGGCGGCAAGGTAGGCCAAATTCGGCGTCCCGGCCGGGCGGCCGGGAACGATGCGATCGCCACGGGGCGGAAGGGCCCAGGGATGGATTGGGTCTAGCAGACCTGGGAGGTGGGCTCAAGGCCGGAGGCCGGTCGGCGGGGGGGGAAGTGCCGGGAAACAGGCGAAATACCAGGGGGTGCCCGCGTTTCATGGGCGGGAGTGTGACGGAAGTCATGTATGAGGGGGCTCCCCGGCTCCTGGGGAGCCGGCGGCGGGCAGCGCCTCGGGCCATTTTCGCGACCTTGACGCCTGCCGGACGCCATTCCGTTGACGCCCGGCCGTCGGCCGCCCACACTTTCTGCGCAGCCGCCAGCCGGGTCCCCGCCGACGCCGCGTTCCTCCCGTCGCGACCCCGCGTTGCAACCCGCACGTAGGCGCGCCCGTAGGGGCGTTCATGAGGGCCTGAGAAGGCCAGGCATCCCGTTCCCCGGAGGTCCCCGATGGATTCCCACGAGCACAAACGCCGCCCCCGCAAGGTCTGGGTTCTCTCGGCCATCGGGGTGGCCGTCGCGGCGGCGGTCGTCGTCGGGGTCTTCGCCGCGCAGAACGCGCGCGGGAACGGGTCGGCCAAGGGCAAGAAGAACGGCGGGAAGGATGCCGTGGCCACCCCGGTCGAGCTCTCCCGCGTCGGCCGCGACGACATCTCGACCTTCCTCGAGACCACCACCACGCTCGAGCCGCAGAACACCGCCGTGCTGGTGGCCCGCCGCCAGGGGCAGATCGTCACCCTGCCCGCCGAGGAGGGCGACTGGGTGAAGCAGGGCCAGACCCTCGCATCGCTCGACGACACCGAGGCGCAGCTGGCCCTCAACCGCGCCAAGCTCGCTTCCGAGGTGGCCGACCGCGATCTCGCCCGCGGCAAGCAACTGAAAGAGCGGAACCTCATCTCCGAGAAGGAGCTGGACGACCGCGAGCTGGCCAAGCGGACCGCCTGGCAGCAGATGGAGCAGGCGAAGTACGACCTGACGCAGACGCGCGTCGTGGCGCCCTTCTCCGGGCGGGTGGTGAGGCGGATGGTGAACCTGGGCGAGACGGTGACCCCGGGCAAGGATTGCTTCGAGGTCTCGGACTTCGATCCGCTCCTGGCGCGCGTCTACTTCCCCGAGCGGGAGCTGGCGCGCATCAAGGTCGGCCAGCCGGCGCTGCTCGAGCTGGGCACCCAGCCCGGCAAGGAGTTCCCGGCCATCGTGTCGCTGGTGAACCCGGCCGTGGACCGCTCCAACGGCACCTTCAAGGTCACCCTCGAGGTGCGCGACCCCAGCGGCACGCTGCGCCCCGGCAGCTTCGCGCGCGTGCGGCTGCGCACCGGGACCTTCGAGGCCGCCCTGGTCATCTCACGGCGCGCCCTGGTGAGCGAGGACGGCGACGACTTCGTGTTCGTGGCGCGTGCCGACTCCGTGAACCGCGTGCGCGTGGGCCTCGGGGCCGTCTCGGGCGACACCGCGCAGATCCTCACCGGCCTGGCCGAGGGTGACAGCGTCGTCACCGTGGGCCAGGGCGGCCTGAAGCAGGGCTCCAAGATCAAGCCGGTCATTTTCTAGTTCCGGGCGAGAGCCGGGGCGGGACACCGGGAGGCCGTGGCTGCGGCGGGCGACCGCCGGGGCGCACGGCCCCCGCCCCGGGCCGGGCGGAGGGAAGGTCTCATGCGCCTCGTGGATGTCTCCCTGCGGCGGCCGGTGACCGTGTTCATGGTCACGTTCGGCGTGGTGCTCTTCGGCGTGGTGGCCGCCTCGCGGCTGGCCGTCGAGCTGTTGCCCGACATCTCCTATCCCTCGCTCACCATCCGCACCGACCTGCCCGACGCCGCCCCGGAGGACGTCGAGCAGTTCGTCACGCGTCCCGTCGAGGAGGGCGTGGGCGTGGTGCCCGGCCTCACGCGTCTGCACTCGATCTCGCGCCCCGGCCAGTCCGAGGTGACCCTCGAGTTCACCTCCGGCACGCGTATGGACCTCGCCTCGCTGTCGGCGCGTGAGAAACTCGACCTGGTGGTGCTGCCGCGCGAGGCCAAGCGGCCGGCCATCCTGCGCTTCGACCCGTCGCTCGATCCCATCCTGCGCTTCCGCCTCTCCGGCGACGAGAACCTGCAGCGCCTGCGCCGCATCGCCGAGCGCACCATCAAGAACGACCTCGAGGGCACGCCCGGCGTGGCGGCGGTGCGCGTGGTGGGCGGCGAGGAGGAGGAGATCCAGGTCGAGGTGGACGCCGGGCGGCTCACCTCGGTGGGGCTGACCCTGGCCGACGTGACGCGCCGCCTCGGCGAGGAGAACGTCAACCTGGCCGGCGGCTCGCTCACCGAGGGGCAGGCCGAATACCTGATCCGCGCCACCAACCAGTTCCTGCGCCCGGCCGAGATCGCCGACGTCATCCTGGCGGTGCGCCCCGACGGCGTGGTGCGCGTCTCCGACGTGGGCCGCGTGTGGCGCGGCGCCAAGGACCGCGAGGTCATCGCGCGGGTCGACGGCCGCGAGTCGGTCGAGATCTCCGTCTACAAGGAGGGCGACGCCAACACGGTGAACGTGGCGCGGGCCGTGAAGAAGCGGATGGAGCGCATCACGCTGCCCTCGTCGTGGAAGATGGTCACCGTCGCCGATCAGTCGCGCTTCATCCAGAGCTCGATCGACGAGGTGGTGAACTCGGCGTGGCTGGGCGGGCTCTTGGCCGTGCTCGTGCTCTTCGCCTTCCTCAAGAACCTGCGCACCACGCTGATCATCGCGTTGTCCATCCCGGTGTCGGTGTTCGCCACCTTCATCATCATGTACCGCTTCGGCATCTCGCTGAACCTGATGTCGCTGGGCGGGCTGGCGCTCGCCGTGGGCATGCTGGTGGACAACTCGATCGTGGTGCTGGAAAGCATCTTCCGCAAGCGCGAGGAGGGGCTGACCGGGGCCTACGCGGCCAGCGAGGGGGCCAAGACCGTGGCCATGGCGGTGACCGCCTCGACGCTCACCACGGTGGCCGTGTTCCTGCCCCTCATCTTCGTGGAAGGGCTGGCCGGGCAGCTCCTGCGCGACCAGGCCCTGACCATCTCGTTCTCGCTCGTCGCCTCGCTCGCGGTGGCGCTGACCATCGTGCCGACGCTGGCGGCGCTGGGGTCGAAGCGCGAGGAGCGCAGCGCGGTCGGACGCAGCCCGGCGGTCGCCGAGCGCGCCGGGGCGGCGCTGGCGACGGCCGCCGCGGCGGCGGCTCCGGCGGGGAGCGAGGCGCCCGTGGCAGGCTCCCCGGGGCCGGCCGCCCGCACCGGCCTCCTGGCCGTGGCCTTCCGCTGGACGCTCTTCGTCCTGCTCTTCGTGCCGCGGCTGGCGACGCGCGCCTACGGCTGGCTCAGCTTGCGGGTTTCGCCTCTCGTGGACCGGCTGCTGGTGCCTTTCGACGCCGCCTATCACGCCCTCATCACCTGGTACCCGGTGCGCCTGCGCCGCGTGCTCGAGCGGCCGCGCCGCACGCTCACCTTCGCCGCCTGCGCCTTCGCCGCGGCCATCGCCATCCTCGTGGTGTGGCCCAAGAACCTCTTCCCGGCGTTCTCGCAGGGCGAATTCCACTTCAACGTGCGCCTGCCCGAGGGCACGGCCCTGCACGTCACCGACGGCGCCCTGGACCGCCTGGCCAACGCCGCGGCCAAGGACCCGCGGGTCAAGTTCGTCTACGTCAGCACCGGGCAGCTCGACCTGTCGGCCTTCGCCGGCTCGGCGCGCGAGGCCAACCGCGGCCAGATCGCGGTGGTGATGAAGCAGGCCACCGACCGCAAGGCCGAGGCAGCGGTGGCCGAGGATCTGCGCCGGCGCATGGAAGGCGTGGCCGGCCTGGTGTACGAGTTCGAGCGGCCGGCCCTGCTCACCTTCAAGAGCCCCATCGAGGTCGAGGTCTACGCCTACAACCTCGAGACCCTGCGCACGGTGGCCACGGCGGTGTCGCAGCGGTTGGCCGGCATGCGCGGCCTCGAGGACGTGCAGTCGAGCATGCGGCTGGGCGACCCGGAGGTGCAGGTCACCTTCGACCGGGCGCGGCTGGCCACCATGAACCTCGACCCGGCGGGCGCCTCCCGACTGGTGCGCAACGCCGTCGAGGGCGAGGCGGCCACGCAGTTCAGCGACCTCGACCGCAAGCTCGACGTGCGCGTGCGCGCCACCGAGCGCGAGCGCTCCGTGGTCTCCGAGCTGGCCAACCTCGAAGTCGGGCGCAACGACGGCAAGCCGGTGCTGCTCGGCGCGGTGGCCGACGTGCGGGTCGCGCGCGGCCCCGGCGAGGTGCGCCGCATCGCGCAGCAGCGCGCCGCGGTGGTGTCGGCCAACCTGGTCGGCCGCGACCTCGGCTCGGCCTCGAAGGAGATCGAGCAGGCGCTCGCCGGCATGGACGTGCCCTCCGGGGTCCGGGTCGTGCTGGCCGGCCAGAACCAGGAGCTGGCGCAGTCCTACTCGTCGCTGCGCTTCGCGCTGATCCTCGCCGTCTTCCTGGTCTACCTGGTGATGGCCAGCCAGTTCGAATCGCTGCTGCACCCGTTCGTCATCATGTTCGGGCTGCCGCTGGCGGTGGTCGGCGTGGTCGCCGCGCTGGTCGTCACCTGGACGCCGGTGAGCGTCATGGTGCTGATCGGCATGATCGTGCTGGCCGGCATCGTGGTCAGCCAGGGGATCGTGCTGCTCGACTACGCCAACCGGCTGCGCAAGCGGGGCATGCCCAAGATCGACGCGGTGGTCGAGGCCGGCGTGGTGCGCATGCGCCCCATCCTGATGACCAAGCTGACCATCCTGCTGGGCGTGCTGCCCATGGCCTTCGGCATCGGCGAGGGGGCCGAGCTGCGCGCGCCGCTGGCCATCACGCTGATCGGCGGCGTGGCCGGCGCGACCATCCTGACGCTGTTCGTGGTGCCGGCCGTGTACGTCACCCTGGACCGGCGGCGATAGGGCCGGGGCGGGGGAGGGGCGACCTTGAACCTGTCGCGCTGGGCGCTGCGCTATCCGGTGACCGCCGGCATGGTGCTGATCTGCGTCGTGGCGGTGGGGCTCGTCACCGGGCCGCGGCTGCCGCTGGCCTTCCTGCCCGAGGTGGACTTCCCGGGGCTCGAGATCAACATCCCGTACCCCAACGCGCTGCCGGCCCAGGTGGAGGAGGAGATCACGCGCCCCGCCGAGGAGGCGCTGGCCACCCTGTCGCGCGTGCGCCGCATCTCGTCGTACTCGGCGCCCAACGGCTCCAACATCTCCATCCAGTTCGACTGGGGCGAGGACATCGCGCCGCTGCGCGTCGAGGCGCGCGAGAAGCTCGACCGCATCCGCGAGGACCTGCCGGACGACGTCGACCTCATCCTGGTCAACAGCTTCCGCTCCTCCGACATCCCGGTGCTCGAGTGCCGCGTCTCGGCCGACCGCGACCTGTCCCGCGACTACGAGCTGCTCAACCGCCACGTCGCCGACCCGCTGCGCCGCGTGCCGGGGGTGGCCAAGGTCGAGCTCTACGGCGTCGAGCGGCCGCAGGTCCAGATCGAGTTCCGCCTCGACGCCCTGCGCCGCCACGGCCTCGACGCCGGCGTGGTGCTGGCGCGGGTCGACGCCGCCAACCGCAGCGTCAGCGCCGGCCAGCTGCGCCGCGCCGGCGAGGCCTGGCCGCTGCGCGTCGTCAACCAGTTCGCCAGCCTCGAGGAGATCCGCGACTTCCCGATCAACGACCGCGGCCTCAAGCTCAGCGACGTCGCCGGCGTGTCGCACCGCGAGCCCGACCTCGACTACGGCCGCCACCTGAACGAGACCCGCGCCATCGGCCTCAACGTCATGAAGGAGTCGGGGGCCAACACGGTGCGGGTGGCGCGCGACGCCCGCGCCGTGCTCAAGCAGATCGAGAAGGACCCGGTGCTGCGCGGCATCCAGGTGCTGACCTTCACCGACCAGGCCGAGGAGATCACCAACTCGCTCGAGGGCCTGCTGCAGGCCGGCATCATCGGCGCCCTGCTGGCCACCGCCGTGCTGCTCTTCTTCCTGCGCAACCTCGTCACCACCCTGGTGGTGGCGGCGGCCATCCCGTTCTCGGTGCTGGCGGCGCTGGCGCTGCTCTACTTCACCGGCAACTCGCTCAACATCCTGTCGATGATGGGCCTGATGCTGGCCGTCGGGATGCTGGTGGACAACGCGGTGGTGGTGCTGGAGAGCATCTACCGTCGGCGGGAGCGCGGGCAGTCGCGCCTGCGCGCCGCGCTCGAGGGCTCCAAGGAGGTGCTGCCCGCGGTGACGGCGGCGACCGCCACCTCGATCATCGTCTTCCTGCCCCTGGTGCTCGGCGGCCGCACCGAGATCACCACCTGGATCGGCGAGTGCGGGCGCACCATCATCTACACGCTGGTCTGCTCGCTGTTCCTCTCGGTGACCGCCATCCCCCTGGCCATGGGCCGCTTCCTGCCGGTGACCCAGGCCAAGCCCTGGCCGCTGCTCGAGCGGGTGGCCGGTCTGCACCGCCGCGTGCTCGAGTGGACCCTGCGCCACCGGGTGGCGGCCCTGGGCATCGCGCTCGGCGTGGTCGTCTCGGCCATCTTCCCGTTCATGAAGGTGGACAAGAGCGCCTTCACCGGCACGCGCGTCGAGAACGTGACCATCGAGTACGACTTCATCGACAACTTCAACTACCGCGAGGTCGAGCGCTACGTCACGAAGGTCGAGAACTGGATCCTGGCGCGCAAGGACTCGCTGCACGTCAAGTCCACCTATTCGTACTTCAGCAACAACGTCGGGTTCACGCGCGCCTACCTGGCGAGCGGCCACGCCGACGACGAGGGCGCCACCGAGCTGCGCAAGCTGCTGCGCGACGGGCTGCCGCCGATGGCCGGCGTCAAGCTGCAGCTGGGCGGGCGCGACAGCGGCGGCCAGGGCGCCACGGAGCTCAGCGTGCGCCTGTTCGGCGACCCCGGGCCGCGGCTCGACCAGCTCGGCCAGGAAGTGCAGCGGCGCCTGACGCTCGTGCCGGGTCTCGAGGACCTGCGCATCGGCGGCGAGCACGGACGCGAGGAGGTCGAGGTGGTGGTGGACCGCGACCGCTCGGCGCGCTACGGCCTGAGCACCGCCCAGGTGGGGACCGCCGTGGCCATGTTCTTCCGCGGCCGGCCGCTGTCGCGCTACCGCGGGCCCGAGGGCGAGGTCGAGGTGCAGGCGCGGCTGGCGGAAGCGGACCGCTCGAGCCTCGAGCAGCTCAAGGACATGCCCATCCTCTCCGCCGGCGGCGAGGTGGTGCCGCTCGGCGCGGTCGCCGAGTTCCGCCGCGTGCGCACGCCGGCCAGCGTCGAGCGCCAGCAGCGGCGCTCGGTGCTGTCGGTGAACGGCACCTACGACTCGCGCAAGAGCGGCGAGATCCGCAAGGCGGTATCGCAGTCGCTCGACACCATGGGCTTCCCGCCCGGCTACTCGTGGTCGTTCGGCCAGGGCTTCGAGGAGGAGAGCGAGACGCAGAAGGAGATGCTCATCAACCTGCTGCTGGCGCTGGTCCTCGTCTACCTGGTGATGGCGAGCCTCTTCGAGTCGCTGCTGCACCCGTTCGCCATCATGCTGGCGCTGCCCTTCGCCTTCGTCGGCATCTCGTGGATCTGCTTCCTCACCGGCTCGCCGTTCAACCTCATGGCGCAGATCGGACTGCTCATCCTGGTGGGCATCGTGGTCAACAACGGCATCGTGCTCGTCTACCACATCCACCAGCTGCGCGAGCGCGGTTTGGAGCGGCGCGAGGCCATCCTGCAGGGGGCGCGCAACCGGATGCGGCCGATCCTCATGACCACCCTGACCACGGTGCTGGGGCTCATGCCGCTGGCCTTCGGGCAGAACCGGGTGGGGGACATCCTCTACTTCCCGCTGGCGCGGACGGTGATCGGCGGGCTGGTGGCCTCGACGCTCTTGACCCTGATCCTGGTGCCGTGCCTCTACACGCTGCTCGAGGACGGCTCCCGGCTGGTCAAGCGGGTGTGGGCGGGCGGACCGCGGGCGGCGGGCTAGTCGCTGTCCCGCGGGGGTGCGGCCTAGATCCTGGCCGGGAAGGCCCTCAGCCGCAGCAGGGTGAACAGGTCCCGCAACTGCTGGCCGAGGGTGGTCAGCGCCACGATCGAGACGATCGAGAGCAGCGACGTCAGCAGCGCGTACTCGATCAGATCCTGAGCGTCCTCACCGGCGATGAGATTGCGAAGCAGCGCCTTCATCCTTGAGCTCCCTTCCCCGGAAACCGCGTTCCGGGTGCGGTGACGACAGAGTCCGTCCTGCGTTCGTCGCGAGGGCTGCCGGGGCATGGCGCGAAGGGAGCCATCCCTGGCAACTGCCTCCTGAGCTCGGCGGGGGCCGCGGCCCACGGTGCGCGACGCCCGAGGCTGCGGGCGCCTGCCTACGCGGACCGATCAAGCGCCGACAGGCTAACAGTCGGGGCGGAGCGCGGCAACCCGAAAGTAGGGATCGCCCCGCGGGCTAGCGGCGGCCCGGAGGAACCGGCCGCGGCGCCCGCCGCCGCGAGCCTGGCGGCCGTCCCAGCAGCTCGCCCCAGGCGGCGAGGAAGCTGGTGACGAAGCCATGCTCCTCGGGCGGGGTGACGGCCAGGGGCGCCAGGGCAAGGGCCACCGCGAGGGCGACGTGGTAGCCCTCCGAGCGCGACTCAACCGCGCGCCGGTAGGCGGGATGCGCTTCGTTCACCCAGACCGTGGATTCGATGAGGCGCCCGAGCTCGATGTCGTCGGGGCGGCTCTCGAACTGGATGGCCAGACCGTAGCGGCCCGGCCGGCGCGGCCCGCGGCCATCGGGGAGGAGCGGGCCCGGGGGCGAGTCGCGGTCGACGGCTGGCGGCGGTGCGCTCTCTCCGGGCGGGGAGCCGGAGTCGCCCGCGTCGGTCGTCTCTGGCGGCACGGGCGACCCGGGCTCGGCCGAGCCGCTCGCCTTCGCGATGGCAGCGGCCACGAGCCCGCGCGCTTCCGTCTCGCCGGCTCCCGACCCCATCGGCAGCTTGCGCTGCCCGCCGGTTCGCCGTTCGACGAGCGCGGCCAGCAGCGGGAAGTCGGCGGCCAAATCGACCAGCACGCGTTCGAGATCGCGCTCCACCGGTCGCGCCACCCGGCGGTGCGCCGACTCGTCGGCATCGCGGGCGTCGCCCCACGCCGCCAGTTGCTGGGTCACCGCCTCCTGCGCGGCCTTGCGGTACGCGAGATAGGCGGCGCCGCGCGGCCCGGTGCGGATGAAGTCGGCCTTGTTGAGCGTCAGGGTGGAGGCGAGACCCGGCGCTTCGATCAGCCCACCGCAGCGTTCCGGCGTCTGGGGAGTGACTCCCAGCCAGTCCCAGCCGCGCTTGATGATCTTGCCGTAGGTGCTGACGGCCACGCCGCGCCGGTCCTCGGGCAGCGGATATGGGCTGCGGGCCAGATACCCCAGCGCGGACGGCTTGCGCTTGTGCGCCAGCCGGATGGCGATCGGCGCCTCCTCGCCCGCCGCGTCCACGCGCCGGACGAGCGCGGTGCCGTTCACGGAGAAGGTCACGCCCCGCGGATAGTGGGTGGCGAGCAACTCGTCGAAGCGCGCGTCGAAGAGCGGCTCGAAGTGGCGCCGCACCGCGGTCTCGATGAAACCGGCGTCGAGCAGCGGCGAGAGCGCGTTGGCCTGGCGCAAGCGCACCGCCGTGCCGCGTTCGGCGACCGCGTCCGGCGGCTCGATCCACTTCCACGGGGCCCGGTGGCGCGAGGCCAGGTGCCAGCGCGTGGCCACGTGCGTCTTGCCCCGGCGGGTTTCGGTCACGACCTCTTCGCACAACAGCAGTGCGAGCTTGATGCCGACCCCGGCGAAGCCGATCCCTTCGCCCCGCGTCTTGGAGCTGGCAGCGATGTCGTGATAGCGGGCCAGGTCGCGCCGCTGCATGCCGCGGCCATTGTCGGTCACGGTAAGCGTGGCGGTCGCCCCGTCGGTGGTGAAGGCGATCCGGTCGGCTCCCGAGTCGAGGGAATTGGCGACGATCTCCGTGAGGATGGTCTCTTCGAGGGAGCCGGGGTAGGCGTCCCGGAGGTCTTCCAGCAGGTGGTAGAGATCGACTCTGGTCTCGCCCATGTCCTCTCGCTCGACAGCGGGGTGCGAACGCGATGGGGCCGTCCGGCTTTCTAGGTCGCGCCCGCCCCCCGCAGGCAGCCGCGGTAGAAGGCCAGGATCTTCGGTCGCTCCAGGCCCGTCGCCATCTCCGTCACGCGGGGATCCGGGTAGCCCCGGCCCAGCCGCGCTCCCTGGCGGGTGATCACCCCCGCGACGTCCTCGCGATCGCGCGGCCGGGAGGAGACGATCTTGTGCAGGACCAGGTCTTCCGCCGTGCGGATCTTCACCGGTCGGCCACCCATCGGAAAGGCCACGGCCCGCGCGATGGCCTCTTCTTCATAAGGCAGACCGGCGAGGATCAGGTCCACGCGCACGGTGACGTCGAGTTCCTGGGTGAGGCGGGGCCTCCCCCAGCGCAGGTTCGCGATGCCCCCGATCACCATGTATGGGACGCCCGCCGCTTCCAGGAAGGCCGACAGGCGGACGAGGGCGGTCTCGATCCCGTTCATCGGGAGCGTCTCGCGCGTGCCAGGGCGGTGCGAATCTCGGAGAGGTGCCGCCAGTGTTCCTCGGCGGACCTCTCGGATTGCCATGCGGGATCCTCCCGCCGCGCCGTCTCCCACGCCGCCCACATCCAGGCCAAGGCGGAGGAGAGGTCTTCGGCAAGGTCTCGAAGCTGCGCCGCCTCCCAGTCGTGGAAGCGCTGCCACTGCTCTTCGCGGTCTCTCCAGCCGAGCGCCATCCGACCTCCCGGGGATCCTGTCGGACCCTCAGACTAGCACTTTGGCGGGCCCACCGGGACGCCGTCCCGCCGGGCCGCCGGGGCGCGCCATGCGCCCGCAAGAGAGCCTCCGGCACACCCTTGCCTCGGCCGGCCCCGGGCGGGTACACTGCGCCTCGGCCGTGACCCGCGCGTGACGTGAGCCGCGGCCAGCGGAGAGATGTCCGAGTGGTCGAAGGAGCACGACTGGAAATCGTGTAGGCGCTAAAACCGCCTCGAGGGTTCAAATCCCTCTCTCTCCGCCAGTCGTACGGGAGGAGCGGGGCCGGGGCCTTCGCGGCGCGGCCCGCGCGGCGACGCACTCCGGGCTTCTCCCGCAGATCTCGAAGGTGGGGATGTAGCTCAGCTGGGAGAGCACCTCGTTCGCAACGAGGGGGTCGGCGGTTCGAATCCGCTCATCTCCACCAACCCACCGTGGCGGGCCGCAGCGGTCCGCCCGGAACGTTTGCGGCCGGCGTTCGGTGCGCAGCGAGGGGCGGCAGGACGGCCAGGTCCCGCGCGACCGGAGTTTGTGAACCCCGTCAGGACCGGAAGGTAGCAGCGGTAAGCAATCCCTTCGGAGTGCCGCGGGTTCCCTGGTCGTCTTGGCGCCCCCGGCGCGTGCGGCAGCCCGCCGCACGCGATACCCGGGACGCCTGCGGGCGCCCCGGCGCCGGTCCCGCTGGGCGGGGCCGATGACGGAAGAGTGATGGAACACCGCGCCCTCGCCCTCGAGTACCGCCCGCAGCGCTTCGACGAAGTGAAGGGCCAGCACCACGTCACCGCCGTCCTGGCGCGCGCCCTGGCGCACGGCCGTGTCCACCACGCCTACCTGTTCAGCGGCCCGCGCGGCGTCGGCAAGACCACCACGGCGCGCATCCTGGCCAAGGTCCTCAACTGCCCCAACGTCACCGACGGCGTGCCGTGCAACGCCTGCGACACCTGCCGCGACATCACGGCCGGCGTCGCGCTCGACGTGCAGGAGATCGACGGCGCCAGCAACCGCGGGATCGCCGATGTGCAGCAGCTGCGCGAGAAGGTGCGCTTCACTCCGGCCGGCGGGCGCTACAAGATCATCATCATCGACGAGGTGCACCAGCTCTCGGCCGACGCCTTCGCCGCCCTGCTCAAGACGCTCGAGGAGCCGCCGGCGCACGCCGTCTTCGTCTTCGCCACCACCGATCTGCTCAAGCTGCCCGACACCATCCGCTCGCGCTGCCAGCGCTACGACTTCGGCCGCCTGCCGCTGCCGGCGGTGGTCGAGCGGCTCAAGCAGATCACCGGGCGCGAGAGCGCGCGCGGCGAGAAGGTGGAGGTCACCGACGCGGCCGCCTTCCTGCTGGCGCGCAAGAGCGAGGGCTCGATGCGCGACGCGGTGAGCGCGCTCGACCAGATCCTGTCCACCGGGGTGACCCGGGTGGACGAGGCCGCGGTCAACGAGGTGCTGGGGCTGGTGAGCCGCGAGGTGTTCTTCGCGCTCGGCGACACCATCCTCGGGCGCAATCCCGAGGGCGCCTTGGCCGTCCTGCACGCCGCCTACCGCGACGGGGCCGAGCCGCGCGACCTGGCCGATGGCCTGCTCGAGCACCTGCGCAGCATCCTGGTGCTGCGCGTCGATCCGGCCGCCGAGGACCTGCTGGCCGCCACGCACGGCGAGCGCGACCGCTTCCTGGCGCAGGGCGCCGGGCACGACACGCCGGACCTGCTGCGCCTCATGCGCATCGTGAGCGAGGCGCTGGGGGCGATGCGCGAGAGCGCGCAGCCGCTCACGCACCTGGAAGCCGCCGTGGTCGAGATGGCGTGCCTCGAGCCGGGTGTGCGGCTGGCCGCGATCCTCGACAAGCTCGGCGTGCTGGAGGGTCCGGGGCGCGGGCCGGGGCCGTCGGGCGGTGGCGGAGGCGGCGGGGGCGGTGGTGGGGGCCGGTCGCGCGGGCCGGTTCCTCCGGCCGCTCCGCCGGCGACGCGCGGCCCGGCCAAGCCGGTCAAGAAGGGCCTCGACGTCTACGGGCCGGACGTGCACATCGCAGGGGCGGGAAACGGGGCGGCTGTGGCCGAGGGGCCGGGAGGCGAGCCGGCCGTGGCCGAGGCGGTCGCGGTCGAGGCGGTCGTCTCACGAGCGGCGGCCGTCGAGGTGGCGGTGGCCGTACTCGAGGTCGGCAGCGAGGACGACCCGGCTGGCGCCGGGATCGACCCGGCTGGCGCCGGGATCGACCCGGCTGGCGCCGGGATCGACCCGGATGGCGTAGACAGCGACCCGCCCGGCGTGTGGGAGGCGGTGGTCGCCCGCGTCAAGGACCGCAAACTCATGGTCGGCGTCTTCCTCGAGGAGAGCCGGCGCGTGGGGTGGGACGGCAACCGGCTCTCCCTGGCCGCCGACGAGGTGCATCGCAGCCTGCTCGAGGCGCGCGAGAACCGCGAGCTGCTCGGCGAGATCCTAAAAACCGCCTACGGCCGCCCGGTGACTGTGCGTTTCGTGGACAAGAAGGAAGCACCGGCGGCGGCGCGGCGCGCCGCCGTGCTGGCACCCGCCCCGCCTCCGTCCGCCGCGCCTCCGCTCGCCGCGCCTCCTTCTGCCTCCACGCCGGAGACCGGGCGCGTCAGAGTGGTCCGCCCGACCGCTCCGGCGGCGCCCGCGCCCGCCCCGCTCGCAGCCGCGCTGGCGGCGGTTGCCCCGGAGCCATCCGCCGGGCCGGCGCCGGCGGCTGCCCCGGAGCCGCCCGCTGCGCCGGCGCCGGCGGCTGCCCCGGAGCCATCCGCCGGGCCGGAGCCGCCCGTCGGGCCGGAGCCATCCGCCGCGCCGCCCTCCGGCGGCAACGGCGGCGAGGGGGCCGCGCTCTCTCCCGAGGTTCGGGAGGCTATGCTATGGTTTGAAGGAGAGATCATCAGGCGACCGGATTCGGGGGGAATCGCACCATGAAGAACATCGCCGCGCTCATGAAGCAAGCCCAGAAGATGCAGGCGCAGATGAACCAGATCCAGGAGGAGATGGGCGAGAAGCGCGTCGAGGCCTCGGCGGGGGGCGGCATGGTGACCGCGGTTGCGAACGGCCGCGGCGAGCTGGTGGCCGTCAAGATCGACCCCGAGATCGTCAAGAGCGGCGACGTCCAGATGCTCGAGGATCTGGTGCTGGCGGCGGTCAACGAAGCGCGCCGGCGCTCCGAGGACATGCTGCGCGACGCCATGAGCCGTGTGGCCGGACCCTTCTCCGGCTTCCCCTTCGTCTGAGCCCGCGATCGGCCCCGGGGCCCCGCGCCTCGGGACCGCCCCGGACGTGACCTTTTCCTCCAAGTACCTCGAGCGGCTGGTCGACGAGCTGAGCCGGCTCCCTTCCATCGGGCGCAAGACGGCGCAGCGGATCGCCTTCCACCTGCTGCGGGTCTCCCGCGAGGAGGCCCTCAGCCTGGCCGAGGCCATCGTGGCCGTGAAGGAGAAGGTGGGCTTCTGCACGGAGTGCGGCAACTACAGCGAGCAGAGCCCCTGCTTGATCTGCGCCGACCCCGAGCGCGACCCCGGCCTGCTCGGCGTCGTCGAGCAGCCGGTGGACGTGGTGGCCATCGAGCGCACCGGTGTGTTCCGCGGGCACTATCACGTGCTCGGCGGGGCGCTGTCGCCCCTGGAGGGCACCGGCCCCGAGGACCTGCGGGTCAAGGAGCTGCTGCAGCGGGTGGCCGGCGGCGAGGGCCGGCCGGCGGTGCGCGAGGTCATCCTGGCCACCAATCCCACGGTGGCGGGGGAGAGCACCGCGCTCTACCTCTCGCGGCTCCTGGTCCCGCACGGCGTGCGCGTCACCCGCATCGCGCGCGGCGTGCCGGTGGGCTCCGACCTCGAGTATTCCGATCAGATGACGCTGGCCCGGGCCCTCGAGGGGCGCAAGGAGATGGATTAGCAGGTCTTCCCCCCACAAAACGCTACAGCCCGACGCGCCTGCCG